>OCPR01000057.1_pt1 | contig 184113 bp, 197 predicted proteins | sample 1538611 | NCBI WGS metagenome assembly OCPR01 (sample SAMN04571711, study PRJEB22368) | human gut metagenome | biome: human gut; material: stool | host: Homo sapiens | place: Luxembourg | collected 2012-09-28
CGTAGACGATACTTGGACGGTCGCGTCCTGGAAAATTATTTCAATGCCGGCTTATGTAGCTGTTCAGTAAAGATTTTTTTGCTGAACAGTTTTTTTATTATATAATTAATTAAAAATAAACAAATTTCATAAATTAAGGGGAATTTTAAATTGATAAATAAAATTACACATAAAATTCTTGAAGGAAATAAATTGTCAAGGGAAGATGATATTTCTTTTCTTATAAACGGAAGTTTATCGGAACTTTCTAATGGTGCAGATGAAATCAGAAAAAAATTCTGCGGTAATCATATTGATCTCTGCACAATAATCAATGGAAGAAGCGGACGTTGTTCTGAAAACTGCAAATATTGTGCACAGTCGGAACATTACTGTACTAATATTGAAGAATATGAATTTTTAAATGTGGATAAAATTGTTTCTGTATGTAAAAGTGTAGAATCAGATGGAGTTCATCGCTTTTCAGTAGTAACCTCAGGAAGAAGTCTTTCGGACGAGGACTTTACCAGTGCTTTGAAAGCATATAAAAATATGCAAAAGGAATGTAGTAATATAGAACTTTGCGCTTCTCATGGTTTGCTAACAGAAGAACAGTTTAGAGAACTTAAAGCGAGCGGAGTTTTCAGATATCATGCCAATATTGAAACATCTAGAAGATTTTTTCCGCAAATATGTACAACTCATACATATGATGATAAAATTGCATGCATAAAAGCTGCTCAGCGTGCTGGACTAAGTGTTTGTTCTGGAGGTATTATTGGCTTGGGAGAAAATTGGGAAGACAGAATTGATATGGCTTTTTCTTTACAGGAGCTTGGAATTGAATCTATACCAATTAATGTTCTTATACCAATTAAAGGAACTCCTTTGCAAAATCAAAAGCCATTGTCAGAAGACGATATAATCAGAACTATAGTCATTTTCCGTTATATAAATCCTACTGCATATATACGGCTTGCCGGAGGCAGAGCGCTGATGCAGGATAGCGGCAGACATGCATTTCATTCAGGTGCAAATGCAGCTATTACCGGAAATATGCTTACTACTTCGGGAAACAATATAAAACAAGATCTGGAAATGCTCAGTGATGAAGGCTTTGACATTTTAAGGGAAATTAAAGTATAAAAAATACAAAGGCAGAGTTTATTCTCTGCCTTACTTGATAAATGAAGGTGTCTTATGCAAATAAACAGATTATTTGAAATAGTATATATACTTCTTGAAAATAAAATTGTAAAAGCCGGTGAACTTGCAGAGCATTTTGAAGTATCCGTCAGGACTATTTATCGTGATGTGGAAACGCTGTCGCAAGCGGGAATTCCAATTTATATGAGTAAAGGAAAAGGCGGAGGTATATCCTTAATGCCTGATTTTATACTTGACAAAGCAGTACTGACTGAACAAGAAAAAGGTGAAATTTTGTCTTCATTGAAAGCGGTTAGTGCTTTGAGTCTTTCTGAAAGCGGTTCGGCATTGAACAAACTAAACAGTATGCTGGGAAAACAGAATGATGATTGGATAGAAGTTGACTTTTCTTCATGGGGATATTTTGAGAATGACGAAAATTATTTTAGTAAAATAAAGAAAGCAATTGTTGAAAAGTATGTAATAACTTTTATGTATTCAAGCTCAAAAGGTGAAAAAATTTTGCGAACTGTTTTGCCGCTTAAACTTGTTTTTAAAGGTGCGGCATGGTATTTGTACGGCTATTGCAGATTGCGTGAAGATTACAGATTTTTTAAAATCAGAAGAATAAGTGAGCTTTCATTATCGGAAGAAATTTTTGATATGTGTATTACTGAAAGTATACTTGGAAAAAAACATTTTGATGTTAGCAAATATTTAAAAACAAAATTGAAAATATCTTCTGAAATGGCGTTTCGGGTTTACGATGAGATAAGTAAATTTAAAATTGATGAAAACGGAGATTTTATATGCGAATTGTTTCTTCCTGATATAAATACAATTTGTACTTATGCAGCGTCTTTCGGAGAATACTGCAAAATTTTGCTGCCTGAGCAGGCAGTAAAGGAAATGAAAAAACGTTTGAAAAAAGCTTTGCAAAATTATATATAATATGACACACAGATGTCATATTAATTGATGTATAATGTGATTATAAATTTAGAAAAGAGGTAATCACTATGAATTATGAAATTGTAAATCTTAATGAGAAAATTATTGCTGGAATTACGGCAAGAACCGGCAACAGCGATCCGGAGTGTCAGAAAATAATAGGCGGTCTATGGCAGGATTTTATGGGTAAAGGCATATGGGATTCCATGAAAAACAAAGCGAATGAATATTGTATCGGTCTTTATTCTGATTATGATTTCAGTAATATGACCTATGAGGTTACAATCGGTGCTGAAGTAACCAAAGCAGATTCAGAGCTTAAGGTCAAGAAGATTCCCGGAGGAAGATTTGCATTGTTTAAGATTAAAGGTGATGTTGTTAAGGATGTTGCAGAAGCTTGGGAGAAAATATGGACAATGCCGTTGGAAAGAAGCTTTACCGGTGATTTTGAAGAGTACATAAGCAATGAAAATGGGATTGCCGAAATAAATATTTATGTTGCGTTAAGATAATCCGGAGCAATAAAATTGAGAATTTTGTAAATATAGTATAAAAGGACGGAGGTTTACCGTCCTTTTTTATTCATATTTTTCTGGATGCTTTGACTTTCTTTTATAATTTTTTCTGTCCGTATCTGCAATACGTGTAACTGGATTTATTCCTAACCAGCTTCGTCTTTTGATTTCGTCAACACGGCGTTTTTCCTTTTTACTTAATTTTTCGTATGGTATAAATTTTTTCATGTTTATTCTTCACCCGCCTTGAAATTATAAATCGGTTTTAAAATGTCGTTGATTTCTGCTGTTTCTTCTATATTGCTTACAATATCTTCAATAGGTTTATATGCCATGGGGCATTCATCAAGTGTTTGTGAGTTGACCGATGTAGTAAAAATACCATTCATCTGTTTTTTGTACTCTGAAACAGTAAATCTTTCTTTTGCCTGCGATCGTGACATAAGGCGTCCTGCACCATGAGGAGCGGAAAAATTCCAGTCACTGTTGCCCTTTCCAGTGCAAAGCAGACTTCCGTCCCTCATATTAATTGGGATCAGCAGACGTTCGCCTTTCTGTGCAGATACTGCTCCTTTACGGAGAATCATATTATCAGTATCAATATAGTTGTGAATGGTAGTAAATTGTTCTTTGATATGAAGTCCCATGCCTTTTATAATTTCATCTGTCATTGCCTTGCGATTCAGTGCGGCAAATTCCTGAACAATTTTCATATCGTGGATATACTGTTCAAAAAGTTCATGTTCAGTATAAGCCAGATGTTTTGGAATATCAGTGCGTTTGGTGTTCACAAGCTTTTTAAGTTCAGATTGAATCTGTTTTTCTTTGCCTTCGGATTTAAGTTTTTTAATAAGAGCGTCTATTTCTTTTTGTGAGCATTTGTTCAGTTTTTTGTATGCCTGTTCCTGATAATATTTTGCCGTTTCAACTCCCAGATGGCGTGAACCGGAATGAATCACAATATATATACTGCCGTCACTGCCTTTGTCAGCTTCAATAAAATGATTCCCTCCGCCGAGAGTGCCTATGCTTAATTCAGCACGAATGGGATTAATATGTTCATAGCAATAAAGCTGAGTAAGGTCTATTTTTTGGCTGTATCTGTGAGCCTTGTCACGAATATTGAATCCTGACAGAATTTTTTCATAGATAAGTTTGTCAAGCTTTTGCAATTCAATGTGTTTTTCTTTAAGAAGTATGGTTTCCATACCGCAGCCTATATCAACGCCTACAAGATTAGGGATCGCCTTACCTGATATAGTCATTGTTGTACCTATAGTACAGCCGGTGCCGGCATGAACGTCCGGCATAATTCGTATATCAGAATTTTTGCTGAAAGGCTGATTGCATAGGGTTATAATCTGAGAAATTGCATCTTCGTCAATATTATCTGTGAAAATCTTTGCAGTATTGTATTTTCCGTTTAAAATAATCATAAATTTCCTTTCCGAATTTGCCGCAAAAAAATGCGCTCTGTTTATACAGAAGCGCATTAAATATTAGTATACAGCTATTTTACTGTACAAAAATATATTGCAGGCAAATTTCATGCTTCTGCTGTAATGTATTAATTTGTTTGAATTTATAAAATATACTTATATACATAAAATTCACCGTCCTTTCTTTAATATGTTTTGTATTATAACATTTGTTTTTTTATTTGTCAAGAAAAAAATGTAAAAATTATGGATAATTTAATTTTTCTATGTTATAATTGGAAATAAGATAAAAATTTGAAAAGACCTGAGTTAAGACTAAAGCAGAAAAAGATGTTAATAATAAAGATAAATATATGAAAGTGAAAAAATATAGGAGGAAGTATGTACGATATTATTATAATCGGAAGCGGACCGGCAGGACTTTCAGCGGCAGTCTATGCCGGCAGGGCACAGCTTAAAGCTGTTGTGGCTGAAAGATTTTATGGTTCGGCAGGACAGATTACCGACAGTGAACAGGTTGATAATTATCTTGGACTTTACGGTGAAAGCGGTTTTGAACTTGGAGAAAAATTTCGTAATCATGCATTGGCTTTTAATACTGAATTTTATGAAGGCGAGGTTGCTTGCATAAGTAAAACGGAAAATGTTTTTAGGGTTGAATTTTCTGATAAAAGTCAATTGGAATCAAAAGCTGTAATTTATGCGGCAGGGACTTCCCGACGTAAGCTTGAAATAAAGGGAGAATCTGAATTTACTGGTAAGGGCGTATCATATTGTGCGGTATGTGACGGAGCTTTTTACAAGAATAAAACAGCGGCAGTTGTAGGCGGGGGAGATACTGCTTTAGGAGACGCACTTCTGCTTTCCAGGATGGCTGAAAAGGTGTATCTGATTCATCGCAGAAATGAATTTAGAGGAAATGCGATGCTTCAGGAAAAAGTACGGAATACTGAAAATATAGAAATTATTTTAAACGCAGTACCGTCTGAAATTATCGGAGATAATAGAGTAAACGCTATGAAAATTATACGTGAGGGTAAAGAAGAAAAAATATTTACAGACGGTATATTTGTGGCTGTAGGAACAGTACCTAATTCGGGTTTATTGAAAGGTTTTGTAAAGCTTGATAAAAACGGGTATGTAATTGCAGATGAGGACGGTGTTACTTCCGTTTCCGGATTTTTTGCAGCAGGAGACGTCAGAACCAAAAGTGTAAGACAGGTGATTACTGCCGCAGCAGACGGAGCAAGTTGTGTATATTCAGCTGAAAAATATATATTGAAAAATAATATTTGAAAGTCATAAAAAAACAGACATATCATAAAAGTTGATATGTCTGTTATATTTAAAATTGGTCAATATATTTTTGCAGATAAGCTGCAAATTTACTGATATGAATGCTGTTTCCAAATTAAGAAAGATAACTATTTTTCAGTGAAACCAAATCAAAGCAATTAATTTTATTGTCCTCGTATACATTTGCAATTTTTCCTTGTTCGATACTCAGGATTTCCTTTTTTATCAGATATTTTTGCAGCAATACTATATCGGCCACAGTAAAAGAACCGTCCATGTTTATATCGCCGAAAGGATAGGTCTCAGTTGTTTCAGGAACGAGCCATCCGCCGTCGTCTGCAATAAGACAAAGCATTTTTATTGTATCTCCGTAGTATACGTCATCTCCGTAATTTATTACAGTATCACGAACTTCTTCATGCCACTTAGAATTATCCCCGCATGCTGACGCTACAAGGAACGGCGCAGTAAAGCAAAGGTCATTGTAATCTTCGACAGGTGTACCGTCAGGCTTATACCCTGCTTTAATTTCCCACGGATCATTGCCGGTATCTTTTATCATAAAAGAATTTATTGCGTTAATAAAAGCAAGAGAGTCTTGGTTTTTATTTACTAAATAATCCATACCGATTCGCCATGGAGTACGGCAGCTGTTGTAATAGTAATATCCATCGTAATCGCTTTCAAGGAAATTAGCCGATGAAGGAATATAATTTCCGGAAGAATCTCTTATAATGAAATCAGGAAGAAGTCCTGTTTTATACTCATCAACAAAAGTATTAATAATATCGTAGGTTGTATCATATACCTTCATCCAATTTTCATCACCTGTAACCTCGGCAAATACAGGAAAATACTGTACTATAAAATCAGAACTGCGGGTTGCTGAATAATAAGGATCTGATTTATCACATTCGGACACCCAATCGCCCAAAGCGACAGTCCAGTATTCATGATTTACATCATATTTCATAATATCATTTATAACGGCGATTGCCTCGGCATGATAGTCGATTTCTCCGTCGCTTCCCCAGACAGAATCTGCCAGCAGTAAAGCATAAGCGATATCCATATCGCCGTCAGTAGCAGAATCGCAGAATCCTTCGGTCATGCTGCCTTCATTTGCGCCGTCGATTAATTCAGTACCGTTGTCGCATTGCTGCCACGACATAAGATGAGAACCGATATCACTGGGGTGTGCTTTAAAAAAGCGATACATTCCGTCGAAATAATATTTTGCCTGTGTATCATATTCAGCCATACTGACCGTTATCAGCATTCCGTAGCCGTGGGCTTCGGATACAGTAACAGGGACAGAAATGTTGTTTCCGCTGTATTTTTCCTCGCTGTACCAAACATAATACTGTGTTTCATCAGATACGTAAGTATCCTGAACAAGATATTTGTTTTTCCAATTTTCATAAAATGCTGTTGTTTCTTCTGAAAGAACTGATGCTTCTGTAGAGTCAATTTTAGCTGCGGTACATGACATTGTCAATGAAGCTTGTAAAAATACGGGTAATGCTGTAAGGGCGGCTATTTTATGTTTTAATTTCATGTTGATCCTCGAAAATATTTTTTGTATGCGCATGAACAATTAACAAGTTATTACAGTAATTATATCATTTATGATAGTTTATTGCAATACTTATTGTAATATTTTTATAAAACCGTATATTCTCCGGTAGTCAGCAGATACTATATACAATCGCAAAAAGAAAAAAGGAGATTATTATTATGATTGAACAGGATACAATAAAATTATTGAGAGAATGTGATGCAGGCATAAAAATGGGAGTATCTGTAATTGAAGAATCGCTGGACTATGTAAAAAGTGATAAATTAAAAAAATATCTGGAGGACAGTTATAAGGAAAATGATGAAGTAAAACACGAACTTCAAAAGCTGCTTGATGATTATCATGATGACGGTAAAGAACCAAATGCAATGGCTAAAGGTATGTCATGGATCAAAACAAATGTTAAACTATCCGTTAACGAGTCTGATAACGCTGTTGCAGACCTTATAACTGACGGTTGTAATATGGGTATAAAAACATTAAATAAATATTTGAATCAATACGAGGCGGCTGATGAAAAATCTAAAAATCTTGCAAAAAAACTTATAAAGCTTGAAGAAAAGCTCAGAGATAATATCAAGGAATTTTTATAAAAAGAGATTGCTTTAGCAGTCTCTTTTATAATACCCGAAAACTTGACTTTTTTGCTGAGCGCTGGAGCTTATAGAATACTGTATGCAGCTTACCGGTGAATATAATTTTATGTTTCAAAAATAAAAATTTATGCATATAATGGTTACAGGAGGTGGTATCTTGTCACCATGCGAATTAACGGCTTCAATAACTGCATTTGCAAATATGTTTGCATCAAAGTTTAATAATAATGAGCTTGCGGTTTGGGGTGCAGTTTTTACACAGCTTGGAGATACTCTTGAAACAATTGCGGCACAAAGAGAATTTATTGAAAAATCCTGTAACCGCAAAAATGAAAATAACTGTTAATAGTAATTAAATGAGAGTATTTAAGAGCATATAATTTATTTCGAGGGACTAAGCATCGTTTATTGCCGGTAAGCGACGGGGATTAGATTTAATAAAACAAGTGAAAACAGTCAAAAAAGCTAAAAATTATCGCTTTTTGACTGTTGTATTTTTATGATTTATGTGTTAAAATATAAATAAGCTTGAAGCTTAAATTTTTTACAAATTTTGATGAAGGGAGAAAAATATGTACGACTACGACCTTATATTTTGGGGAGCAGTATTTGCTGTAATGGTTATTGCAGAGCTGGCATCTTTTCAATTGATCTCGATCTGGTTTGCCATCGGCGCTCTTGTTACATTCATAATGGCGTTGTGCGGAGCAGAATTAGGAATTCAGATGCTTGTTTTTACTGTAGTATCAATAGTTCTTCTATTGTTTACCAGGCCTTTATTAAAAAAATTTGCAGTAAAAAAAATTCAGCCTACGAATATAGAGCTTGATGTTGGTAAAACTGCTGTTGTTATTGAAGAAATAAACAATAAAATTGATACCGGACGTGCTAAGCTCAATGGGGTTGACTGGAAAGCAGTTTCGGCAGACGATTCAATAATACCAGAGGGAAGCATAGTAAGAATTGATAATATAAGGGGAACTAAACTTTATGTAACCCTTTATAAGGAAAAAATAAATTTATAATAAACGGAGGAGATTATGGAGTATATTATTTTAGGAGTAGTATTATTTATTATTATTGTTCTTGTAACGAGAATTAAAATTGTACCTCAGGCTCAGGTGTACATAGTTGAAAGACTGGGTACATTTTATGCTGAGTGGTCGACCGGTCCGCATTTTCTTATTCCTTTTCTTGACAGAATTGCAAAAAAGGTTTCTATCAAAGATCAGATAGTTGATTTCAAACCGCAGTCCGTTATTACAAAGGATAATGTTTCAATGCAGATTGATACGGTTGTATTCTTTCAGGTTACTGATGCAAAACAGTATGCTTACGGTGTGGAGCGGCCGTTGTCAGCTATTGAAAATCTTTGCGCAACAACGCTTCGTAACATTATAGGCGATATGGTTCTTGATGAAACACTGACATCACGTGACAGAATCAACAAGCAAATCACCGCTATTCTGGACGAGGCTACAGACCGTTGGGGTATCAAGGTAAGCCGTGTGGAACTGAAAAATATCCTTCCTCCTAGAGAAATTCAGGATTCAATGGAAAAGCAGATGAAGGCTGAACGTGAAAGCCGTGAAAAGATTCTGCTTGCAGAAGGTGAAAAGAAATCTAAGATCCTTGTGGCACAGGGTGAAAAGGAATCTCAGATTCTTCGTGCGGAAGCCGCTAAGGAATCAGAAATTCTAAAAGCACAGGCTGAAAAGGAAGCTATGATTTTACGTGCGGAGGCTGTAAAGGAAAAGAAGAGACTTGAATCTGAAGGCGATGCTGTGGCAATTTCCAAAGTTCAGACCGCTAAGGCGGAAGCTCTTGAAAGACTCAATGAAGCTAAACCTTCTGAAAATGTTTTAAAATATAAAGCACTTGAATATTTTCCGGAAATTGCTAACGGAAGGGCAACCAAAATTATTATTCCGAGCGAAATCCAAGGTATTGCAGGTCTTGCGGCAGGCGTTATGGAAACGGTTACAGATAAAAATATAACGGAAAAATGATTTGTTTAATCTGTACTAAAAAATAAATGTGGTTTTGTATGGAGTGGCATTTGTCACTCCATTTTTGTTTTATTTTATATATTTTTTGTATAAAATGCGAAAATTATTTTGCCCTATTGCAAGACTGTTTTTTATGTTGTATAATATAAATAAAGATAAAATTTATGTTTAAATTGTCAGAAAAAGTCGTAAAATTGTTTTATATGAACTAGATATTTGTTAATTAGTAACAAATTATTTACAATAATATTGGCTTTAATGACAATTTGTTAACTTTTTATATTCGGTTAATATAATTAATTATTTACTGCGCCGAATTTCATATAGAAAATATAAAGAATAAAAGAAAAATGTGTGTGGAGTTGACAAAATGGTATTTTCAAGTTTATTTTTTCTGTACCTGTTTTTGCCTTTATGCGTTATATGCTATGCGGCAACAAAAAAGAATAGGTACAGAAATGCTGTGCTTATTATTTTTTCGCTGATTTTTTATGCGTGGGGAGAACCTTTATGTGTATTTATATTGATTATAAGTGCGGCTTTAAACTATATTCTGGCTTTTGCAATTGATAAGTATCGTGGAAAACTTATGGGAAAGTTAGCGGTATTTTTTGCAGTGTTTTTTGATCTTGCCGTACTTGGAATATTCAAATACAGCGGATTTATTGCTGAAAATTTAAATGCTTTATTTCCGCTGAATCTTCCCGTACCGGATATTAAACTTCCCATAGGAATAAGCTTTTATACTTTTCAGATCATATCTTATGTAATAGACTGCCATTGGGAAAAGGTATCTGTTCAGAAAAGCTTTCCGAAATTTCTCATGTATGTATCATTGTTTCCGCAGCTTGTTGCAGGACCTATTGTGCGGTACAGTACTATTGAAAGTGAGATAAGCAGCAGACGTACAACTCTTGACGATTTGTCGTCAGGCGTTTCAAGGATAGCTGTGGGACTTGCTAAAAAAGTTATACTTGCAAACAATCTGAATATTATTGTTGAAGCATTTTTCGGAAGTGATATTAAAAATCTTTCGGTTACCGGCACATGGTATGCAGTAATAATTTATGCAATGCAGATATATTTTGACTTTTCGGGATATTCAGATATGGCGATTGGTCTGGGACGTATTTTCGGATTCCATTTTGATGAAAACTTTAATTATCCGTTTATCTGTAAAGACGTTTCAGAATTCTGGCAGAGGTGGCATATTTCTTTGAGTACGTTTTTCCGTGACTATCTGTTGTATGTTCCGATATTCGGCAAAAGAAGAAAATATGGCGGACTTTTTCTTGTCTGGTTTTGTACGGGACTTTGGCATGGAGCAAGCTGGAATTACATAATCTGGGGTCTTTATTTCGGTATGTTTATTTTTATTGAACAGCTTATCGGAAAAAAGAAAATGAAAAAAATACCTCTAGCTGTTCGTCACGTATATAATAAAATAGTAATTATAATCGGTTTTGGGATTTTTTATTTTGAAGATCTTTCAAGACTGGGAGATTTCTTTAAAAATCTGATAGGATTGAATTCTAACAGTTTCATTGATGAATTTACAAAGCTTTCAGTAACAAATAATTTATATCTTATCATTATAGCTGTTATCTGCTGTTTTCCTGTTGCTAAGGTTATACAGAATCTCGCAAAGAAAAATATTGGATTTTCATATACGATTGCCGCTTCTAGGGTTGCAGTAAATATTGCTTTGCTGCTTGTAAGCAGTATTTTACTGGTTGACGCTACAAATAATCCGTTTCTGTATTTCAGATTTTAAGGAGGACAGTATATATGGAAAATAATGATAGAGATTTTAAAATAGATGTTGAAATAAGACGCCAAAAGAAAAAGAAAGTAAAGAAACGATATACACTGAGATTTTTTAAAGTCCTTAATGTAGTCGCTTTTGTAATGACTATTTTTGTAATTGCAGTATGCATGATAATTCTTAAAAGACCTGAAATATCTGAAACGGAAAACAGAACTCTTGCAAAATGGCCGTCCTTTTCTATTTCAAAGTATTTTTCCGGAAAATATACTTCAGGAATTGAAGAATTTTATAATGATACAGTACCCGGAAGGGAATATTTTAAGGATCTGGTTTCTGATATAAGAGCACATTTCGGTATTGCTTCAAGCGAGGTTAAAATTCACGGTTCAATGGTAAAGCAGGACAGTAAACCAAAGGAGACAAAAGCTGAAACAAAAGCTTCAGATTTTGCTGCTTTGAAAACAAGCAATACTGCTGTTACTACCGTAAAAACCACACAGACTGCTGTCACTACTACAAATGATCCTCTTGATGATCCGAATATTGAAGGAGAGATCAGCAATAACATTTTAGTTTATAAAAACAGAGGAATTATGCTGTTCGGCGGAAGCTATTCAAATGGAGAATTGTACGCTCAGTATGTGAACGCTTTCAAGGAAGACCTCGGAGACGATGTAAATGTTTATTCAATGGTTTGTCCGACGCCCGTTTCGTACTATCTTCCGAAGAAATATTCAGATATGACCGGAAGTGAAGAGGATAATATAAATAATATTAATGATTATTTAAACGGCGTTGAACCGATCGACGCTTACGGTGCATTAATGGAGCATAAAGACGAGGATATTTTCCAGAGAACCGATCATCATTGGTCACAGCTGGGGGCTTTTTATGCAGCACAGGAATTTGCCGAAACTGCCGGAGTGCCTTTTGCAAAGCTTCAGTCCTATGAAAAAGTTACAAAGTCGGGATATGTAGGTACTCTTTACGGTTATACCGGAGATAACGATCTTAAAAATAATCCGGAGGATTTTGTTTACTACAAGCCTTCAAATGATTATACTACTACTTATTACAGTACTGATTTGTCAGAGGAATGGGAAGGCAATTTGCTTATTAATCTTGATAATGTAGATCCGGTCAGTTGGTATCTTGTGTTTATGGGGACGGATCAGGCAGTAACTCATGTCAGCACTGACGTTAATAACGGCAGAAAGCTTGCTATAATAAAGGACAGTTACGGTAATGCGCTTGTTCCATGTCTGACAGGCTCATTTGAAGATATTTATGTTATTGATATGCGATATTTTTATGTGAATGCAGTAAGCTATCTTAAGGAGTGCGGAGTAACTGATTTATTGTTTGCTATGAATACTTTTAGCGCAACAGGCAGTAATTTTGAATGTATAGAACAAATAAGAACACAATGAGAATAAGTTAAAGGAACGGAGATAAGAATGAAAGAGTTGTCATATCCTTTTGACAGTGCGTATCTTTTAAAGAACAGAAGGAAAATCAAACGTCAGCTTTTGGAGGACGGTACGGTACGGATAAGGAAGAAGATAGCAGTATTGGGCGGTTCGACTACAAATGATATAGTTTCCATGCTGGAGATTTTTTTACTGGAACATGGAATAGAGTGTGAATTTTATCAGTCGGAATATGCTAAGTACTGGGAAGATATAATGTTTGCTAATGAAGAACTTCTGCAATTCAAACCTGATTTGATATATATTCATACGACAGCAAGAAATATTACAGAATATGATCTTAATATGAAAGCGTCAAGAGCCGAATGCGGCAATGCGCTTAACAGACAGTTTGAGCATTTTAAATCTATGTGGGAGCGTATTGAGGAGATATATAGCTGTCCGATAATTCAGAATAATTTTGAAATGCCGATTTACAGAATACTTGGAAATCGTGATGCTTGGGATTATCACGGACAGGTAAATTTCATAAGCCGTCTGAACATTATGTTTTATGACTATGCTTTAAATCATGAAAATTTTTATGTAAACGATATAAATTATCTTTCTGCATGCTGCGGACTGGACAAATGGTCTGAGCCTTCGTACTGGTACATGTATAAATACGCAGTGAATCCGCAGTTTATACCGGATCTTGCATTTAATATATCAAATATAATAAAATCCATTTTCGGAAAAAATAAAAAAGCTCTTGCTTTGGACCTTGACAATACGCTTTGGGGCGGCGTCATCGGCGACGATGGTGTTGACGGTATAGAAATCGGTCATGAAACAGCTGCTGCGGAAGCGTTTTATGCGTTCCAGAAATATGTAAAGGAACAGCAGAAGATCGGTGTACTACTTGGAGTATGCTCGAAAAATGATTATGAAAATGCTGTTACCGGTCTGAATCATCCTGACGGGGTTTTAAAACCCGATGATTTTATAAGTATTAAAGCTAACTGGGAACCAAAGGATTCAAATATCGCAGTTATGGTTGAAGAAATCGGGATACTTCCGGAAAGTATAGTATTTGCAGATGATAATCCGGCTGAAAGGGAAATTGTATCAGGACAGCTGAATGTTCAGTCGCCGTCTCTTGAAAACCCTGAAAATTATATTAAAATTATTGACAGAAGCGGATTCTTTGAGGTAACGTCTTTTTCAGATGATGATATAAACAGAAATGCTATGTATAAGGCAAATGCACAGAGAGTCAAAGTAAGCAAAAAATTTGAGAATTATGACGATTACCTTTTAAGTCTGGAAATGACAGCGGAAATTGAAGAATTTAAAGCCATTGATTTGCAGAGAATAACTCAACTTACCAATAAAAGCAATCAGTTTAATCTAACCACAAAGCGTTATACTCAAAACGAAATTGAAAAAATCTCCTCAGACGGTAATTACATAACGCTATGCGGACGTCTAAAGGATAAATTCGGTGATAACGGTATTGTATCAGTGGTAATCGGCAGAAAGGAAAACGATGCTTTACATATTGATTTGTGGCTTATGAGCTGCCGTGTATTAAAGCGTAATATGGAATATGCAATGCTTGATTGCTTAGTGTCAGAGGCAAAACTTCAGGGTATCAGAAAAATATACGGATATTATCTGAAAACAAAGAAAAACAGTATGGTTAAAAGTTTGTTTTCAGATTTTGGATTTGAGAAAATAAGTGAAGATATTGAAGAAAATACTGTTTGGGAAATGGATATAAAAAATTATATTCCTAAAAATAAATTGATAACAGTAAAACAGACGCAAAAAGTGTAAAGGAGAAAACTATGAACAGAACAGAATTAAAGGAAAGACTTAACGAGGTGTTCAGAGATGTATTTGATGACAGCAGAATTATTGTAAATGAGAATACTACGTCTGACGATATTGAGGACTGGGACAGTCTGGAGCATATCAATTTGATAGGCGCTGTTGAACAGGAATTTAAAATGCGTTTTAAAATGAAAGAAGTTTCATCAATGAAAAATGTCGGGGAAATGATGTCTATTATTGAGGAAAGAGGAAAATAAACTTATAAGATATTAAACCGTGATCATGAAAATTCAATTGTCAATTTCGGTCGTTTATTCATATAATGCTTTGAAAGGAGTGTGAATAAATGAAAAAGAAATTATTGTCAGTTGTTATTTCTATGATTACGGTTTTTTCTTTATGTATTCTGCCTGTATCGGCAATGAGACCGGATTCGGACAGAGTTCACGATGGAATTGACGTAAGTGAGTTTCAGGGAGATATTGATTTTGACAGAGTTCATGAATGCGGTATTGAAGTAGTTTATATCAGAGCAGGTTCCGGCGATTATACAGATTCGTATTTTGAATCCAATGCTCGAAAGGCACGTGAATCGGATGTAAAATTTGGTTTTTACTTTTACGTTACCGCTCGTGATGAAGCGCAGGCAAGAGAACAGGCGATACGTTTTGCATCTTTGATCAGAGATAAAGACTATGACTGCCGTCCGGTAATGGATTTTGAGAATTTTTCCGGTTTGTCGATACGAGAAGTTAACAGGATCGGAACTGCTTTTATTGAAGAACTTCATAGGCGAAGCGGTATACTTCCTATGATTTATACCGACGCATATGCTGCCGATAACGTATGGGACGATGAGTTTAAAAAGTATCCGCTTTGGGCTGCTGATTATGATGTATATGAACCTGATATAACAAGAGTATGGAGAGACGGCTGGAGCGGTTTTCAGTACACTGATGCCGGAAGAGTATGCGGTATAAGCGGAAATGTTGACAGAGACAGGTTTACCGATACTGTTTATGTTACTGATGATGAGAAGGAAAACCGTCCTGACGGGGATTATTTCTATTATACTGTGGTTTCCGGTGATACTCTTTACAGTATTGCTTCAAGGTATTCAACTACGGTTGAAGAATTAACAAGACTGAATAATATTGAAAATCCAAATTTAATTTACGTGGGAGAAAGAATTAAAGTACCGTTTTAATGTATAAACCTCCTGTTTATGGAAAATAATAATATTGTATTTTGATAAACAGGAGGAAAAAATATGAACTTAAAAGACAGTCAGACCAGAATTAATCTAATGCGTTCGTTTGCGGGAGAAAGTCAGGCAAGAAACAGATATACCTATGCAGCAGAAGCTGCAAAAAGTCAGAGCCTTCATGTAATTGAAGCGGTATTTAAGTTTACTGCCAATCAGGAAAAAGAGCATGGAAAGATTTTTTACAATTATCTAAAGGAAATGACCGGAGAAAATATTACCATTGACGGCAGCTATCCTGTAGATATTTATGACGATGTTTTAAAGCTTCTGCGTTCTGCACAGCATAATGAATTTGAAGAATTTGAACCGGTTTATCCGGATTTTGCAGCAGTTGCAAATCAGGAAGGTTTTACTAATATCGGCGCCAAATTCAATCAGATCGCAAAGATTGAAAAAACACACGGCGATAGATTTGGTATGTTTGCAGATCTTCTGGAGCAGGGCAAGCTGTTTGTATCTGATGTTGAGGAAGAGTGGATGTGTTTGAACTGCGGATATGTTCACAAAAGCTCAGAAGCACCGAAATCATGTCCGGTATGCAGTCATCCTCAGGGATATTTTGTACGTCTGAAGCTTGCACCGTTTACTACTTTGTAGGAGGATTAAAAATATGGGAATAAAAGTAGATCATGTAAGAGGATATGAGGTTTTAGATTCCAGAGGTAATCCTACCGTTAAAGCTGAAGTACTGCTTTCAGACGGAAGCGTCGGCATAGCAAGCGTACCGTCCGGAGCGTCTACCGGAATGTTTGAAGCGGCAGAGCTTCGTGACAACGATTCAGGAAGATATAACGGCAGCGGCGTAACGCAGGCGGTAAAGAATGTCAATTCGGAAATCCGCAAGTCTATGATAGACGCTAAAACTATAGATCAAGGCAGAATAGACAGTATGCTTATTAACCTTGACGGAACAGATAATAAATCAAGATTAGGCGCTAATGCCATACTTGCAGCGTCTCTTGCACTTGCAAAAGCGGCGGCGTCTCATTACAAAATGCCGCTTTACAAGTATATCGGGGGAGTTTCAGCGGATATAATGCCGATTCCGCTTATGAATATTTTAAACGGCGGTGCTCACGCTTCAAATAATATTGATATTCAGGAATTTATGGTTATGCCTGTGGGCGCTGATACTTTTGCAGAATCTCTCAGAATGGGAACTGAAGTTTATCACAGTCTGAAAACAGTTTTGAAGAAAAAAGGTTTATCTACCGCTGTAGGTGACGAGGGCGGCTTTGCTCCGGATTTAAACTCGGATGAAGAAGCAATTGAATGCATACTTGACGCAATTGAACAGGCAGGTTACAATACCGATACTGTAAAAATTGCCCTTGACGCAGCAAGCAGTGAATGGTATAAGGACGGTAAATATTATCTTCCTAAAAGAGGAGTAACCTACGAAACGAATGAATTAATTTCATACTGGGAAGGTCTTGTTTCAAAATATCCTATTATTTCAATTGAAGATCCACTTGGAGAGCAGGACTGGAGCGGCTGGACTGATATGACCAAACGTCTGGGCAAACAGATTCAGCTTGTTGGTGATGACTTATTTGTTACAAATACTCAGCATCTTTCAAGAGGTATAAAAGAAAATGCCGCAAATGCTATTCTTATAAAGTTGAATCAGATCGGTACGCTGACTGAAACTCTAGATGCCATTAAAATGGCAAGATCGGCAGGCTACAGAGCGGTTATTTCTCACCGTTCCGGAGAAACGGAAGATACAACTATAGCAGATCTGGCAGTCGGAACAAATGCCGGACAGATCAAATCCGGAGCCCCTTGCCGTTCTGACAGGGTTGCAAAATATAACCGTCTTTTGCGTATCGGGGCAGAAAATGGTCTGACAAGGTTTAATAGAATATCCGGATAATAAAAGGAGCAGCTTTAATGCTGCTCCAAATTTTTATTTGCCGGATTGTCAAGAATTTCTCCTTTTTCGGAAAAGCGTGAACCGTGACAGGGGCAGTCCCATGAATGCTCGGCACTGTTCCATTTTAAAGCACAGCCCATGTGAGTACATCTCTTTTTGGAAAAAGTCATGAGATTTTTTATCGCTTCAAAGCCGTTTATTAATAGCTGAGGCTTTAGAATGCTTCTGGAAGGACTGAATATTTCTGCAAAATCTTTTTTCTTATCTGTGATAATATCACTTAGAATCATAGCGGAAAGCATTGCTCCTGTCATGCCCCATTTATTGAAACCGCTTGCAGTGTATAAATCAGGGGTATTTTTTGAATAATGTCCTATATACGGAATTCCGTCAAGGCTCATACAGTCCTGCGCCGCCCAATAATATTTTTCACGTGAATCAGGATAAAATTTGTCGGCAAAACTCCTAAGCTCGGACCAGCCTCCTCCTTGTTTACCTGTTCGATGTCCTCCGCCTCCTATAAGAAGAAAATCTTCATAATTTCTGAAAGACATTCCCGTATGATTTTCGTCAACATACATTCCGTTTACATTTTGTGCATTTTCCAGTGCAATAACGTAGGAACGATGCTGATAGAGCTTGAGAAAATAACTGCCGTGTTTGTTAATAAACGGAAAATGAGTGGTAATGATTATTTTGTCGGCGGTTATTTTACCGGAATTGGTAATTGCTGTTTTCCCATTTAGTTCTCGGATAAAGGTATTTTCAAAGATATTTAAATCCTTTGCAATTGCTGAAATAAATCTCAGAGGATTGAATTGTGCCTGATCTGAAAATCGTACTGCTCCTGCCGTTTTAAAGGGCAGTGGAATATCATTGCAAAGCTTTGCTTTGTATCCTATTTTATCCAATGCGGAAATTTCATTTTCAAGTTTTTGTCTGTCATTTACTGAATATACAAAATTATCTTTTATTTCATAACCGCATTCAATATTTTTGCATAATTGAGCGTACTTATCAAAAGCCGCTTTATTAGCCTGTAAATACAGCTGTGCGGTTTCCTTATTAAAGCTTTTAAGAATTTTCTGATAGTTCAAGCCGTGCTGGAAAGTAATTTTAGCGGTAGTATTTTGTGTGACGCCGCTGCATATTTTCTCTTTTTCAGCCAGAATATAATTTATACCGTTTTGCTGAAGAAAATATGCAGTCAGTATTCCTGCAATTCCTCCGCCGATAATAAGCACATCTGTTTTTATGTCTTTTTTTAATTCAGGAAATTCCGGAAGTTCAGTATTTTGCTGCCATATTGATTTCATTTTAAAATTTCTCCTGTTTTTATTATATTATTTCTTTTATAAATTAATATATACAGGTAGAATTTTTTAAAGTCTGTCAGCTTATTTTTATAATTAATTTTTTTCTATTTTGTCTCTCAGGTCTGTGAGACTGCGGTTGCAGTAACACATTACTTCATACATAAGATTTACTCCGTAGGAAAAAGTATCGCCGTTTACAGGGTCTAAATCAGCACTGTAGGAAAGCACAAATAAAATTTCTTCAACACCTTTTGATATCCTCAGAGTATTGTCAAGCTTATTAATTACATCTACATTGGTCATATTTAAATCCTTTCTGTTTTTTTATTGACAACCCACGAAAGGAATGCTATAATAGATTTAGCAGATTCCTTTCGAGGGTTTGTTGTTGTAACGGTAACGCTTTGCTTGCGATGTGCAGCGTTATCGTTATTTTTTTCCCTCAAGCAGTAAATCGATACCTTTTCTTATAGCTTCGCCTTTGGTTATTCCATTTTCTTCACAATACTTTTTTAATTTGGCTTCTGTTTGTGCATCAAGACGAATGCTGTAACGGATATTCTTTGGATTTTCTACTTTAGGTCTACCCATTTGTGACATATGTCACCTCACTTTCTGTCATACTATTATTATACAATATGCGTGACAAAAAATCAATAGTTTTTTTTAATCATAATTTTTTAATTTACCTATTGACATTTTATGGAAATCAGTATATAATAAACTTATAAGATTTTTATGTATACATAATCTTAAAAAAGAAACGGCAACGTATTATTGAGGTGGTAATATGTTGCTGTTTTCTTATTTTATACCGTATGGCGTTTCTCATAATTAAATGGAAACTTTCATATAAATTATAAAACAATTATATGGAGGTATCTCATGAATGAAATAAAAACTGAAACAGCGCCTGAAAATACTGAGACAACATCTGAAAATACACAGGAGCCTGTCGATTTAATTGAAATGGTGAGAGCTAAGCACAGTGAAGAAACTGTTTATAATTCGGAACGTATGAGTGATGTACTGTTTATGCAGCTGATTTTATGCGTTCTTTTAGTACTGGTATTTGCGGTAATTAAAATGATCGAAGGCGATACTACTGCATGGTTCGTATCTGAATTTAAAAGTATGACCAACGGAGCTGCGGAGGAATTTATAAAGCAGGCAGTCAGTAAGGCTATACAGTATGTAAAATGATTAATGTAAATATTGCAGGACTTAAAATCTCCTTTGAATTCGGTTTTTTTGCAGTGGCGGCGGTTTTCTGCCTTCTTGACGCTCCTGAATTGGCTCTGACTGCGGTATGTGCCTGTGTTATCCATGAGATCGGACATTGTATTGCCGCAGTTATTTCAGATATCAAAATAGAACAGCTTGTGTTCTGGGCAGGAGGAGTAAAAATGATTTCTGCTTCGTCGCTGAAACCGGTATACTCAGAAGTTTTTGTCCTTTTTGCCGGACCTTTTTTTAATTTTGCAGCGGCCTTGTTTTTTTATCTTACCGGTGCAGATTGGGCATTTTCAGTAAATTTGATATTAGGTTTATTTAATCTTCTTCCGTTTTCAAATCTGGACGGAGGAGCAGTACTCAGAAAAATTCTTGAGCACTATGAGTTGAACAGCAGTTTGATTATGAAGGCTGTGGCGATAATTTCGGCTGCTATTATAATTGCATTTTTTTATATTTTTAACACAGGCAATATTACAGGTTATATAACAGTTATTCTTTTGACGGTTTATGAATTCTGCTATTGATTCTTATTCTGCTTTATTGTAAAATAAGAATATTAGACCAAAGTCATTTGCAGATCGTGCTGAGATAAATTCAAATCAATAATACTGCGGAAGGCCGCTCTGTATGGAGCAGCCTTCTTTGCCGTATACTTAAAATATGTGTTTCACACATAAAGCCTGGTATAATCAGACGAATGCCTTGGAAAATAGATGGGGAAAGTGCATCTTGAATTGAATAGTAGATAAAATGTTGAAAATTGTATCGTAATCTAAAGACTATAAATGGGAGGTGGGAAAATGAGAGATACCATTTTAATTGTAGATGATGAGGCAGACATTGTTTCCACTCTTGCAGATTATTTTCTGTATAATGACTATAATGTAATGACGGCAACAAGCGGCACAGAAGCCATTGAAAAAGCTGAAAGACAGCCGGATATCATTCTTCTGGATATCAATATGCCTGATGTGGATGGTCTGGAGGTTTGTGCCCGGATACGGGATTTTGTTCGTTGTCCCATTCTTTTCCTGACAGCCAGAGTGGAGGACAGTGATAAAATCAAAGGTTTCGGTATGGGTGGGGATGATTATGTTGTAAAGCCATTTTCCCTGGATGAGCTTGGCGCAAGAGTTGCCGCACACATCAGACGGGAGCGTCGCAGAGGAGAGACGCCGAAAGTCCGGTTTGATGATAAGTTGTCGATTGACTATACCGAAAGACGATTATACTTTGATAGCGAAGAAATTTCTCTTGCAAAAAAGGAGTTTGATATTATAGAGCTTCTTTCCAGTCATCCTGGGCAGATTTTCAGTAAAGAACGGATTTATGAACTTGTTTGGGGCTATGACAGTGAAGGAGAATCTTCTGTGGTAGCCGAACATATCCGCAGAATTCGCGCAAAGTTGGCGGCAAGAGGTACAAAATCGTATGTGGAAACAGTTTGGGGAGTGGGATACAAATGGGTAAAATGAAAGATTTCTTTAAAAGAAAATCTATTAAGACAGCATTCACCATACATATGCTCGTTTGTATTTTTTCTGCGTTGTTGTTATCCTTAGCTCTATCAAACTTTTGTCAGTGGGGGCAGTCCAGATACTATAAAAAATATCAAATTCAATTTGGAGTATCCAATCCCGAAATGGTGATTGGATTTGATAAGACAGAAGGAAATATATCTTATCAGACGCCACTGAATTTAAAGGATCATTTTACGCCGACAGATCGAACTGTATATAATATTCTTGGATTTTTGAGTGTCGGTGTGTATCCAATTTGTTTTATTTTCTGTATTGCAGTCACCAGTGTTCTGTTTTATAAACGACAACTACAGGAGCCTATTACTATACTGGATCATGCCGTTGGTAAGATTGCCGAAAATAATTTGGACTTCAAAATCATCTATGATAAAGAGGACGAGCTGGGAAAGCTGTGTGTTTCTTTCGAGAAAATGCGTCAGGCGCTGCAGGAAAGCAATGAAGAAATGTGGCGGCAGATGGAGGAACGTAAACGGTTGAATGCAGCGTTTGCCCATGACCTGAGAACACCGCTGACAGTCCTGAAAGGACAAAGCGAGCTTCTGCGGAAATATGCGCCGAAAATGACAGCTGAAAAAGTGAGTAATACCTCAAAGATGATGTACCGGCATATTGTAAGGCTGGAAGAGTATGTGCAAACCATGGGGGAGCTGCAGCGGCTGGAGGATATTATGATTGTTCGGCAGCCTGTAACGATGGATGTGCTTTGCAGGCAGTTCAGGGAAACCGGAGAAGCCGTGTGTAACGGGAAAGCATTTTTCTGCGAGGTTATTGGTGACGAGCATGTTGATTTGAATATAGACAATACCATTGTTATGCAGGTGTTTGAGAATTTGCTTGCCAACGCAGTGCGGTTTGCAAAGGAAAAGATTAAGGTATTGACAAAGTTGCAAGATGGTTATCTGTATTTGACTGTTTCCGATGATGGAGCTGGATTTGCGGAAAAGGATTTGGAGAATGCCACAAAGCCGTTTTACAAAACAGTGCGGGAAACTGATAACGAGCATTTCGGTATGGGGTTGAATATCTGCAAGATCCTTTGTGAGAAGCATGGAGGATATATCCGACTGAGCAATCAGGACGGGGCGGTGATTACCGTGGCGTTCAGACAGTGACATGATATGTTACAATTAAATATCATTACTTTAGCAGGCGGTCATCCATTATTGGTGGCTGCCTGTTTAAGCATATAAAATGACGATTTATTTCACAAAATATTTTTAACAAGTAGATAAAAAGTTGAAAATCTCCCTTTATACTATACCTATCAGATGAGAAACCATCTGGAGAAAGGAGCTTTTTCAAATGAACAATTCTATAGAAATCAAAGGGTTGAATAAATTTTACGGAAAGAAACAGGCGCTTTTTGATGTGAATCTTTCCATTCATCAGGGTATGTTTGGTCTGCTGGGTCGCAACGGTGCTGGCAAGACCACTCTGATGAAGACATTGGCCACATTACTTCAAAAGAAGGACGGAGAAATTACCGTGTGCGGCGTTCCAATAGAAAACGCCAAAGAGATTCGCAAGATTATCGGGTATCTGCCTCAGGAGTTTTCCATGTACCCATCCATGAATGTAGGGGAAGCCATGGAATATCTGGCAATCCTGTCAGGACTCAGTGGAGCAGAACGAAAAGAACGAATCAACGCACTACTCAAAAAAGTGAATCTGACAGAGCACCGGAACAAAAAGGTAAAAGCGCTTTCCGGCGGCATGAAACGCCGGCTTGGAATTGCCCAGGCGCTGCTCAATAACCCTAAGGTGCTGATTGTTGACGAACCTACCGCCGGGCTGGATCCGGAGGAACGTGTCAGATTCAGAAATCTGCTGTCTGAAATCGCCGAAGATAAGATTGTGATTCTGTCCACCCACATTGTAGGGGACATTGAAGCCACTTGTGAGGATATCGCCATCATCAACGAGGGCAGGGTCATCTATAACGGTACAGTAGATGAACTTTTGCAGGCAGCAGAAGGCAGAGTATTTACCATGACAGCTTCCAAGCGAGAACTTCCCCAGCTTAAAAGGCAGCTTACCATCACCAGCATGCACACTCAGGGCAACAAGGTTCACATTCGATTTATTGAGGATACTTTGATGCAAGGTGCAAAGGCATGTGAACCGAATATTGAGGATGCATATATGCTGTATCTCCACTCCAGCGGCGTTCGAGAGATTTTGGGTGAAATTGGGGGTGAGTGGTAATGCTGTTGTTGCAGGAAATCAAAAAAATTGTAAAATCCGTTCCATACTTGATTTTCGTTGCAGCTGTTGTGATTGGTCTGTTCTCTCAGGGGGTATTCCGGTTTCATGAAGATCTCCTTGAGGAACCTCAGCCGGGCGGCAGTTACGGATTTAAACATGAGGAAATAGCAGAACAGATTATGCCGGCTGCGTTGAGAGACCTGTTGACCGAGTTTAGTAATAATAATTATACGACGTATCCCATTGGATTTATCAAGCATGTAAAGCTCAGCGAAGACAAGCAGGAAAGAATGGCCGAAATCCTTTCTGAGATTACAGGGAATGATAAGGAAAGAATTTTGCAGGAAGTAGCAGGGATTACATCCGGCGGTTCCGACTTTCAAATCGGCGGGGATGGTATGCAGCAGGACGGCAATGGAGGCTTTACCATAAGTTCGGATGATAAACAGCAGAGCAGTCCTGAAAAGATGACATTTGCAGTAAGAGATGATATGGACTATGCCCGATTTAAAGAGCTGATGGGGCAGGCGGACGATCTTCTGGGTGGTGGTTCCAACTACGCTGTCGATTCTCTGATTGGGTACGGAACGGTTCCTTTGACCTATGAGGAGGCAAAAGAGCAATACGACCTTGCGGTCACTTCCGATAGAGTGACCGGCGGCTATGCCCGTCTGTTCTCAGACTATGCAGGCGTTATGGTGCTGTCAATCCTGCCGGTATTTCTGGCGGTCATCCTGAGCATGAAGGACCGGCGTGCTAACATGGAGGCGCTTATCTATACAAAGAAAGCGTCCGCTGCTAAACTGATCTTTATCCGGTACTTGGCGCTTGTTATCGCAGTCATGGTTCCGGTAATCATTTTATCCTATGTATCAAACATGATGGTTTGGAGCAGCTATAGCGGAATACAGCTGGATTATCTAGCTCCCCTCAAGTATGATTTCGGTTGGCTGATGCCCAGTGTGATGATTTCCACAGCCATTGGCATGTTTTTGACGGAGCTGACCGGCACGCCCATTGCCGTTGCAGTACAGGGGCTTTGGTGGATGTTTGACGTCAATCTGGGAATCAAAACCGTTCATTCGGGATATTCCCTGTTTCGTCTGGCACCTCGCCACAATGCGGGGGCAGATTCCTTATTCCGAACCCAGGACTATCTGGATCATTTCCAGAATCTTGTGCAGAACAGGCTGCTAATAGCGGGAATCTCTCTGGTACTGGTCTTACTCACAATTTTAATCTATGAAGCAAAAAGAAAGGGGAAATTCGGTGGAAATGCATTCTTCCAAAAAGCAGTTTCTGGTATTAGAAATCGCAAAAATCAATCTCAGGCATAATGCACTTTTATCCATTGCAGTGGCTGTTTTTTTATGCCTTGTCACTCCATTCCTCATTGGCACAGCCAATCTGGATCGGAATTCCGCAGCCATGCCGCTGGAGATGTTTGTTTCTTTAATTGGCCTTGTGCTTCTGACGCCGGTATTTCAGCCGGAGCAGAACGAAGAAATCGACGATCTGGTGTCTTCCAAATATTGCAGCACAGCAAAAGTTCACCTGATACGAACGGTGTATTCCGTGGGAATTGCCGCCTTGTTAATCTGCGTATTTACCGTATATATGAAAATGCAAAGCTGTGATGTAGCACCGATTTTGGCGTTTGGAACAATAGCGGATGCCCTATTCTTAGGCTCCATGGGCATGCTGACCTCCGCGCTGACTGGAAATACAGTCATCGGATACATGCCGCCGCTGCTTTATTACGCACTCAACATCGGTATGGGGTCAAAGCTGGGAAGTTTTTATCTGTTCTCTATGATAACGGGCAGCTACACTGCAAAGCTGTGGCTGTTCGTTGCGGGAATGCTGATGATGGCAGCAGCTTTATTCTATCAAAGGATTCGTAAGCGCATGGTTTAATGAAAAAGACACCAACACGCAGTGTTCGCTGCGTCTTGGTGTCCTTTTGTTAAAAATTGAAAGAAATAGGCTTTCTTATGCCTCATTGACAAATAGTTGTTTTTTGCGTATAATTAAACTTAAAGTTTAATTATTGGAGGGTACTCAGCGGCTATATTTTCCCGATGTACGCTTCTTGGTTCTTTTTTCTCCTTCCCATTAATAAATCAACTTTTGTGAAAACGGGAAATCACAGTCTGAAAGGAGTATTTGCATGAAACACGTATGTATGCTTATATCGGTGGCCGATATTAACACCGCAAGAAAATTTTATGAGGATTTATTCGGATTGGAAGTATTTCAGGATTACGGTAGAAACATTGCTTTTACCTGCGGCCTGGCATTGCAGCAGGATTTTGACTGGCTTGTAAATCTGCCGAAAGAAAAGATATTAAAAAAATCCAACAATGCGGAAATCGTTTTTGAGGAACAGAACTTTGACGGTTTCCTGAACAAACTGAAAGAATACCCGGACATTGAATATCTGGGAGAAGTGATCGAACATAGCTGGGGCCAGCGAGTGATCCGATTTTACGATTTGGACGGGCATATCATAGAGGTCGGCGAGGATATGAAAATGGTGATAAAGCGTTTTCTTTCTTCCGGCATGACTATGGAAGAAATTTCTGTGAAAATGGATGCATCCGTGGAGGATTTGACAAAACTTTTAAACAGCTAATACATGGTGGACGAATAAACAAATCGAAATCTAAGGAGGACTATTTATGGAGCGTTTTAAAAAGATTTATCAGCAGGGAATTGTTGATGTGGTTGAAATTTGGGTTGATACACAAACTGGTGTAAACTATGTTTTTCACAGAAACGGAAATGCGGCAGGATTTACCCCATTGCTTGACAAAGATGGAAAGCCAGTAGTAAGTCAATAGTACCTATAAGTTCCAGTTTGTTGGGAAATTGCAGAGAGCATAAAATCGGAATTTTCACGGAACTATTTTGATGATTTTGCGTTTATATGAATATCTACTTTTTAGGAGACCATATGCTATGAGAAAACAACTGTTACTAATTTTAACGCTGAGCCTTATATTGGCAGTTACCGCTTGCAGAACGTACAGTGGCGGAGGATCAGAAGTGGACGAAAACGGAAAAGCCACATTCCAAGCGACTATATTAGAAGTACGTGATGGCTATTACCTTGTCGAACCTGTTGACGGAAGTACAGAATTGAACAGTGCAGACCAGATAACAGTTCCTATTACAAATATTAATCCCTCACCGGAGCCGGAAGTCGGAGATGTTTTGAAATTGAATATGACGGTTCGATCGCAGAATCATATCCTGCACAAATTACTAATGTTTATAGCATTCGTATTGTCGAATAACTAAAATGTTGATAAAGATTCCAGTGGAGGTATTCGTATGTGTGGAATAACAACTGATTTATAAAAAATAAATCGTAATTTGCAGAGGTGATATTTTGAAAAAAGTAATTTTATATATTCACGGAAAAGGCGGAAGCTATTTAGAAGCTGAACAATACAAGAAAAATTGTTTGGGTTTTGATATTATTGGGATAGACTACAATGATTATATCCCGTGGATTGTACAAAATCAAATTCAATCAGTCTATGACAAAGCAAATGAAAGATACGATTATGTTTATTTAATTGCAAACAGCATAGGGGCTTATCTTGCAATGCATACATTGCAGAATTGTGACATTGAAAAGGCGTTATTTATATCACCTGTACTTGATATGGAACGTCTTATACTGGACATGATGAGTTGGGCAAATGTATCGGAGAAGGAGCTGAGTGAGAAAAGAGAAATCCCTACGGACTTTGGGGAAACATTATCATGGAAATATTTATGCTTTGTTAGGGAAAACCCTATAACATGGAACGTTCCTACAGAAATCCTATATGCAGAAAATGATAACCTCGTATCTCACCAAATAGTAAATGAATTTGTTAGTAGTCACAATGCACATCTGACTGTAATGAAAAATGGGGAACACTGGTTTCATACAGATGAGCAGATTGCCTTTTTGGATAATTGGATGAAAAAGACAATACGATAAAATCGAAATTTGCGGAGGAAATATTATGCTTGAAAATATACCGTCTCCATCAACAATGACTGAATTGCTCGGAAAATCTCTGTTTGAAGTCTGGCAAGAGTTATGTTCGGCTATTGATGAAAAATACCAAATGGAACGATTATGGAATACTGGTGGTAAGAATTGGATTTACGAATATAAATATCGTAGGGGCGGTAAAACACTTTGTTGCCTATATGCGAAAAGTAACTGCGTTGGTTTCATGATTATCTTTGGGAAAGATGAAAGAACAAAATTTGAAGATATAAGAACTACTCTTTCTAATGCCGTTTGCAGGCAATATGATGAAGCAAAAATTTATCATGATGGAAAATGGGTAATGTTTGAACCGACTGATACTGCTGTACTTGATGATTATATTAAATTGTTGGCTATTAAAAGAAAACCGAATCGGAAATAACAATTCCAGCTTATATGAATATACTGGGAAATTAAAGCGACAAATTCAATCTGGATTTGAGGTGATATAGGGTGAAGCGTTGTATTGTAGTAACCGATATAGTCAAGCATATTTAATAAATTTTTGGAGGTTATAACATGGCTATATCGAAAAATAGAATATATCCCCGTACAGGTGATACCGAAACAGTTTATCTGAAAAATGTAATTACTAATCCCAATATTGAGATTGGTGATTATACAATGTATAACGATTTTGCTCACAATCCGTGTGATTTTCAAAAGAATAATGTGCTGTATCATTACTCGGTCAATCATGACCGACTTGTGATTGGAAAGTTCTGCTCGATTGCCTGTGGTGCAAAATTTATATTCACAAGTGCAAATCATTCTCTGAAATCCTTATCGACTTATCCGTTTCCTATCTTTTTTGAAGAATGGGATTTAGATGTGACAAATATTACGGATGCATGGGATAATAAGGGAAATATTATCATTGGTAATGATGTATGGATTGGTTATGAAGCTGTAATTCTTTCTGGAGTAACGATTGGAGATGGAGCAATCATTGGAACTCATGCAGTGGTTACAAAGGACGTACCGCCATATACAATTGTCGGTGGTGTGCCAGCGAAGCCTATACGCAAGCGATTTAATGACAAGACTATTGCAAGGTTGTTGGAACTGAAATGGTGGGATTGGCCAGAGGAACGAATTAAAGCCAATCTTGAAATCATACAGTTTGGTAGAATTGATGAATTAAATTGATTTATATTTGGGAGTGTGGGGAATCATAAAGAGGGTGGGTACATTGAATAACCATATGTTAAATGTGTTGCAAGCGGAACATAGAACTTTAGATTTTCATATACATGAAAATTCTGATGAACTGTTCTACTGTATTGAGGGCGAATTTGATATTGAGTTTGAGGACGGATTAACACATTTATGCGAGGGAGATTTTATAATAATTCCTAAAGGAATGAAGCATCGTCCAATATGTAACGAATTGGTTAAATGCCTGTTGATTGAAGTTGAGGGAACTCTCAATCAAGAAAATACGGGTGGAACATACACAGAGTAAGTAGATATAGTAGTGGCAACTTCCAGCTTGTCGGGAAGTTGCAGAGAGTGAAAAATTGAAATTTGAAGGGATAAGAATATGTCTAATTCATATCAGATAATAGATGAAAAAACATGGGAAAGGGCAATGCACTGCATGGTTTTTAGAAACAGTATTGAACCTGCTTTTTGTATAACATTTGAAGCAGATATTACAGATTTTAAGCGTATGGTCAAGGAACAGGGAATATCGTTTACATTGGCTATGGTATATGCGGTATGCAAATGTGCAAACAAAATAGAAGCCTTTCGTTATCGTTTTGTAGACGGACAAGTAGTTCTTTATGATAGGATAGATACTGCCTTTACTTATTTGAATAAGGAAACTAATTTATTCAAAGTAGTAAATGTTCCAATGATAGATGATTTAAAGGAATACTGTGAATTGGCATTAAAAACAGCAGATGAACAGAAAGCATACTTTACAGGACCATTAGGAAATGATGTTTTCCAATGTTCACCTATGCCTTGGGTTACATACACTCATATATCACATACAAACTCCGGAAAGAAGGATAATGCAACACCTCTTTTTGATTGGGGAAAATACTATGAAAAAGATGGAAAAGTTTTGATTCCAATTTCTGTGCAGGCACATCATTCCTTTGTGGATGGATTGCATATAGGACAGTTTGTAGAAGAATTGCAAAAATTTCTGAGCGAGTGTTAATTTCTGGGTTATGAATGCAATAATAAAAAGATTAATGTAAATTTTCTAAGATTCGAGTATGTATTAAGCGAGTTTTAGTGGTCGGAAAAAATTGTGGCCATTAGTTGTGTAAAGAAAAAAACAGAGCTTTTCCCATTAGAAAAATAAAGAGAGAATCATATGTCTGAGAGGAGAATAACGTGGATTTACAAGACATAAAAACGCCTGGATTATCATGCGATTTGCACGATAATCCAGATATAAAAGAAAGAGAATTGGCATTAAGTCACAAAATTTTGATGAGTGTGGAGAAACCGGCAAGATATATAGGCGGTGAATCGGGAAGTGTTATAAAGGATAAAGAAAAAGTCAACGTACGCTTTGCCTTTTGCTTTCCTGATTCCTATGACATAGGCATGTCGCATCTTGGAATGAAAATACTTTATTCCCTTACCAATCAGAGAGAGGATTACTGGTGCGAAAGAGTATTTGCTCCCGGAACTGATTTTGAAGAAATTATGCGCAGAGAAAACATTCCTCTTTATGCGATAGAAAGTCTTGATCCCGTAAAGGACTTTGATTTTATCGGATTTACTATGCAATACGAGCTTTCATACACAAATGTTTTGAATATGCTGGATTTGGCGGGACTTCCTGTTTTTGCAAAGGACAGAGGCGACGAGCTTTTTAATATTGTTGTGGCCGGAGGACCTTGCGTATGCAATCCCGAGCCGTTGGCAGATTTTTTTGATCTGTTTATTCTGGGCGAGGGAGAAGAAGTAAACCTTGAGCTTATGGACTTGTATAAGGAGATGAAGAGTCAGGGAGCTACCAAAAAGGAATTTTTAAGAAAAGCCGCAGATATTCAGGGAATTTACGTTCCGTCGCTTTACGATGTTATCTATAATGAGGACGGTACAGTCAGCCGAACGGTTCCTCTTGACGGCGTTGTACCAGTAGTTAAAAAGCGTATTATTGACGATTTTGATAAGGTTTTCTATCCGGACGAATTTGTAGTGCCGTTTACTGATATAGTTCATAACCGTGCGTCTGTGGAGGTTCTTAGGGGTTGTATAAGAGGGTGCAGATTCTGTCAGGCAGGATTTTTATATCGTCCGTTCAGAGAAAAATCAGCGGAAACAGTGTGCGGACAGGCAAAAGCGTTATGTGAAAATACCGGATACGAGGAGTTGTCACTGGCGTCGCTGAGTACTTCCGATCACTCAGAGATCGCCGATATCATAGGCGGACTGATACCGTATACGGAAAAGGAACATGTGAATTTATCTTTACCGTCTTTGAGAGTGGATAATTTTTCAAAAGAGCTTATGGACGAAATCAAAAAGGTACGCAAAAGCGGACTTACTTTTGCTCCCGAAGCAGGAACTCAGCGTCTGAGAGATGTTATAAATAAAAATGTCACTGAAGAGGAGGTTATGAGAACCTGCCGTACTGCCTTTGAGGGCGGATATACAAACGTAAAGCTTTACTTTATGATGGGACTTCCTACGGAAACTGACGAGGATATAAAAGGTATTATTGAACTTGCACAGCGTGTAGTAGATCTTTTTTATTCAATTCCCAACAGACCAAAAGGAAAGGGCGTTCAGGTATCTATCAGTACTGCAACGTTTGTGCCTAAGCCCTTTACTCCGTTTGAGTTTGAACCTCAGGCAACAAGAGAAGAAATAATGCATAAACAGCAGGTTCTTATGGACAGTATTTCATCTAAGAAAATAAAGGCAAGCTGGCATGATCCGTCTACAAGTATTCTAGAGGCTGTATTGGCAAGAGGCGACAGACGTCTTGGACAGGTTATTTATAAAGCATGGCAGAAAGGCAGCAAATTTGACAGCTGGGGAGAGCATTTTAATTTTGATAACTGGAGCGAAGCTTTTGACGAATGCGGATTGACAATGGAATTTTATGCAAGCCGCAAAAGGGAATATGACGAGGTAATGCCTTGGGATCATCTTGATTACTATATTTCGAAGGAATTTCTGGTCAGGGAAAATAAAAAGGCAAGAGCTGCTCAGACTACTGAGCATTGCAGAAATAAATGTTCAGCATGCGGAGTAAGCCGTGAAATCGGGAGGGCTTGTTTTGAATAAAGTAAGAGCAGTATTTGAAAAAAGAGGAAGAGCCAAATATATTTCCCATCTTGACTTAAATCGCTGTATGCAGAGAACTTTTAAACGTTCCGGACTTCCAGTGTGGTATACTGAAGGCTTTAATCCTCATATTTATATAATGTTTGCCCTTCCTCTTTCCTTAGGGTATGAAAGCTCTGTTGAAATAATGGATTTTAATCTTACGGAGGAAGTACCTTTTGAAGAAGTAAAGGAAAAGCTTAACAAGGTTATGCCCGAAGGCATAAAAATTGTAAAAATTTATACTCCTGAAACAAAGCATACCGCTATAAAATATGCCGATTTCAAAATTACATTCAAGGGTATCGGAAGTGAGTTGCAGTCTGAATTCAGACGCTTTATGGAACAGGAGCAGATAAATACTGTCAAGAAAACCAAGCGAAAAGGTGAAAAGCTAATAGATTTAAAACCGGATATAAAAATTATATCCGAAGAATTTCAGGACGGTAGATTCGTACTTGTCCTGAGACTTCCGGCAGGAACGGAAAAAAATATTAATCCGTCTCTGGTTACCGATTTGTTTGTACCGTTTTGCTGTACGGACGTGGAAATTGAATCAGTTGAGAGAATAGCGGTAATTTCTGAAAAAAATGAAGATTTTTTGTAAAAGGTATTGCAATTTTTTTTATTTTATGGTATGATATTAAAGCATTTAAATCCGCAGGCAATATGCTGTGCGAGAGTTTATGCCATTAAATGACATTAAACAGGGCAGTCCGCTGCCGCAGAGATTGGTACAGTCTCATATAGTGCGGTAAGAATGCCGGAAATCAGGAGGAAAAAAACAATGAACGCACTTGAAATGATCAGCAATTCAAGCATGAAAACTGAAGCGCCTAAGTTTGAAATCGGCGATACTGTTAGGGTACATGTAAAGATCAAGGAAGGCGATAAAAGCCGTATTCAGGTTTTTGAGGGTACTGTTATCGCAAAGAAGCACGGCGGTATAAGCGAAACATTTACTGTAAGACGTGTTGCTCACGGCTGCGGAATCGAAAGAGTATTTCCGCTGCATTCACCTGTCGTTGACAAGGTTGAAGTTGTAAGACACGGTAAGGTTCGCAGAGCTAAGCTTTATTATCTTCGTGACAGAGTTGGCAAGGCGGCTAAGGTCAAAGAACTTATTAAGTAAGATAAGGCGGTCTCCGGCAGATAATCCTGCCGGAAGGCATTGTGCCTTCTTGAGGGACGTTAAAGTCCCTTTTTTGCTATTAGGCAATATTGAGTGCGAGTGCATTTAATAAATTTTATTACCATTAATTTATGAAATCGAGGACAAGATAATGGAAGAGCAGCAGATTATTGAAAATACAGAGGGAAACGCAGAGGAAAAAAAAGGAAGTGCATTCAGTGATTTTATGGAGATCTGTGAGTCGGTTATTACTTCTGTTTTTGTAGTACTTTTATTATTTACCTTTGTTGCAAGACCTGTAACAGTTGACGGAAGATCAATGGTACCTACTCTTAATGATAAGGATAAGCTTATTATGAGTACTTTTCTGTATACTCCTAAAGCCGGAGATATTGTTATTATAGAAAATGAGCACTCTTATGTTTATGAAGCGGGAACGACAAATATTGTTGAAGGCGGGAGTTTAGACAAGCGTCTTATTAAAAGAGTTATAGCCGTGGGCGGACAGACCATTGATATTAATTTTGAAAGCGGAGAGGTTAGCGTTGACGGAGAAGTGCTCAGGGAAAATTATATAAGCGAACCTACAAGACTTGATCCGGGAGCGTTTACATATCCTTTAACAGTTCCGGAAGGTTATATTTTTGTTATGGGTGACAATAGAAACAATTCTACTGACAGTCGTGATGCTCATGTTGGATTTGTCAAGGAAGAAGATGTTCTTGGAAAGGCTTTACTGCGGTTCTATCCTTTTGAAAATTTTTCTGTACTTGACTGACGGCAATTAAGGAGTACAAGATTTGGAAAATAATAAAATGACGAAGGAGAAACGTGAGGCGCTTATTGACAGTATACTTGCGGAGGCTAGGAGCGGTGCTTATAAGCCTAAAGCTCGGGCTTCTGTATGGACTGTAAACAGACAGGAAGATGCTGAAAAAAACGATGTAAAGTCCTCTTCGGATAACCTTGAATGTATGCCGGAGCAGAAAGTATCAGCACCGGCAATAACTGCAGTTATTCCAGATGATGATAAAATCATTGAATCAAGCCGTATAACTGCGGAAAAAATTGAAAAAATCCGTCGGCAAAAGCTTGAAAAGCAAAAAGCTGAAAAGCTGCGAGCTGAAGAAGCTGCGATAAATATTTCCCAACCGGATTTTTCTGAAACTGAAGAAATAACTCCGGCAGTGAAAAAACGTAAAAAATCCGGATCATCTGTTCTGTATGATATACTCGATGTTGCAGAATGGGTCATTACAGTTTCGTTTATAATTATTCTTTTGTTCACTTATATTATGGGAATAGCGTCGGTTTCCGGAGGCTCAATGGAACCTACTCTGAAGAACGGTGATACTCTTCTAGTAATGAGTGCAGGTTATAGTGCAGAAACCGGAGACATTGTTGTTATAGATGATAAAAAAGCCAATCTTATCGGCGAAGATGATCGTGTTATTGAAAAGGACGGACTGGGCTGTAAAATAGTAAAAAGGATAATTGCCAAAGGCGGAGATACCATAGATATTGATTTTGAAAAGGGTATCGTTTATGTTAACGGAAAAGTCCTGGAAGAAAATTATATAAGCGAACCTACAACAAGAGATGAATTTGCCTTTGAATATCCGCTTACTGTTCCGGATGGATATGTGTTTGTTATGGGAGATAACAGAAATATTTCCAAAGACAGCCGCCATTCAGATGTGGGACTTGTATCTGAGGAAGATATTATCGGAAAAGTTATTTTGCGAATGTATCCGTTTTCAGACTTTGGTACTGTAAAATAAAGGGAAAGGGGAACTGATTTATGGCAGAAATGGGGAATATTCAGTGGTTTCCCGGACATATGACAAAAACAAGACGAATGATCCAGTCAAATCTTTCTCTTGTTGACGGCGTTGTGGAAATTCTTGACGCCAGAGTACCTGAATCAAGCAGGAATCCGGAGATGGACAGACTTGTTAAGGACAAGCCGAGAATGTTTATTTTAAATAAAGCTGATATGGCGGACGACAACGCCACGGCAAAATGGATAAATCATTATAAATCAAAAGGTTTTACGGTTATAAAGTGTAATTGTAAAAACGGAGACGGAATAAAGGGTTTTCTTCCGGCAGTCAGGAATCAGCTTTTAAAAGAACTGATGGATAAACGCCGTGCAAAGGGTATTGAAGGCGCTCCTCTGAGACTTATGATCGTTGGTATACCAAACGTAGGAAAATCTTCTTTTATAAACAGAATGGCGAAGTCAAAAAAGGCTAAGGTTGAGGACCGTCCCGGAGTTACCCGTACGAAACAATGGGTAAAGCTTGGGGATAATGTTGAAATGCTTGATATGCCCGGCGTTTTATGGCCTAAATTTGAAGATCAGGAAGTAGCAAGAAAACTTGCTTTTACAGGCGCTGTAAAGGACGATATTCTTGATATTGAAGCCCTTGCTTCTCTTCTTCTTGAAAATCTTTCGTCACTATATCCGCAGGCTCTTGAAGAACGATATAAAATTGATACTCAGGGAACAGGCTTTGAATTGCTGGAAAACGTGGGAAGAAAAAGGGGTATGCTGGTTTCCGGCGGAGAAGTCAATACTGAAAGAGCAGCTATTACTGTTCTGGACGAATTCAGAAGCGGCAAGCTAGGCAGACTTACTCTCGAACTTCCGGCGGAGGTGCAATAAAATGGACGCTTTGTGGGAATATGATGAGGCGGTCAGAAACAGCATCGGAGTTTTCTGCGGAGTTGATGAAGCAGGCAGAGGTCCTCTTGCCGGTGATGTTTATGCGGCGGCGGTAATTTTAAATCCTGACAATTATATCGAAGGACTCAATGATAGTAAAAAGCTATCTGAAAAAAAGCGTGAAAAGCTTTATGATGAGATTATTGAAAAGGCAGAAGATTACTGTATTGCAAGAGCAACTATTGCGGAAATAGAGGAAATAAATATTCTGAATGCCGCAATGCTCGCAATGAAGAGGGCGGTTTCGGGTCTGGAAACAAAACCGGCGCTTGTATTGGCAGACGGTAATAAAACTCCCGATGTACCATGTGAGGCAAGAGCTGTGGTAAAAGGCGATGGTAATTCGGCGTCCATAGCGGCGGCTTCAATACTTGCTAAGGTTACAAGGGACAGGTATATGCTTGAAATGGCGAAAAAGTATCCGGAATACGGATTTGAAAAGCATAAGGGATACGGTACAAAACTTCACAGAGAAAAAATACTTGAACTTGGTCCTTGCCCTATACATAGACCTTCGTTTTTAAATAAGATTTATGCAAAAAAATAACTATGGACGTGATGTCGAGCTTCAGATATGCAGATATATTGAAAATGAAGGTATGAAAATTCTTGCCAGAAATTATACCGTTAAAGGCGGAGAAACTGATATAATTGCCATTGATGGGGAATACATATGCTTTATTGAAATAAAATTCAGGAAATTGGAAGCAGTTGAAATTAGCAGAAGCGTTGGCATAAAAAAACAAAGACGGATAATAAAATCCGCAGAAAAATATTTAAGGGAAACAGACTGCGAACTTCAGCCTAGGTTTGATGTGGCTTTTGTTACAGCTGAGGACGAAGGGGTCAGTCTTGAATATATGAAAAACGCCTATGACGGTTCCGGCGTTTGATACTAAAAAGGGTGGTATTTATGTATTATAAGAGTACACGAAACAGTGATATTAAAGTTGAAAGTGCAGTTGCTATCACACAGGGAATTTCAGAGGATGGCGGACTTTTTGTTCCGGAATCTATTCCTGAACTGACTATGGACGAGATCAAGTATCTGTCAGGTCTTAATTATTCATGCAGAGCAGCTTATATTTTTAAGAAGTACCTTACAGATTTTACAGATGCAGAAATTCAGTACTGTACGGATAACGCTTACAGTACAAAGAATTTTGAAACTGAAAATATTGCTGAAATAGCAGAACTTTTTGACGGAACATATATGCTTGAACTGTGGCATGGTCCTACATGTGCGTTTAAAGATATGGCTCTTCAGATTCTGCCTTATTTCCTTACAACTTCAGCAAAGAAAATTAATCTGGACAAGAAAATTATTATTCTTGTTGCAACTTCTGGTGATACCGGAAAGGCGGCTCTTGAAGGCTTTAAGGATGTTGAAGGAACTCAGATTCTCGTTTTCTACCCTGAGGACGGCGTAAGTCCTATGCAAAAAAGACAAATGACAACACAGTCAGGTTCAAACGTAGGCGTATGCGCAGTAAAGGGAAATTTTGACGATTGTCAGAACGGTGTAAAGGCGATCTTCACAGACAAGGAAATCAAGGAAAAGATGAATGCCGCAGGACTTATGTTCTCAAGCGCAAATTCCATTAACTGGGGACGTCTTGTTCCGCAGATCGTTTACTATATTTCCTCTTATGCGTCACTTGCCGAAAGCGGAGAAATTGCACTGGGTGACAAGATTAACGTTGTTGTTCCTACAGGTAACTTCGGAAATATTCTGGCGGCTTACTATGCTAAGAAGATGGGACTTCCAATAAACAAGCTTATTTGTGCTTCAAACGTTAACAAGGTTCTTACAGACTTTATTGAAACAGGTGTTTATGACAGAAACAGAGATTTCTATGCAACATGCTCGCCGTCAATGGATATTCTTATTTCAAGCAATCTTGAAAGACTGCTTTATATGATTACAGATCAGAATGACGCTCAGATCAGAGAATGGTTTGGCAGTCTGGCAGAAACAGGAAGATATGAAGTGACTGACGATGTTAAGAAAGTACTTAAAGAAGAATTCTTTGGCGGTTACTGTGATGACGAACAGACAAAGGCTACGATCAGCGAAATCTACAAAAAGTATTCATATACATGCGATACTCATACAGCAGTTGCTGTAAAGGTTTATGAGGACTATAAAAAGGCCACGGGAGATGAAACAAAAACTCTTATTGCCTCAACAGCTAGTCCATATAAGTTCAGTGCAAGCGTTCTTGAAGCAATTGAAGGCAAAAAGTCAGATCTTGACGAGTATGATATGGTCGCAAGGCTTGCAGAGCTTTCTGATATTACTGTTCCGTCTGCTCTTGCTGATCTGAAAAACAAGGAAAGAAGATTTACAGGTTCTATTGAAAAGTCTGATATGAACAGCTACGTTATGAAGGATTTTGGTCTGGCGTAATGGCGTTATTTGTAATCGGCGATCTTCACCTTGCTCTGAGCGTATCCAATAAGAAAATGGATATTTTCGGAGGCTGGGAAAATTACATGGAGCTTCTTGAAAAAAACTGGAATGAGCATATCACTTCTGAAGATACCGTTGTGCTCGCTGGCGATAGTTCATGGGCTATGAATATCCGTGACGCCTATGAGGATTTTTGCTGGATCGAAAAAATGCCAGGAAAGAAAATCCTTTTAAAAGGAAATCATGATTACTGGTGGTGTTCACGCAAAAAAATGGAAGATACTTTTTCTTCATGGGGATTTTCCTCTCTGAGTATTCTTCATAATAATCACTTTGTTTATGAAAATTATGGAATTTGCGGTACTAGAGGATGGGTTAATATGCCGGGAGAACCACAGGATGCAAAAGTATTGGCTAGAGAGGCAGGCAGGCTTACGGCTTCTATTCAGTCAGCTTTGAAAGAAGAGCTTGAACCGCTTGTGTTTCTTCATTATCCACCGGTTTACGGAAATAACTGTAATCCCGATATACTTGATGTGCTATATAAATACGGAGTAAAATATTGCTGGTATGGACATCTTCACGGACCGTCAATAAAGTATGCAATTAACGGCGAACGGGACGGTATAAAATTTAATTTAATTTCTAGTGATTTTTTACAATTTAAGCCTGTGAAAATATTATAATTTGTAAAAAATGTAGAAGTCGAATTTTTATGTAGAAAAAAAAAGTTGAATATGATATAATGAAAAAGGTATGCACCTATAAATAAATTGGAGGATTTAAAAATGAGTTTAAAATCATCAACTAAGGTTGACGTAAATACACATGAATTGGTATTCGCAGTAGACGCTGAAGCCTTTTCAGCAGCTGTTGAAAAAGCTTATCAGAGACAAAAGAAGAGTATAACTGTTCCCGGCTTCAGAAAGGGTAAGGCAAGCAAGAAGCTTGTTGAAAAGTATTACGGTGAAGGCGTATTCTATGAGGAAGCTATCAACGGTCTTATCAACTCGGAAATGCCTGACGCAATTAAAGAATCAGAACTTGTTCTTGTTGATACTCCGAGAATTGAAGTTGTTTCTGCCGACAAGGAAAACGGTGTGGAATTTAAAGCAATTTGCATTACAAAGCCTGAAATTACCGTTGCTGATTATAAGGGTATAAAGGCACCAAAAAATGTCAAGGATATAACTGATGCGGATATTGACGCTCAAATCGAACAGATCAAGCAGAGAAATGCAAGAATTGTTTCTGTCGATGACAGACCGGCGATGCTTCAGGACGAGGTTATTATAGATTTTGAAGGTTTTATGGACGGTACTCCGTTTGAAGGCGGTAAGGCTGACGAATTTCCTCTTAAATTGGGAAGCGGTCAGTTTATTCCGGGATTTGAAGAACAGATCGTAGGTCATTCAATCGGTGATGAATTTGAGATAAACGTAACATTCCCTGAAAATTATCAGATGGAAGAATATGCAGGAAAGCCGGCTGTATTCAAGGTTAAGATCCATGCAATCAATGCATCTGAATATCCTGAATTTGACGACGAGCTTATTAAGGATACTACTGAATTTGATACAGTTGATGAGTGGAAAGACGACTTAAGAGAAAAGCTTGAAAAACAGGCTGAAACAAGAGCAGAATCTGAATTTGAAAATTACATTATGCAGACTCTTATAGATACTGCTGATGGAGTTATTCCTAAATGCATGTTTGATCATAGAGTAGATTCCTTAATCAGAAATTTTGAACATGGACTCAAGCAGCAGGGAATGAGTGTTGATATTTATCTTCAGTATACAGGTATGGATATGGATTCATTCAGAGAAACATTCCAGGAAAGAGCCGAAAATGAAGTTAAGTTGAGACTTGCGCTTGAAAAAATTGCCGATATGGAAAACATTCAGCCGGCAGAAGAAGAAATTGACAGTCAGCTTCAGGAAGTGGCAGACGCTAATAACTTGTCTCTTGAGGACGTTAAGCTCAGAATTCCTATGGATGATTTTATAACAGATTTGAGAGTTACAAAGGCTATTGAATTTGTAAAAGAAAATGCTGTAGTTGATAATACGATCAGTACTGAAAAAGAAAAGTCAGAAGACGAAGCTGCTGAATAAGTTCGTTTATAATCGTGCTGCCCTTATCGGGCAGCCGACTTTGTAATACAGATAATAGAGATATAGAAGGCATAAGCCTTAAGAAAAGGAGAGAAAATATGAGTTTAGTACCTTATGTTGTGGAACAAACAAGCCGCGGAGAACGTTCTTATGATATTTTTTCCAGACTGCTTAATGACAGAATTATAATGCTTTCTGAAGAAGTGAACGATACTACGGCAAGCATTGTAGTTGCACAATTGCTCCATCTGGAAGGACAGGATCCGGAAAAGGATATTTCTTTGTACATTAACAGTCCCGGCGGTTCGGTTACTGCAGGTATGGCAATTTACGATACGATGCAGTATATAAAATGCGACGTATCAACTATCTGCATTGGTTTGGCTGCATCTATGGGCGCATTTCTGCTGTCTGCCGGCACTAAGGGAAAAAGACTTGCACTGCCGAACAGTGAAATTATGATTCATCAGCCTCTTATATCAGGAGGTCTTCAGGGTCAGGCAACCGATATCAAAATAAGAACCGATAATTTATTGAAAACTAAGGAAAATCTAAACAGAATTCTTAGTGAAAATACTGGAAAGTCCTATGAAGAAATTTGCCGTGATACTGATCGTGATAATTTTATGACTGCTGCTGAAGCACAGGAATACGGTCTGATTGATAAGGTAATCAAGCATAGATAATCGGGGAGGAAGTTATGCCGGAAAAACCAATAAAATTCTGTAATTTCTGCGGAAAAAGCGAAGATAAGGTTCAGAGTATTTTTACTGCCGGAGCATCAAATATCTGCGATGAATGTGTAATTTATTGCTATGAACTGTTAATGGGTCCGCTTGCTAAAACTAAAACTAGCAGAAAGAATGAAAATAAGAATAAATCAGGAGATGAAACGACAATAAATCTCCTGACTCCGGCTGAAATTAAGTCTGTTCTGGACGAATATGTTGTGGGTCAGGATAAAGCTAAAATTACGCTGGCAGTTTCTGTATATAATCACTATAAACGAATTATCAGTCAGAATAATGATGACGATGATGTGGATATTCAGAAAAGTAATGTACTGCTTCTTGGTCCTACCGGCGTTGGAAAAACATTTTTGGCGTCTACTCTTGCAAAGATTCTTGACGTACCGTTTGCTATTGCCGATGCTACTACTATTACGGAAGCAGGGTATGTCGGCGACGATGTTGAGAATGTTTTGTTAAGACTTATTCAGGCTGCTGATTTTAACATTGAAGCGGCTGAAAGAGGTATCATTTATATTGATGAAATTGATAAGATTGCCAGAAAATCAGAAAATACATCTCTTACCAGGGATGTAAGCGGCGAGGGTGTTCAGCAGGCGCTTTTAAAAATTATTGAAGGTACTGTTTCCAATGTTCCTCCTCAGGGCGGTCGCAAGCATCCGAATCAGGAATTTATTCAGATAAATACTAAAAATATTTTATTTATATGCGGCGGCGCTTTTGACGGTCTGGAAAAATCAATTCTGAAAAGGATAAATTCGTCTGCAATGGGCTTTGGCGCTGAAATAAATTCTAAAGAGAAAATGAAAAAAAATATTTTTCATAAAGTTATTTCTCAGGACTTGGTTAAATTTGGTATTGTGCCGGAACTTGTAGGAAGACTGCCTATAATTACTGTACTTGACGAACTTGATGAACAAGCTCTGATTAAAATTTTAACGGAACCAAAAAATGCATTGCTTAAGCAGTATAAAAAATTGTTTGATTATGATAATATAGATTTAATTGTTGAAGACGATGCATTAATGGAGATAGCTAAAAAAGCCATTGCTCAGAAAACTGGTGCGAGAGGGCTTAGATCTATTATTGAAGACGTCTTGATGCAACCTATGTTTGAAGTGCCTTCAAATCCTGATGTAACAGGCATTAAAATTACTGCTAAATCAATAAATGGTGAAGAAAAGCCGCTCTATATTACAAAAAAATAAAAGCAAAATTTGTTTTATAAAAATCCGTACTAAAAAAAGTACGGATTTTTGAAAAAAAAGCTTGACAAAGTTTTTTTAATATGGTATAATAATTAAGTACTTGAAACTTATATATCGCGGTGTGGAGCAGCTAGGTAGCTCGTCGGGCTCATAACCCGAAGGTCGTAGGTTCAAATCCTGCCGCCGCAACCAACGTAAATACGCCCTTTGAAGCGATTCAGAGGGTGATATTTTTTGTCTTGAAATTCAGAATAGTGCGCCATTAGTGCGCTATTAAAATAAAAAACTATTAAAAGCGGCTGAAAGTTACAGTCATATATTAAAAGAATCGGAGCAGGAAAACTATTAATTTTAGTAGTCCTGCTCCATTTTATTTTATATTCTATAAGTGGCGGTTTAAAAACTTTAGTAAAAGTCATAAGTTGATTAAAATGAAAATATAAATAAATTTTTTTATCCTGTTTTCTTATGTGAATCTTCTGTATCATTACGTTTATGTTTTGTACTGAATATTATATCCCCCATACAATCAGCAATACGGCTTTCAGTTTCAGCCATGACATGAGCGTACATATTTTGTGTTGTACTGGGTTTTGCATGTCCTAAATGACCGCTTATGCTTATAGTGTCCATTCCTGCAAAGTAAAGCAAGCTAGCCATTGTATGTCGGAAAGCATGAGGATTAATATGCTTTAAACCGTAACGTTCCGCAAACTTGTCGCAGTATCCTGTAATGCTATCAGGGTGCATAACCTTACCTGATTCTTTTCCATTATCCTTAACAAAAAGAAAATTACTGTCAGTCCAGCTCGAACCGCAAGCAGTCTTCAACGGCAGATAATATTCATCTCTATACTGTTCAAGAAGTTTCATTGTCTGAACCGGAAGTCTTATCCACCTTATTGAACTTTCGGTTTTAGGCTTATCAATATATATACCTGTATCAGCTTCATAATAAACGCATTTTTCAATATAAATACGGTTGAAATTAAAGTCTATGTTATCCCACGTAAGACCGAGAACTTCTCCACGCCTGCCACCTGTAACTAACAGTAAATGTATCAGCATTTTCCATTTTAACGTTTCTTGTTCAGCCGCCTGTAATATCTGATTAACTTCTTCCTGTTCAAAATAATTTGCTTTCTGTTTATCAACTTTGGGCGGTTTAGCTTTTGAAGCTGGATTATAGGGGATTATCATTTCACATTCTGCATTATGTAATACAAGATGTATTAAAACATGATGTTCTCTTATAGTCTTAGGTGAAAGCGGTCTGTTGTCCTGCTCCAGTTCAAATAGAGTATTTATATTTACTTCTAAAGCATTGGATATTTTTTCAGCACTTTCTTTGGAGATACGTTCGCTTTTTATCGCTTTTCGGTAAGTAGAACAGGAAAGTCCGGCATAATCTCTTATAAATGTTTCTCGACTGGTATATCCTTTTGCAGATATCATTTCATGGAGCAGGTCAGTATTTTTAAGAATCGCTTTAGCTCCATTTTTACGCAATCCCTCTTTTGAAAGCTGTTCATAAAGAGCATTTAAATGTTGCGGACGAATATCGCAAAGCTTTATATGACCGATACCCTCATTTATTCGTTTAAGAAGTTCTTTGTAACGCACAACGGTATGATGCCGTAACTCTCCGCTTTGTTCTTTAAGATTTATCACATAAGCGGCATACTCACCGAACCTCTGCCGACCGTCACCGGATAAACCTTGCTTACACTGTTCTTCAAACATAACAGCCTGTTTGTTAAGTTCCTTTTCAATCTGCTTAGCTGTCATATTAGGAGCAGGCTTATAAGTCATGGTATAAGGCTTTAATCGTTTCCCCTGACTGTCATAGCCATGGTATACCCTTATGGTGTAAGATATAATGTCTCCGTCCTTATTCTTCCTCGGGGTTATGCTGGGCATTGTCGGTGTCCTCCTTTAAATACCTATACAAATGATTTTTCTTATTATAATAAAATATATCCATTATTTCTTTTTTTAATTTATCAGCAATAAAATTTTCTTTTAATTCATTTTCATCTGTTTGATAGTTATCTGCATAATGGTTTATAATATCTTCAACAACTTTACCAAAACAATCTTTTGCCCTGTGTTCCAAAAGTATTATATATTGTGAATATCTGAGAAAAACACCTTTACCCTCAAGTGCTTTGTTTATTTCTTCTGATTCTTTTATTTTATTTTCATCTTCTGACATTTCAGCCAAAACTAAATCAAAATTAAGTATATCTATTATGCAATCAATAATATCTGCGTTTCTTGTTATTCCATAAAATATAGCGTTTATGGCATCAATAACAGTATGTTCATACACATTATTGTTTTTTTTACGCTCTTTTACTGCTAATTTTAATGTTTCTATATACTCATTTTCCAATCCTATTTCATTATTTAAGGTTACATTTTTTGCCTCAACGCCTCTTAAAAGTTCATCACAAGTTATATTAAAAAAGTCTGCAAGTTTAATTGTATAAACAGTTTTTAAATCTTGTAGCCCTGTTTCCCATTTAGCTACTACTTCTCTACGAACATTTAATATTTTTGCTAATTGCACTTGTGTTAGTCCTGCATTTTCTCTTAATTCTTGAATCCTTAATCCTATTTCTGTCATTGAATTCTCATTCATGGTTAACCTCCAACTTCAAATAAAAGAACAATTTGAAAAAAAGTTCTTTTTTATACTTGACTTTCTACTTTATATTTGTTATACTGTTTATAGAACAATTATACACTATGTTCTGTAATTTGTCAACAAATAAAAAGAATAAACGGAGGTAAAAAATGACTGAAGAAGCAAAAAAAGCAAAACGAGAGTATTACAAGAAGTATCGTGCAAAAAATGCCGAAAGAATTAAGGAACGTGAAAAGGCATGGCGCAAAGCAAATCCTGAAAAAGTAAGGGAACATCAAAAGCGCTATTGGGCAAAGAAATTTCAAGAGGAGCAAAACAAGCTATCCGCCGAAAAGGAGGCATAATGAAAGAATTAATACCAATGGACGATTACGGAGTTTTTGCAGACACTAAGAACACCGCAAGAGTTAATAGCTTATTTGTGGCTAAGTTTTTTGAAAAACAACATTTTCATGTTTTGCGTGATATTGCTAAAATCACTGACACCAAATCTGGATTGAGTGAAGAATTTATCAAAAACAATTTTACCACAGACACATATAAGGACTCTACAGGCAGAAAACTTCCGTGCTGTCAAATGACTCGTGACGGATTCACTATGTTAGTGATGGGGTACTCTGGCGCAAAGGCAATGCATTTCAAAGAACTGTATATAAAACGATTCAATGAAATGGAACGCTTTATCAAAACGCTTATGTTAACCCGAAAAGAGTTTCCTTTGCTTACGGAACAGATAAGATTTATACATAAAAATCCCAAGCCTTATCATTACAGTAATGAATGCGACATGATTAACAGAATTGTAATAGGCATGACCGCTAAGAAATTCAGAGAACTTAACAATATTCCCAAAGGCGAAAGCATACGTCCATATTTAACGGAAGAACAGCTAAATACACTTGAAAAGCTTCAAATAATTGATGTTGGTCTTATGGTTGTTGAACCCGATTTAAAGAAACGCAAAGTGATCCTTGAATCTTATTTAATTAATATGGAGCGTGCAGCATGAAATCACTACATAAAAATAACGCCCTTACTGTTGGAGCAGTAAAGACGTTGAAAGCAAATACCATGAACCATTAAAAATACTTGCCAGCTCCTATTGTACCATATTTTTAGGAGTTTGGCAAATAGAAAGGAACGCAGCATGTCACAAATTCTTATTGAAAGAAGCAGTAAATTAAATAATATAATTGATTCTCCCATAGTCCGAATGGAGGGAGTAAAAGAAGCCACCGAGCTTTTCGGACTGCCTAAGCATCTTGTAAGGACACTTGCTCTGGAGGGAAAAATTAAAGCTGTACGAGTAAGCAATTCCCCTAATGCAAAGATACTGGTTAACATTCAGAGCCTTAACGATTACTTTAATAGCTCTGTTATATGTACTGTGGAGCAGGAAGAACAAAGGGGCGGTATCCAGCCGATTCCGGTAAGACTGTAAAGGCGGTGAAGCTATGAATATAATAGATTTCATTCCAAAAGGCAGAAAAAATGCTGTTACAACAGAAGAATTAAAAGCAAGAACAGGCTTTGACGTTCGTACTATTAGACAACACATAGCTAATGCAAGACTTAAAGGAACTGTTATATGTTCAAGTTTGAAATCTGAGGGCGGCGGTTATTTTCTTCCGGAATCACCTGATGAAGCTTTAGAGTATGTAAGAACGGAACAGAACAGAATTGAAAGTGCAAATATGGCTTTACAGGGCGCAGTTAAATATATTTCCGAGCAGAACGGCGGTGATACATATTGAGTAAAATAGACCTGTCAAACATCACAGCGGAAAACATACATACTTTATGCAGTGAATCCATGGTAAACCACTTCTTTATGTGTTCGCAGGACGAGCAGGAACGTACCGAAAATTTCAGTTTAGTTATGGATAAGGCTAGGGAATTCGGGACAACTGACGAGGTATTTAACCTCTATCAACAATCAGCGGTTTTATATGAAGTACCTGAACTCTGGGAGAAGCCTAAACCGTTCGGAAAAAAAGTTAAACTTGCTGATTTTCCGTTAAGCTGTCTGCCTTTAGCCGCAAGAAATTTTCTTAAAGAGACTTCGGATAATATTCAAGTATCCTATGACATGGCAGTTTTACCCCTTTTGTCCGTTTTGTCCCTTTGTGTTCAAGGCAAAGCCATTATAAAGAATCCAGGCGGTGGAAATACTGAAACTCTTAATCTATATACTCTTACAATAGCCGAACCAGGTGAAAGAAAATCCGGTGTATTCAAAGCATTTACCGCTCCTGTTTATCGTTTTCAAAAAGAAGAAAATGAGCGCAGAGAACCGCTTATAAGAGAATACCAACTAAAAAAGTCAATGCTTACAAAACAGCTTGAAAGTGTTTCTAAAGGAAAGAATACCAATGTTGAAAGAGCAAAAGAGCTTTCAAGAGAATTAGAAGAATTACAGCCTGTATATCCTCTTACTTTGAATGTTACCGATACAACACCGGAAGCATTAGCCGCCGAACTAGTAAAGAACGGAGAAAGAATAGGTATATTGAACGATGAGGGCGGTATATTTGATATCTTAAGCGGACTTTATTCAAGCGGTACAGCTAATATAGATTTATTTTTAAAAGCTTATGACGGTTCACCTTATAATGTAATACGCCGTACACAACAAGCAGTTGCACTTGATAATCCGTTGATTACCTTTGGATTGATGGCACAGACTGAACCTTTTGAAAAAGCTATGAGTAACCCTCAGTTTTCAGGACGTGGACTTGTACACCGCTTTTTATATGCATTCCCCGAAAGCAAAACAGGAAAAAGAACATTTGTAAGTACACAGGTTTCCGATAAAGCAAAGCATGACTATAATAACCTTATATATAAGCTTCTGAGTATTAAGCCATCATCAGAAATTCCCGTTATTTTATGTGATAAAGAAGCCTTTAATATTTTTAAGAACTATCATGATTCAATTGAAGATAACTTAAAAGACGGAGGTACATTTGAGTATATGAGGGAATGGGCTAATAAACAATTGGGACGAGCCTTAAAAATTGCCGGCATATTTCATCTCTGTGATCATGAACCTAAAGAACCGTTAAGCGGTCAGACTGCTTTAAATGCCGTAAGCGCTGCAATGTGGGCAGAAAATCAAGCCTTGAAAGCTTTTAATGAAATCGGCGGCAATGATGAGGAAAAATCCGCTAAATATGTACTTAACCGAATTAAGAAAAGCGGAAGTCTAGAATTAAGTAAAAGGGAGATTTTGAGGGATTGCCGTAAACTTAAAACTGCTGAAGAACTTGACGAACCTTTGAATATTCTTGAAGACATGGGCTATATCAGAGAAACGAATACAGAATATTCCGGCACTGGAAGAAAGCCGAGTATTATATTTAAAATCAATCCATTAATACACAAATAAACCTAGCGTGACAAAAAGGACAGAAAGGACAAAACTATAACAAATACCGTATCTATGGGATTTAACAGACTTTTTTCAAACGTGACAAAACTAAATTAAAATGTGACAAAATAAAGTTTTGTCCTTTTTGACCTTAATTAAATTTAGTTTTGTCACGTTTCAGCTTTTAACATTAAACGCCGTATCTACGCTGTTTATGGGCGTTTTGTCACTTCTGTCACATTTGTCACAAGGATATTAAAAATAATTTTAAGTGAGGTAAACCATGAAAATTTATATTAAAGATGAAATGATAATTGATACTGAGCAGGTAAGCTGTTTTAAAGTATTTAAAAACACAAAATATGATTTTCAACTTATAGCATTTTGTGGAGGTGAAACTATTGTGTTGGAAAGTTACGATGATATAGATATTATACAAAACGATTTAAGCATCATAATGCATCACCTTTATATCGGAACTGAATTTCTTGATTTAAATAACGGTATGCTTTATAACGATTCAGAATTTTAACGCCGAGTGAACGCCGAAAAACGTAATAAAACGTTAGTATGCGATACAGTAATATGCATTGTATAATATTTGTGCTGAATAGTTCATAAAAGTTAAGGTTGCTGACTTTTGCTAATGTTTATTACATAACGAAACCCGAGAGAAGTTAGAGAATCCAGCTCCATGTAACGAACAAAGAGCGAACAAAGAAAAATTATTAAGGAATGTTATGGTTGATAATTCTTAACTGTCGAGGAACAGTCGAAAAAATGCTAAGAAGTGTCAAGGTTGAAACATGTATTTGTTAACTCTTGCGTAAGTGAAGCGGTCGGGAAGCGGTCGAAAAAGAACAATCCAATCTTGGATTTTCAGAAAGGAAGTGAATCATGACAAACGAACAGTTAGCCGCTTTTATCAAGCAGGGCGGTAATGATGAACTTATACCCATACTATGGGAACGTATACGGAAGATAATGAACCTCTTAATGACTGCACAAGCCTTGATACTCTGTTGAAAGAAGATGAGCCGGACAGTAATACTCTAGTTGATATTATTGCAGACGATAACGCTGTTAATGCCGTTGAATTAGTGGAGCTGGAGGACGATTACAGAGTACTCCATGAAGCCGTTGACGGTCTGAAATATCCTAAGAACCGTGTTATTAACAGCTATTATTTTGAAGATAAAAGCATGAAAGATATTGGTGCAGAAATGGGAATCAGCGGTCAGCGTATCAGTCAGATTCTACATAAAGGACTAAGATGTCTCAGACGTTCCGAACCTCTTAGACAGCTTTACAGAGAGAACCAACAGCATAAAACTTTAAACGCCATGCAGAAATATCAGACAAGACCCGATATGCATTTATATATTACTGAGCTGGAAGAAAAGTATCTAAAACTTCTCCATAAAACTACAGCTTGACCCCCCCACCTTAAAAAATAACAAATTCTAAGGGGACGTACAACGTGGGGGATATTATACAATTCAAATTTGAAGAATTTCCATAGAGGGGGTGGTAGTCCTGCTCCCCTTATCAATTTTAAGGCTGCCAGAATGCATTAACTGAAATTGCGTCTTTTGGCTTCTTTAAGTGTGTCGTGTTTCACGACCCCGTACAACCGTACGAAATTCGTACAGTTGATTTGTACGTCCGAAATTCGGACGCACAATAAAAAAGCAGACCGTCAAGCCTGCTCCAATATGTATATACTACTTCATACGTTTTTCGATCGAAGTCTTTTTTAATCCAATTATTTCCAAGTCCTGCAACATGCGAATGATGTCGTTAATCATTTCTTCTCTTGTCATGCAGCATCACCGCCTTTACTGGTTTTATTATTTTTTGTTAATATACGCAATTCCTCAAATAAAGCGTTTAATTTTTTACAATTATCGTATGCAAGATTACTAATTAAATTTATTGCCAGTGGGAAATTATCAAGAGAATCCGTTCCATCTTGTGCTACGCTATCCAACAGATTAAACATTTCCTGTATTTTTGTTGATTCAAATATTACTTTTTCAAGTTCTAATACTATATTCTGAATTTTTTTATTATCCATTTTAATTTTCCTCCTTGATGTCTTGACAAGAAGTGAAATCTAAGCTATAATGATTTTAGATAAGACTTCTTGTCTTGTTTGTGTAAAGTTAATTGGTACGCTCTCAACTACTACCGATTAACTTTATTTTTTTGTTTCAAAGTCTTTATCTCCTTTCCATGCTTATATTATACATCAATATCGATGTAAATTCAATTGGTAATATAGCTAAAGTTTACATTTATTTTTGTGTAATTTGTACATTGAAATTGATGTAATAGTATGCTATAATTATAATGAAAAATAGCAGTATAATAGCAAAATGCTACAAAAGGAGATGAATATATATGCCAATAAAGTATAAAATTGATGTTATAGCCGAACTGAAAGCAGCTGGATATAATACAAACACTATCCGAAAACAAAAATTATTGTCAGAAGGCACATTGCAAAGTTTACGGCAGGGAAAATACATTTCTATGGATGCCGTTTCAAAAATTTGCAAATTGCTCAACTGCCAACCCGGCGATATAATGGAATATGTGGAGGAAGAAGAATGAAGATATATACAATAATAGGCGGTGTAAATGGTGTAGGAAAAAGCAGTCTTACCGGAGTTTTAGCCTCAGAAAGCAATGATTTAGGCGTTATTATTGACACTGATAAAATAACTGCATCACTTGGCGGTGATAAAATAAAAGGCGGTAAAGCGGCAATAAAACGCATAAACAACAGCCTTGAAAAGGGAATCAATTTTACTCAGGAAACAACTCTTTCCGGTTCACGCACACTTAAAACCATTAAGAGAGCAAGAGAGCTTGACTACTTCATACGGCTTTATTATGTAGGTGTTAATTCTGCTGATGAAAGCATGAAGCGTATAAGAAACCGTGTTGAAAAAGGTGGACATGATATTCCCGAACAAGATGTTAAACGCAGATACAATAAACGCTTTGAAGATTTAGTAAATATTCTTCCTTATTGTAATGAGGTTAAATTTTATGATAATGAAAATGGATTTGTTGAAAAAGCCGAATATAAAAACGGCGAATTAATAACTAAAAGCAAAAGCATTCCAGAATGGATAAAAGATTTAAAACGATATTTAGATAATAAATAAAATTAAGGAGCAGGAATAAGCCTGCTCTGATTTTTTTATTTTAAAGGGTACGTGACAAAAAAGGACAGAAAGGATAAAAGTCAAGCAAACCACATAGATGCGTTGTTTACAGCTAAATATAAAAACGTGACAATATGTGACAGAACTAAAAGAAAACGTGACAAAACTAAATTTTTACAAAAATCCTCGCCCCGTAGCTCTCCAGTTCACCGAATCCACCAACGATAGAAAGTGTATCGGCACTAACATTTATTCCCTTATCCATAAGGGCGGCTATAACGCACGCCACGGCTTTAGGTAAATAGCCTATTACTGCACTGACTTTGCCTTTTACGGCTGCTGTAACCGCAATAGCGTTGCTGTCAAAGGCATTCAGACGGTCACGAACCAGTTTAACCGTTATATCGGCTGGATTGTATTTACAAAGGAGCTGGAGAACATTCTGACGGTTATCAAATGATGTTCCATTAACCTTAGTTCTCAATGCTTTGTAACGAATAATTTTCCATGCTGTAAGCATTGCATTTCTTCTTATCTGTCCTTGTCCGACAAGACGGTTAGCTATCTGCATAACCTTTCTTCTGATGTCCTTTAACATAATGTATTCCTCCTTTTTTATTCAATAGTGGCGTTCCCTTGACTGTATCTATATTATAGCATATTCACGTGAATATATCAATTGACATTGTGCACAAATATATTTACGTAAATATGTGCATAATGTCTATTTACGTGAATAGCGAATTGTGATATAATATAGTATAGAAAGAGGGTGTAAAGATGGCTCCTGCAAGTAAAGCACAGCAAAAAGCCGTTCACAAATATGTAAAAAATAACTATGATAGAATAGAATTAACTGTAAAACCTAAAGGCAAAAAAGAAGAAATAAAAGCACACGCATCTATGCAAGGTGAAACATTAAATGGTTTTATTAACCGTGCCATTAACGAAGCAATGAAAAACGATAAGGAGGATAAGTAATGAGTACTAAAGAAAAAGCGTTCTATATATTCAATCAGCTTACAGAAAAACAGCTGAACGCATTTATAACTCTCTTTGAAAATCAATTTCAAAGTATACCCGAAGAAGAACCGGACGAATGGGACAAAGATATGATTAAAAGTAGCCAAGAAGATAATGAAGAATCAATACCACTTGACGAATTTGTGAAAGAATTGGGGTTCAATCCAAATGACTTACGAATATAACATAAGAAAAAAGGCTATGAAGTTTATCCGTAAACAGGATAAAAAACAACAAGAACGAATTTTTAAAGCTATATACGTTCTCCCTACTTTGGGAGATATAAAGAAAATGATTGGTGAAGATAATCTTTACAGATTACGTGTCGGAGATTTTAGAATACTCTTTGAAATGTCTGCTAAATCAAATACAGTTACTTTGATTGATGTTACTAATGCAGACAACCGAGGACAAATATATAAATAAAATCAAGGAGCAGGATAATAGTCCAGCTCCTATTTTTTTACTTTAAAGGGTACATGACATAAATGACAAAATACTTTAGAGGAAGATGGTAATAATTAAAAGTCATGAAAAGCGGCGAAAGGTGGTGAAAAACAGCGAAAAAAGTATAAAATCCGACAACAATCATCATTTTTCAAGGTTGCATTTTTTCGGAATATTGCATATAATAATGTTAACAGAACCTCACGCACCTCTCAACGATGTGTCCCAGTGAGGGCTTTTTATTATATTGGGTGTGAGATTATGGACGTAAAAAAACCGGAATTATTTTGTAAGCAGATAGAAAAATTAAAAAATCATGGTTGTGTTATCAATGAGCAATTATGATATTAAATAAAATAAATTATTATAAACTTTCCGCATATTTCTTGCCTTTCAAGAAAGAGGAAGGAACATATATAAAAAACACAAGTCTGCTCGGAGTTTATAAAATTTATGAATTTGACCGCAAATTAAGTACTTTACTTTATGGTATAATCCAAAAGATAGAAGTATTCATTAAAACTCAAATAGCATATTACCACTCTAATAAATACGGCTCTTTGGGATATATGGATAATTCAAATATTAATTCAAAGTTTGAGGTTCAGCACGCTAAACTTATTTGCCAATTTAAACAAGAGGTAAACCATAATAAAGATTTACCATTTGTTAAGCACCATTTAGAGCAGTATCATGGCAACTTTCCTCTTTGGGTTGCCGTAGAATTGTTCACATTAGGAAATACTTCTCAATTTTATTCACAATTAAAAACAGCGGATAAAAAGGTAATTGCAAAAGCTATTTCATATATTACCCAAACGAATTGTACACATTTTCAATTAACAAGTTGTCTAAAATGTCTTACAGAGTTAAGGAATAAGTGTGCTCACTTTGCAAAGTTATATTACACAAAATTTACTTCTACACCAAATTTACCAAATACGTTATCTTCACAAGCTTTTATACTCGGAAATAAATACATATATCTTTATTCATATATTTATGTGCTAAAAGTATTATATCCATCTCCTGAAAATTGGTTAAGCACTGTAACAGATTTAAAGGTATTAATTGAAGAATATATTGAATTTATAAATATAAAGCACATAGGCTTTCCGGAAAATTGGGAAGAATTGTTAAGTTAAAGGGCATAAGGGTTTACTTTTATGTTCGTAATAGTGTAAAAGAAAGTCATTATTTATAGCGGCTTTAATTTTTATGGAGCAGGATAATAGCCCAGCTCCTATTTTTTTACTTTCAAGGGTACATGACATAAATGACATAAATGACAAAATACCCATAAGCCCCATAGGTACGCCATCTACCAATAAAATGCCAAACATGACAAAATACAATTAAATCATGACAAAAATGATTATTGTCATGCTATAGGGGGTAACAAAAAAACTTTTATAAAGGGGATGTTTGACCGCAGGGGATAGTACATCTTACACAAAATTCTAAATATTTTTATAAAGGCTTGGCATTGATGTGGAACGCTCAGCAAGACTATCAGAATCAACGCTAAAGCCGTTGTAATGGTTTTATAGTGAAATTACCCTATTAAAATTAATGTGGCTTAAAAAAGCTTATTTTAGCTTTGTTCTAAAACCTCAATTTTGGGGGTTCAAGCACTTTTTAACAAAGAGTTTAATTATATTGATATCGGCGCAAAATTGCGCTGACGAAAATTGGATTATCCAACGATAACCGTCATAAAAATGAGGACGGTTTAGCGGAGCGAGCTTGCCTTGAAGCTGAAACCTATGCTTGCGGCACAGGCTAAAGAAAGGCAAAAGATATATTGCGGAAATCAGTATGACAAAAAAAGTGGACTTCCGCAGAATTCTGCGGAAGTGCAAAAGGGTGAAACCCGTGAAGATATAGCTAAAATAGCAGGAGTGTCAAATAACCTTTCGGTATGGAGCAAATTTCTTTTGCCATTTCAATTGTAAGCTGGTGGTCGGTATACTCCGATGTGTTTCCTTGAGCTGTTAGTCTTTTTTGACTAATAGCTATATAATCAATACCTTGGATAAAACCATATTTACACATTCTATTAAACTATATTATATATGACGATATAACTTAGAATTAGGACAATAAAAAGAATTTAAAAGTGGCGAATCCCGAAATTTGGGAATCGTTATAGGAGATAAGATAAATAAGCTTTACCTCTGGACAAATGTATTAAGGGTAAGACATTTTTGGGTCACCTTTTCTTGAGTAATAGGTCTGAACCGTCCTCAATTTTATTACGGTTAACCATACTGAAAATCCGTATAGTTTATGACCTCTTACCGATTGGAGAAGAGGTCAAGTCAGTGCGCTGCGAGTGCGCCATTAGTGCGCCATTACTTTGAAAGTGCGCTATAAACCATTGAAAACAGCTAAAAGCAAATTAGCACCAAATCGCACAGATACGTTGTTTGTCAAAGATTATTGAAGGCTGTAAAAAGTGGATTTTATCCCTCATAACCCGAAGGCCGTAGGTTTAAATCCTGCCGTCGCAACCAACGTAAATACGTCCTTTGAAGAGATTCGGAGGACGTTATTTTTTTGCGAAAAATTGCAAAATACAGCTACCGTACAGCTACCAGAAAAAAGTTAAGCCAACACATCTTACTCGCACAATTTATAATACAAATCTATTTAACAGTTTGTCTGTATTATAAATTGTGCTCACAAACTGTGTTGGCTTAACTATTATATTCGATTAATTTGTCTTAACATTTCCTTATCTTGTTCTTTTTGTCATTACAGATATTTTTGTAATAAATATTGGATTGTAACATTTTTCGTTTTATGATATAATAAAAGCGGTTCAGAAATGAACCGCTTTTTAAGTTAATATTCATAGTTGAAGTCGATGGTAAAATTTTGTAAGTCGTTCATAAGTACGTTAACATCATAGCCTGCATCATGGAATTTACCCATGGCACACATACCAATCTTTGTATCCTCAAGTTTATCTTCAACATTCTTTTTCTGCATCGATGAAATAAATTCTGCTGCATCTTTCAGTTTTTCTTTGGAATCTATCTTTATCGTATAATTACAGGAATTATCTATTGTATAGGTGGATTTGGATTTTTTCTTACCCTTCTTCTTACTGAGCTTTTTGGATTTCTTGTTTTCCGGTTCAATCACTTCAGGCACATAACCCTTACTCATATTGTCGTCCTCCTCATAGTCATAATAATCGTTATAGTTATTACATTCGTAGTTATCTTCAATGTAATAGTCATTATCATCATATTGGTCGGAATAGTCATCATCAATGATAATAGGTGATGTTTCCGTACATTCTTTTGGTTCATTTTCAGATACTTCAATAAAATCAAAACCGTTTTTAAAGGAATATGGAGTGTCATCAAATAACTCATTGTTTCCCTTTTTGATTATGTCAAAACCATTTTCATGTAACACGTGATCGCAGTATGTTTTAAAATCATTCAATTCTTTCGGACCCTGTGTAAACTTTTTTCCGTTTTTATAAGAAACTGAATTCACAAGAAAGTGCAGATGCCTTGTGTCAGTATCGGTATGCAGGGCAAACACACTCTGAAATCCATCAAAATATGATGCTATTCTTCTGCCGATTTCCATGTATGAAGCATTGGTATTTTCTTTTTTGTCAGGAGTAACAGACAGAACAAAGTGTTCTGCCTGCTTGCCGTCTGTTTTATGATAAACCTTGCTGACAGTATTCATATCTCTTAAAGGTGCTGTTTTACTGCACCCATATGTATCTACATATTGTCCGTCAGCAGTTTGATGGTTTTCTGTCAGAAAGTCAATTAAAGTATTTTTATAGTCAGGATCTTTGTTGGCTCCTGATATATGTTTAAGAATTGACATCAATATCACCTTCTTTAGTTTTAAATACAGTGACTGTATCAATAATTTCTGCAAACATTGCTGAAATATCATCAAGCTTTTTTAATATGAGTTTCTCAGACAGATTATCTGTTTTCTGCAATCTTATTGTGGTTCTTAAATCAATCTGAATTTCTGTCAGTGCAGCTGCAATTTCCTGACCTTTTTCAAGAACGGTTATTTTGTCAGGTGCAACAGCAAGCTCTCTCAGAAACTTGCTTGTAGTTGTACCCATGATGCTGGCACGACGCTCAATGTCATTTTTTTCTGATTCTGTCACGCGGAATTGAATAGTTTGCTTTTTATTGGTTCTCATAGTTATCTCCTGTTAACAATAAATTCGTTTCTTTTTTGCTTCAATCCTTCAAAGCCCCATACATAACCTGTACCATTGGAAACTTTTTTGTATGATAAGACCGGATCAATCATCCTGATCTCATCATAAAAGATATGCTTTCCCAGACAAGGCAAAGCATTTTCTTTGCACCAACTGGAATAATGCTCATACAGATTTTTAGATGATACGACCCATTTGAATCGATATCATAATTTTCGTTAATGAAGTTTTCAGTTGTATGGATCTTTGCTTTTTCCTGATCAAGGATTTTCTCCGACTCTTCTGACATACAGAAATTGTACCCGGATTCAATAAAATCCTTTAACGTATCAACCGCCATTGAGCAAATCGAATCCTTTTCAGCTAAAAGCTTTTCAGCAAGTTTGGGATCAGGTTCACCCTTATATCCTTTTATTTTGATTACAACCAGTCTATTAAGACTGGCGTTATCGGCATTTCTGAAACGTGGAAATGCATTGCTCGCAGCAATACACATCACTTTTGGAGTAACAGAAATTTCATTCTGGTAAAGGAATCTTCCGGTAATTTCTTCACAGCTTATAACTGACTTGAAACCGGCATCTTCATTGATGATTCCAAGTTTAACATCACGGCTGATATTAATTCGCTTACTTCCTGAATATGATGCAATAGCTTTTTCTGAACCTATTTTATCAAAAGCTTTACAGGTTACATATTGCTTTCCAGCAGCCTCCTCAATGATATCAAGAAGTTTTGATTTACCGCTGTCATGCGTACCTAAAATCAGAACAGCTTTTTTGATATCTCTTAAAGATGAGAAGGCAGCTCCCATAGTGCGCAGCAGACATTGTTCATTTTCAGCACCGATACTGGTTTCAATGTAATTTCTGAATACTTCAAGCTTGCGTTTATCTTCAGGAATATAACTGAAATTCAGACAGTAATTGAAGCATCTGTTTATATCATGCGGAATTATTTCACGTGCATTAATATCGTATATTCCGTTTTTTAGGTTTATGAACAGCTTGTTTTGGTTATATAAACCTTCAAAATCCATCTGAAGTTCTTCATCATCTCTTACTCGTTCCAGAGCCTCTTTAATGCTGTAAGAACGAATAATCATTTTTTCATTCGGATTAATCAAATTTCTGACCAAAGAACACAGTAGTTCATAAGAAATATACTCATAATGATCGGTCAGCTTTACATATGGAGACAAGTTATCAAAAAATACGATTTTCTGTTCCATAAGATACTCTGCTATTTTTATTTCAGCATATTTCCCATCCGGAACAGAACAGTGGTTTTCAATTTGTATGTTCTCAAGATAATAACTTACATTCATTGTCAGTTCTCCTTTTCTCGGATTTAATAGTTTCTTCCATAGAAACTAATGCTTCATAGTTTCCTTTAAGGTCAGTATGAATATATGTACGAGCAGTAAAGTCCGTACTGTAATGACCAAGAATGTCACTTATGTTTTTGAGATTCATGCCATACTTCAAAGCGGATGAAGCAAAGCAGTGTCTTAGTGTATGAGGTGTGACCTTACCAGACAGATTCGCCTTTTTTGTAATGCTTTTAAACCACTTGCGGTATGTACCGGGATCAATACATTCACCCAATTCATTACTGATAATATATGGGTCATTGTTATATAACCCGTATGATTTTTTTGCATCAGATTTCTGATGGGAAATGTGATTTTTCAGAACATCAGCAAGGGCAGGGGAGAGTGGAATCTGTCTGACAGAATTTTCGGTTTTGGTACTGCTTTCATGCAAAACAGTATTATGACCGTCTGTTTCCCTGGAATAATCCTTTTGCTTATATAAGATAAGAAATATTGTCGGATATTAAGATATCAGAGTGCCTGAGTGCAAGAAGTTCACCTATACGGAGTCCTGTTCCGAGAGAAAGCAGAACGGCAATTGTCCAGCGTTCTCCCCTGCAAGTTTCAATCAACTGTTTTTGTTCATGTAAATCAATTGTTCTTACAGAAGGTTTTATGATTTTTGGCAGCACTACATAATCAGCAGGGTTACTTAATATCAACTTGTTGCCAACAGCCTGCTTCATAGCCTTATGAAGCATATTGTACAGGTTTCTGATAGTTTTTGGACTGAGTCCTCCGTTGCCGTCAAGACGTCCATTTTGTAGCAGATCATTTAGATATGTCTGTAAAGTGTGAACGTCAACCATATTTAACGGTAGATTGGCAATCATAGAAGAACCTATGTGCCTGTTAACATACGTATCATAATTCATCCTTGTTGAAGGACAGATATTTATGCAGTATTCATTAAGCCATGTGACAAGCCACTCTTTGAAAGTTATCTCTGAATTCAAGATGTATTTACCGGCTTTTATAGAATGCCTGGTTTCATCAAGCCACTTCATACATTCCTTTTGTGTTTTTCCGTAATGTGTTTTCTTTTTTCCACCCATATGAGGCGGAAGAGTTACTGTGGCTACCCATTTACCGTCTTTACGCCGATAAATAGAACCTTCACCATTGCCTCTTTTAGCCATAAGAAAGCCTCCTTGTTTATTGGATTATAAAGATCTGCTGTTTAAGCAAAGTCATTTGCTTTGCTTTTGAAGCTAATCCTTGAATGCAATTTCAGGAATAACATAGCGTCTCCCAACTTTAATATGCGGCAGGTTTCTGTCACGGATTAAAGAATAGACATTAGCTCTGCATATTCCCATCGATTCAGCAACCTCGGCTACTGAAAGGCACGATTTTGTGTGCATATTTACACCTCTCTTAAGAATGAAATTTATAAGCTTGGCTTATGTATGCATTATAACACGGTCATTTAAAAAAATATGACACAAAAATATTTTATTTTGGAATCTTTGATTTTTTATAAGAGAAATCTGCTTTACCTTGTTAAAAAGGTAAAGCAGATTGCAAATTCAAACGACAGTTAAAGTGAATTATACATATGGTTATCGTTTTGCTTATATTATCAATAGTTAATTTAGCTACAAACTTATATAATGTATTATATATTTTTGTTTTGTGCAAAAGGTAATGCGTATTACTGCTGCTCTTGACATAATTATTATCCTTTATAGTTTTAAAAATATCATTAAAGGTCATTTTTTTATCCATGATTATTTTCACTAATAAGGATTTTAGTAAAAGATTATGACTATCATATATTACGGTGTAGTTTGGCATATATTTTTGCAAAATATCATTGATATCAGCATCTATTGTTTTAAATTTAAACCAATTACTTACAATTGTTAATAACTGAAACATTATTTTCCCATGAACAGTTAGCATCTGTTCCTGAGAATTATATTTATACAATTTATACAACATGGAGTCCATAATGTTTTCAATTTCTAACAACTCTTTACTTATGTCATATTTATTGATCATATTCCAGAATCTTAGTTGAATTTTCTTAATAATTGTATACTTAATTTTTCTATGAACATCATGTTCATATTTCAATTCCGAATAAAAACTTCTTTGACTTGAGGTGGTATATTTGTAATATCTATTTGGCATTTTATCTGTTTTTTTTGATCTGAGTGTTTCTTGAATACATGCTGCTACTTTTATGATTGGAACAAGATCATATTTGGTATTGCTTATTATATGTTCATCCAATAAAGTTATTTGTTTATTTAATATCTTTAATGCAGACTTAAAACGTTTTTTTCCTTGGGGGATATATGCTCGTTTTTTTTACCAAATGCTAAAGAAAGCAGTAATTGCTCATATTGATTTTTTTCTTTACATGAGTTTCTGCCTGTAATAATATCATTAATAATATCTCTGGGAATAAGGGACTTTGTATATTGAAGATAGTTTATTTGATATTTTTCGCCTCTCTGAAAATGTTTTGTTACTTCATTTGATACTTGCATATGATCATGTTGCCGTCCAAGACGCTCAAATTCCCCCATTTTAAAATAAAACCATTCAAGGATATTGGAAGTTGATGGCTCGTCAATGTCATCAAATTTAATTTCTTTTATAAGTTCTTTTACTATGGTGGTATATTCATTAACAGCTTTATGTGGAATATTAAAAACGCAAGTAAAAAAATATGATATTATATTTTGCCATTCATATTCCATAAATAAAAAATTATAATTTATGTTTAATGTAACTTTAGCAGGTAATGCAAAAGATAAGTTTTCCTTTATCTCACCAATATATTTTCCGTTTTGGGTACGAACTATATTATATCTTGAATCTTCATTTTCTATTGATAAGGATTGAAAAAAAGGTGTTATTTCTATTTTATTGTTCTTTTCGAAATTATAAAAAAAATAAAGTAATCACAAGTATATTCATTTATGAGCTCCTTTGATGTATTTGGATGAATTTCAGATTTTATTTCATCTATTATTTCAAAACAATCGTTATAGCAATCCATGTTTATATGAATACTGTTAAATGGAAACATATTATATAACACGCCTTTTCAGTTGATTTGTGTATATTATACACTATTTCCAACTGTTTGTATAGAGTAAATGTTAGTATTTTATCATTAATTCCAAAATTCCAGAAAAAACAGAAAATTTTTTTAGAATTTAAAATATCCTCTCCGGATTTTTCACCGGAGAGGATATTTTTGTGATTTCTGTCAATCAAGAAAATGCTGCATTTCAGAAATAGCTTCTGTCTTGAGATTTTCAGTAACATGGGCATAGGTATCAAGTGTAAATCCCACATTTGAGTACCCTAAGATTTTAGACAGGGTCTTTACAGACATGCCTGACTCCAGGGCACGGGTTGCAAATGTATGACGCAATCCGTGAACATTAATTTCTCTTATACCATGCTTTTTTAGTAGCGTTGTTTTTCTAACCTTAACATCATAAGTGTTGACAACAACAAGGTTTTTAGGGTCTGTAAGAATTATAATATCATCACTAATGGACGAACATTCAATTATAGGGATATTAGCAGGAGAACTATAAATACTTTCCGGCACGGTTGCTCCTGCTCCAAGAGCTTTATTTATAAGCATTAATGCCCATTCTTGTGCTCTTCTTGGTGACATAAGCCAACGAAGCTTTCCGTTGTTATATTTGTTAGGAAGCTGAGACAAGGTATTATAAAACATGTCGATACTCATACCGTTTTCACTGGAAGCGTCATAGATATGACCGCCGTTTTTAATCTGCTTGACCCATCCGTCATTAATTTTTAGAAAATCATAATCATCATCAGTGCTTTCTGTATCTTCATCACCATTAAGATAAAGGTCTTCTAAATCAACGCCAAGCTGTAAAGTCATAAGTTCAAAAATACTGCTTTCAAAGGCTTCACCTTCAATGTTCTCACGAATAGCATCTTCTGTGATTTCCCATGGAATACGAACCGCAGTAGTTTTATAATCAACCTGCGATGTTATTGCAGTAACTCGGTAGCCGTCGTCTGTATCTTCTTTCTTTTCACGGATTAAACGCTTGGCAATTCCGATTTTGTCAATTTCTCCTATTCTGGAACGACGAATTTCATGCCTTATAAGGGGGCTTAAATTCGTAGATTCAAACATCATTTTTATAAACATTTTTGACTGCTCGGCATTAAGATGTCCAGAAGTCAATGATCTAGTATCAATTGCATTTTTTCCTATTATACTTTTATTAGTTAACATGCTTTTCTCCTTTATGTTTATTATTTTTTAACTCACTGTTAATAATCTCACGGATTGTTTTTTCAGTACGTCCGTATTTCCTGCTAAGCTCTTTGTATGTAGCTCCCTGTATAAATTCATTGCAAATATTTAAATTACGTTCATCTTTGCTGATTGTTTCTATAGTCGGAATATATAATGGAGCTCCTCCGGCAGTTTTAATTAACGCTAATGTATTTCCGGTACCTATTACATTAATAAGAAGCTTTACGACTTCATTTTCAGAGTTTAAAAGAGCACGTTCTAAATTCATTTATAACACCGCCTTTTTTGAATTCATTATAACATACTTCATTTAAATTTAATATTCACGTATGTGAAAAAATAACGTGAAAAAGATAAATATTAAAATTATATTTTTCTATTATGTTTTCTTGCTCTTTCTGTCTTTTTTCCGAGAATAAAGCCATAATTAAACATATCTGCAATCAGCATAGTTTTACCACCTAATTTTCCGGCTTCTTCAAGTTTTAAAAACGGAATTATACATTCATAAGTAAGAGAGTAATTTTGGTTCTTTAAAATATGGCGTATTTCTTGTGTCTCCCGTTCAAGTCTCTCTATTTCTTTTCTCTCTTCCAGTTCCAGTTCTACATATTCTTTAATAATTTTGAATGAATCATTATCAAGATTTCTGTAATCATACCCATTAAAGTATTTTGTTAAATAGTAAAGCATTGGCATAGGTAATTCTGATATGTTTTCTTCGATAAAATTATATAAAATATTTTTGTACTGCTCACATGTATAATATTTTTTATTGTATGTGTCCTCATACCAACCTTTAGAATATTTATAGCTACCCTTTATTATATCTTCAAAAGCTTCTTCTAAAGTAAGATTATGTCTTTTTCCATTATGCTTAGTTGCTTCAAGCATTGCAGCCAATACTTCCATGCTATCTAAATTTATATTTTTTATTTCTGTCATTTTTAATCCTCCCGATATCGTTTTATAGACGTCTAAAAAGCTCTGCAACGTTTGAAAATTATTATTAGTAATCTTTTCTCATAAAATTTCAAAGCCGCTCAAAACGTCGTATATTTTGCCTATTGCAATTTACTGATTTTTGTGATATACTGAGGATAGCTTAGAGTGTGAAATTTAAGCTATCCATTTTGGTGCTTGTTATTGCTGTAACAAGTGCCATTTTCTTTATATCACTTTTCATTTGAATTGTACTCCTTTTCCAACTCTCTTCATAGCTTCTTCAATAGCGGTAACTGTTATTTTTCCGTTCTCAGCAGAATTAACCACTTTGAAAAGATTGATGGCATATCTTAGATCGCCTTTTTGTGAAGCCGCATTACATAGGCATTTAATGACCGTATTATCAAGATTAAATGCATCGAAAAGAGCAGTTATTTCTTTGATTTTAAATCTGTTTGATAGGTTGCAGGTATATTCAATGCGGCTGTAAACCTGGTCAAATTCTTCTTTTGCTCTGCCTATGGTCATACGCTGTATAATATCGGGCGTTCCTGCATATACAACGCCGATTTCTGCACGGTCATTTAAAACTCTAAGCGTATCAAAAGCTTTGGCTTTCAAGTGTTGCGCTTCATCAATTATTATAAGCTTGTCCACTCCTGTTAATTTTTCTATAAGATTATCAAGTATATCAGATGCAGAACCTTTACATAAATTATTATCAATAGATTTAGCTATAAGTTTAAGTATTGAATAAGGAGACCATTTTGTAGCGTCTGCTTGAATGTAAATAACGCCGTTCATCATCTTCTGATAATTTTTTAATGCTGTTGTCTTTCCGCATCCTGATACACCGGAAACAACACCTGTGCACTTGTTTGCGTAAACATAATCAAGCGTATTTATGATTTTACGAGTATTTTTTAGTGAATCTGTAAAGTCAGGTGCTTTTGTGTAAGTTTTTCGCATTTCCTGTAAGTACAGAAAAGAATCAATCATCATTGCAATTTCTTCATTGTCTCCACTATAAGAATCATTAAGAAATTGCGACATTGTTGCAGGTGATAAGCCGATTCTTTTAGAAATAACTGCCTGACTTTTGCCTGTATCATTTATGTAGTCAATAAGCCTGCTCCGTGCTTTTTCAATGTTATCCATTTGAATACCTCCTTGAAAGTTTTGATTCATAGTCATATTCATCGTCTTCTACTGGAAGAACAAATTCCTTTGCAGCAATCTTTTGTATTTCCTGCTCCTCTGACTGAATGTATTTGAGTTCCGAACGTTTTTCAGCTTCAAAATAATTGACTGTAGGAATATCGCTTAAATCGATCTCTCCAAAAGCTTCCGAACGTCTGCGATATACTTCTTCAATTGTAGGTACTGTAATATCGTTAGGATATGCCGCCTTTGCGTATTTTCGCATTTCCTTTTTAGCTTTGGCATTTTCCCTTATTACTTGCTTCTGAACAGCCGCTCCTGCACTGTATACAAACAGTTCTTTACAAGGTAATACACCAAGAAAAGAATCATCAACAGCAGAATAAACATGAATCGTTTTAACATCTTTTGTAAAGTATTTGGCATAAACTTTTTTACCAATATTGTTTATTACAAAATTAGATGTATAATAATCTTTTCGGTCAAGTTCGGCAAATTTGACGCCGTTTTTAGTAACTGTAACTGTACGAGTTCGGCGACGCATTACCATGAGTAATTCTTCATCTCCTACTTTTCGCATAGGCTCTTGAAATTCCTCTTTATAGCATTGTAAAGGAGTTCTTCCATTCATACCTTTACCGATTTGAGGCGTATTATTGTAAATATTGATAATATTCGCCGCTACTTCTTTGAATTTCTCAAAGGTCATAACTTCATCAGCTATCTTATTATTAGTTTTTCCCATAGATTCAGCTCTGTGTTCCGGACGGTCTCCGCAATATGAATCAAGCATTTTGTCAAAGCTCTCAATGCTTCTGAATGCACGCTCTATTGACTTTGCTTTTGCATTGTAAGGAATAGAATGTCTTACCTTTAAATTCAATTCGGCTGCAAGGGAATAATCATTGTCCAGGTTAAACAGGTCGTGAACTGTGTAATCTTTACCATTATCAATGTGGATTCTTCGTGGAAGTCCATAACATCTAACAGCTTCGACAAAACTGTCAAGAACTGTATCTGAGTTTGGCTCTGCCATTCTTATTACATATCCAACGATATACCTTGGACGTCGATCAAGCCATGTACTAAGCCATGCACGTCCTACTTTTCCTTTGTCATTTACAATAACATCATAAATATGATGATCTGCTACCCATTCATAATTTGACGGAATACTGTCATAATCCGTTTGAATACTCGGTAAATAATTATCTTCAAAGTATTTTTTGCCTTTCCGATAATATGCAAGAGTTGCTTCGGGAATAGTATACAAATAACGCTTAAAGCTTGAAATGCTTGGAGTTTCACCATTAATGTTAGCCTTTACGGCGTCATAACATTGCTTTATGGACGGCTCCTTGTCGCTTAAATAGTAGCATAAAAACATTTGCTGCATTTCTTTTGTCAGTGAAGTTTTCTTATTATTGTGCTTTCCTCTGAGGTCAATAAGACCGCTTATTCCGTACTTCTCATATTTGGCGGCCCAACGGCATAGACAGTCGGGATTGAATTCAAACATGGGATAATTCTTTTTCATATACTTAACGAATTTCTTTAAATGATCTTTATGAAGATATCCGTCACGGAATTTTATAAACTCTTGTGTAATAAGAAGCTTTTCATCAAGGCTGTCTCGCTTATCATGAGGAAGTTTATTAAGCATTGCTTCTGAAACTTCTCGAGGAGCAGGACTGTTTTTTTCTTTCAAATACTTTTCCTGTGCTTCCGGCGATAAGCTTTCAAGCAGTATTCGCAATTGCTTTCCGCCTTTGCCTTTGCCGGAGACATATTTGTATATAATACTTTCACGAACAACCTGTTGAACAATTGAATTTTCCTTACATTCACAATACTTAGCCGCCTCTTTTACAGTTATCCAATGTTCAGTCAAAATTACTCCTTTCTTGTAATATCATTAATATTACATTTTAAAACATCTGCGACAGCTTTAGCTCTAAGAATATTAACCGCATGATTTTCATTTTCCATTCTAAATACCGCATTATCACTTAAACCTGCTAAAATTGATAGCTTGCGTTGAGAATATTTTTTTCTTGCCTTTTAGAAATCAATGCTTTTGAGTTGATTTTTATCATCACTATTACTTCACCTCTCAAATTAGCAATTTTACTTTTACAAATGTAAGAGTATATTCATATTATATCCTATACAATTGTAAAAGTCAATAGAAAAATCAAAAAAAGTTTTACAAATGTAAAATTTTATGTTATAATAACTAATAGGAGATGATATTTATGGATTTATCAGATAAACTAAAAGAGCTACGAAAAGATAAGGGACTTACACAAAAGCAATTAGCTACAGCAACAGGACTTAGTCTTTCTTCTATTATCAGTTACGAAAATGGGTTGAGAAAACCTAATTTCAAAGCTTTAACCATTCTTGAAGAATATTTTGGAGTGAGTGGTGAATATCTTAATGGAACAATAACAAAAAAAGATTATTTAAAGAAACAAAGTGTGGTTCATAATAATTTAGATTCTATGTACGTAAGCATGAAAAACTTTCAAAAAATGATGGATTGCTTAGATTCAAAAGATCAAATATATATAACAGAATTGTTTAATGAATTACTTAATTATATTTCAAATAAACAAAATATTGATTTTGAAAACCATACAGAACTTGCAATGTTAAATGCATATGCTTCATTAAACCGGATTGGACAACGAGAATTAGCTAATCGAGGTATTGAAATGAGTGAAATTAGTCGATATTCAAATGAAGATTAAATATTTATTATATAAAAATTTAATCTCTAATAAATCAATGTATAATTATTCACGATATGCGTATAATTATACATTTGCGCTTTATGTCACTTAGAATATTTAACCCCTTACGATATTATAAGCAAACAGAACCTTAATAAATGGCTTAAATACGTCATTTATTAAGGTTTTTTCTTACTGTCACTTAGTTATAATTTATCCGTTTTATTTGTCACTTAAAAATTATGCCACCAAATAACGTAATTGCGTTGTTTGGTGGCTTTTTGTTGAATGAACTTTAAGTGCTTTTTAGTGGTCGATTACAACTATTCCAAGCGAAATTAACGGTAAACCAGTAAAATCAATAAGTAGTTCAGATTTTGATGGCATAAATCAGAATCACACCAAAGGAGTACATATATCATTAACTATTCCTGATAGTGTAATATCAATATACGGGATTGAAGCTCCCTCCCCGTTAAATACTCGTATGGGTTGTGGTATAAGATTTTATTGCTATGAAAATTCTTATGCGCATCAGTATGCTGTAGATGAAAATATCGACTTTACATTGCTGAAAAGACCTGTTGTTACTACCCCTGTCACAACCACTACTAAACCGGTTACAACGACTACCATTACAACTATGATAAAGCCTGTTACAACGACTACCATTACAACTATGATAAAGCCTGTTACAACGAAAGCAACTACAACTATGACAAAGCCGATTACAACGACAACTACCACAACCACGACTAACCCTGTGACAACAACCACAACAACAGCTAAGCCTGTTACAACGACTAGAGTTACAACTACGACTAAGCCTGTTACAACGGCTATTACCACAACCGCCACTAAACCTATTACAACCGTAAAATCAGGAGATTTAAACGGTGATGGTAACACAACTGCTGCGGACATTGTATTTCTGCAAAAATTCCTTGTAAATGCAGCAAAATTGACCGATACGCAGTGGGAACTTGCTGATATAAATAATGACGGTAAGATCAACGTTTTTGATGTAATTATTCTTAAAAGAAGAATGTTGTATAACTAAAATTAACAGCAGTCGAATTATACTCGACTGCTGATTCATTTTTATTAAAAATGCTTGAATATAGTTTCAAGAGGGGACATACGGAAGCTAGGTTTCTCCGAATAATTAAAGCCATTATTACTGTATCCTTATTTGTATTTGAATATTCAGTTTTTCAATAATTGTGCAGCCTTTTATTTTTTCACCGGATTCTATAGCTGATTTAATTGCCTGTTTGTCTAGCGTATAGGTGATTTTCTCTTTGAACCACTTGTGGTCAACAATGTTCTCGTCAACATCAACAGATTTTGAGTTGCGGCAACTAACTGCGACTCTTGGTGTAGAAAACCTTGTGCCCTCTAAAGATGCAGTCAGCCAGCGTTTCAAGCTCTCTTCCTTCTTCAAAGCAACTTTTTCTCTTTGAGCGAGATTTTCTCTTTCAGCTTTCATTTCCGTAACGTCAGATTCCAGATTTTTGATCCAGAGTGCTACATTTTCAAGCTTTTCATTTCGTTCCATCATTAGCATGGAAAGTCTCTTAAGGTCAATGATTTCTCTGGTTTCAACATCAACACACTCCTTAAGAGCAGCATTAATTTCATATAGTTTCATAATTTTTACCTCAATTCTTAATTTTTTTAGAAGATATTCAGTTATATTTTTGTATGGTGCTGAGAATATTCTCCGATTGGAATCACCAGACATAAAAGAAACGTTCATGGTTCAGGATTATCTCCCGAACCATGAACGCTCCTGTCACAATTCAAGTACCTGTAACTGTACTTAAATTATAGCTTATTTATTCAATTTTGTCTGTGCGGTTTTCTGTTCTATTTTTCATTCGAATTTATGAAGAAAGTGTTAACATAATTCGATAATTGCTCATCATTTGATTTTTCTGCAAAGTCAACAGCATACTGCCGGTATTTTTCAGATTCCGCTATATTTTCCATAAATGCATAAACTTTGCTTAATTCTACATAGATATATCCGATATTTGTATTGGAATTGTCCGTACAGCAATCAAGAGCCGTCAAAAGCAGTTCCTCTGCACTGTTATAGTTTTTTAGATGCACATTTTTCTGTATCATGTTCCAGCATACCGGCATTGAACAGCTTCAGCAGACTGTTGTTTTTCTTGATATTGAACCACTTTTTTGCCTTTGTAAAATTAAATTTAAGATTGGGAATAACGTATGTGAGTATGGTCTTGTCAGTATCGCTGTATCTGACGAGCGAGAATAATATACACATCTGTCTGATAATCGTTTCATCATTGTGCATTTTTTCATGTTCACATTAAACGTCCTCTTCACTCATTTTGAAGCTTTTTTCCACAAGCTTTGTGTATATTTCAAACAGTGAAAATCCTTCTGCATAGGCAGCTTTCGCAATAAAAACTATCATGATAGTAAGTTTGGCGGTAAGTTCGATTATATCATTTAGAATCTCGTTGTCGCATTCCTCGAATTTATAGTGCCTGTAGAAAAGTTTGCGACAGCTATCAATAGAAAGTGGTGTAATTCAAGAATTCTTTTAAATCCAGACAGTTCCCGGTAACGACTTGTAACGAGAATACGGCATGCAAGCTGACTCAATTTCCGAAGATATTCATCGTCCGATACTTCAATATTATCAACAACAAGAAGCATACGTTTTCCGTATTTGTCGGAGATATTCTGCATTTCATTCCAAACCTCGTCAAGGTCGCGCTTCATGCGGAAAGCCCGTTTTATGGACATTCTGAGATCATTATTGTTGTACTGCACCCATGCGATAGCTTCAATGTAGCACTCATTGACATATTTTTCTCTGATCTCCAAGTTTCGTTTTGCCGAGACCGCCGACAGCAGTCACAAGCAGATTTTCTTCCTTTTTAATAAGAATGTCATTCAGCGTATCAATATCATCTTCACGACCGATGATGTCAATACCATTTTCGGGTGATTCGGTGATATATTTTGGGTGCTTTGTCGGAGCGTTATCGGCTGAAAGCCGCATATATCCGACATCAATAAAGCCGGTTTTACTCTTAGATACAAGATAATCAGAATAATCAAGGCAGTCGAGAATACCTGCAATTGTTCTGGAAATATGATAATCGTCATCGATTTTTCCACAAAGCTGATTTTTTATTTCCAGCGGAATATTTTCTGATTTATTGACAATTTCAGTTAGCTCTGTAAGTGAATTCTTTAGATATGGTAAGCAATTTTTCTCAATTCCTGACCTGAACAGTTCAAACCCGTCATAGGTGTGAAGTTTTTTCCGTACTTTGCTGTGAATCGGATTTGTTCCCGATGTTCTTTTTCTGAACTGATCATAATCAAAGATTTCAACTCCGGCAAATGAATATAAATTACCGAAAATCAAATTGAAAACGGCTTCTTTCTGAGTAAAATTCAGTGATGCCTTTAATTCATCGCAGATAATGCTGAAAGCGGTGTAAAAGAGTTTCTGTTTCATGAAGTATCACTCCTATTCTCTGATAGGATTATTATAGCATTTTTTTAGCAATTTCAATCAAAAGCACAAAAAATGTTGATTGTTTTGCCAAAATGTTGTATAATTAAATAAAGATTAAATTTGTTTGGAATGGTGTAAATTCCTGCATTTGCTTACGGGTGTTCGGTAACACCTGACAGTCTGAAAATTACAAGAACTGTACCAATAGGATTGAGTGTTTGATTTAGACGAATTATAAACGGAGGCAATATGCAATTATCAAAAGAACAGAATGCTTTTATACAAAAGGCGTTAGAAAGAAATAATATATTAGTTGACGCTTGCATTGGAAGCGGTAAAACAACAGCTATTCAGCACCTTTGCAACGCATTTTCTAACCAGTTTCGTATTTTATATCTGACATACAACAAACTTCTGAAAATAGATGCTCAATCAAAAATCAGAAATCGAAATGTAACTGTGACAAATTATCATGGATTTGCATGGTCACAGCTTAACGCTGTTGGAAAAAAAGCAGGTATTCCTGATCTGATTCAGGTATATAATCAAACAAAGCCGCCAATGCCAAAGTATAACGTTTTGATCATTGATGAATATCAAGATATTGAGCAGGAGTTAGCGGATATGCTTGAATATATCAAATTACAGAATCCTGACATACAAATTATCGCTGTCGGTGATATGAAACAGAAAATATATGATAAAACTACAATTAACGTTGAGAATTTTATTCAATCGTTTCTTGGAAATCATATAGAACTTGAATTTACAAATTGTTTTCGTCTTTCTCCTGAACTTGCTTCAAGATTAGGCTTAATATGGAAAAAGAAAATTGTCGGTGTGAATAATAATTGTATTGTCGAAAACATGGACGAACACAGCGTTGTCAAGTTTCTTGCAAATCAGAATCCATCAGATGTTTTATGCCTTGGTTCAAGAACAGGCAGCATGGCAAATGTATTAAATGTACTTGAAAACGAGTATCCTGATAAATTCAATAAAAGAACAGTATTCGCAAGCATCAGAGATCGTGATTCAACAGGCGCTACTTATCCGAGTCCGACTTCGGCAATATTCACTACATATGACAGCAGCAAGGGACTTGAACGTTCTATATGTATTGTATTTGACTATACTGAATCATACTGGAAAATAAGAGTAAGCAAACCACAGCAATCATATGAAATTCTGAGAAATATATTTTGTGTTGCAGCAAGCAGAGGAAAAAACAGAATAATATTTGTTACAACCGATGAAGAGCAATTATCAGTTCAGACTCTTTCAGAAAAAACAGAAATGAACACTATTTTGGAAGATGTTGATATTTCATCAATGTTTGACTTCAAATATAAAGAAAATATTGAGGAATGCTTCTCCAAACTTTCAATATGTAGGTTGAAGTGTTCGGATAACAGTGTTATCAATGTCAACGAAAAAGATGAGCTTATTGATCTTTCGCCTTGTATAGGTATATATCAGGAATCGATGTTTTTCTCGAACTATGATATTAATTCTCAACTCGATTTCGTGTTTTCTCTTTATACTGATTTGGTTCATTTAAAAAAGAAAGAAATATACGAATTGTCACTTGAAGAAAAAATACTATTCCTTGTTTCACTTGAAACAAGGCAGCGAAGATACAGAACTCAGGTAAGCAAAAAACTTGTAACCGAAAACGAACAAAATCAACTATTTAATCGTTTGTCAACGGTATTCAAACGTGAGGAAAATATTCAGGTAGAGTGTTCTATTCCATTTCATGTTGATACAAAGACTAAGAAGAAGTTTATCGCTCGTGGACTGGCAGATGTGGTAAAAAATGATGTGGTCTATGAACTCAAATACGTTTCACAATTATCACATGAGAATTTTCTTCAATGTGCCTGCTATATAATTGCCTTGAAACTAAAGAAAGGGATTTTATGGAATACTAAAGATAACTCTATGTTTGAAATAACAATTCCGAATGTGGAAGACTTTCTTAATGCGACTGTCAGAGCAATCACAAAAAATCAAGTAAAAAAATATATACGACCTGCAACGCCGAATAGTAGAACTTTGCGTAACAATGCTGGTAATTTAAAAGCTGTTACGATTGACAACAAAAAACTTTCTGTGAATGATAGAGTTTTTCATATTAATCGTGGGGAAGGCATTATTAACAAAATATATTTTTCTGGTAAGTGTTTGTTGATCGATGTTCAGCATATGAGTAGTCCCAACAAAATAAATACCTATGATTTGATAATAAGTCTTGAAAGAGGATTTATAAAAATATGAATATCTGTAATTCATGGCATGGTTGCCGCAAAGACTTTGCCTTGCGGTATTGCTATAAAATTTAGAATAGAAGGAGAATTAAAATGACATACGGAAAATCCATTGAATTATTCCTTGTAAACGGTACTGCTGACAGCATCGTGACTGCGGAGCTTTCAAACTGGAACGGAAAGGCAATAAAAATTCCACGTATTGAAGTGGCAGCGTGCAAACGAGAAGACATCACACAGGCAGGTGTATACTTCCTGTTTTGCAAGGAGGACGATGACTCAAATTCTGTTTATATAGGCGAAGCAGAAAATGTAAAGGAACGTCTTATGCAGCATTTGCGTGACTATAATTCGGAAAAAGAAAAATATTACTGGAGTACAGCTATTATTTTTATAGGTAGAGATTTGAATAAAGCTTTGATTCGCTATCTTGAAAATCGATTTGTAGAAATTGCTAGAGAGCTTAAAAGATATCTTGTTCTCACAAAAAATACATATCGTAATACAGTTATGAAAGAATCCCAGATTGCAGCGATGGAAGAATTCATAGAAAATGTGAAGGTCTTGCTGGGAGCACTCGGGTTTAAAGTTTTGGAGCCTTTGGATAAGCCGGACAAAAGTAAAAATGATAGGTCAGATAAGGAACAGAACAAAGAGCTTAAACTTCATTTAGAACGTACAATTAAAGATGTTGGAAAAATAGAAGCTGATGGAATTCGTACGTCAGAAGGGTTTGTTGTTTTGCAGGGCAGTCATGTGTCACCAATTGATGATGATACAATTTCAACATCACTGAAAGAACAGAGAAAGAAAGCAAATATTGAATCTGGTATTTTAAAAGAGGATATTCTGTTTTCAAGTCCATCATATGCAGCAATGTTTGTGATTGGTAAAAGTGCAAATGGTTTGACAAGTTGGAAGACAAGTGATGGGCGTTCGCTGAAAGATATTGAAAGCAGTGAAATGATAGGTGAGTAAAAAATATTTATGAAAATTTATATTGATGCAGACGGCTGTCCGGTTGTAAAAAACACGCTGAAAATCGCAAAGGAATTCCATATTTTATGTGTTATTATTTGTGATACTGCACATCAGATTGAGCATGAAAATGCTGAAACAATTGTAGTTGATAAAGGTGCAGACAGCGTGGACTTTTGTCTTGTAAACTTGATTCAGAAAGGTGATATTGCCGTTACTCAGGATTATGGACTTGCGGCAATGTGCCTGAGTAAACGAGCAATTGTTCTCGATCAGGACGGTAAAGAGTATAAAAATGAAAATATTTCGGGACTTCTGGAATTCCGTGCAGTTTCAAAGAAAATCCGCCAGAGCGGCGGAAGATTAAAAGGTATGCCGAAACGAACGATATCACAGGATATAGCGTTTGAACAAGCATTAAGAGAAAAAAACAGACTATCTGTATAAATATTATCAATTTCAATGCTTTTGAATGTAAGGAATATCAGTCGCATTTTAAGGTTTTGGAAACTAACAGGCATGAAGCGTTATCAGATAAACTGGACATACACTTTTTTGAACTTAAAAAAATAAAGTATTCAAAAAAGCATAAACCAATGGAAGATTGGTTAAATCTTATAAATGCAGAAACGGAGGGCGATCTTATGGATATCGAAACTAACACACAAATTAAAGAAGTTCGTGATACTATCGTTATACTTCGTGAACTTAATGCAGATGAAAAGGTAAAACAGGAAGCTTATTACCGTGAAAAGCGTCTTCATGATGAAGCTTCTGCTTTGGGGTGCGCAAGACGTGAAGGTTTGGCAGAAGGTCTGGCAAAAGGCTTGGCAAAAGTTGAAGCTAAAAGAGAATCTGAAATAGTTGCTAATCTTAGAAAAATAGGAATGACAGAAGAACAGATTAAATCAGTACTCAAGACTAACTGATTCTTGATGCATAAAAATAAAGCGGTTACACTTAAAATGTTAAAGTGTAACCGTTAATTTTTATATGATTCGTTTCCGTTATATTTCCGTTATTCCCGTGAAAACCTATAATATAACATGATAAGATATGAACTGATGGGCTTGAAAATGTGACGTATTTTAGCCATTTAATATAACCTATAAATAGTAGTGAACCAATATCAGCAACACTCATAACCCGAAGGTCGTAGGTTCAAATCCTGCCGCCGCAACCATAATCGCACCTAACGAATGATACAATCGTTGGGTGCTTTTTTATTGTAAAAAAGCCGAGAAATAAGCACTTTTCAGGCAATCATCAAACGATAACAGCCACAGTGAGGTCGAAATCACTGTGGCTGTTTGTCATTTTCCGGGTAAAATAAAACGATAGCAAGTTAACGTTTTCTTTTCGGAGTTATCGTTTTATGATTGAAAAAGAATATTAATGTTCCGAGTTCGTTTTATACTCAAAGAAATCAAAATCTGCATAATTCTGATGCTTTACTCTATCGGCACAGGTGATGCCAACCATAGTGCCGGTAAATTCCCCATATTTGCAGTATTCATCTGAAAATTTCGTAGTATCAAAGGGAATGCCGATTTTCGTATAGGTTTCGCCGTCATAGCTCCAGTAGAACTGAGAATGCCTTCCCGTAATCACAAGGCGGAAGTAGATGGGTACATCGTCCACCGGAATACGGGTGTTGACGAATTCTGTCTTTTCACCGTTTTCCAGTTGAATGATAGAAATCGCACTCTGTCTCAAAGTCTCGCTGTAGTATTTCCGCAGATTGATATAATTCATGTTGTCATAATAGAGAATCAGTCCGGCGCTGTGCTGATGGACCTCCGGATGAAATTCCATCTTTGTGGTAATTGTTCCATAGACACTTGTCAGCTTTCGTGCCAGAATGCTGGTCTTATTCAGAGAAGTTCTTGCCTCCTGACCGCGGATTCTTACCCAGCCGGGACGAGCTTTCACATCTGCAAACCGCTGGGGCATGATTCTCGGGGCATAGTACCAGTTGCCCAGTTCATCGCTGTCAAAGTCATCGAAATCGGGAATCTGCTTGACAGGTACTTCCGGCAACTTGCTTTCCTCGCAGTATTCCTTGGCAAGATTTGAGCCATCCGCCATCCGCAGCCAGCCATCCTCTGTCCACATCATTTTCTGAATTGCCGTTTCTCGTCCCAGAGTACAGCGCAGCTCCGGCGTAAAGGGGCGTGAACAAAGATGTACCAGATAAACTTCTCCCAAAGATGTCTCGACATAGCTGCCATGACCGGCTTTTTGCAGAACCGTATCGGGATTGTAGTATTTGGGCTTGAGGTGATCGGGGTCGTGACGTTCATGGGAAACTGCTGGATTGGATGTAACAATAGGATTCTTCGGATCACCCTCGTAGGGTCCCCATACCTGTTTGCTTCTGCCCATGGTGACACAATGATTGTAACCTGTACCTCCCTCAGCACACATGATATAATAATAGCCATTTCGCTTTGTCAGATGAGGTGCTTCGATACAGCCCCGATCTGTTCCGCCTTTCCAGATGCGCTTGGGATAGCCGATGATCTCTTTTGCCTTGGAGTCATATTCCACCATACAGATGGCACCGGGCTTTTCGTAGCCTTCACGGGTTTCCCATTCCAGAGAAACGATATATTTTCTGCCGTCGTCATCGTGGAGAATGGAGGCATCGAAACCGGCAGAATGAAGATATACCGGCTCACTCCAGGAACCCCGGATGTCCTTTGCTGTGATGAGAAAATTGTCCACGTCAAAATACCGGGCATTCATGGAATTCATAACACCGTATACCACATAGAACAGATCTTCTTCTGCACAATAGGTCAGACAGGGTGCCCAGATGCCCTTTGCAGAGGGCAGTTTTTTCAGATCGACCTGTTCATCATCGGTCAGCACATGGGTGTACAGTTCCCAGTTTTTCATATCCTTGGAGTGGTAAATGGGAATGCCCGGAAACCACTCAAAAGTGGAAACTGCCATATAGTAATCATCGCCCTTGCGGCAAATGCACGGGTCGGGGTTAAAGCCAGGTAAAATGGGGTTTTTCAGCATGTTCGTATCCTCCTGTTGTTTTTTCTTTGATGGTTCTATTATAGCAGACAGAGGAGAATCGGGACAGCTGCAATTCTGACAAAAATATAGGTCGATCCTGACTTTTTACTGCATATTGCGGCGAATGTGGCTTGGCGTGTCATGAAATCGTTCTGCAAACATACGGCGGAATACTTTATAATTGGTGAATCCGTGTTTCTCCAGGATCTGATAAATGGGCGTATCGGTTTGTACAATATCGGCATAAATTTTGGACAGGCGGAATTCATTCAGATAGGTCTGGAACGTCATACCGGTCTGCTGCTTGAAGAACCGACAGAAATACTCCGGCTGAAAAGCCGCAATGCTAGCAATTTCTGCAATCGAAATGGGTTCTTGATAGTGTTCCTGAACATAGGAGATCACCGGACGTAAACGCTCCAGATTTTTCTGCCGCTTTTTTTCTGTCGAGGAAAGCTCCAGCCGATAGTTATGATACAGCATATACAGCAGTTCAAACAGCAACGCATAAAATCGAAGCATCATGCCGTCCGGCTTGACATCCAGGACGATCTGCATATCTCTCAGTATTTTCCGGAGCTGTTCCAGCTTTGTCTGCTGGATGGCATTGGTTGGTCTGGAGTGCATAACAAATTGAATATCCTGGAATTCCGGGATATATTTCTGCATAAAGCGATCAGGAATCTGAATTAGCAGAGATTCATTGCCCTCACGACAGCGGGTGGCGTGGAATTCTCCGGAATTGATTAGAATAATATCATTCTTTTCCATGTACGTTTTCTGCTCCTGCTGATATACCGTCAATTCTCCGTCCAACAGGAAAATAATCTCCACAGCATCATGCCAATGGGTGGAAACATATCTGTGATCGTCAAACATGTGGCAGAAATAGATCTCCATGCCTGCGGAAATGGGAATATGCTCGTAGAGAACAGAACCTTCGTTTGCCATAGTCACCGTACCTTTCTGACTGACTTTGTTTTTTCTATTATATAGTATAAACCATCTTCCGCATAAAGTCAATCAAAAAAAGATAAAATCGACCTATAAATCCGTTAACATGAAACCTGTTGCAGTGTGTATTCATATGCTATAATAGAATTACAAAAACGAGAGCAATTCTTGTAAAAAACAATCCCGGGATACAAAATTGCAGGACGCATATTCCCAAAAACCTCTTTGTTGTATATGTGTCAAAATTGCACAGAATTGCAGTTCAGAAAAGAAAGGCTGGAAATGATTATGGCTTCTGAAAACAAACTGACGTTCCGAAAAGTTGTGGAGCGTTTCTCCTATGGCTGCGGCGACTTTGGATGTAATATCATCTACACTGCAATGTCCGCATTTCTTCTGTTCTATTACACGGATTATGCTGGCGTCAGCGCCGCTGCGGTGGGTACCATTATGCTGATCTCCCGTATTTTCGATGGTGTTAGCGACATTCTCATGGGCTACATCGTAGACCACACCAAATCAAGATTTGGCAAGGCAAGACCCTGGCTGCTCCGGATGTGTATTCCCTTTGCAATCTCCGGCATTCTGCTGTTCTCTGTGCCCACATCCTGGACAACAGCGGCAAAGCTTGTGTACATCTTCATCACCTATAACCTGACTTCTACGGTGATCTACACCGCCATCAACGTGCCCTATTCTGCATTGAATGCGTTGATGACACAGGATGCCTATGAGCGTTCTGTCCTGAGCATTTTCCGGAATCTCCTGGCAACTGCCGGTACGCTGATCATCAATACATTCACCCTGCGTATCGTAGAGGCATTCGGCAACAATGCTTCTGCATGGACAAAGACATTTGTCTGCTTCGGTCTGCTGGCAATTGCCGCATTCCTTGCGAACTTCTTTGGCACCAAGGAACGTGTCCATGCGGTATCGGCTTCTTCCGACGGCACTCAGAAAAAGAATGACGGCGTGCCGTTCCTCAAGGGACTGCTGGCGCTGTTCAAGAATAAATACTGGATCATGATGACCGTTATGCTGGCATTGTTCTTCATGATGTACTCCATCAACGGCGGTGCAACCGTATACTTTGCACGGGAAGTGCTGGGCGATGCCAATCTGGTTTCTCCCATTAACAGCACCCTGAATATTGCGCAGATCGTCAGCATGTTCCTCATTGCGTTCTTCGTCAAGAAATTCGGCAAGCGCAACGTTTTCTGCGCTGGTCTGATTCTGGATATTGCCGGTATGATGCTTCTTGCATACTCTGGCGGCAACATGGCAGTTCTCATTACTTCCAGCATCATCCGCGGCATCGGCGGTGCCTGCGGCGGCGCAACCATGTGGGCAATGGTTTCTGACACCATTGACTATGGTGAATGGAAAACCGGCTATCGCACAGAGGGTCTCACCAACAGTGCTTGCAGCTTCGGCTATAAGATCGGCAACGGTCTCGGCTCTGCTATGCTGGGCTGGATCCTGACCGCAGGACATTATATCGAATCCACTTCCGATGCGATTGTGGAACAGCCGGCTTCTGCTATCACTGCCATTCAGGTATGCTTCGTTTGGATTCCGATTATTGTATATGCAATCAGTTTCGTCATGCTGATGTTCTATAAGCTGGACAAGGAATTCCCGGGCATCATTGCTGACCTGAAAGCAAGAGCAGAAGCAAAGAAAAATGCATAATGATTTAATGTTAGAAAGGAATGAATCTTATGAAAGTAAAAGGCGTCAACCTTGGGAACTGGCTTGTTCTGGAAAAGTGGATGAATCCCGCACTCTTTGAAGGAACAACAGCAGAGGATGAATACTGGCTGCCACGTCAGCTTTCAAAGGAAGTCTATGAAGCACGCATCAAGGTGCATCGCAGCGAATATATTACAGAACGTGATTTTGTGACTATTGCTTCATGGGGAATGGACACAGTGCGTATTCCGGTTCCATACTTTGTCTTTGGAGACAGAGAGCCATTTATCGGCTGCATAGACTGTCTGGATAAGGCATTCAACTGGGCTGAAAAGTATGGTCTAAAAATTCTGCTGGATCTGCACACAGCTCCATTTGGTCAGAACGGCTCCGATAACGGCGGTATCTGTGGTGTGATCCGTTGGGCACAGATGCCGGAAGAAGTGGAATTTGTACACACAGTTCTGGAACGACTGGCACAGCGTTATGGATACCGTGAGGGGCTTTGGGGCATTGAGGTGTTGAACGAACCGGCACTGCCGAAGATCTGGGAAAGTATGGATTTTGCACATCGTTATCCGCCCATGGATCCGGAAATGGCAGTTGGATCTGCACCGATCTCCTACGAATTTATCCGCCAGTTTTATCTGGATGCTTACGATCGGCTTAGAAAGTATCTGCCGGAGGAAAAATATGTGGTCATTCATGACGGCTTCGAACTGACCATCTGGAAGGACTTCATGCAGGACAAGGAACGCTATAAAAATGTAGTTCTGGACACTCACCAGTATCTGATGATGGCAGAAATGTATGGCTGTGAACAGTCGGTAGAAGGTTATATTCGATACATTCAAGAGCATTTTGCAAAGGAAATCGAAGAAATGCAGCAGTTTTTCCCGATAATTTGCGGGGAATGGTGCTTGTTTAATTCCCTTGCCTGCGGCTGGGATACTAAAGGAGGACAGTCTATCCTGAATGGTCTGGACGGTACACCTGTGGCGACTGTTTCATCAGAGCAAAAACGAGAGATATATAATGCCGTTGCAAAAGCGCAGTTGGACGCATGGAATAAGGGTTCCGGTTATTTCTATTGGAGCTATAAGCTTCTGACAGATACAGTCAATACTAACGGATGGATTGGCTGGGACAGCTGGGATTTGGGCAGATGTGTAGATTTCGGATGGTTCCCTTTGGAACAGGCATAATATTTGCATAAAATATACTTTTGGAGCTGTTGTACGAACACTTAGGTACAATAGCTCCATTTTTTTCATTCCGAAAAACATAAAGGTAAAAGATTAGAACGTGTTCACATAAAATATGTGTACGGATTTTCGAGCAGAATTTCTATGCATACCTAAAGCAGATATAACCTTTAGGTATAAACTGATAAACCAAACGAGACTTCTCAAGGGGTCTCGTTTGGTTTATAATATAATTAATAAAGGAGTATTCCTGTTTCATTGTTTCCGGCAACTATAAAAATGGCGCACGAAGAAATTCTGGGATTTTTAAAGGAATGCTTCTAAAAAATTACTTCATACGAAAGGAATGTGTTTACAAATGAAGAAAATATCTGTTTTATGCTTATGCCTTATGTTTGCATTCAGCTTTACTGCTTGCGGCAGCTCACAGACACAGTCTGAATCCTCCGAAGCAGCAAGTGAAGCAACTACAAAATCAGAAGAATCGTCAGCGGAATCAATCGGTACAGAAGCTGAACCCTCTGATTTATCGGCAGAAGAACCGGAAAGCACAGAGGGAAAAACTCTGGTTGTCTATTACTCCGCAACGGGAAGTACAGAAAATGTCGCCGGATATATTGCAGATGCTGCCGGAGCAGATCTGTTTACATTAGAGCCTGTAATTCCGTACACTAGCGAGGATCTTGACTGGACAAACGACAGAAGTCGTGTGTCCGTGGAGCATGAAAATGAATCCGAAAGAGTTGTGGAGCTTGTATCCGCTACGGTTGATAACTGGAACGAATATGACACAGTTTTTGTGGGCTATCCCATCTGGTGGGGTATTGCTGCATGGCCGGTCAATGAATTTATAGAAACCAACGATTTTGCCGGAAAGACTGTTATCCCGTTCTGTACCTCTGCAAGCTCAGATTTGGGTGAAAGCGGCGAGCTGCTTGCTGAAATGGCTGGAACCGGGGATTGGCAGACAGGACAGCGTTTTCGCTCAAGTGCTTCTGAGGATGAGGTTAGAGCGTGGATTGAAGATTTAGAATTTGCAAATTAAAAGGAGAATATTTTTATGAAGGATTTTATGCTGAGAAATGATACGAAATTGTTGTTTCGCAATGATCCAACAGCAGATTTAGCAGAGTTGACCGCAGGGAAAAAGGTACTGTTTGTTTATGGTGAAGGTTCTGTTAAGAAGAATGGTTGTTACGATGACGTAAAAAATGCTGTAGAAAGCGCTGGCGGTGTTCTCTATGAGCTTGGAAATGCGTCAAGAGAACTGGAACAGATTGAGCAGGGAATACAAATCGTTAAGGATAATGCAATTGATTTGGTAATCGGGGCAGGCGGTGCGAGCATTATGGACTGTGCAAAGCTGATTGCATTGGGTACGCTTCATACTGATGATCTCTGGGAGTATGTAAAAGCGAAAAAGAATCCGTATGGACTGGATAAGCTACCGCTGATTTTGATGCCGACCTATCCTTCCAGCGGTTCGGAATATGGTCTTGGGGCTGTATCGGCAGATTCCAGAAACGGAGATTTTGGTACGGCATATGGCATTGCGGCAGATACGGCAATTCTTGTGCCGAAATATTCCATGTCTCTTGACGCAGAAATGACTGCCTATACCGCACTGGTTACACTGGTGCAGCTATCGGCTTCAACTATTGGTGATAGAAATCTGATATCCTATGATATTGGCATTTCTGTAATTCGCAACGTTCTCTCCGCAGTGAAAACGTTAAAAGAGAATCCCACAGGTGCAGACGCCCGTGGTGTGATTCTTTATGGCGCGTCTATTTCGACCTCCGGACGATTAGGAATTGGTAAAGAAGAAAATTATGCCTATGACATCTATGAATTAGAATTTATTCCGGAAGTTTTGTACAAAGCAGCCTATCGAAAAAGCCTGACAACACTGTTTCCACGATTTTTGAAAGCTATGGCAAAATATCACGATGCTGATATTCGCCGCTACTTCAAAGATGTGTTTGGTTATGAGGGAAATCTATTTCTTCGCTCCTGTGGGACGTGGAGTTTTACGAATGCGGCTGCTTTGAAGTGTACATTGCTGCCAGTCCGCAGAATGTGGAGATTTTCCAGCTTGGCAGGATTGTCGGCAGAGATGATGATAACGAACACTTCGGAATCATCGAATCGATGAAGATTGAAACCGATGCAGAAAACGGCGATTACCTTACAATTTCGGGCAGATTTCTTACCTGTCTGCTGGAATGTAGAATTATCTATCCTACCTTTTCGGCGAATAACACATATGAAAATATTGTCCGAAATGTACTTTCACGGAATGCCATTTCCGCCGGAATCCGCAGCATCCCGGGACTGTCTATGGGAACAGTCAGCGAAGCTTGCTGGCAAAGAAAAACAAGACTACAGGTTAGCTATGATAATTTGATGGAATGGCTGTACACAATTTGTGAAACTATCGGTGGCTCTGTGAATATTCGTTTGAATGGAAATTCCCTGAAATGCGATTTGTTTGAGGGAACGGATAGGAGTATTTTGCAAGATACCAATCCGCACATTGTTTTCTCCAATTCCTACAACAATCTGTTATCTTTTTTCTATGTTGCGGACAACTCCAAACAGAAAAATTTTGCTTACGTTCTGGGCAGCGGTGAGGGTGCAGCGAGAAAGAGGACAACCTACTTTTCCGGTACAGAACCGACTTACCTTGACCGCTATGAGGTCTACGTGGACGAGCGAAATACCTCGCAGGATGAGGATGTAACTGATGATGAATACCTTGAAATTCTAAAAAAACAGCGGTGCGGAAAATATGATAACTCCACAGACAGCATCGGAGTCCACCATCGCTGCGTTTTCCACGCAATATCGGTATGATAGAAAGCTTTGACCAGAACAGCAGAAGCTTGACACCCATATTCAAAGGAGAGTGATTTTATGGCATTTTCATACGGATTTTTCAATGCAAAAAATCTTGACCGGGTTTACACCGCAGAGGACTTTACGACTTATCTGTCCAGTCTGATTTGCAATGGGATTCTCGATACCTACGGGGATAATTTTTCTATCACAGCTGACGGCGGTTTGAAAATCACTATCGGCACAGGCAAGGCATGGATCATCGGACATTATTTTGTGAATGATGCTCCATACACACTGAATTTACGGCAATATGTAGACGAATCCTTAAGCCGCTATGTAACAATTGGCATTAGCTGTGATGTCAGCGATTCCGTCCGTGCCTGTAAGCTGGAAGACAACTTCGCCTACCATTTCTATTTTTGAAAATACGGACACCAAAACTCATCTGACGCTTGCCGCCATTCGCTTGAACGGCGGCGTTACAAATCTTACAAAATCCAACATTACAGATTATCGGGCAGATGAGAAAAAATGTGGATATTGCAGATGTATTCTTGGGAAGTGCAAGGTTTTAGAAATTCTGGCTTCCTTGGACAGCTACAATAAAACTGTTACAGAGCTGATTCAACGTGTGATTGAAATGCAAAATCGACTGACATAAGTTGAAGAAGTAACGGGAGCAACTGGCGTGATTCTGGTTTCCGCCTGGCAGTGCGGAGAGAATGTATTCTATGCCTTGTATTCTGATGGAACCCTGAGGCTAAACGGCAGTGGTGCAACTTATGATTATGATACGGATAATCGTTCTCCATTTTACAAAAATGCGACAGTGCAGAATATTACCGTATTTTCCGGCATCACCAAAATTGGAAACGATATCTTTGCAAACTGCGACAATCTGAAAACAGCAGCTTTGCCAAATACAGTTACTTCCATCGGAGATGCTGCCCTTGCAATATTTGAATATACAATGGGTGTTGTTCGTGGACTAGAAAAAATCACAATTCCGGCAGGCATTAAGTCTATTGGAAAATGGGCTTTTGCCGGAACAAAATTGACGGAAATTACAATTCCAGCGAGCGTGATAGAAATCGGAGATTATGTATTCCGTGATTGCATCAAGCTGAAAACTGCGAGGGTTGAAAGCAGTTTGATTGGATCGTTTATGTTCGCTGGCTGTACAACGCTTGCCAGCCTGAGTCGGCAGAACCGATGAGGAAGCAACTGAAAATAACGAGAAGGAGAACTGATTATGGCAATCTTAAAACCTGATAAAGCCGCAACTCTCGGCAGTGTGACCGTCAATGAATACTTGTTCACAAAACACAATCCCAATCGTATTATAATACCACAATGTATTATGAATTGTCACACCAATAATTTTACCCTCCATAGAAGTGGGATTACAACCACACCAGGTACAACCCCGGCGGAGCAGTATACGAGAGCCACTGTCAATCTCCGTCCCGTCCCGAAACGCAAACACCAGTCTCCCATCCTGAAATACCGTACATGTTCCACCAATGCAATCCTTAGCAAACAACTTTTTAGACCATGGAGGTACATAAAATGAGCAAGAAATTAGTAGCGTTTTTCTCAGCAAGCGGTGTCACTGCCAATGCGGCAAAAATACTGGCAGAGGCAGCAGGAGCAGATATCTATGAAATCAAACCGGAAGTGCCATATACCAAGGCAGACCTGGACTGGATGGATAAAAAATCACGCAGTACAATTGAGATGCAGGATAAATCTTCACGCCCTGCCATTGCGGACAAAAATGCAGATATCTCAGCGTATGATACTATTTTTGTCGGATTCCCGATATGGTGGTACATTGCGCCGACGATCATCAATACATTTCTGGAATGCTATGATTTTTCCGGCAAGACCATTATTTTATTTGCAACTTCCGGAGGAAGCGGATTCGGAAAAACCGTTGACAATCTGAAATGCAGTGTTTCTGACAGTACGGTTATTAAAGAGGGAAAACTGCTGAATGGCAGACCGTCTGTTTCGGAATTGCAGCAGTGGGTAGAGAGTCTTGGGGTGTGATATCGTGAATAGACCATATATTATTTGCCACATGGTAATATCGATTGACGGCAAAGTGACCGGTGATTTTTTAAGCAGACCGGATTGCGAAATGCCCACGGAAATTTATTATCAAATCAACCGTGACTATCATGCAAACGCCTTTGCCTGTGGTCGAGTTACAATGGAGGAGAGTTTTACACACGGCTATCAGCCGGATTTATCCAACTTTGCGGATGTATCAATACAGCGAGAGGATCATATTGCTGATAAGAATGCTGCGTTCTTTGCGGTAGCTTTTGATCGTTACGGAAAACTTGGCTGGACAACGTCAAAAATTGTTGATGAGGATCCCGGATACGGAAATGCACATATTATTGAGGTTTTGTGTGAGGATGCGTCTGACGCATATCTTGCGTATTTGCAGAGCATTGGTGTTTCCTATATTTTTGCCGGAAAAGAGGATCTGAATTTACCGCTTGCACTGGATAAACTGTATCGTTTATTTCGTATCCAAAAGCTTCTGCTGGAAGGAGGAAGCGTCATAAACGGTGTATTTGCACGAGAGAATATGATTGATGAGCTGAGTCTTGTTCTCGTACCGACTGTGGCTGGCAAAGATGGAAAGCCGTTGTTTTATGACAGCATTTTGCAGGACTACATCTTAACACAAACAAAACTTCTACCGGATTCATCGGTCTGGCTGAATTATCATAAAAAATGAACACACGAGCTGTCCATAGAAGAGGTCAGTTATATAACGAAATGAAAAACGGCAGGATATTGCGTAATCGAAGTCCTGCCGTTTTGTGTTATTCTTTTGCACAGCTGCATTGATATGCTGTTCCCCATTTATCCATGGCATCCAGTATCGGCTCCATGCTATGACCAAGTTCCGTCAGTGTATATTCCACTCTCGGCGGCACTTCCGGAAAAACCTCTCTTGTCAGCAGTCCGTTTTCCTCCATATTGCGGAGATTGGCTGTCAGAACCTTTTGGGAAATACCGGTGACAGATTTTTTCAGTTCGCCGAAACGCTTTGTACCGCTTCGCAGGTCACGCAGGATAAGAACTTTCCACTTATCTCCAATGAGCATAAGTGTTGTTTCCACAGGGCAAGCCGGCAGTTCAGGTTTATTTGTCATAAAATTTCCTCCTGTTAGTATCAAATTGACTGTAATATGCTTTCAGATACATTTTAGCATATGCGGATTGAAAAATCAAGAAAAATTTTTTGCGGATTTTTCCCGAAACTGCGCAAAGGTTACCACGAAGTAACTATACCACAAAAAAGTGCCTACTTTACAAGTGTTAAAAGCTGTGTTATCATAGAATCAAGGAAAGAGATTAAGCGCTTAAATCTCCCGAAAAACAAACCCAACAAATCATTTTTCAGGAGGAATTTTATTATGAAAATCGCAGTTATTTGTGCAAACGGAAAAGCAGGACAGCTTATCACAAAGGAGGCAGTCAACAGAGGTCTGGATGTTACCGCAATTGTCAGAGGCGAAAACAAGTCTGCTGCAAAGAAAGTTATCACCAAAGATCTGTTCGATCTGACTGCTGAGGATCTGAAGGGCTTCGACGCTGTTGTTGACGCATTCGGTGCATGGACACCCGATGTATTGCCTCAGCATTCCACGTCACTCAAGCACCTGTGCGATTTGCTTTCGGGAACGGATGTGCGCTTGTTAGTTGTCGGAGGAGCAGGAAGCCTTTATGTAAATCCGGAACACACGGTTCAGGTTATGGACGGTCCCGACTTTCCCGATATGTTCAAGCCACTTGCCGAAGCACAGGGTAAAGCACTTGAAGAACTGAGAACAAGAAATGACATCAAGTGGACATTTATCAGCCCTGCCGGTGATTTTCAGGCAGATGGTGCAAGAACGGGCAAGTATATTCTCGGCGGTGAGGAACTTGTGCTGAATTCCAAGGGCGAAAGTGTAATCAGCTATGCAGATTATGCGATTGCAATGGTTGACGAGCTTGTCAAAGGAGATCACATTCAGCAGAGAATCAGCGTTGTTGCAGAATAAACTCGGATAAAAAACGCAGGGATTGTCAGAGTGTTCTGACAGTCCCTGTTTGCAGTGGAGGAGCTTTTATGCAAAATATAGATTTTTTCAGAATTCTGACAAATGAGATTCATTCAGTAATTGCCGCAACTGTGGATGAGAACGGATTGCCTGTTACTTGTGCTATGGATATTATGGATTATGATGAGGACAGTCTCTATTTTCTTACCGCAAAGGGAAAAGGCTTTTACCGTCGTTTGAAACAGAGGGAATATATTGCACTTACCGGAATGAAAGGCGATGATACTATGTCAAGAACTGCTCTTTCCATTCGCGGCAAGGTAAAAGAAATCGGCACACATAGACTGCCGTTGTTGTTTGAGAAAAATTTGTATATGCGTGAAATTTATCCCACTGCGGAAAGTGTTTCTGCACTGACTGTATTTCAGATTTATGAGGGCAGCGGAGAATGGTTCGACTTATCGAAAAAGCCTATCGAACGTGTCACTTTTACATTTGGCGGCGCAGACGAAAAAGAAAGCGGCTATTATATCAATGCAGAATGCAATGGCTGTAAGGCGTGCCAGAAAGTATGCCCTCAAAGCTGTATCGACTTTGTTGGTGGCAAAGCAGTCATTCGGCAGGAAAACTGTCTGCACTGCGGAAATTGTATGAATATCTGCCCTGTAGGAGCAGTGAAAATAAGGTGATATCATGGCAAATGTGAAATTATTATATCTGATAAATTATCTTCTTTCGGAACGCTCCGATATGGAAAATGTGAAGATTCCCAATGATGAAGCAGAGCAGTTCCGACTTTATCGCAGTCTTGTAAATATCCGTCCGGCAGTTCAAACAGATGAAGAGTTTCTTAGAGCCGAAGATGTATTTCTCACATCATTGACGGAAAGCAAGGGTATTACGGATATTGCAGATTTACAGCCGGTGGAGAACGGTATTTACCTCTGGAAAGGCGATATTACCACACTGAAATGCGGTGCTATTGTCAACGCAGCCAATTCCGGAATGACTGGCTGCTGGCAGCCATGCCACAGCTGTATCGACAACTGTATTCACACGTTTGCTGGTGTTCGTCTGCGTTACAAATGCACTCAGCTTATGAAGGCACAGGGACATGAAGAACCTATAGGAAATGCTAAAATCACGCCTTCATACAATTTGCCATGCGATTATATTATACACACCGTGGGACCGATTGTACAGGGTACACTTACTGACAGGCATTGCCAATTCCTCCAAAGCTGCTACCACTCCTGCCTTGAACTTGCTGTACAGAATGAAATCAAAAGCATTGCATTCTGCTGTATTTCAACAGGTGTGTTTGGATTTCCGCAGAATGAGGCAGCAGAGATCGCAGTTGATACAGTCAGAGCATTCCGCAGAAGCCATAACACTGAGGTGATATTCAATGTTTTCACAGAGAAAGACTATGAAATTTACAGAAGATTACTCGGATAATATCAGATGCCTGAAACAAGAAATCGAAACCGCTGACTCCATTGTTATCGGCGCAGGTGCAGGGCTTTCCACAGCGCCAGGATTCACTTACAGCGGAGAACGTTTTGAAAAATATTTTTCAGATTTTATCCAGAAATACGGTTTTAGCGATATGTATTCCGGCGGATTTTTTCCATTTGAAACGCCGGAAGAACATTGGGCGTACTGGTCGAGATATATTTACATCAATCGCTATATGGACGTTGATAACGGCACTTATAAAACACTCTTTTCCCTCGTGAAAGACAAGGATTATTTCGTGCTGACTACAAACGTGGATCACCAGTTTCAGAAAGCCGGATTTGACAAACACAGGCTTTTCTACACGCAGGGCGATTACGGACTTTTTCAATGCTTAGAGCCTTGCTGTCAGAAAACTTTTGATAACGAAGAATTTATCAGAAGAATGTACAATGAACAGAAAAATATGCGTGTTCCATTTGAGCTTATACCAAAGTGTCCGGAATGCGGCAAGCCTATGACAATGAATCTGCGTGCAGATGATAAATTCGTGCAGGACGAGGGTTGGTACAAAGCAAGAGAACGATACGCTGATTTTTTGCGCCGTCACGAGGGGATGCATATGTTGTTTCTGGAACTTGGAGTAGGGTTCAATACTCCGGTTATCATCAAGTATCCGTTCTGGCAGATGACCGCGAAAAATCCAAATGCGGTTTATGCTTGCATCAATTTTAATGAAGCATTTTGTCCGGAAGAACTCGAAAAGAAATCCATTTGCATAGGTGGAGATATTGCGGAGGTGCTTTGGGATATGATATAATAAATGCACAGCATTTATTATAATTTATTTTAATGTCCTTGCAGATACGCAAATCATAGATTTGCTCCCTGCACATCGGACAATTATATCAAAAATCGCTATAATGTAGTGGGTGATAAATATGCATGATATCTGGAATCCCTGGCATGGCTGTAAAAAGATAAGCGAGGGCTGCGACAACTGCTATATGTATTTTCTGGACCGTGTTCGTGACAGAAACGGTGCGGAGATATACCGTACCAAAAATTTCGATTATCCGCTTGATAGGTTCTGTGATGGTAGATACAGATAATTCAGCGGCTTCTGCCAGATCCTTTTGGGAGCAAGTATCGGGGGCTTATTATTTTCAAGCCAGATTTCGGCATATTCTGAAAAGCGGGTGTTACAATCAAAACAAGTACCTTTTTTGACAGTTTCTTCAAACATAATTACCTGGCGCTGTAACTCTTTTTCTATTTGCTTTGGTGTAAGATTTTCAGAAGGTTTTCAGGTCATAGAACGTACAATCTGTTCACCTTGGCTGTCGTAGCCGTCAAAGGCTCGGATGTAGTAAGTGATAAAATGGCTAATATCACTTTCCTGATTTAGATATGCATGCAACTCTCCAGATGATTATGATTACACTTTCGAAACTGGCTGAAATCAGTTGCAAACGGACTGGAAATTTTACAGATGAAAAATACTTCCTGAGACAATTTTCAATACCGTTCACTAATATAGAAATATTCACTTTGCCTAAAGAAAACAAATGTAATATAAAATGCTCCTCTCAGATTTTTCGGGAGGAGCATTTTTATATTATATTATAGTATATTTGTCGGTGGCGAACAGGTATGGTTTTTACAGACATAATAGGTCATTTTATCGTTTTTCAGAGGATAATCCACGCTGTCCAGCACAACTGATACATTTGCAAGAAACGGGAGTTCTTTCTGTATTTCCTGAAAATCGGATTTGTGTTTGACAGCAATTACAATATGCTCCGGTGGATTTTCATGCAGTAGCTTTGCCAGCAGAAACACACTATGCCCTGCCGGATAATCCTGCGCCTGTACAGATAAAAATTCAAACTGTTTTTCAGTAAGTTTCCTGTACTTTTCATTTTCCGTCAACTGAAACATACGAACAAAGTTGTATGCCATTACAGAATTCCCGCTTGGAATTGCTCCGTCATAGGTTTCCTTAGGATTCATGAAAATCTCTGTATAACTAGCTTCGCAGAGGTAAAAACCATCGCGTTGACAATCTTCAAATAGTCTAACCGCTTCATCGCAGAATCGTTCTGCCTTTTCCAGATAGACCTTGTCCAGTGTGGAATTGTAAAGTTCTATAAGTGATGCAATATAGAAAGCATAGTCATCCAGAAAGCTTTTTTCGGAGTGTTTTCCATCACGCCAGCTTGTGAAAAGCTGCACACCATCACACATATTTTCCTCAATAAACTTTTGTGCATTGACAACAGCGTTCAGATATTTTTCATTGCGTGAAACTCTGTAAAACATGGACAACGCTGCGATCATTAAAGAATTCCACGACAGCAGAATTTTATCGTCAAGATGCAGATTTGTGCGCTTTTTACGATAATCATAAAGATTGTGTATTTCCTCACTGAAATCAGATTCTAAATCATTGCTTTTCAGCAAATTGAGAATATTCACTCCCTCAAAGTTACCGTTTGAGGTAATATCGAAAGATTCTGCGAATCGCTTGCCTTTTTCTTCTCCCAATACATTAATGATTTCATCAAGTGTAAAGGTATAATATTTTCCCTCCACACCTTCACTGTCGGCGTCCTGCGCACTGTAAAATCCTCCGTCAGCAGAGGTCATTTCACGAAGAATATATTCCGTCGTTTTTTCTGCCGTATCAAGATAGATCTCGTTGTTTGTAAGATAATAAGCTGCTGAATAAGCAATTATCAGAAGTGCATTGTCATAGAGCATTTTTTCAAAATGCGGTGCAAGAAAATATTTGTCCGTGGAGTATCTCGAAAATCCATAGCCGATATGATCGAAAATGCCGCCTTTCCGCATTTGTAGGAGCGTTTTCTCTGCCATTTTCAAAGCGTCAGAATCCTGCTTATGCTTTGCATACAGCATCAAAAACAGCAGATTATGCGGTGTTGGAAATTTGGGTGCTGAACTAAATCCGCCATTGATTTCATCAAAACTTTCTGAAAATATTTGCATTGCCCGCTTAATCAATTCTTCATCATCTATATTTTTATCACCTGATTCTGCACTTTTCAGATGCGTAATGATTTGTTCGGCAGACTGTAAAAGCTTCCTGCGGTTATTATTCCACTGACTTACAATTACGTCCAACAAATCGGGAAATCCCGGCATTCCATAATGGGATTTCGGTGGAAAATATGTGCCGGCAAAAAAAGGCTTTTTATCCCATGTCATGAAAATACTCATAGGCCATCCTCCACTGCCTGTGAATGCCTGACATACCGACATATATACACTGTCAATATCAGGACGCTCCTCACGGTCAATCTTAATGGAAACAAAATATTGATTCAGAATTTCTGCTGTTTTTTCATCTTCAAAGCTCTCATGAGCCATAACATGACACCAATGACAGGTACTGTAACCGATGCTGAGAAAAATCGGTTTGTCTTCTGATTTTGCTTTTTCAAAAGCTTGCTTGCACCACGGATACCAATCTACAGGATTTTCTGCGTGCTGCAATAAATAGGGACTTGTAGCATTTTTCAAGTGATTGCTCATTTTGCTGCCTCCAATCGTTTTCTGTTAGTATATCCATTGTATAGTAAGTCATACTAAATTTGGAACAAATACATACGGAGGCGGTAAAATGCAGCAAAAAGACTATTTCAAATGCAGTAATGAGAATAAAACCATGGCATTTGCACGACATTTCGTCATTTCAGTATGACATTATGAATATAAAAATGAAATTTTATGCGGATTTACAAGTGAGCGAGTAAGCTTCGAGCTTGAAAACAAATAAAAAAGCTTGGCTGGATTTTTCCAGACAAGCTTTTCTGATGCCTTATCAGATATTATTTCATTAAAGTACTCAAATCATTTTCAGGTGTTGTAATTGGACCAATTCCATAATGCTCCACCAGAAATGCAAGCACATCTTTGGATAGAAACGCCGGCAGCGACGGACCCAGACGAATATTTCTGATTCCAAGGTGAAGCAGTGTCAGTAAAATACAAACTGCTTTCTGCTCATACCATGACAGCACATAGGACAGGGGCAGTTCATTTACTCCACAGTTGAAAGCTTCAGCCAGAGCAGTCGCTACCTTGATCGCTCCGTATGCATCATTGCACTGCCCCATATCCATAAGTCTTGGAAGTCCTCCGATTTCCCCTAAATCAAGGTCATTAAAACGATACTTTCCACAGGCAAGGGTCAGTACAATTGTGTCATTTGGCGTTTGCTTTACAAATTCGGTGTAATAATTTCTGCCGGATTTCGCACCATCACAGCCGCCTACTAAGAAGAAATGACGGATTGCTCCCGATTTCACGGCTGCAACAACTTTATCGGCATTTGACAAGATTGCATGGTGTCCGAAGCCTGTTGTCACTTGTTTTCCGCCGTTGACGCCGGTAAATTCCATATCTTCGGCATATCCGCCAAGCTCCAGCGCCTTTTGGATGAGCGGACGGAAATCCTTGTCCTCGCCGATATGAACTGTACCGGGAAACGCAACTGTTTCTGTTGTAAAAACTCTGTCAGCATAGCTTGGCTTCGGCGGCATTATACAATTGGTTGTAAACAAAACAGGTGCAGGAATGCTGTCAAATTCCTTCTGCTGATTCTGCCATGCCGTACCGAAATTTCCCTTGAGATGCTGATATTTTTTCAGTTTCGGATAAGCATGGGCAGGCAGCATTTCTCCGTGGGTGTAAATGTTTATTCCCATGTCCTTGGTCTGCTCCAAAAGAAGTTGCAAATCTCTCAGATCATGTCCCGAAACCACGATAAACGGACCTTTTTCCACTTTCAGCGGAACTGTTACCGGCTCAGGATTTCCGTAGGTTTCAGTGTTTGCTCTATCAAGCAGATCCATACATTTCAGGTTTATCTCCCCTGCTTTCATCACAATAGGGATCAATTCTTCCATAGTCAGGTCAAGACCGATTTTAAAAAGTCCCTCAATGAAGAAATGATTAACCTCGTCATCTGTATAGCCCAGTACCATTGCATGATATGCATATGCCGCCATACCTCTCAGACCAAAGAGAATCAGCGATTTCAGGGAACGGATATTTTCGTCCGCATTCCAAAGCTCACTCATTTCATAGTCATCGTTTTTACCGCATGGTGAAGCACAGCCTCTGCAATTCGGAATAAGCCTTGCCTTTTCCTGATGCACATGCTCTATTTGATTTCTAATTGATATATCATCAAAATTTACGTTGGTAAGAGTTGTGAACAGCCCTTCAATGATCAGCTTATAGGTATTGCTGTTAATCAGAAGTTCGTTACCCTCAGTCGAACGTGCCAGACCGATAAGAGCACCTGTCAGTTCGTCCTGTAATTTTGCTGTATCTGCTTTCTTTCCGCAGACGCCAGCACTTCCCGTGCAACCGCTGCATCCGGTCTGTTCACACTGAAAACAAAACATTTTATTTTCCATAAATATACTCCTTTAATTCATGATTTTGCCGTCCGTTGAAATTGTTATGACCTGCCACGGAATAAACTTTCCGCTTGTTTGCAATGCCAGCTTTGCTGCATTTTCGATACCTCCGCAGCACGGTACTTCCATGCGAACAATTGTCAGGCTTTTGATGTTATTGTTTGAAATTATCTGCGTCAGCTTTTCGGTATAATCCCCCTCATCCAGTTTGGGACATCCTATCAGCGTAATGCGGTTTTTAATGAAATCCTCATGGAATTTTCCATAGGCGTATGCTGTACAGTCTGCTGCAATCAGCAGGTTTGCACCGTCAAAATAAGGCGCATTCACAGGCACAAGTTTTATTTGTACCGGCCATTGGGAAAGACGACTGACAGATTGCGAATTTTCAAAAATAGGATCAGCTTCCTCTCTTTTAATAAATTTTGACTGTGTTCCGGGACAGCCACAAGGAAGTACTTCTGGTGATTTTTTTGCTTTTGACGCAAGCACTGCCGCTTCATTATAAGCAGGCGCCTCACGTTCTTCAAAGGTGATCGCATCGACTGGACAAGTCGGCAGACAGTCACCTAAACCGTCGCAGTAGTCCTCACGGAGCAGCTTCGCCTTACCGTCTACCATTCCGATAGCACCCTCATGGCAGGCAGCGGCACAAGCACCGCAGCCATTACATTTTTCTTCATTTATTTTTATAATTTTTCGTATCATAACAAAACCTCCGTTGATTTTTTCTTGACCTTGTGACTTCATTATAGTATAATCAAAGAAAAAAGTATGTTGAAATTTCAACAAATGGAGATTTACTATGAAGAAGTATCTGGAAATACTGAGAAACTGTAAGTTGTTTGAAAGCATAGAGGATGAAAATCTTCTGGTAATGCTAAGTTGTCTGGGAGCAGAAGTGATGTCATATACGAAAAATCAGTATATCTTTACGGAAGGTGAAACGGCATCTCACATGGGTATTCTTCTGTCCGGGACGGCACAGATCGTTCGTGTAGATTTTTACGGCAACAGGAGTATTGTCACAACCATTAAACCTTCAGAGCTTTTCGGTGAATCCTTTGCCTGTGCGGAAACGGAGTCCGTTCCTGTGAATGTGATTGCTGAAAAAGAATGCGAGGTTATGCTTATTGACAGCAGAAAAATTTTACATCCATGCTGTAATACCTGCGAATTTCACAGCAGAATAATTTTTAATCTGATGAAATCCATTGCTGCAAAAAATATGCTTTTAAATCAGAAAATTGAGATCATATCTAAACGTACCACGAGGGAAAAACTAATGGCATATCTGATGATTCAGGCAAAGCAGCATGGCAGTAGCTTTACCATTCCATATGACAGGCAGGAGCTTGCGGATTTTCTCGAAGTTGACAGGAGCGGACTGTCTGCGGAAATCAGCAAGCTGAGAAAAGAAAATGTGATTGAATGTAAACGGAGCTTTTTCAGATTTTTGTAAATTCAATTTGAAGGCTGAGTGAAATTTTTATATACCTCATCTTTAGTACTTGACAAATAGGTGTAAAGTAGATAGCATCGGAGGCCTTTGTTCTGTTTGAAGAAAATGGTGTTTATGCTACTACTCTCTGGTATATCAACATATTGCAATATTTATTTCAGACGATAGAGAACATCATTGATAATGATGAATTTTTGAAACAAAAAAGTGTAAAGGACTTATCCCGTCTTGGATGTGATTATCTGCAAACATGGTATTACACCGAGGTCCTTCAGGTTAATACTGCTCTTGAAAATAATCAAGAATTATGCTACAATAAAATCTATCAGAAAGGCGGTATTTCTATGTATAATCCTCAGTTGGAAACATTTCTTAAAGTAGCGGACTGCGGCAGTTTCAATAAAGCGGCAGAAGAACTTTACATCTCTCCGACCGCTGTTGTCAAGCAGATCAATTTATTGGAGTCTTCTCTGGATCTTCAGCTTTTCACTCGTACCCATCGTGGGATTTTGCTGACTGATGCGGGAAAATCTTTATATCATGATGCAAAATACATCATACAATATTGTCATGATTCCGTCAGCCGTGCCAAAAATGCTATGCAAAACGAGGACTGCATAATTCGTATAGGAACTTCGCCTATGACTCCGGGGCAATTTCTTATGGATATGTGGCCGCAGATTCATGCACTTTGTCCGGACATCAAATTCCAGCTTGTTCCTTTTGAAAACACACCGGAAAATTCCAGAGAAATTCTAAAAAATCTTGGCAAAAACATTGATATTGTAGCCGGACTGTTTGATGACGGTTTTTTGAAATCCAGAAAATGTGCAGGTTTTTTGATATCACATGAGCCGATACGCTGTGCAGTTTCTATTTATAATGACTTGTCTGAGAAAAAACATATTACCGTATCTGATATACACGGCAAAAACCTTATGATGATTCAGCGTGGCTGGAATACATATCTTGATGTAATGCGTGATGAACTGTTACAGAATCATTCACAGATAAACATCGTGGATTTTGATATGTTTACGGTCAGCGCTTTTAATCAGTGTGAAAATGGCAATCAGCTGATGATATGTATTGATAACTGGGCAAATGTTCACCCTTTGCTGAAAATTCTTCCTGTAGACTGGAATTATACAATTCCTTTTGGATTACTGCATTCTCCGAAGCCATCGCCCACCGTAAAACGATTTTTAGATGCCGTTGCACAGGTAATAAATCACTCAGAAAACTAACCGATCGGAAAATAAAATGACTTGTCTAAATAAGCATCCCCGACAAGTTGGGGGTTCTGAATACAATAAAAAGCGGACTTTCCAGTCCGCTTAAATTTTTATTTTTTCAGTGCCTGTTCTGCTACCCATTTTGCAATCATTGCTGCGTCCTGTGCAGATATTTTTCCGTTATTATTAAAATCAGCATAAGGATATTTTTCAACGGTTATTTCCTCTCCTGAAATGGATGCTTCTGCAAGCTTTTTAGCAATAAACGCAGCGTCACCAGCATTTACATTGCCGTCACCATTGACATCACCCCTATGAATATCCGGTTTGAACAGATCAAGACTATTTACCCATTCCTGTACCTGTTCCTGTGAAGAATAGCTTGTAAACTGCATTCCTTCCAGCCAGTTACCGGTACCTGCCATTGCAGCAAGTTTTGTGCCGCTTTCGCCTAATGGAGAACTCATGGATGTGCAGAACGGAATGACATTTTTTCCGGTGAAATCATTTTCCATTACAAAGTCATTGACTACCCATGCAGCTTCCTGCCACCAGATGGGATAACCGATAAAAATATTGTCATAATTGTCAAAGCTTTCAGGCGTTACTGTGACAAGTTCTGTATGTCGGTTCGGATCATTGTGTTCTGTTACCACACGGCTGGAAGAATCTGTCCAGTCTAAGTCAGCATCTGTGTATTCGTCAACCGGAGTGATGACAAACGTATCAGCATTCATTTCTTCTGCAATGAATTGTGCAATCCGGTCGGTAGTTCCGCTGGCAGAGTAGTAGGCAACCAGGGTTTTGGATTCTGACAGGCTTTGTGTTATTGCTGTATCTGCACTAACCGGAAAGACAGATATTACTGAGCAAATAAATATTACAACAGTCATATATAATCGTTTTTTCATAAGAAAACCTCCTTTTAATGATTGAACAATCATTTCATGATTTCCGTGAAATTGGAAGTATTGTCCGGAGTTCTGAATGTACTTGTTTCATTACTCTAACCTCCGTGCATCAGATAAAAGATGTTGTACTCCTTCCATAGCAGGATTACGTATTCAGAAAACAGACTTTACCAGTTTTTCTTCTCTTTGGAACTGTCATGCTGCTGCTTTCGCTCCTCTACCATTTTCGCAAACCATTCTACCATGTTTGGATCATAGTGTGAGAAAAATGCACTTGTCTGTGTATCCATTGCAGTAATTTTCTGCATATCTTTTTCTGTCAAAGAAAAGTCAAATACATTGAATTTTGCTCCATTCGTTCCTTGTGAGTGGATTTTGGAAGTACTACCACTCCACGCTGCAAATTCCAGCGAAGCATAACCTGAGCAGCAGTTTTATTGTATTTTTTTCCGATGGCAGCCAGTACATCATTTTCAAACAAACCACCTCTGCCTTCACCGAAAGGTGCCCATGCCTCAATCTGCACATCATATTTTTTCATCCACTTCATAGCTTCTGTCTGCTGATTCAGCGGATGTGTTTCCACCTGATTGACCATAGGGACAATACGAGCAAAATTTGCAATGTCCACAAGTCTGTCCGGATAAAAGTTGGAAACACCAATTGCACGGATTACGCCTTCGGTATACAGGTCTTCCAGTGCACGGTATGCACCATAATAATCGGCAAAAGGTTGGTGCAGCAGCATTAGGTCAAGGTATTCTGTTTTCAATTTTTCAAGGGAAATGTACACAGATTTTTTTGTTTCCTCATAGCCGTAATGCTCTACCCAGACTTTTGTTGTGAGAAAAATATCTCTTCTGGGAATGCCGGACTCCGCCAGTGCCTGTCCGACTTCTTCCTCATTAAAATAGCTCTGAGCTGTGTCAATCAGACGATAGCCAGTTTCCAGTGCGTCCAGTACACATCGCTTGCATTCGTCTTTTGTAACCTGATACACACCATAACCCAGCATAGGCATTTTGATACCATTGTTTAATGTAATATATTCCATGATAAGATCTCCGTTTCAGAACCATTGGTTCGTGTTTTGATATCTCTATTATATCCCGGATTTATCTGCTTGTGAAGTACAAAATAGTTTCTACGCTTTAACCTTTAGGTTTATACCATATAACAAATATCCTTTGCCTACTGCGCTCAGATCACAAGCAATCTGATAATGGACGTACTGAAGGATTTATTTGACAGATGGTCTGGAGAATTAATTTACTCTGAATGAAATGTACGGAAATCTGAAGGTGGCAGTGATTTACATATAAAAATTCTGGATATAAGTTTTATTGTCAATATAAACGGATTTTTATTGAGTAAAGGAGAAATAAAAGGTGAAAAACTCACTCTCAGTCGTTTTTGCTATTTGTACCAAATATATTTTGTTAATATTGTAAAAAATATAAGATTTTTTACATAAATATGAATAAATCTATTGATTTTTGTCTAAAAATGGTATATAATGGCATTACAAAGCGAATATAATAGTTTAAATATTATAATTCTAATAGGGTAGGGAGAGTGTTTATAAATGTGTAACTTTATTGAGGTAAAGTTGGATGATAATACGAAAATTTATTTAGAGACGGCCAAGGAAGATATAAAAAAGAATAAAAACGAAGCATTTGTACCAATTGCTAATTATGGAAAAATAGTAGAAAAATCAAAAGAATTTTTAGATAATTCTTTTGCGCAAATAAAAGCTTTCTCAAGTGGTATTGTAAATTCAATAAAAAGTCTTGATGCTGCCCCAGATGAATTTGAGGTGTCATTTTCTGTAAAATTTTCAGCAGATGCAGGTATCATTATTTCATCTGTTAGCTCAGAAGCAAGTATTACAGTCAAATTAAAGTGGACTAATTCTTGAAGGGAGAACGTGTAAAATGGATGTACAAGGAATTGTTAATATATTAAATGGAAGTGGATACAGTATTGGAACAGGATTTTTTACTTCTTCAAACGGCTATATTTTGACATGTTATCATGTTCTTAAATTAATAGACAGTATAGGTTTAAATAGTCCGATTTCTTTTAAATTTGTTGCATCAGAAACTGTACATTTTGCTGTATTGATCGCTGTAGATAAGGAAAAAGATATTGCAATACTTCATTCTGATTTGAAACCTATGGTTTATTATAGATTAAAAGTGGGCGGACAGAAAAATGAGCAATTAAGTACTTTGGGGTTTCCAAACGGTGAAAAGATTGGCATTCCTGCTGAACCTATTTTTCAAAGTTACATAGAGAATGGAAAATACATTCAACTTAAAGAGGCGGAAATTATTACGCATGGATTCAGCGGTGGACCTTTAATAACAGAAGATGGATTTGCTATTGGAATGATCGCATGGAACTTTGGTGATAACTTTAGATTAAAAAAAATCGCTTATGGAATACCTTCAAAAGAAATAATTTATTCATTTGGAAGATATCTGGATATTAAAAGTGATGGTAAAGATAACATATACGACAAGGTTGCTAATGAAATACATGATAATGAAAGCAGAGATAATAAGAAAAACAATGATTCATTATACATAAATAACAATCAGGCAAAAAATCTTCAGGTTATTCAAAATGCGGAAATTCATGGAGGGATACATTTTGGCTGAAAAGGATGATATTAACGCTAAGATTACAGAGGATTCATCGCCGGACGATGCTGAAAAAAAAGAAAATACTCAGAATTTCTTTAAAAATGTACTTAAAACATCTGGTGATATTGCAAAAGAGAAACAAATATACAATAGCGGTAATTATATTGGAAATAACCAAGCTAAAAATTTGATGATAATTGAAAATGCAGTTATTAACGGCGGAATGTCTTTAAATGATTATAATATCAAAGATGTGACAACAAACGTAAGGAATGTTGATAAAGTTTATGACTTAAGTATTGCTGAGGAATTTGCAGAATTCGGTGAAAAAGTAAAGGGTGGGGAACATTTTGCTGTAGCAGTAATTTTATGTGTATTTGAATATGTAGAATTAGACGATTTGCAGGATTTAAAATTGAAGTTATTAAACGAATTTCCAAAGACAATTGATGAAGAAGGAAATGAAATAGCTATACGTCAGAATCCATTTATATCAATAGACAGTCTATTAAAGACTATTAACGGAAAGATGTTTGTTTTAGATAATGGAACAAATTGCATTGGACTTGGAAAAAATCGACCACAAGCATTAAAAAACCTGTGGCAGCAATTTCCATCATTAAGAAGCAGTATAGCTCGCTGGATGATAAATGTGAGTGATACTTTTCAATACAGAACAAATTTTAAAACAGCTCAAATTACAAATGCATTTGTAAATGTATTAAAAATGGATTTTAATGCCGGAGTTAATCATTTTTTTCAAAGATTTGTATCTGATTCAGAAAAGTATATACTTCTCGGTTTAATAGCAATTGAGTTATATAATGATATAAATTACCGCCAGAAAATATTGCCATTTATAAAACAATGGGCTGATTCAAGCAGTTCGTGGAAATGGAAATCTGCATTATATGTTTATTCAAATATTAAATATGAAGAACGTGATGCGGAATTTGACAATAAAGTGCAAAAATCAATTATAAGTCTTTATTTTATGATTGAACGTGACGATTGGCGTAAGGAAAATATGACTTATATAAGAATATTACTTATTAGTTTTGAGCGTACCAGAACACTTATATCTGAGGTACTTAATGAATGGATTAATAATATGCACGGTTATAAAAATAAACAAATGATTTGTATATGGTATCTTGAATTATTAACATATGAATATTATAAGATTTCCGGTAATCAACCTAATCTTGCATTGGTTGTTTGCGATAAAAAGCAGCAATTGGAAAATCTGTTGCCTGTTGTTAATGCTACACTTCAGATATATGATGCTAGGAAATGCTTGTTTTTGTTACTTGAATCATATTTAAAAGAAATTTCAAAATATGATATTACTAAAAAAACTCTTAATGGTCTTAAAGCCTTTTTTCAGCTTACATATGAAAATAATCCAAGATTTCAACGAGATATAATATTATTTCTAAGAAAATGTAATTGTAGATTGGCAGATGAAATAAAAAAATTTATAGAGAAAAAATTATCACTTCAAACATCTGAAAAAATTCGAATTGAAAGTTCTGAAAAATCAGAATCAAACGGCGGAAGTGAAACTTCTCTTAATAAAAAGATTTTAGAATAATTTAATCGGAGGGTATAATTAATGCAGGGAACAATGTTTATACTTAATGGCGAAAATGGTCAAATAGGCGTGGAATATAAAAACGGTTTATTTCCACAGATACCTAATTATCATAAGCGTGATTCATGGTTTCTGTTGACTGAAGGAATAACAGATGACATAATAGTAGATGATCGTACTACGGTAAGGGAGATAAGGCGCGGACAATACAAGAGACTTGTTGAAATATCCCGAAACACACTTGTTTATCCTCATGAATTTAATTCTAATTGTCGAGAAACTTCCTATACTTTTAAGGTTATGATAAAAGCAAACGTATACGTAAATGATCCAATCAAGTTTTGTGCTAATGCAAAAAATATCAGTGTTAAGGATTTTTTAAATAATCAGTTTTCACTTGATGTCAAAGCAATAACAAGAAAGTATAGTATTTTAAATTATAATGGTATTGATGAAGAATTAACACGGGTGCTAACGGCATCAGTTGTTTCAGATGATACTTCCGGACTTACTTATCAGGTAATAACTGTTATGACTGAACCAAATGAAGAAGCTATGAAAATATTAAAAAATCGTGATGATATGACGATAAAACACGAAATGACTATGGCTGCTGGAGAAATAGCAATGCACCATAAAACCAAAACTTATGCTGATGCAATTTGGGAACAGGCTGCCCAAGGTATTATTACAGATGTTGAAGCAATACGCAGCATTGAAGAATACGAGAAACAAAATGATAATGAGAAGTTTAACATGCTGTTAAAACTTCGAGATGAAGGATTTATTACCGATGCAGATATTTCTGATCAAGCACAGTCTTTTTTGCAATTTTCTCATTCTTCAAATAATAAATCGTTAGAACAGCTTGATACAAGCAGTGTTGATGAGTTATTTGATGAGGGGGATTGACTATGCATGATTTGTTTAAAATCTTTATATCTTTACCAGTTGGAGCGCGATTGGCTTTAATTTTTGGAATAATCTTTCTTGTATGGCTTATACTTGCAAAACCTCTTCTAAAAATTTTTTCAATTTTACCTTGGATTATTAAAAAAATTTTTTATTGCTTATATATGTTGTTTGAAATTCCTATTAGTATATTGCACAGTAAATTTGGTGGTATGTTTGGGACTATAGATCAGGGTTTAACTTTGATATCAGATAAATTCTGCACATTTATTGATAATTTGTATAAAAAAATGCGAAGACCAAATACTATATTCAGCAAACGTCTTTTAGTGGTTTATCTAGTTTTATGTGCATATTTATTAGTTCCGGTTTTTGCAAATCTAACAGAGAAGCCTTTTACATTTTGGCAAAATTATTATGTTGAAAAAGAAACAGGTGTTATACATTGGATGGAGAATAAGGGATGGATTGAAAAATAATTTTATTATAATATAGATTAATAATTATTAACGGGATTATCCTTATTCATGTATATTTATTCCTGAAGTTAAGCGTAAATACTTGCTTATATGTACGTTTTCATCATTTGGGTTGCCCTGACCTCTTACAGCGATGAAGTTCATCTCCGGTACTGTGATAATAGTCGGCTTTTTTGGTGGCATATAGTTTTTTGAACTCATGCTCTGTACAATATCTCACATACCAATAAGACCACTGAAACACAAGAAGAAACCCACAGGCTAAAGCCTGTGGGTTTTGTAAAAAATTATATTCTCCGTCAGCGATATTACGCTTTATTCTACGGTTTTATTTATAGTTATATCTAAGAACAATTTTTATTCTGTACGCAAAGCGACTACCGGATCTTTTTTTGCAGCGCTTCTGGAAGGGATCAAACCGGACAGAAGCGTTAATGCTACACTGACAAGAATCAGAACGATTGCTGCCGGAATCGGTAAAAATGCACTCAGATTGTTGATACCGGTAAGACTGTGAATAACAGCATTAATCGGAATGCAGAGAATGTATGTCAAGGCAACACCAAACACGCCTGAAATCAATCCGATTATAATTGTTTCGGCATTGAACATGCTGCATACTTCACGCTTTGATGCACCGATTGCACGGAGAATACCGATTTCTTTGGTACGTTCCTGAACGGAAATCAGCGTAATAACACCAATCATAATTGAAGATACAATCAATGAAATTGCTACAAAAGCAATTAATACATATGTAATAGTATTAATAATAGTAGTAATAGAGGACATCATTAAACCAATGTAATCGGTATACTGAATCTGTTCAATTTCTTCAACTGAATTATTGTAGTTTTCTATTTCATCCGTTATAACATCCTTATTTGCAAAAGAGGATGCGTATAAATTAATAGCGCTTGGATCGTCCAGATCCACATATCCCATTTCACTCAGATTATCTTCATAAGTGGAATCGGAAAATTCCAGTATTGAGTCATAGTATACTGCTCCCTGCTTTGCAGTAAGGGAGTTTTTCAGATGCTGGAATCCTGCTGCAAGTTCTTCAGGTGTCATTGTCGACATTTGTTCCTGAACCTGCTGTGCATACTGAACTTTTACCTGTTCTGCCATCATCTGTGTAAAGGAATCGGTTATTTCTTCATCGCTCATATCTGCAATATAATCAGAAACATCTGATTCAGACATACCCATTTGATCTGTAAGCGCCTGAGTCATAGAAGTTTCCATATCAGAACGTGTCATTCCATTCATTGCTTCCTTCACCGAAGCGTCAAGCTGTTCTTCTGTCGGAATACTCATCATTTGTACATATACGGCTGCTGTTGATTTATCGTCCAATGAATCAAGATAAGCGTTAAATTCTGTATTTTTTTCTTCGTCTGTCAGATCTCCGGTAGTTTCATGGAATGGTAAACCTGTGAAAATATCATTAGAAGTATCATCAAGCTGCGCTTTTATCACATCTGAATTATGGCTGTTTTCAATCACATATTTAGTCAGATCACTGGTATAGCCGATAGATCCTGAAAGCATAGTTGTTTCTGCGTCTTCATTCGGACGGATTATACCTGAAACTTTTAACGGAAGAGCATTATCATATAAATACTTCAGACCTGCATCTGTTTCACGCAGATCAGTATACAGACCTGTTTTTTCATCGTAGCTGTAGCAGTCGGAATTAAGGATCGTTTTAAACTCCATATTGCATATTTCTTCATAAGACCATTTCTGCGATGACTTTTCTTCCAGTTTTGTACCGTCCATAGCTGCGGTAATGATCTTACCCATTTCTTCTTCGGATTCCAGTCCAAGAGCATATAGAGTAGTATCGTCCAATTCATTATTTTCATCCAGCACAAGTACAACTTCGTCATATTTTGACGGCCAAGTACCGTATACTACATCATATTGCTTTTTCAGAATATCATTAACCGGGTCTCCGTTGTCACCGGAAAGCATTTCCTGCCATACGTTTACAGATATACCGCCCATAGATGACATCGGAGAATTATCCAAATTCATAATAGAAGAATTGCTTCTTAAATTTTGCATGGAAGTCATATCTATGTTCATATATTCCATTAACAGATTTGTTAACAGCTTGCTTACATCAGAAGGAATAATTGTACCATCCACATTTTCAGTATAAACAAGCAAATCTAAATCATAGCTATACTGTACACCGTTAAGTGCTTTATGTAACTCTGATTCATTGTCTGCGTATTCAGAATCAATATGAGATTTAAATGATTTAAGATCATTTTCAGTAGAATCCAGATTATTAAAAGTTTCTACAATGTTATACATGGAAGAATTTTCATAAACGGCATTATTTTCATGATCTGCATTATCATTTGTTTGTCCCATAAAGGTTTCCATAATGGCGCTAAGATCCGTATTAGTTTTTTCAATAGTCAGCGGATAGGAAGACAGTGCATTTTCCTGCACATCGTCAATATATTCCGTAAATCCCTGAGACACTGCGTAAACCAATGCGATACCTATTATACCGATACTTCCTGCAAAGGAAGTAAGCGCGGTACGGCCTTTTTTGGTAATCAGATTTTTCAAAGAAAGCAAAAATGAAGTCCCAAACGACATGGAAGGTTTCTTTTTATCCTTTTCCTGTTCCTGTGACATTTGATCCTGAACCTGTTCCAACTGTACTTCTTTTTCTGTAAGCGGAACAGAATCATCAGTAAGAGAACCGTCAAGCATACGGATAATTCTTGTAGAATATTTTTCAGCAAGCTCGGGATTATGGGTAACCATAATAACCAGCCGATCTTTGGATACTTCCTTGAGTATTTCCATTACCTGTATACTGGTTTTGGTATCCAGTGCACCTGTCGGCTCATCAGCCAAAATTATATCCGGATTATTTACAAGCGCTCTTGCAATTGAAACACGCTGCATCTGTCCGCCGGACATCTGGCTTGGTTTCTTGTTAAGCTGATTTCCCAGTCCTACTTCTTCCAGAGCTTTTTTTGCACGCTTTTTTCTCTCTGCTTTAGAAACGCCTGAAAGAGTAAGCGCAAGCTCAACGTTTTGCAGTACTGTCTGATGTGGTATCAGATTATAACTCTGAAATACAAAACCGATTGAATGATTACGGTATGTATCCCAGTCCTTATCTTTAAAATCCTTTGTAGAACGTCCGTTGATTATCAGATCGCCTTCCGTATACTGATCCAAACCGCCGATAATGTTCAGCATTGTGGTTTTTCCGCATCCGGAAGGTCCCAGGATAGATACAAATTCATGATTACGGAATTTAAGATCTATTCCCTTAAGCGCATGCACCGTATTTTCTCCGGCAGCATAATCTTTCTTTATACCCTTTAGTTCCAGCATATATTTATATACCTCCTTTTCGATATGAAATAATTATAAAATGGTTTTCTAAATTACAGGTCAAATTTATCTCAATTTTTATTGAGGTTTTATTGAGATTTCATTGAGGTTTGCAATTTATAATAAAAAGCGGTATAATATAATACTGCCAGAATTTCAAAAGAGGTGTAACGAATGTTTCAGATATTAGTTGTTGAAGATGACGCTGATTTGCAGAATCTTTTTTGTAAAACTCTTATAAGAAATAATTATCAGGCATACGGGGCAAAAAATGTACAGCATGCCCTTAATATTTTAGAAAAGGAATATATCGACCTTATCATATCGGACGTTATGATGCCGGGTACTAACGGATTTGATTTTGTGCGTCAGCTAAGAGAAAGCAGGATCGAAATACCTGTTTTGATTATAACCGCCAAAGGTGATATTATGGATAAGCAATACGGCTTTAATGCGGGAGCAGACGATTATATGGTAAAGCCAATTGATATTAATGAAATGCTTCTGAGAGTAAATGCACTTCTCAGACGTGCCAAAAGCGTAAGCGAAAAAAAGCTTGCTTTCGGCAATACATTAATTGAATATGATTCTTGCACAGTAACAGATAAAAACGGTTCACAGGTACTTCCTCTGAAAGAATTCCAACTGCTTTACAAGCTGCTTTCCTATCCGGGACAGATATTTACACGTCAGCAAATTCTTGACGATATTTGGGGTATTGAAGAATATGTTGATTCGCATACTCTGGATGTTCATATAAGCCGTCTGAGAGAGCGATTTAAAAATAACAGTGACTTTGAAATTGTTACTATCCGTGGGCTTGGCTATCGGGCGGTGAAAAAATGAATAGAAACAAAGACAAGGAAAAGTGCAAATCAAAAAAATACATAAAAATAAAAATGCGGACAAGATTTCTTTTTTTCAGTATTATTATTACATTCAGCTTTATAGCCTTTGTTATTATCCGACTGCTCGAACAGTTGGGATTTTCAATAAATCGGATTAAAAATCCATCTTTTATTATTTTCATGCTCTGCGTTTTGTGTATCATTTTATCTGCTGTTGCCTCTAACTTTATGATAATGAAGGTTTTCAATCCGCTGAATCAGATAAACAAGGCTCTCAAAAAAATTGCCAATGGCGATTATAGTGTAAAGCTTGAATATGACGGGCACATTGAAGAATTTGCAGAATTTTTTAAAAATTTTAATAATATGGCGAAGGAGCTTAACTCGGTAGAATTGATAAGAAATGATTTCATTGCCGATGTATCTCATGAGTTCAAGACGCCTTTGTCTTCTGTTACGGGATATGTCACACTTCTTCAAGATCCGGAACTGACTGAAGAAGAACGCAAAGAATATATTCAAAAGGTATTTTTTAATATTGACAAGCTCAATGACCTAACAAATAATATTCTGAGAATTTCTAAGATAGAAAATCAGACTTATTTAGATCCTCCGGTTTCATTCCGTCTGGACGAACAGATAAGGGAAGCAATTGTAATATTGGAAGCTAAATGGAGCAGAAAGAATATTGAACTGGATATTGATCTGCCGGAAGCCGAATATTTTGGACAGAAATCACTTTTGTTTCAGGTATGGGTAAATCTCATTAGTAATGCCATTAAATTTTCCAATGATGGGGGCTGTGTTTCTATTCATCTTAAAAAAGACGGCAGTTCTTATAAGGTCTTTATCAGTGATGACGGTATTGGTATGACACAGGAAACTATGAAACATATTTTTGAAAAATTCTATCAAGGTGATACTTCCAGACAAGCCCAGGGAAACGGACTGGGTTTAGCACTCTGCAAAGAAATTTTAAACCGATGCGGCGGTAAAATATTTGTTACAAGCAAACCTGGAAAGGGTTCTGTTTTCATGGTACAACTATAAGCGGACGTGTCAGGGTGTGTGACTAAATTATTCCATATTGGAAGCTTTTCTGTGGTTTGGATTTTATAGGCTGAACAAATGGATAGGACACTATAAATTCATATTTGGTTATTTATACAAAATTTCTTTTATCCTCTTGACAAAAACGCAGCCGCAGGTTATACTGTAACAGTGATATATAACACCGTTATATCAAAGGAGGCGGCAGAATGGGTGAATCGGAAAAAAGCACATTAGAGATGATCCATACGGCGGCAAAGGCCGAATTTATGGAAAAAGGGTTTCAGGCCGCTTCTTTACGCAATATTGTAAAAACCGCAGGCGTGACTACCGGGGCATTTTACGGCTATTATGACAGCAAGGAAGAACTGTTTGCGGCTTTGGTAGATCCGGCTTATGAGTATATGATGAGCCGATATCGGCAGGCTCATGAATCTTTTGAAAATCTGCCCATGGAAAAGCAGCCGGAGCAAATGGGAAAGATGTCTGCGGAATGCATGAATGATCTGCTGGCATATTCCTTTGAACATATGGATGAGTTTTATTTAATACTGAAATGCTCGGAGGGTACGAAATACGCCGGCATGATAGATGATATGGTGGAGCTTGAGGTAGAGTCCACCCATAAGTATTATAATGTTTTAGAGCAGCTTGGAGCTTCTGTCCCTAAGATTGATGAAAGGCTGGAGCATATCATGGCAACGGGGATGATAAATGCCTTTTTTGAAATGGTTCTGCATAAAATGCCGTTTGAAGATGCGAAGGTGTTTTTGCAGCAGCTAAATGATTTTTACACCGCAGGATGGATGAAGATCATGGGGCAGTAGTCCTCCATTACCGAAAGAATCTGCTACTGGCAGCTTCTTCGGATGCTTGGCAACTGATAATAGAAAGTACGCATTGCGTCTTTCTATTATATTTTCTCTATAAGTTAGCGATAACTAACCTATATTTTATACGGGTAACCGGAAATGACTGCAGCGTTTCCTTTATCATAAAAATTTCACAAGGAGGTTTTAGCTTTGAAAAAAGAATCCAATTTAAAGCGGCTTCTGGATTATGCCGGTGGTTACAAGTACCTTACCATAGCGTCATGGATTTTAAGTGCAATCAGCGCTTTGGTGGCGCTGCTTCCGTTCGTGTATATCTGGAAGGTGATTAGGGAGATTCTGGACGTATCTCCGAATTATGGAGACGCACAGAATCTTACTCATAACGGCTGGATGGCGGTGCTGTCTGCGGTAGCTGCGATTTTGATTTATGTTGCGGCACTGATTTGTTCACATCTGGCGGCTTTCCGTGTACAGGCAAATATTCGTATGAAAGCAATGCACCACATCGTGACACTGCCTATGGGGTTCATGGACAGTATGGGCAGCGGCAAGGCCAGAAAGACTGTCTATGAGTCCAGTGCGGCAACGGAAACCTATCTTGCCCACCAGCTTCCCGACAAGGCGAATGCGCTCGCCACGCCTGTGGGACTGCTCATTCTTCTGCTTGTTTTCGACTGGCGTCTGGGGCTTTTAAGCCTTCTGCCTGTTGTGGCGGCATTTATCATTATGAGTGTCATGACAGGCAAACGCATGGCAAAGAAAATGGAGGAATACAACAATGCCCTGGGACAGATGGCGGGCGAGGCAGTGGAGTATGTGAGGGGAATATCGGTGGTTAAGACCTTCGGGCAGTCGGTGTTCTCTTTTAAGCAGTTTAAAGAATCCATTGACAATTATGAGAAGTGGGTGATCGCCTATACGAAAGACCTGCGTTTCCCAATGATGTGCTATACTACGCTGGTGAATGGAATTTTTGCCGTACTGATTGCGGCGGCGCTGGTAATGACATCGGATGGCGTGACGAACGAATTCTTGCTGAACTTGATGTACTATATCATCATCACGCCAGTCATTACACTGACGCTGACAAAAATCATGTATGCCAGTGAAAACAAGCTGATTGTGGCGGATTCCATGTCCCGCATCAACAGCATTTTGGAAATGCAGCCGCTGCCGGAAGCGGAACATTCAAAAAAACCGAAAGACAATTCTGTGGAGCTTTCGGAGGTTTCTTTCCGGTATAAGGATGCAGACAGAAACGCACTTAATGATATTTCTCTTACCATCAAAGCCGGCGAACACGTTGCATTTGTAGGACCGTCAGGTGGGGGTAAGACTACCCTTGCAAGTATCGTGGCAAGGTTCTGGGACGTGACAGGCGGCAGCGTGAAGGTCGGTGGAGTAAATGTCAAAGATATATCCAAAGAGGAACTTATGGACACGGTATCCTTTGTTTTTCAGGATTCCAGACTCCTGAAAATCTCTATCCTGGACAATGTGCGGATGGCAAAGCCGGACGCTTCCCGTGAGGAAGTCTTAAAAACTCTTCATGATGCACAGTGCGACGATATTCTTGAAAAGCTGCCGAATGGCGTGGATACGGTCGTGGGAGCAAAGGGTGTGTATCTGTCAGGCGGAGAGCAGCAGCGTATTTCCATTGCAAGAGTGATGCTGAAAAACTCACCGATTCTGATACTGGACGAAGCTACCGCTTTTGCCGACCCGGACAATGAGGCGAAGGTGCAGGCAGCATTCAACGTTCTTGCAAAGGGAAAGACCGTGCTGATGATTGCACACAGGCTCTCCACCGTTACCGGTGCGGACAGGATTATCGTCATAAAGGACGGACGTGTAGCAGACTGCGGCACACATGACGAGCTTAAGAATAGGGACGGTCTGTATGCCAAAATGTGGGAGCAGTACAACAAGGCTGCAAAATGGAAGGTAGGTGTTTCAAATGCTTGAGAAATTAAAACACACATTTGCCCTTTCTGATCAAGGTGCGAAAGATATGGTAAAGGCGTTTTTTGCCTGCATCCTGCATAATCTTTCCCTAATGGTTCCGGTAGTACTTTTATATAACCTCATCAGCGACCTGTTGGATGGTGGTATCCCGTACGGGAAAAGCACCTTTTACATCGTAGGTCTTGCCATAGCTCTTGGACTGATCATGCTGACCTGCTATATCCAGTACAACGCCACTTTTTTTGCCACCTATGTTGAGAGTGGTGTGCGCAGGCTGTCTCTTGCGGAGAAGCTGCGTAAAATTCCTATGTCATTTTTTGGAAAGAGGGATCTGTCTGACTTAACTACTGTGCTTATGGCGGACTGTGCATCATTGGAGAGCGGATTATCTCACTGGGTTCCGGAATTTGTAGGCTCCGTAATTTCAACGCTTCTGATAGCTGTCGGTATTTTTATTTTTGACTGGCGTATGGCGATTGCTGCGCTTTGGGTACTGCCCGTTTCTTTCGGCATCATAATTGCCACTTCGGGCATTATGCGTATCAGGCAGGAGAACATTTCGCAGGTGTCCATTGCGTGTTCGGACGGTATACAGGAGTGTCTGGAAACGCTGCGTGATTTGAAGGCAAACAATGCGGAAGAAGACTACTTAAAAGGGCTGGACAAAAAAATCAAATCCGTTGAAAAATATACGGTGATAGGAGAGCTTACCAATGCAGTATTCAACACATCAGGGCGTATGATATTGAAGCTGGGGATTGCCACCACAGTACTGGCGGGCGGCACGTTGCTGGCGGAGGGGAAAATCACCCTGTTGACATTCTTTGCTTTTATGATTCTGGTTTCCCGTGTCTATGATCCGCTGACTGCAGCACTGGATAATTTAAGCGCCATTATTATGATGAAGAATATACAGTGCAAACGTATGGACGAGATATTAAGCCACCCTGAACAAAAAGGTACGGATAAACTGACAAACAAAGGTTATGACATTACCTTTGACCATGTGGGATTTTCCTATAACAGCGGGGAAACGGTATTAAGAGATATATCCTTTACAGCAAGGCAGGGGGAAGTCACTGCATTGGTAGGACCTTCCGGCGGCGGAAAAACAACAGTTTCCCGTCTTGCCTCAAGGTTCTGGGATATCCAGAAAGGAAAGATCACGGTAGGCGGCATGGATATCTCGAAAATCGATCCTGAGGCATTGATGTCGCTGTATTCCATCGTATTTCAGGATGTCACGCTGTTTAACAATACGGTCATGGAGAATATCCGCCTGGGACGGAAAGATGCATCCGATGCGGAGGTGCTTGAGGCAGCAAGGCTTGCAAATGTGGATGGATTTGTGGAGAAACTCCCAGATAAGTGGGATACCATGATTGGAGAGAATGGCTGTGAACTGTCAGGTGGGGAACGCCAGCGTATCTCTATTGCGAGGGCATTTTTAAAGAATGCCCCGATCATCCTGCTGGATGAAGCGACAGCAAGTCTTGACGTTGAAAATGAAACGCTGATCCAAGAATCCCTGTCAAGACTGATTCAAGACAAGACAGTCATGATCATTGCTCACCGTATGCGTACTGTTGCGGGAGCGGATAAGATCGTCGTTCTCTCGGACGGTACTGTGGCAGAGCAGGGCAATTCCGATATGCTTCTGAAAAAGAACGGTATTTATGCCCGCATGGTGAAGCTCCAGACGCAAAGCCAGAATTGGGCGATGGAGTAATAAGGACGGTGTTTGGTTTGCTTTTAGGGATGGGAATAACCGTGTGAAGATAAAGGCGTGAACTTGACAATTAAACCGGTAACAGATATAATATACATATACCTCTTATGGTATATGGAGGTGAAAACATGAGACAATGTATGGATGCTGAGAACCTGCACCGCAGGCTGGCGAAGATTATTGGTCAAATTCAGGCGATTGACCGTATGGTAGATGAAGATGTTCCATGTGAGGATGTCCTGTCGCAGATCAATGCGGCGAAATCTGCCCTGCACAAGTGCGGACAGGTTGTATTGGAAGGACATATCAAACACTGTGTACGTGATGGGATTGAAAACGGAGATTCAGAGAAAACCATCGAAAGTTTTACGAAGGCAGTGGAACGGTTCGCCAATATGAAATAGACAAAATACACAAAGCAACAGACGGCAGTTAAAAAGAAAACAGTCAATTCGACTGTTTTCTTTTTAACTACTTGACATACCAATACCCCTATATGTATAATATACATATACCCCCATAGGTATATGAAGGAGTGCTATTATGAAAAGATTTATGAAGAGGATAGAGGAAATTCTGGAAGCAGGAGGCATAAAGAAGGATATTGCCTTGCTTGCCGTATCAGGGGTGGCTTTGCTTGTCAGTATATTCGACCTTGTACCTTTGCCATTTGACGCAGCTTGGATTTCGGTTATCCTGTGCGGTATACCGATTATCCTGGAAGCAGTTATCGGGCTTGTCACTGCTTTTGACATTAAGGCGGATGTGCTTGTGTCAATTGCCCTGATTGCTTCCCTTTGTATCGGCGAAAATTTTGCCGCCGGCGAAGTTGCCTTTATTATGCAGCTTGGGGCACTGCTTGAGGATCTGACGGTTGCAAAGGCAAGGGCGGGGATTGAAAAACTGGTCCGTTTGACGCCACGGACGGCACGGGTGATCAAAAATGGGAAGGAAGAAACGGTTTCGGCGGAAAGAGTACGTGTCGGAGATATACTGCGGATACTTCCCGGCGAGACAATTCCTGTGGACGGGGTGATCTGTTCCGGGCAGACTTCAATAAACCAGGCAGTTATGACGGGGGAATCTATGCCTGTAGATAAGAAAGAGGGTGATGAGGTTTCCAGTGGGACAGTCAACCAGTTCGGCGCTTTTGACATGGAGGCAGTAAAGGTTGGGGAAGACAGTTCCATCCAAAGGATGATAAAGCTTGTTCAGTCTGCCAATGCAGGCAAGGCAAAAATTGTGAGTCTTGCTGACCGGTGGGCGACATGGATTGTGGTTATTGCCCTGTCGGCGGCACTGATTACAGGATTGATTACGGGTGAGATAATCCGTGCAGTTACGATACTGGTTGTATTCTGTCCCTGTGCACTGGTTCTTGCCACGCCAACAGCAATCATGGCGGCAATCGGAAACGCAACAAAGCATGGTTTCCTTGTGAAGGAAGGGGATGCGTTGGAGAGACTTGCCGGAGTCAGGGTAATTGCATTTGACAAAACAGGTACGCTTACCTGTGGGAATCCGTGCGTAATTTCTGTCAAGAGTATCTCGGAAAATTTTAGCGAAAATGAGGTTTATCGACTTGCCGCATCCGCAGAAAGACTTTCCGAGCATCCGTTGGGGAAAGCAATTGTGTCCTCCTACCAGCAGAGACTAACACTGCCATTCCTTCAGGCGGAAGATTTTCAGATGATTCCGGGAAATGGTGTTTCCGCTATGCTGGACGGCAGAAAAATTCTTGTGGGAAAAGAGGAATTTTTGAAAAATGAAGGAATCACGGTTGCTCGCAGTGAGGATATCCGGACTTATTTGCAGGAAGGCTGTACTATTATCTGTATTGCCGCTGGCAAAGAACATATCGGTTACATTATTTTATCTGATATACTCAGGAAAGAGAGCATGGAAACCATTGAAAAAATAAAGCAGTTTGGTGCAGAGCCTGTACTGCTGACAGGAGATAATGAAAATGCAGCGCAGCATATGGCGAGAAAACTACGTATAGGGGAAGTGTATGCGGGATGCCTGCCGGAGGATAAGTTGCAGTATATTGATGGCTGCCGGAAAAACGGAAAATCTGTCTGCATGATAGGCGATGGAGTGAATGATGCTCCTGCGTTAAAGATGGCTGATGTCGGGATTGCAATGGGAGGTATCGGGAGTGATATTGCTGTGGATGCGGCAGACATTGCACTGGTGGATGATAAGGTAGGAGAGCTGCCCCATTTGCTTTCGCTTTCGAAAAGGATGATGACTACGATCAAATGGAATCTTACTTTTTCAATGATCCTGAACTTTGCGGCCATTACCCTTGCAATTACGGGGATATTAAGTCCCGTTGTCGGTGCATTGGTTCATAACGCAGGTTCTGTTCTTGTCATTATTAATTCGGCATTTTTATTAAAGTGGAGGAAAAAGAGATGATTTATAATATTATTGGGTTGATTATTGGAATATTAATTTTGGGCGCAGGAATTTTTACATTCATTAAAGAAAAAACTGACAGGGAATCGCGTAAGATATATGGCATTACAATAGGAGCAGGGGGGATCATCACATTGTTTTGCATTATCAGGCTGGCTGTTCTATAGGTATCTATCCCATGTGTCAAACCTGCAATTGCAAGACGATAAATACCGTATATATGATCAGCTTCATAAGCACTGCAAGTCTTATTATGATTTTATGTAAAATTTAAATAAAATGATTGACTTGAATTTTATCATATGTTATAATTTGTATCATAAAATGAAAAAAGGAAGGAGAATGTTACTTATTATAAAGTAACTGTAAAAAATAATGATATATATTTGCGGACTTCTTATGGCTCTTGCAGACAGTGTGCCCGGAGTTTCCGGAGGTACAATAGCTTATCTTTTAGGATATTATGAAGAATTTATTAATTCGCTTAATTCATTTCTTACAGCTAAAGGAGATAAGTCGGAAAGAAAAAATAACATAAAAAAATCTGTTAAGTTTCTTTTAAAGCTCGGAATAGGATGGATTGTAGGATTTGTTGCGGCAGTATTGATATTGACAAGTGTATTTGAATCACATATATATCAAGTAAGCTCGCTATTTATAGGCTTTATTGTTTTTTCGATTCCTTTGATTGTTTATGAAGAAAAGGAATCACTTAAAAAGTTTTACAACGTGATTTTTCTTTTGCTTGGTGTGGCGCTCGTTGCTGTTATAACAATGGCTAATCCGTCAGATGGGGGAATGGTTTCGGACGGTTCAGTTAACTTTGTACAGCTTCTTTATATAGCGTTTGTAGGTATGATAGCAATTTCCGCAATGGTTCTTCCGGGTATATCAGGTTCTACTATGCTTTTGATTTTTGGTATTTATATGCCGGTAATGAATTCAATTAAAGATTTACTTCATTTTAATTTTAATGGTTTACCTATTGTAATTGCAGTGGGAATTGGTATACTCTTTGGTATTGTTGTAATAATTAAACTTGTAAAAGCGGCATTGGAGCATTTTCATTCACAGACCGTTTATGCTATTATCGGACTTATGATAGGTTCGCTTTTCGCTGTGGTAAAAGGACCGGAATCACTTGATACTCCAAAAGATGCAATGACATTTGATTCGTTTAGTATTGTGTTTTTTCTAATTGGCGGTGCAGTAATCGGAGGACTTCAATTAATTAAGCATTTTGCCGGAAGTAAAAATAGAGCACTATCTTCTGAAAAAAGTGAAGAAATATCAGAATAATTGAATTTAAGGGACGCTTAATGCGTCCCTTTTGCTTGCATTTCGTAAGATAAAATGTTATAATAAAATTATATTTTATTAAAAATGAAAGGAGAATCATTGTCAGCCGGACTGATAATGATGATACGGTTATGTTAAGTGATATCGAAATTGCTCACAAGGCTCAAATGAAGCCGATTATGGATATAGCTCAGAATTTGGGAATTGATCCGGATGATGTGGAACTCTACGGAAAATATAAGGCTAAGCTTTCGGAGCAGCTGTATACTAAATTGGCAGATAAAAAAGACGGTAAGCTTATACTTGTTACTGCTATTAATCCTACTCCGGCAGGAGAAGGTAAAACAACCGTCAGCGTTGGTTTGGCACAGGCAATGAATAAAACAGGCAGAAATGCGGTATTGGCACTTAGAGAACCTTCTTTGGGACCGGTTTTCGGTATAAAGGGCGGAGCAGCCGGAGGCGGTTATTCTCAAGTCGTTCCTATGGAAGATATAAATCTGCATTTTACTGGGGATATGCATGCCATTACAGCAGCAAATAATCTTTTATGTGCGGCAATTGATAACCATATGCAGCAGGGAAATGAACTGCAAATTGATCAGAGAAGAATCCTTTTTAAGAGATGTCTTGACATGAATGACCGTGCACTGAGAAATATTGTAATTGGTATGGGCGGTAAAATAAACGGTATTCCGAGAGAAGACAGTTTTCAGATTACAGTAGCTTCTGAAATTATGGCTATACTTTGTCTTGCTGCTGATCTTGATGATTTGAAAAAGAGGATCAGTAATATTTTGATTGGATATAATTATTCCGGAGAACCTATATATGCCGATGATTTAAATGTTCAGGGTGCTATGACTGCTCTGCTTAAGGACGCGCTTAAGCCTAACCTCGTACAAACTCTGGAAAATACTCCTGCTTTTATTCATGGAGGTCCTTTTGCAAATATTGCTCATGGGTGTAATTCTGTAAGAGCTACTAAGCTTGCTTTAAAGCTGGGTGATTACTGTATTACAGAAGCTGGATTCGGTTCTGATTTGGGTGCGGAAAAGTTCTTTGATATTAAATGCCGTTTTGCAGATCTGAAACCGGATTGCGTAGTGTTGGTCGCTACGATACGAGCTTTGAAATACAACGGCGGAGTGGCAAAATCTGATTTACAGATCGAAAATACTCAAGCACTTAAAAATGGAATTGTAAATCTTCAGGTGCATATTGAAAATATGCAGAAATTCGGAGTACCTGTTGTTGTAGCTATAAATCGTTTTCATACCGATACAGATGCCGAGGTTAAAATAATTGAAGAATTCTGCAAGGGTATGGGAGTAGAAGTTTCCATGACAGAAATATTTGCGAAGGGCGGAGAAGGCGGAAAAGATCTTGCTGATAAGGTCTGTCAGACAATTGAAAGCAAAAAATCCGATTTTAAACCTATTTATGATGAAAAGCTTTCTATAAAAGAAAAGCTTGATATAATCGCAAAAGAGATTTACCGTGCTGATGGAGTTAATTTTACTGCAAAAGCTGAAAAGGATTTAAAGGAAATTATCAGTCTGGGATTTGATAATATTCCTGTATGTGTTGCTAAAACTCAGTATTCATTGTCTGACGATCCGGCAAAGCTCGGAAAACCGGAAAACTTTAAGATCACTGTGCGTGATTTAAAAGTATCGTCTGGCGCAGGATTTGTGGTAGCTCTTACAGGCGATATAATGACTATGCCGGGACTTCCCAAAAAACCGGCAGCTTTGAATATTGATTGTGACAAAAACGGAAATATTACAGGATTGTTTTGATATGATGAGTGAAGAAGAAAAAACAGAAGTTAATCCAGATGAGCAGGAAAAAACAGAAGAAAATAAATCTGATAAAAATGAAGTGTTATTTAAAAGGTTTGTGATTGTACTTGTAATTCTTGTTATGATTTATATGATTTATCATGTTTGCCGTTTATTAATCTGAAGACGCATAAAGGAAGATGCAAATGAAGAAAACAACTTTCAGTGCAGAAGAAACAATTGAATTTGCTATACAAATAGGCAGATTGTTAAAAAAAGGCGATATTATTGCCTATACGGGAGGACTTGGTGCAGGTAAAACTACATTTACCAGAGGTCTGGCAATTGGTATGGGACTGGAGGATAATGTAGTTTCTCCTACTTTTTCATTGGTAAATGAATACAGGGGAGAAAAATGTTCTCTATATCATTTTGATATGTATCGTATTATGAGTGCAGACGATCTGGAAACTACCGGTTTTTATGACTATCCTATAGAGGAAAGTATATTTGCAATTGAATGGTCAGAAAATATATCCGATGAACTGCCTGAAAATACAATATTTATTGACATTGAACGTGTTGATGAAAATATAAGAAATATAAATATAAAAGGAGATGAACGCTTTGCTGATGCTGGGAATTGATACGTCAGGAAAAACTGCGTCCGCAGCGCTGTATGAAGACGGCATAATGCTTGGGCAGACTTCTGTCTATACTTCAAAAACTCATTCTCAGGTTATTCTGCCGATGGTAAAAAAAATTATGAGTGACTGCGGCAGGGAACTGTCACAGCTTACAGACATATCCGTATCTTCCGGTCCGGGTTCTTATACCGGAATCAGAATAGGCATAGCGGCTGTTAAGGCAATGTCTTTTGCACTGGATATTCCGTGTTATGCGGTGTCGTCTCTTGAAGGACTGGCATATAACTGCGGTTTCATAGGATATATCTGTCCAGTTATGAAGGCAAGAAAAGACCTTGTTTATACAGCTTTGTACAGAATCGATAAGGATAAGCTTGTCAGATGTACTGATGAAAAAATTATTTCAATGACTGAATTGGACGGTATTCTTAGTGAGATCAATGAATCAGTAATGATAACAGGAGACGGTGCGGAAGTTTTCTGCGATGAGTTTAAAAATGCAAAGTATGTTTTGTCTCCTGTTCACCTGAGACTGCAAAGCGGCAGTGGTATTTGTATTGCAGCCTTGCACCATACTCCTCAGACTGCTGATGAAATTGAAGCAAGCTATTTGCAGCTTGTAAAGGCTGAAAAAGATTTAATTAAGTCTGGGCACTGTTGATTTTAACGTTATTCTGTGATATAATTTTACTATGTTTTATAAAATGCCGCTGTAAAAGGCGGCGGATTGGAGAATGAAATGATAGCTGTTGGCTGTGATCATGCAGGTTATGAACTGAAACAGGAAGTAATAAGTCATCTGACTGAAAAGGGTTATGAAATTATGGATCTGGGCTGTAACGGAGAGTCATGCGATTATCCGATTATTGCAAAAGCAGTCGCTGAAAATATTTTAAATAAAAAGTGTGATAAGGGAATTCTTATATGCGGAACCGGAATTGGTATGTCCATATCTGCAAATAAAATACATGGCATACGTGCAGCATTATGCTCAGATTATTTTTCAGCTAAATATACAAGACTTCATAATGACGCAAATGTTATGTGTATAGGTGCAAGAACAATCGGCGTAGGACTTGCTCTTGAACTTGCCGATGTCTTTTTGGAAACGGAATTCGAGGGCGGACGCCATCAAAGAAGATTAGATTTAATTCATGAAATTGAAAATAATAATTAAAAGGAGTGACTTTTATGGCAGGACTGCATTTAATAGAACATCCGTTGATTCAGCATAAAATTTCATTATTGAGGGATAAAAATACAGGCGTTAAAGAATTCAGAGAACTGACCTCAGAAACAGCTATGCTTATCTGTTATGAAGCAACAAGAGATCTTCCGCTTAAAGAAGTGGATATAGCAACCCCTGTAGCAGTGGCTAAAACTAAAATTATTTCCGGCAGAAAGCTTGCGTTTGTACCTATTCTCAGAGCGGGTCTTGGTATGCTTGACGGCGTTACAAATCTTGTTCCGGCTGCAAAAATAGGTCATATAGGTATTTTCAGAAATGACGAACATAATGCTGTTCAGTATTATTGCAAGCTTCCTGACGATATTTCCGAAAGAGATGTAATTATAGTTGATCCTATGCTTGCAACAGGCAATACCGCAGTGTATGCTATTGACGAATTAAAAAAAGCCGGAGTAAAAAACATCAAATTTATGTGTATTATAGCTTCTCCGGAAGGTATTGAGCGTCTTACTGCCGCTCATCCGGACGTAGACATTTATTGCGGTGTTAAGGATCAGGGACTTAATGAAAATAAGTATATTGTTCCCGGTATGGGTGATGCAGGAGACAGAATTTTCGGTACTAAATAGAAGTTAATTCGGGGGTTGTATAAATGAATGATGACAGCATAAAAGTAATTATTTTTATGATAGCTTTTACGGCTTTGCTTGTTATTGTTTTAGGCGGTATTCCTGCATACATTATGTTTTCTGTAAAGCGCAAAAAACATAGGAGAATACTTGAAAATTCATTTACAGCTACCGGAACTATAACTCGTCTTGAAAATATATCTGATCCGGAAAATATTGCTTATAGAGTGTATTATTCTTACTATGATCAAAGCGGTACTCTGCAAGAAAAGCGGTTTAGGACAAATAAAGTTAAAAATTTATCAAAAGGCGATTCTTTGACAGTTTACTATAATTCAGATTCTTCGGTAACAGATTATGAAATAGAGGAAAATAGATCTGCTTTAAAAAAACTTCCTATTTCATTGGCAGTAATTATTGGATTATGTTATACTGTTTATTTAATAGGGTATATTTATATTGTTTATAAATCAAAATAAAAAAGCGGAGTATTTAAAACTCCGCTTTTTTATATGTAATTTTTTATTCTGCAAGCTTTGCACCAAGCGATTTGCACAATTCCAGATCATCATCAGAAGGCGTTTCATTTACAATTAATCCTTCGCCGTTTACAATAACCGCACCGTCTGCCTTTACACGTTCCTCCCAGTCACGCATCCACTGTCCGTCGCCCCAGCCATATGAGCCAAACAGGGCAATTGTTTTTCCGTTCAGTGAACCTTCAACATCGGAGAAAAACGGCTCAAAGTCTGATTCTTCCAGAACTTCATCACCCATGGCGGGGCAGCCGAATGCGATTCTGTCATATGCCGCTATGTCGCCGTTGAATTCCGAAATAGTAAATAACTCCGCACCAGCGCCTTCTGCGATTGCAGATGCCATCTGTTCTGTGTTACCTGTACCGCTCCAATAAATAACTGCTGTTTTCATATAAATATCCTCCTCAAGAAATTTTCAGAGCCTGATAAAGATTATAACCCTGATTCAATTTATTGCACAGAAACATTCTGCACTTATCGTAATTTTCAAAAGTACGTTTTGCTTTTTCAGCATTGCCGTATACTTTCCAATAGCCGCAGAGCTTGTAATTTTCCCCCTTGTTTTCCATAAAACCAATGACATCTTCTGTAGGATAGCCAAGAAATATGCCGATTTCGTGGGGAAATTGTGATTCATGCCGGATTCGTTCCGCCAGTCTGTTTAATTTGGATTCCAACGATGGCGTTTCAGGATAACCGTATTTCTGCAAAATTGCTTTCTGTTCCTCGCCTGATAGCTGGAGCTCCAGTAAAGTCTCATTATAGAGTAAAACCAACGTACGGTTTTGACAGGTGCACAAGATTTTCAGTTGTAGCCCTTTCGATGCTGTCTTGCGGTTAAATCGTTCCAGATGTATCGGTAAATCATAATCTGTTTTGTTTAGGGAAATTAAATTAGCACATTTTATGCCAAGCAGTGACGGCGCGGTGAAGAAAGCCAGCTTCTTTTCAAATTGCATAGATTCTGATAAAGACAATTAAACACCTCTTTTCTGAGTTAGCTATTGCAAACTTGTTGTTGGAAAACGATCCTCAAAATTGGATTTTTCACAATATACCTATGTAAGTTATTGCTAACTAACATTTATAGTATATCATGAAAAATCCTCTATGTCAAGCAGTTTTTAAAAAAGCTTTGAAAAATCAGAGTAATATGTTCTGTATTTCATCAGATATTCCGCATTTGTATGCAGCTCGTACAAACTGTGTATGAAATTGTTTTGTTCATGCAGCTGCAATTGAATATCCACAGGCAGGGACAATAGATACATTCTGGAAGAACTGCTTGTCTGTATCAGTTCTTGTAAATTTGCAAATTTCATTTTTTTCACCTCATGTTTAGCTTGTGCGGAAATGCTGAAAAAAATCCGAAAACCTACCGGATTTTTTTCTATTGACCTTGTCGAAAATTATTATTTTTAGTGTTTTTTGGGGAAAAGAATTTATTATAATAACAAATTATATGGAAATAGTTGACATTTATTTTTTAATCATATATAATTAATAAATAATCATGATTATTTATTTTAATTATTTGAGGTGATTTTATGACAAAAATAAAAAACAATAAACTTTTAAGTCTGATAATTGCATTTGTTGTTACATTTTCATTTTTCTCGGTTTTTGAAAACGTTACTGTAAATGCAGCTTCATCCTTAGGCAGTGTAATAGACGGCGGTAAAGTGATCAGTGCAGGAAATTATCTTCTTTCTCCTAATGGTAATTGTAAAGCAGTAATGCAGGGAGACGGAAATTTCGTTATTTACAAAAGCGGTAAAGCTATATGGTGTTCTGCAACCAACACTTCTGCATTTTCTTCATATTTTGCTACAATGCAGACAGACGGAAATTTTGTAATTTACGGACAGAACGGTTCTTCTAAAACAGCAGTCTGGGCGTCCCAAACATGTAAAGGAGCAGTTTCAGGCTATAAATATCAGCTTCGCTTAAATGATTCAGGCAGACTTGACATAATTAATACTAAAAATTCAAGCGCTTTAATATGGAACAATACAAGTCAGATAAGCTATCATAATAACTTAAATGCAGGGGATACCATGCTTTCTCCTAATGGTAAGTATAAGGCGCAAATGCAGTCAGACGGAAATTTTGTTATATATGATATATCAACATCTGTAAAGCCAATATGGAACAGTAGAACTTTTGTTTCAGATTCACCGTTAAGGGCAACCAAAGGTGTAACTGTAAAAATGCAGCAGGATGGTAATTTAGTTATATATGACAGCGCCAATAAAGCAATATGGTATTCTAAAACAGCGGTAGGAGCACAGTCCGGATATGTGTATAAGCTAATACTTACAGATAATGGAAAACTTGAAATACGTAAATGTAACCAAAATAAATATGGTTTTCTCAATACATTATGGACTAACGATAAGATGTATGACTGGCCAGTTCCCGGTTACATCAATATAACAAGTTCTTATGGTTTAAGAAACGGAACAATGCACAATGGAATTGACATATCTTCTTCGGGAATTTCAGGTAAGCCGATTATTGCGGTAAAGGCAGGCAAGGTAATAGAGGTCTGTACTTCATGTACACATAATTATGGTAAAAATTATTCATGCGGCTGCGGCGGAGGATATGGAAACTATGTTGTAATTCAGCATGATGATGGAACAAAAACCAGATATGCCCATTGTTCCACAATAAATGTTTCAGTAAATCAGTATGTCTATAATGGTCAGAACATAGCAACAGTAGGATCGACAGGACATTCAACCGGAGCACATCTTCATTTTGAAGTTTATTCAAATTCTACTACAAGAATAGATCCTTTATCAGTTTCATATACTGTAAATTCTAAATAAAAAGTTGCAGATTAAACAAAAGCAGACGCTAAAGTTAAAGCGTCTGCTTTTTTAATTAAAAAACTCATAGGATCATAATTTTATATGCGTTATTTAATGATCCGCTGAGTCTGAATCCTAGCGGCGTAAGGTAACCGATAAAAACTCATTGACATATGATGATATATAGCTGAAAATTACAATGCAAGGAGAATGTATATGAGAAAATCATGTTTATACAATCATCAGGAAATCATCAATATTATGCGCAAATTATGGTCTTAGCATGTTTATTGGACTCGCTTTTTTATAATCAGTACTGCGGAAAAACTTCAGGATCTAAAGTATGTTACAAACAGACTGTTAGAAAATCCGGGAGATTTCGCTGAAGTTCTTAAATTATTTTACGGTGAGAAAAAAGCAGACGAGTTTAAAAAATTGTTGACTGAACATTTGCAGATTGCAGGCGATCTTGTAAATGCCGATAAGAATATGAATACATCAAAAGCCGATGATCTGCGCAAAAAATGGTATGCCAATGCGGACAATATTGCAGAGTTTTTAGCAGTTATCAATCCTTATTGGTGTGAGCAGAAATGGCGGGATATGATGTACAGTCATTTAAGTATGACAGAAAAAGAAGCAGGGTTAAGACTGAAAAAAGAATATCCGAAGGACATAGAAATTTTTGAATCTATAGAAAAGGAAGCACTTAAAATGGGTGATTATATGGCTTGCGGTATAGTGAAGCAATTTTGTCATAATTAATAATTCGTTGAGCCGCAATGCGGCTCTTTAATTGTGGGTGTTACTTGATTATAAAGGCTGTCTGTGGTATACTTAACTTAATAAATGGATATGGGAATGAAAATGGTATGACATTACAGCAATTAAAATATATTATAACGATAGCAGAGTGCGGTTCGATTACTTCTGCGGCAGGAAAGCTTCTTGTGGCACAGCCCAGTCTATCCAAATCAGTGTCAGAACTTGAAAAGGAAATGGGCATTACGATATTTTATCGTAATAATAGGGGAGTGTACTTATCCGAGGACGGTTCAAAATTTCTGTCATATGCAAGACAGGTTATGGAACAGGCGGAACTTTTAGAACAGCAGTATAAGCAGAAAGATACTGTCCGCCGTGTTTTTGCAGTATCCTCTCAGCACTATGCATTTGTAGTAAATGCCTTTGTAGCACTGGTAAAGGAATATGGCAAAAACAAATATGAATTTACATTGCGTGAGTCAAGAACGCATGATATTATTGAAGATGTAAGGACATCCCGAAGTGAACTCGGCATATTGTTTTTAAGCAACTTTAACCGAGAAGTGATTTTACGAATTTTGCAGAATGCCGATTTAAAATATACATCATTGTTTACGGCAAAGCCTCATGTTTTTGTAAGCAGTGAAAATCCTCTGGCAGAAAAAAATACTGTTACCCTTGATGATTTGAAGGCATTTCCGAGACTGACTTACGAACAAGGTATAAATAATTCTTTTTACTATTCCGAAGAACTTCACAGTACTGAAGAAAGTCCTCAAAGTATTATTGTTACTGACCGTGCAACTCTTTTCAATCTTTTGATTGGATTAAACGGCTATACGATATCTTCGGGGATTCTGAGCAGTGATTTGAATGGTACAAATATTGTATCTATTCCGCTTGAGAGTAATGAAACTATGGAAGTAGGATATATTTCTCCTATGGACAGACCGTTGAATGCTGTCAGTAAGCGATATTTAAAACATCTGAAAAACTATATTTCAGAATATCAGTCATAGATTTATTCTATGACTGACTATTGAAAAGAAGTATTAACGCATAACAGCCTTTCTATGCTATACTGTAATCAGTAAGTAACGGAAAGGCTTTTTGCTGTTCCTGGAAAATAAATTGAATGTCAGGAGATAAAAATATGCGTACTTCAATAATAGGTTATCCGAGAGTAGGTTCTTTAAGAGAACTGAAATTTGCCACTGAAAAATATTTCAGAAAAGAGATTTCTGCTGAAGAACTTAAAAATACGGCAAAGGAAATCAGAAAATCACAGTGGCTGCTCCAAAAGAATTCAGGACTGGATTTTATTCCGTCAAATGATTTTTCATTTTATGACAATATGCTGGATACGGCGGTTTTATTTAATATAGTACCCAGCCGCTACTCCTCTTTGGGATTGTCAGCTCTTGATACATATTTTGCTATGGCAAGAGGATATCAGGGAGAGGCAGGAGATGTAAAAGCACTGGCAATGAAAAAATGGTTTAATACTAATTATCATTATATGGTTCCTGAAATTGATGACAGTATCGAAATCAAACTTGCCGGTACAAAGCCGTTTGACGAATTTGAAGAAGCGAAAGCGCTGGGTGTGCAGACAAAACCGGTTATAATCGGTGCGTTTACCTTGTTAAAGCTTCTTAGATATACAGGAAACAAAACGGCTGAGGATTATTCGGATTCTGTTATCAAAGTATATTCTGAACTGCTTGCAGAATTCAATAAGCTTGGCGCTGAATGGATACAGTTTGACGAACCGTATTTGGTACATGATCTAACGGAATCAGACATTGTATTATTTGAAAAGCTTTATAAAGAGATTCTAACTGCAAAGCAAGGTGTTAAGATACTTGTGCAGACTTATTTCGGAGATGTTCGTGACTGCTATAATAATATTCTTGCACTTGATTTTGACGGCGTCGGACTTGATTTTACAGAAGGAAAGAAAACTGTTGAAATTATAGAGAAAAACGGTTTTGCAAATGATAAGATTCTTTTTGCGGGAGTTGTAAACGGTAAGAACATTTGGAAGAATAATTATAAAAAGACGCTTGCAGTGCTTGACAGTCTCAAAGAAAAAGGCATTGAAACAGTAATCGGAACTTCATGCTCATTGCTTCATGTACCGTATACACTGAAAAATGAATCTAAACTGCCGAAGAAGTATGCTGAGCATTTTGCTTTTGCAGAAGAAAAGCTTATTGAGCTTGCCGAGCTTAAAGCTTTGTCAGAATGTGACTATAATAACGAAGCTGTTTTTCAGTCAAATGCTGCACTTTTTGAAAACAGACCTGATTGCTGCGATCCCGCTGTACAGGAACGGGTTTCAAAAATCGGAGAAAAAGATTTTACAAGGTTTCCTGAATTTACTGTCAGAGAAGAAATACAGAAAAAAGAATTTAACCTCCCTGCCTTCCCGACAACAACAATCGGTTCATTTCCGCAGACTGCCGATGTAAAGGCAAATCGTGCTTCTCTTAGAAAAGGCGAGATCAGTGAGGAAGAATACATTGAATTTAACCGTAATAAGATTGCTGAGTGTGTTAAGGAACAGGAAGAAACAGGACTTGATGTACTTGTTCATGGTGAATTTGAAAGAAACGATATGGTGGAGTATTTCGGAGAGCAGTTAAAGGGATATTTATTTACCGAAAAAGCCTGGGTGCAATCATACGGAACACGATGCGTTAAACCGCCGATAATCTGGGGAGATGTTTCCAGAAGTAAGCCAATGACTGTTGATTGGTCTGTTTATGCTCAAAGTCTTACTGAAAAGCCGATGAAGGGAATGCTGACAGGTCCTGTAACAATACTGAACTGGTCTTTCCCTCGTGAAGATATTTCTTTAAAAGAAAGTACATATCAGATAGCGCTTGCAATCCGTGACGAGGTTTTGGACTTAGAAAAGAACGGTATCCGTATTATTCAGGTGGACGAAGCGGCTCTGCGTGAAAAATTGCCGCTTAGAAAAAGCGATTGGTACTGTGAATATCTTGATTGGGCTATTCCCGCATTCCGTCTGGTACACAGCGGAGTAAAGCCGGAAACACAAATACACACACATATGTGCTACAGTGAGTTTACAGATATTATAAAGGCGATCGATGATATGGACGCAGATGTTATTACATTTGAAGCCTCCCGTTCCGATTTGCTGATACTTGATTCCCTGAAAGAAAATAATTTTAAGACAGAAGTCGGTCCCGGCGTATATGATATTCATTCTCCGAGGGTACCGTCTGTCAGCGAAATAAAATCTGCATTATATAAAATGCTTGAAAAGATCAGTCCTGATAAGCTTTGGGTAAATCCTGACTGCGGACTGAAAACGAGAGGAGTATCCGAAACTGCCGCAAGTCTTAAAAATCTTGTGCAGGCAGCGAGAGAAATGAGAAATGAAAATATCTGAGTTATTTAAGAAAAAGATCGTTTTGTCATATGAGGTGTTTCCGCCCAAGCCAACAGCTGATGTCAGGACAATTTATGATACGCTTAACGAATTAAAAAAGCTGTCGCCGGACTTTATTAGTGTAACATACGGTGCAGGCGGCGGAAAAAACAATAATGAAACTTTTAAAATTGCATCAGCAGTCAAAAGCCTAGGCATTGAGAGTGTTGCTCATCTTCCTTGTATCGGACTGACAAAAGAAGATGTTTCCGATAAGCTTCAAGAATTGAAGGAACGAGGTATAGAAAACATATTGGCGCTGCGGGGAGATATTCCGAATGAAGGTTATGTGCAAGGGGATTTTGAATATGCGTCTGATCTGATCGCCTACATTAAATCACAGGGAGATTTTAATATAATTGCCGCCTGTTATCCTGAAGGACATATTGAAGCAAAAGATATAATTGAGGACATTCAGAATCTTAAGATCAAAGTTGAGTCCGGTGCAGACCACTTGATATCACAGCTGTTTTTCAATAACGATTATTTTTATTCATTCAGAGAGCGTTGTCAGTTAGCAGGTATTAATGTACCCATAGAAGCAGGCATAATGCCGGTAGTCAATAAAAGGCAAATTGAAAGAATGACTTCTCTTTGCGGCGCTTCAGTTCCGAAAAAATTTGCGGCAATGATGGAACGCTATGAAAATAATCCAATTGCTATGAGGGACGCAGGTATCGCCTATGCGATAGATCAAATAGTTGATTTGATAACACAGGGCGTTGATGGAATACATCTTTATACGATGAATAATCCATATATTGCCCGTAAAATTTATGAGGCAATACATAGTTTAAGGATTAAGACAATAAGTGAAAACTGATTGTTTGAAAATGGTCGGCGGGATAACAATAAAAAACATAGCCTTAATAAAATTAGCGAGTTTTCTTGTTTTTGATAGTGCTTGATCCATTTTGCTACTCTATCTTTCTATACTCAGGTCGTGATGAATTGGAGTCTGAAGAAAGAATCTCAGGGGAAGTCATTTTTTTGCTATGGATACATATATGACAATTACTGTCTATGGTGAGACGATTAGTACGAAATGGAAATTTGCAGATAAAAGTGATACAAAAGTTGCAATAATAGGGTTAAATATTCATATAAAAGGGACAAAAGGCAGGCAGTTGTATTTTAATACAACTGCCCTTTTGTTATATTTGAATTATTTTAGTGGCGATATTGTCTTGGAACTGCTTATCATGTTCCACAAAAAGCAATGTTGGTTTAAATGTCAGTAAAAGCTGTTCAATCTGCATTCTTGAGAAAATATCAATATAATTCAAAGGTTCATCCCAGATGTATAAATGCGCCTGTTGACAAAGACTTCCTGAAATAAGTACCTTTTTTCTTTGACCTGCACTTAGATTTTCTATATTTTTTTCAAGTTGTGTTCTTGAAAAGTCAAGCTTGCGTAGAATAGTCTTGAAAAGACTTTCATCTATTTGATGATTTTCAGCGTATTCAGTCAGACTGCCGTACAAAAACGATGTATCCTGCGGAATATAAGAAATTTTCAGTTGATTATTTTTAATGATTTCACCGCTGTATTCGGTATTATCGCCCCATAAAAGCTTTAAAATACTTGACTTTCCGCAGCCGTTCTGACCATTGAGAACGATTCTGTCTCCTTGATTTATTTGAAAATTGACGTTTTCGCAAATAATTTTGTCATCATATTTTATTGATATATTTTTGATGGAAATAAGGCAGTCAGAATGAAATTTCAGCGGAAAAATCTTCAAAGAGTCTATGGTTTCAGTATTTTTAAGAAGCTTTGATTTTTCTTCAATGGCGTTTTGACGTCGTGATTGTATCTGCTTAGAGCGTGACATCATTTTTTTTGCTTTTGCTGCCTGCATGGGACGACGGTTAATGTTTTTTTCAACTTTTTTCGGATCAAATCCTATTTTTCTGCTTTCAGCTTTGTCCGACCAATCTGAAGTTCTTTTAGCAGCATTTGAAAGCCGTTTAATATCCTTTTTTAGCTTTTCATTTTCATTACGTTCAAAATTATCCTGAGCTTCCTTATTTGCAAGCCATGACGAAAAATTACCCCTTTGAATTTCAATATTATTTCTGTTTATTGACAGAATATGGTCGACGCAGCTATCAAGAAAATTTCTGTCATGAGAAACTAGAATAAATCCTTTTTTAGAATTAAGATAGTCCCCGACAATTTTTCTGGCATTAACATCAAGATGATTGGTAGGCTCGTCAATAAGAAGAAAGTTGTTTTCTTTTAAAAACAGTGCGGCAAGAAGAACTTTCGTCTGCTCACCGTTGGAAAGTGTGTTAAACGGTCTGTAAAGCACGTCTTCTGACACTTGCAGTAAATTTAGCTCACGCATAAGCTGCCATTGCTGAAAGTCATAGCAAACAGAGGAAATTACATCTGTTGTAAGCTGTTCATTGTCTGTGACTTCATATGGAAAATATTCAAAAGGGACACTTGATGAAATAGTTCCGCTGTATTCATATTTTTTAAGCAGCAGATTCAGAAATGTTGTTTTTCCTCTGCCGTTTCTGCCGGTGAAGCCAAGTTTCCAGTCAGTATCTATTTGAAATCTGACATTTTCAAAAATGTTATCATAGCTGCCGTCATAGGCAAAAGTAAGATTTGTTACATTTATAATCGACATATAAATTACCTCCTGAAAATAAAAATAGCTACAGGAAAGTAATATCCTATAGCTCACAATTATGCCTGCATCAAGACAGATTCAGGTATGGTTTTATATGTGAAGATAAAGATAAGCAGCTTTCCTGTAATGGCATAACAAAACTATACTGTTTTTGCAGTACATAAAAATATTTTGTTATGCAAAATCCATTAACAAGAAATTCTGCGCATCTTTTCACCTCAAATCGTCAAATTTTATATGCATTATATCATATGAAATTTTATTTGTCAATAGTCAGAAATTATTCTATTGAAATATTATTTTCGCTGATAAATCCTATATAGCTTTTTCCGGCATTGATAGAAATTTCATTTCCGGATTCGTCATAAAGCTTTATAGGACTGTCGTCAGAGTCTTTTGACCAGGTTATAGGCTGTGCTTTTCCCATAGAAACATAATAGCCGTTTCCGCTTTCAAGACCGATATCCATAAGCTTTCCGTCGCTTCGAGTTGAGATTGATGTTGCAAGGATTATGACATTTTTGAATTCAAGCTGATTTCCCGTTACACCATCATTATGAGGAGAACCGGAATGATACTTAAAATATGTTTCATTGCTGCTGTCATATTCAAATGTACTGTAGTAGTCACCGGAATAATTAAGCTGTGCTGTCATGCAGACTGCACCGTCAGGTTCTTTCGGAGAGTCAGGACTGTTGAATATAAATGCGCCTGATTCATTGGTTTCATTGATATCCGTTCTGTATCCCATGTCTTCAATAGCATCGGCAAGTCTTGACCCCCTAAGACATCCGGTATGTTCGGTATCGTAGTAGGCAGCTCTTTCTTCATCACGTTCAAAAACTGTACCGTAACCAAGCGAATTGTCATTTCCGTCAAATCTGTCTATATCAAGGTAATTCAAGGTATCAAGGGCGATTGTTTTGTCCGAACCCCAGTGACAGTAAATTGCATCCATACCATAAGCAATAAGAGGGTAGTAGTATCGGCAGCTTCTTACGGAACAAACGTCCGGAACGTTTGTATAGTCCGCATAGATTGCCATAAGCCTTGTTATTCCGCCTTCAACAGGAAGCTCATAAACTATGTCCGCTTCGTCAATGCCATACTGCGGAAGCGCAGCCTTTATATTGCTTACCATAACGGCAACAGGTCTTTTTCCGACGGCGTTTTCATTGAAACCGTATTCGCCTGTAAGGGGATTTTTTTCATCGCTGAGTATATTCGGATTTTTGTCAGACTGTGATGAAGATTCCATTTCTGATACGGACGATGATTGTTCTGATGTTGACTGACTTATATTTTCGTTTTCAGCACAACCGGTCGTTAAAAGACAAATTGCTGTAATTCCAGCAAATAATTTAAATTTATTCATATTTACTCCAATTTTCTTTATTTAAAGATATATACACAAAAACTTTACAATAATATTATTAATTTTTTGTTAATAAATTATGTATAAATTGTAAATAAGTATTTTTTGCAAAAAACATTAAAAAGTAACTGCAAAATGGAAATTAGTATGGATATTTGATCGGTTATAAATATTTCTATAAAGTATCAGTCGAGAAATTACGATGAAAAACTGATTTACAATTAATATTTCCGGATTTAAAATTATGGTAAGGCGACCGTTAAACAGCGATGTCTTAAAAAAGTGTTGATCATTTAACTGTAAAGGAGCAGCTTATGAAAAAGAACAGAATGTTTGCCGCTGTCATATCGGCGGTATTATCGGCGGCGTTATGCAATGGTCCGGCAAGTGCGGATACATACTGTGAAACTTTAAATTATATTATATGCAATGATAAGGCGGTTATAACAGGATTTGAAGGAGAACCGGAAATTATTTGCATTCCTGAATTTATTGACGGTAAACCTGTATCGGAAATTCGTGAAAATGCATTTTACAGATGTAAATCGCTTGAAAAGGTTATTATACCTGAAAGCGTGGAAAAAGTGGGACATCATGCTTTTTATGAATGCAGTTCATTAGAAACGGCAATCATTGAAGGCAGTATAAATACTGTTGAGGAGGGCAGCTTTTTTGATTGCAGTTCTATGAAAACCGTAGAGCTTCCGGATACTCTTAAAAATATAGAAAAATATGCATTTTATAATTGCAGCAGTATCAGAAGCATAGATATTCCGGACAGTACTGCAAGAATCGGAGAGTATGCCTTTGCAGACTGTAAAATGCTGGAGGATATAAAGCTTTCAGAAAATCTTTATGAAATAAATGATTTTGCATTTTTGCGTTGCAGCAGCTTGAGAAGTATAAATATTCCCGACAGTATAATAAGTGTTGGAAACTTTGCTGTAGGTTATGAAGGAGACGGTTCGCTTGTACCGATGGGAAGCTTTGTGATTAATGGCAGCGAAAATTCGCTGGGAAAGGCTTATGCTGATGAAAATGGAATGACGTTTTCCGGTTCCGAAAAAACTCAGGAAAAAACAGAAAGAACATTTTCAGTTGTACCGATGGTGATGGTTATAATTTCAGGCATGGGACTAATGTTTTTTAAATGGACGCATAAAATAATTTCTTTGGAAAGTTCATATGAATATGAGCAATAATTTTACAGTGAGTGAATAAAATTTGTTTTTCATGTCAAACCTCTTCAATGAGGTGACTGACATGAAAAAAACAGACATAATTTTACTTACAGGGCTTATAGGCAGTATTATTTTTTCAAATTTTGCAGGATTTGAAAAAAAGCTTGACAAAATTGAGCATGAGGTTCTCAGAATGCATATACTTGCAAATTCCGATACTGAATATGATCAGAATCTTAAGCTGAAAGTAAGGGACAAGCTTTTAGAAAATTCAGATGAGATTTTCGGCGGATGCGAAAATCTCGAGGAAATGAAAATAAGAGCAAACGAAAAACTTGATGAAATAAATGATATCGTACTTGACGTTATACACGCAAACGGTTATAATTATACTGCCCAGACTCAGCTGGTAAATATGGAATTTGACGCCCGTGAATACGGAGATATAACAATGCCTGCCGGAAAATATGACGCATTGAGGGTTACAATAGGAGAAGCGGAAGGACATAATTGGTGGTGTGTAATGTATCCGCCTTTGTGCATTCCGGCAGCGGAAAAGGTTGAAAGCGATGAACAAGCGGCCGAAGATTATTTTGAAGCCGAAGAACTGGATATAATGAAAAATCCGGATAAATACGAAGTGAGATTTAAGTGTGTTGAATTGTTCAGAGGACTTAAAGAAAAGTTGTCTAAATAAAAAAATATTAAAAAAACACTTGACAAATTTATGAAACAGGTATATAATTGATTAGTAAAATAAAGCAGAATATCAGTTCTCACCATGAGATGAAACATTCGGAATGGTTAATAGTGAAATTATACGGGTTAATACCGCTTGATTTTTCATGAGTGCTGATTTTATCTGCACTCATTTTTGTTTTGGCGATTAAATTTTATTTGCGCCATGATTAATGCTTGGAGGTGCTGACTATTAGCAAACAGGAACTGCAGATCAACGAAGAAATCAGAGACAAGGAAGTTCTTCTGATTGACGTTGACGGAACAAAAATCGGCGTTATTTCTGCCAGAGAAGCTCAGAAAATGGCTTATGAAAAGGATCTTGACCTGGTAAAGATTGCTCCGCAGGCTAAGCCGCCTGTATGCCGTATACTTGACTATGGCAAGTATTGCTTTGAACAGGCAAAGAAAGAAAAGGAAGCAAGAAAGAATCAGAAGGTTGTTGAAATTAAAGAAATCAGAATGTTTTCTGCGATTGATACTCACGACTTTAACACAAAGGTCAATCAGGCTCAGAAATTCCTGAAAAACGGAGATAAAATAAAGGTTTCCGTCAGATTTCGTAAGCGTGCTATTGCGCATCCGCAGCTGGGCGAGGAACTGCTTGAAAAATTCAAGGGAGCCTGTGCAGAGGTCGGTGTTGTTGATAAGCCTGCCAAAATGGAAGGCCGCAGTATTGTTATGTTCATGTCGCCGAAAGCATCCAGTAAATAAAGGAGGAACAGGTTATGGCAAAGGTTAAGGTTAAAACACATTCAGGTGCTAAAAAACGTTTTAAGCTGACTAAAAACGGTAAGGTTAAATATCAGCACACAAACAAAAGACATAGACTTACACAGAAGGATACAAAGAGAAAGAGAATTGCTCGCTGCGCAGGTGTTGCAAGCGAAACAAATGCTCCAACAGTAAAGAAATTAATTCCTTATATGTAATATCGGCAGAAGTTAAACGGAGGTATAAACTATGGCACGTGTTAAGGGTGCGATGATGACTCGCAAGAGAAGAAATAAAACTCTAAAGCTTGCAAAGGGCTACTGGGGCGCTAAGAGCAAGCATTTCAAGATGGCTAAACAGGCTGTTATGAAGTCCGGCAACTATGCATATGCAGGACGCAAGAAGAAGAAAAGAGATTTCAGACAGCTTTGGATAACAAGAATCAGCGCCGCATGCAAAATGAATGGAATCAACTATTCACAGTTCATGAACGGCGTAAAGAAAGCTGGAATCACACTCAACAGAAAGATGCTTTCTGAAATCGCAATCAGCGATCCGGCAGGCTTTACAGCTATTGTTGAAAAGGCTAAAGCCGCTCTTTAATTTATTAAAAAAACACGCTCTTTTTATATCGGAGCGTGTTTTCGTTTAAATTTTGTGACTTTTTAATCGATCTGCCAGAATGGAGATTTTTATGAATATTTCCGGATTTTTATCAGATATCGTTACGTCTAAAGATAATCCGTCTGTTAAACGTTTCAGAAAGCTTATGACCTCAAAAAAGGAACGTTTTCATAACAGGCTTTTTGCTCTTGAGGGAAGCCGTCTTGTTTTTGACGCACTTAAAAATAATGCTCCTGTTAAAAAAATATTTGTCACTGAATCGGCTTTAAAAAAATATGCCGATAAGCTGGAAAGTATTAAGCTTCGGGATATTGATTTAATAGCAATATCCGATGAACTGGGAGTAAAAATTGCAGATACAGGAAAAACTCAGGGTATTTTTGCAGAATGCGCTTTTATTGATAAAACCGATAAGCTCAGCAGCCTGAAGAAGCGCGGACGTTATGCGGTGCTTTATCAGCTTCAGGATCCGGGAAATGCGGGTATGATAATAAGAACTGCTGACGCTTTGAGACTGGACGGCGTGATCTTTACAGAAAGCTGTGACATATATAATCCTAAGGTTGTACGTTCAACAATGGGTTCTATTTTCAGAATTCCTGTGTACAGGGATATACCTGCCGATGATGTTTTTGCTGCTATGGACAGTGCTGAAATTAATACATATGCCGCTGTTGTGGACAGAGATGCCGTTGACATTAAAACAGTTGACTTCAGAAACGGAGGAGGTATTGTCATTGGTAATGAGGGGAACGGACTGCCTGAAGAAATAATTTTAAAATGTACGCAGAGAATAACAATAAAAATGAACGGAAATATTGATTCACTTAATGCGGCAATGGCTACGGGAATAATAATGTGGGAGCTGATGAAATTTGAGTAATGCAAGATACTGGCTTTGGTTTGTTATGGCGTTCAGACCCGGAAATGAGCGTATATGGGAAATGGTTATTCCCTTTCAGGACGTTAAAAAAGCGTATGACGCTGTTCACGAAGGAAATCATGCGTCTATGAATGCCAAGGAAAAGAAATCTGCCGTTACTACTCATATAGAACAGTGCGACAGTATAATTAAATACTGTGAGGATAAAGGATACAGAATAATAACCTTTGAAGATGAAAATTATCCTCCTCTGCTCAGGAATATTTATAATCCTCCTGCCGTACTGTTTTGTATGGGTAATATGGAAAATTTTATAAGCCGTCCGGCCGTAGCGTGCGTAGGAACAAGAAAGCCTTCAGTTTACAGTGCAGAAATAACAGAAAAAATCTGCGGTGAACTGGCTAAAAGAGAAATAGCAGTCGTAAGCGGCTTTGCGCTGGGACTTGATTCTGCGGCTCATAAGGGTGTTCTTAAACAAAATGGCTGCACTGCTGCTGTACTTGCATGCGGTCTTGATGTGAATTATCCTAAGGAAAATGAAAAGGCAAAGAAAATGATAGCTGTAAACGGTGTTGTTATAACGGAATATCTTCCGGGTACACGTCCTGACAGATGGTGTTTTCATGTAAGAAACAGAATTATTTCCGGCATGTGTTTCGGAACTCTAGTTACAGAGGCAGATGAAAAAAGCGGTTCTTTGATAACTGCAGCCCATGCGGCGGAGCAGGGAAGAACTGTTTTCTGTATTCCTCCCGGAGATATATTTGACAAAAGGTACTCAGGAGTGATAAAATATCTTCGTGACGGTGCTGTGCCGGTTTTCAGTCATCTTGATATACTTTATGAGTACTATACGTCAGATTACTTCAGAAATAATGATATTTCTATGAAATGGCCGGAGCTTTACGGAGAAAATGATATACCGTATCGGGACAGCAGAACTGTTAAAAGAAAAAATCAAAGCAGTAGGATAATACCTCAGGAAGAACAGGAAATTACGAAGCAGGGAACGCAAATGGCATATGAACATCTGCTGGATGATATGACAGATGAACAGCGTCTTGTGGCGGCATGTCTTAAAGATGGTGATCTGCATTCTGATGAGATCGCACTGGCAACAGATATTGATTCGTTTCAGGTTCTTGCGATACTTACCGAGCTTGAAATTATGGGAGCCGCAGAGCTCAGACCTGACAATAAGTACAGGCTTTGCTGAAAGCTTTCAGTGAGAATTTTTAAGAAAGGAGATTTTTTTCGTAATTTACGGAAAAATATTATATAGATATGTCAGATTTAGTAATAGTTGAGTCTCCTGCCAAGGCAAAGACAATAAAAAAATATCTTGGCGGAAATTATGAAGTTGTTGCTTCAATGGGACATGTACGGGATTTGCCTAAATCCAAAATGGGTATAGACTTTGAAAATAATTTTGAACCCCAGTATGTGGACATGAAGGGCAAAGAGGACGTTATTAAGGAATTGAAAAAGTACGCTAAAAAAAGCGAACATGTTTACCTTGCAACTGACCCGGACCGAGAAGGAGAGGCTATTTCATGGCATATATCAAATATGCTGGGTCTGGATATTAACGATAATAACAGAGTGGAATTTAATGAGATTACAAAATCCGGTGTAAAGGCAGGAATGAGCAATCCTCATAAAATAGACCTTGACCTTGTTAACGCACAGCAGGCAAGACGTATTCTTGACAGAATAGTGGGATATAAGCTTAGTCCGTTTTTGTGGAAAAAGGTTAAGAGAGGACTTTCTGCCGGACGTGTTCAGTCGGTAGCGGTACGTCTTATAGTAGACAGGGAAAAGGAAGTAAAGGAATTTGTTCCTCAGGAATACTGGAGTATTGACGCTAAATTTACAGCGCCGTCCAGCCGTAAGGTTTTTGCCGCAAAGCTTTCTGCAATTGACGGTAAAAAGGCTGAATTGTCAAATAAGGAAGAGACTGACGAGGTTTTAAAAAGACTGGAAAACGCAGTATATACTGTTACTGATGTTAAAAAGAGAGTTACAAGAAAACAACCTGCACCTCCGTTTATAACTTCTACTTTACAGCAGGAAGCGTCTAAGCGAATGGGATTTCAGGCTAAGAGAACTATGAAAGCTGCTCAGGAGCTGTATGAAGGTGTTGAAATTGAGGGAATGGGTGCTGTGGGTCTTATAACCTATATGAGAACGGACAGCTTAAGAATCTCCGATGAAGCAAGAGATGCAGCCGCTAAATGCATAGAAGAAATTTACGGCAAGGAATATCTACCGCCGTCTCCAAGGGTATTTAAATCAAAGAAAAATGCTCAGGACGCACATGAAGCTATACGTCCGTCTCTGCCGGAGCTTACGCCGGACAGAGTCAAGGCAAGTCTTACTACCGACCAATTTAAGATATATAAGCTTATCTGGGAAAGATTTATTGCAAGCCAAATGGCAAATGCTCTTCTTGATACAGTGTCGGTAACGATTGAAGCAGAAGGCTGTACCTTTAAAGCGTCCGGTTATTCCGTTAAATTTGACGGTTTTACAAAGCTGTATGAAGAAAAGAAGGACAGTGAAGAAGAAAACAATAAAATGCTGCCCCCGATAAATAAGGAAGATATCTTGAAACTGAAAGAAATTCTGGGAAATCAACATTTTACACAGCCTCCTTCAAGATTTACAGAAGCTTCTCTAATTAAAACTATGGAAGAAAACGGTATAGGCAGACCTAGTACCTATGCTCCTACTATTTCAACAATTATTTCACGTATGTATGTTGAACGTGACGGTAAGCAGCTTAGACCTACGGCATTAGGTGAAGTTACGACTGATCTTATGAAGGATCACTTCAAGCATATTGTGGACGCTAAATTTACTGCTAAAATGGAAAGCGATCTTGACGGGGTTGAAAGAGGAGAAACCAACTGGGTGGATACTCTGGACGTATTTTATAAGGACTTTGACAAGGTGCTTACAAAGGCTGAAAAAGCTATGGAGGGCAAAAGAGTTAAGGTACCTGACGAGGAAACAGACGTTGAATGCGACCTCTGCGGAAGAAAAATGGTAATTAAAATCGGACGTTTCGGTAAGTTTCTTGCATGCCCGGGATTTCCTGAATGTAAAAATACTAAAAAAATCGTTCAGGCAACAAAGGGTACATGTCCTCTATGCGGCAGTAAGATTGTTCTTAAAAAGTCTAAAAAAGGAAGAAATTTTTATGGCTGCGACGGATATCCGGACTGTAATTTTATGACATGGAACGCTCCGGTTGAAGATAAGTGTCCGAAGTGCGGAAGCACACTTTTCAAAAAAGGCGGAAAATCCGGAAAGCTTTTATGTGAAAAGCCTGACTGCGGTTACGAAAGGAATCTTTGATGACAGTTAAAATTATCGGCGGAGGACTTGCCGGTTGTGAAGCGGCATGGCAGCTGGCAAGTGCAGGAATAAAGTCCCGTATATATGAAATGAAACCTCATAAATATACGCCGGCACATCATTATTCTGGTCTGGCAGAACTTGTATGTTCCAATTCCCTGAAAGCGTCCAGACACGATTCGGCTGCCGGACTTCTCAAAGAAGAAATGGAAATTCTGGGTTCGCTGATCGTACCATGCGCAAAGGAAAATGCCGTTGAGGCAGGAGGGGCGCTGGCAGTTGACAGAGAGAAATTCTCCGATGCAGTTACTGAAAAGATAAAACAGAATCCGCTTATAGAAATAATTGATGAGGAAGTAACCGAAATTCCGGACGGACCAGTTATTATAGCTACCGGTCCGCTTACTTCCGGAGAGCTTGCAGAAAGCATACGTGAAAAATGCGGCAATTATCTTAGCTTCTTTGACGCTGCCGCTCCTATCGTGACGTTTGAAAGTCTTGATATGGAAAAGGTATTCTTTGCATCACGCTATGACAGAGGGGACGCAGACTATATAAATTGTCCCATGAACAAGGAAGAATATCTTGCTTTTTATAATGCGTTGATTTCTGCTGAATCTGCACCTTTAAAAGAATTTGACAAAAGAGATTTCAAGGTGTATGAGGGCTGTATGCCTGTGGAGGTACTTGCCAAAAGAGGCGAGGATACCATGCGTTTCGGTCCGTTAAAGCCAGTGGGACTTATTGATAAGCGTACAGGAAAGCGTCCTTATGCTGTGGTCCAGTTGAGAAAAGAAAATGCAGAAGGGACTATGTATAATCTTGTAGGATTTCAGACAAACCTGAAATTCGGTGAGCAGAAGAGAGTGTTTTCAATGATCACAGGTCTGGAGAATGCTGAGTTTGTAAGATATGGGGTTATGCATCGTAATTCGTTTATTGACAGTCCAAGACTGTTGAAACCATCATACAGCCTGAAAAGTGACCCGGATATATTTTTTGCCGGACAAATTACCGGTGTTGAAGGATATATTGAATCTGCGGCAAGCGGAATAATGGCGGGGATCAATATGGCAAGGTATTTAAACAGCGAACAGCCGCTGATACTTCCTCCTGAAACTATGATCGGCGCATTGACTGCATATATCAGCGGAGGGTGCAGCGGTGACTTTCAGCCGATGGGCTGTAATATGGGTATTTTGCCTGATCTTCCGGAAAGAATAAAGGATAAAAAATTAAAATATAAAGCTTATGCGGACCGTGCGATAGACGCTCTGGAACGTACAGTAAATAAAAAAGGTTGACGTATATGAATATAATTGTAGACGCTTTCGGGGGAGATAATGCTCCTCTGGAAGTAATTAAGGGCTGCCGTATGGCACAGGAAAATCTTGGAATTGATATAACGCTTACAGGAAACAAAAATATAATTGCCAAGACTGCTGCGGATAATGGAATTGATATAAGCGGCATGATAATAGAGCATTCGGATTCAGTAATTGATATTCATGAGGAACCGTCTGAGATTTTAAAAAGCCGTAATGATTGCTCAATGGCTGTAGGGCTGAAATTGTTAAGCGAGGACAAGGGAGATGCATTTGTGTGTGCAGGAAGTACCGGAGCGCTGGTAGTCGGTTCTACATTTATAGCCAAAAGAATCAAAGGTATAAAAAGAGCTGTGCTTGCGCCTATTCTGCCTACGGCAAGGGGACATGTTATGCTGGTGGACGGAGGAGCGAATATTGACTGCCGACCTGAAATGCTGGTGCAATTTGCTTTAATGGCGTCTGCATATATGGAAAAGGTAAAAGGTATAAAAAAACCCAAGGTAGGTCTTATAAATGTGGGTGCAGAAGATACTAAGGGACGTGAACTGGAGATTGAAGCATACAAGCTTCTTGAAAATGCTCCTGTTAATTTCTGCGGAAACCTTGAAGCCAGAGATCTGCCAAAGGGTGATTTTGACGTTGCAGTATCCGACGGTTTTACTGGTAATGTAGCGCTGAAGTTATATGAGGGAATGGGTTCGTTTTTTTCCGGAGAGCTGAAAAGTATTTTTTCCGGAGGAATTTTGTCAAAGCTTTCTGCTCTTATGGTTATGGGTAAAATAAAAAAATTCAAAAAACGTATGGATTACACCGAAGAGGGCGGAGCAGTTTTAATGGGAATATCAAAACCTGTTATAAAGGCTCACGGAAGCTCTGACGCCAAGGCTTTTTATAATGCTGTCAGACAGGCTAAAAATTGTGTTGACGGCGGTGTTACGGAAACCATCGTTAAATCCATAAAAAAGTAAACAGAGGAAAAGTGATATGGAAAATTTAGACAAAAATTTGGAAGAATTTCAAGGAAAAATCAGATATTATTTTAATGATAAGGAATTGCTTATAGAAGCTTTATCTCATTCTTCTTATGCAAATGAAAAAAGAAAAGGAAGAAATAGCAATGAACGTCTTGAATTTTTGGGGGACAGCGTTTTATCAATTGTTGTTTCACAGTATTTGTTTGAACATTTTACGCATCTTCCGGAAGGAGAGCTTACAAAAATAAGAGCGTCGCTGGTATGTGAAAAATCACTTTATGAATTTGCTAAGCAGATAGATCTAGGAGAGCATATTCTTCTAGGAAAAGGTGAGGAAAATACCGGCGGACGTGAAAGAGTGTCTATTCTTGCGGACGCTTTTGAAGCGGTAATAGCGGCGGTTTTTCTTGACGGGGGTCTTGAAGCGGCAAGAAGACATATTTTAAAGTTTATTCCTAAGGATATTGATGACCGTAAACCAGTATCTTTCAGTGATCATAAAACTATTTTACAGGAAATTATACAGAAAAATCCTGAGGAAAAGGTTGAATATAAGCTTGTAGGACAGTCCGGACCGGATCATAATAAGGCGTTTAAAGTTCAGGTACGTCTTAATTCAAACGTTATAGGAACGGGCATTGGAAGAAGCAAAAAGGAAGCTGAGCAGATGGCTGCAAAGGAAGCTCTGGAGCTTATGGGTTATGAGTCATTGTAATATTTCTATTTTTGTACCCCATGCAGGCTGTCCTCATCAGTGCAGCTTCTGTAATCAAAAAACAATAAGCGGTCAGTCATATGCTCCGAAAGCAGATGATGTACATCGGATATGCCGTCAGGCTGTAACAGAGGTAAAGGATAAGGAAAACAGTGAGATTGCTTTTTTCGGCGGCAGCTTTACTGCAATTGACAGAGATTATATGGTTTCTCTACTTGACGCTGCAAAATGCTATTTGGGTGAATACGGTTTTAAGGGAATAAGAATCTCCACACGTCCTGATTTTATAGATAGGGAAATTCTTGATATTTTAAAATCATACGGTGTGACATCAATAGAACTTGGTGCTCAGAGTATGGCAAATCATGTTCTTAAGGCAAATGAAAGAGGTCACACGGCTGAGGACGTTTATAGAGCGTCGGTTCTTATTCGTGAATACGGCTTTGAACTGGGACTTCAGATGATGGTTGGTCTTTATAAAAGCAGTGTTAATGACGAACTTAAAACTATGGAAAGTATTATTGAAATATGTCCCGATACAGTCAGAATTTATCCGGTCGTTGTACTGAAGGGAACTAAGCTTGCAGAACTTTATGAAAGCGGAAAGTATAAATTAATGTCTTTTGATACGATTGTTGAGCTTTGCAGTAATATGCTTGAGGAATTTCATATGCAGGGTATTGATGTTATAAAGTGCGGACTTCATGCGTCTGACGGGGTAGAGGGTGATATGATTTCAGGATTTTATCATCCGGCGTTTAAAGAACTTAGTGAGAGCAGGATTTATCGGAGAAAAATGGAAAAAATCATTGCTGAAGGTTATAATAACAGTATAGTAAAAGTAATGAAATGCCGATTCAGTCAAGTGACCTTTGCAGTGAATCCGTCATGTATAAGCAAAGCGCTGGGGCATAAAAAGTCAAATATAGAATATTTCAGAAAACAAAATAATGTAGATATAAAAGTAGTGGGAGATGAAGATATCCCGAAATATCAGTGTGAAATCAGAGGTTGACATATGTATTTAAAATCATTGGAATTACAGGGCTTTAAGTCCTTTCCGGATAAAATAAAGCTTACCTTTGACAAGGGTCTTACAGCAGTTGTAGGACCCAACGGCAGCGGAAAAAGTAATATCGGCGATTCTGTAAGATGGGTTCTGGGGGAGCAATCCACTAAAACACTTCGGGGAAACAAAATGGAAGATGTTATTTTTTCCGGTACTGTTGCCAGAAAACCTGTAGGTTTTGCTATGGTAACGCTGAATATAGATAATTCCGACAGGGAGCTTAACAGTGATGATGACGAAGTAAGCGTTACAAGAAAGCTTTACAGAAGCGGTGAAAGCGAATATAAAATAAACGGCAAAAACGTACGTCTTAAGGATATAAACGAGTTGTTTATGGATACTGGTCTGGGACGTGACGGTTATTCGATCATCGGGCAGGGAAGAATTGCCGAGATTGTCAGTGCAAAGAGCAATGAACGGCGTGATATATTTGAAGAAGCGGCAGGCATTTCCAAGTTCAGATATAAGAAAGTCGAGGCGGAAAGAAAGCTTGCTGCCGCACAGGATAATCTGTTAAGGCTTAACGATATAGTAGCAGAACTTGAAGGACGTGTAGTGCCTCTTAAAATTCAGTCTGAAAAGGCAAAAAAGTTTGTTGTGCTTGCCCAGCAGAAAAAGACGCTGGAAATTTCCGTTTGGGTCAATCGTCTGGAGGAACTTAGATCAAAGCTTGACGAGCTTGAAAACGCACTGCTTATCAATAAAACAGAATATGAAAATATACAGAATGACATTGAGCGTGAAGAACTCAAAATTCAGGACGGTTACAGAAAAATTCAGGAGAGTACCGTAAACATTGAAGATCTGAGAGAAAAAATTCTTCAGACCGAACAGTTTTCTTCACAGTATAAGTCTGATATAGCGGTATGTGAAAATGATATTGCCCATAGTGAAGGCTCTTTGGCTTCTGTGAGGGAACAGCAGAAGAATCAGTCGGCTTATAAGGAAAAGATTAGTAAACAAATTGAAGAAAAAATAACACAGATTGAAGAAATAAAAAAACAGTCTGAGAGTATTGAAACGCAGCTTGAACAAGTTAAGAAAAGTTTTGAAGAAGCTCAGCGTGAAGCGGACAGTATCGGTAAAAGCTCTGATATGACCGGTAATGAAATAAATAATCTGTATATAAAGCTCAGTGAATTTCGTTCGGAAATTGGCAATTCTGATTCATCGGCACAGGACGCTGACGAACAGCTGGAAATGCTGCAAAATCAAAGGAAACAGCTGAGTGAACTTGCAGAGCAGTACGGTAAAGAGAAAGATGAGATTTCCGACGGTATAAGAGTATTGAAAGAAAAGTCCGAGGAATTGAGAAACAAATTTGTCGGACTGACAAAGCTTTATAATGACAAGCAGAAAAAGCTTTCCGATTACAAAAAAGAAAGTGAAAACATACTTTTTGATATAAGATCAAAAGAACAGAGAAAAAAACTTCTGATCGACCTTGAAAATAATATGGAGGGGTTTGCCAAAAGCGTCAGGGAGATAATAAAAGCATCCTCCGGAGGAAGAATAAGCGGAATCAGAGGAACGGTAGCTCAGCTTATTAATGTAAAGCAGGAATATGCGACCGCTATTGAAACTGCTTTGGGCGGAGCTATGCAGAACATAATTGTTGAGGACGATACTGCTGCAAAACGCTGTATAAGAATGCTTAAGGAACAGAGAATGGGTCGTGCCACATTTTTGCCTATGACTTCCGTGAGGGGAAACGTTCTAAATGAACAGCGTCTTTATTCGGAAAACGGTTTTGTTTCAATGGCAAACGAACTGGTTGAATTTGACGAGCAGTACAGAGGAATTGTCAATTCTCTGCTGGGACGTACTGCAGTAGCGGACGATATTGACAGTGCGGCAATGATCGCTAAAAAATTCGGCTATAAATTCAGAATAGTAACTCTGGACGGTCAGGTAGTCAATGCCGGAGGTTCGTTTACGGGCGGTTCTGCCGTGCATTCAGCCGGTGTGTTTTCACGTAAAAACGAGCTTGACAGTATTGAAAAGGATATAGAAAGTTTGAATGTAAAGCGTTCGGAAGCAGAATTGAAAACTCAGAGGCTTGCCGATGAAACAGCAAAGCTGGCAAGGCAGTCTGAGGAAATAAAGGAAGAGTTGGCTGTACTGACTCAGGATAAAATCAGATTTGATTCTGAGCTTGCCCGTGTATGCGCACTGGAAAAACAAACTGTTTCTCAGGCTGAGGATTTTGAAAATCGATTTAACAGTTTGCAGGAGAAAAAGAAAAATGCCTTGGAAAATGCTAAGAATGCACAGGAGAAATTTGAAGAAATAAGAAACCGTATTCGTATTGCAGAGGAAAATCTTGTTAAGGAACAGGGCAGAAAGGAATCTGTGAGAAACCGCAGAGAGTCTCTTTCTGCTGAAATGTCAGAACTGAAAATAAAATCTGCTGAGCTTGCTAAGGATTATGAATCTTCGCAGAGAGAGCTTGAAACCTTGAAATCCGGTATGACTGATACGGCTGAAAATCTGGGTAGACTGTCTGAAGAAGAAAAAAGCCTGGAACAGACTATTAAAGAAAAGAAAGAACTTATAGAAGAACGCAAACAGCAGCTGGAAAATGTTAAAACTACTATTGAAATTTGCAATACCGATATAAAAAAGTGGCAGAATATTCATCGTGAACAGGATATGTATGTTACAAATTTAAGAAACGGAATGAAGGCGCTTAATGACGCTAAAGAAAAGTATTCCGGTGAGATTTCTAAAATTGATGAACGTAAAATATCTGCGCAGCGTGATTATGACAGTATAATCAATCAGCTTTACGAGGTGTATGAGATGACTCGTTCTGAAGCGGAAAATGCGGCTGAAAAAATTAATGACCGTATGGCGGCTCAGAAAGAGCTTAATGAAATCAAAATGAAAATACGTGCTCTTGGTAATGTAAATGTAGGCGCTATTGAAGAATACAAGGAAGTTTCTGAAAGATTTAAGTTTTTGTCCGAACAGCTTACAGATGTCAGAACCTCCAAGCGTGACCTTGAAAAGCTCATTGAAGATCTGACTGGAGATATGTGCCGTATATTTGCGGAAAGCTTTGTGATTATAAATAATAACTTCAAGTCTATTTTTACGGAGTTGTTCGGAGGCGGAAAGGCAGAGCTTGTACTTACCGATCCTGAAAATGTTCTGGAATCGGGGATCGAAATCAGAGTAGCGCCGCCGGGAAAGGTGATAAAAAATCTTATTTCACTGTCCGGGGGAGAGCAGTCGTTTGTTGCGATATGTATTTATTTTGCTATACTTAAACTTAAGCCTGCGCCTTTTTGTATTCTTGATGAAATTGACGCCGCACTTGACGAAGTCAATGTTAAGAAATACGCACAGTATCTGAAAAAGTTTACAGATAAAACTCAATTTGTACTGGTAACTCACAGGCGAAGCGCCATGGAGGAAGCTAATGTTCTTTACGGCGTTACAATGCAGGAAGACGGTATTTCAAAGCTTCTGAAAATGGAACAGGTTGATATTGAAAATACAGCTCAATAGTCGGGAGGATTTAGATTATGGGATTTTTCAGTAAGATTAAAGACGGTCTTAAAAAAACCAAGGAATCAATGGTAAAGAAGATGCAGAAGGTTGTAAATTCCTTTACCAAAATTGATGAGGAATTATTTGAACAGCTGGAAGAAACAATGATAATGAGTGATATGGGTGTTGAAACATCTGTTCAGATATGTGAAGAGCTTAGAAAAAGAATCAAGGAAAGAGGAATTACAGATCCATCCGTTATAATGGAACTTATTCAGGAAATTGTTGCTGAAATGATGGGAGACGATATTGAACTTGATTTGTCATCAAAACCATCTGTTATAATGGTTATAGGCGTTAACGGTGCAGGAAAGACTACTACGATCGGTAAGATGTGTCATCAGTTTATAAATGACGGTAAAAAGGTCGTAGTTGCCGCTGCCGATACCTTCCGTGCCGCAGCTATTGATCAGCTTCAGGTATGGACTGATCGTGCCGGTGCAGATATTGTAAAGCATGCGGAGGGTTCTGATCCGGCGTCTGTTGTCTTTGACGCTATTGCTGCCGCTAAGGCAAGAAACTGTGATGTACTCATATGTGATACCGCAGGCAGACTTCACAATAAGAAAAATCTCATGGACGAACTTGCCAAAATGAACAGAATTATTGAAAGGGAAGCCCCGGACAGTTCAAAGGAAGTTCTTCTGGTGCTGGACGCTACGACCGGTCAGAACGCTGTTAATCAGGCAAGACTGTTTAAAGAGGTTGCACCTATTTCAGGTATCGTACTTACCAAGCTTGACGGTACAGCAAAGGGCGGTATTGTAATTTCTATTAAAAATGAATTGGGGATACCTGTTAAACTGATCGGTGTCGGAGAAAAGATTGATGATCTTCAGCCTTTTAACAGCAGAGATTTTGTTAGGGCATTATTTGAAAGTACTTCACAGACGGTACAGACAGAAGAGGAAAATGAAAATGAGCAATAAAAAAATAATTCTTGCAAGCAATAATAAGGGAAAAATCAGGGAAATTCAAGAAATACTGAGCCCCTTGGGATATGAAATTATTTCCATGAGGGATTCGGGAATTGATATTGATATTGAAGAAAACGGAAAGACTTTTAAGGAAAATGCAGGAATAAAAGCAAAAGCAATTTATGAGATCAGTCATACTGCCGTTATTGCCGACGATAGCGGTCTGGAAGTGGATTATTTAAACGGCGCTCCGGGAGTGTATTCTCACAGATATGCCGGAGAAAACGCTACAGATGAAGACAGAAACAACAAGTTACTATCAGAGCTTTCTGGTATTCCTGAGGAAAAAAGAGGAGCGGCATTTGTCTGCGAGATCTGCTATATTGACGAGGTTGGCACAGAGCAGTATGTAAGAGGAGAATGCAGAGGTAAGATAGGGTATGAACCTATAGGCGAAAACGGTTTTGGATACGATCCGCTTTTTATGTATGGTAAAAAATCATTTGCGGAAATTTCAGCAGAAGAAAAAAATAAAATCAGTCATAGGGCAGACGCTTTAAGAAAGCTTTGCAGTATTTTGAAATGATGAAAGGAAAAATAAATGCTAAACAGTAAACAGAGAGCAGCGCTGCGTGGAATCGCGAGCAATTACGAAACAATATTTCAAATCGGTAAGGGCGGTATTTCCGAAACCATGATTTCACAGGTGGACGACGCACTGAGAAAAAGAGAACTTATAAAGCTTCGTGTACTGGACAACAGTATGTATACAGCCAGAGAAGCAGCAGAAGAAATCGCATCAAAAACAGGTGCAGATGTTGTTCAGGTGATCGGCAGCAGATTTGTTCTTTTTAAGAGAAATCCTAAAGAGCCTGTAATAGAAATTAAACTGTAAAATGGCGAAAATCGGACTTTTCGGAGGAAGCTTCAATCCGATTCATAACGGACATATAAATCTTGCAGTAAGCGTCAAAAATGAATTGAAGCTTGATAAGGTAATATTTATTCCGTCGGGAACTGCTCCTCATAAATCCAGTAATGAGTATGTATCGTCTGAAGAAAGACTTGAAATGTGCCGTCTGGCACTTGAGGAATATGATGACTTTGAAATAAGTGATTACGAGTTATGCAGACAGGGGAAGAGTTATACTGTATATACAGTAAGACATTTCAAACAGCTTTATCCGTATGATGAATTGGTTTTGATGGTCGGAAGCGATATGCTTTTGACTTTTGATCAATGGTATGAATATCGTGAAATACTTGGAAAAGTAACTTTAGCAGCAATTTCACGTTGTGGTACAGATTTAAACCAATTGTATAAAATGTCTGAAAAGTTGAGCTTGTTTGGCAAGACAATTGTTGTAAATGCCAGTGCCGTTACAATATCCTCCACAAAAATACGAAAAATGATAAAAAATAATGAAGATATATCTTGCTATTTAAACGGAAAAGTAGTAAAATATATTATGCTGAAAAATCTGTATTCATAACAGCAGGATTTAGTATTAAATATTAAATTGGTATTTTTTAAACCGGAGGAATATAATTATGTATTCTTTGGAAGAATTAAAATCTTTTCTTAAAAAAAGACTTTCCAAAAAACGCTTTATTCATTCGCTGAATGTGGCAGACGAAGCTTATAAGCTTGCGGGAATGTATGGGGAAGATCCCGACAAAGCTTATCTTGCAGGACTTCTTCATGATATCTGTAAAGAAAGTCCGGCAGCAGAACAGGAAGAACTGATGCTTAAAGGGAATATGAATATTTCCGGAACTGAATTGGCGTCAAAAGCTTTGTGGCATGGTCCGGCAGGAGCTTATTTTATTAAATCTGAATTAGGGATTAATGACAGTGATATATTGAATGCTGTAAGGTATCATACAATAGGAAGATCAGGTATGTCAAAGCTTGAGGAAATTATTTATATGGCTGATCTTATTTCCGATGACAGGGACTATAAAGATGTTGATAAGATGCGTAAGCTTGCATATTCGGATTTTGAGAGGGCTATGTATGAAGCAGTCAGTTATTCAATAGAAAGCGTTTTAAAAAAGCAGGGTTATATTCCTGAATGTACTGTTAATTTATATAATCAATATTCATATATCTATTCAGTGCACAAGAAGAATAAGGAGAAAAATGATGGCAAAAAATAATAAGAATACAAGTAAAAACCGCATGTCCGATACGGTTAATAAAAAACCTAAGATGAAAAAGAAAAAATCTTCCCTTAAGGAAAAGATCATAATTGCAGTATCGATTATTGCTGCTGTAATAATAATTGCTGTCATGGTTCTTAATATTCCGATAATTCCTGTTGAAAGAACAAAGGACGGTCTTACATATACAGAGCATATCTCTATAATAAGATGGATAAAGGAACTTCAGCCTATGGCAGGTACAGAAGGGCTTTTATCCGCCGACCCGAACAGTTATGAATTAAACAGCGGTGCGGAATCAGTTGACGATAAGCGTGATTTTACGAACGATCAGATAATTGAAGGACAGTTTACGGTTCTGCTTCTGGGATTTGATGAGGATCGTTCAAATTCGGATGTTATGATGCTGTTCCATTTTGATATTATCAATGATAAGATAAATATTCTTCAAATACCAAGAGACAGTTTTGTACCGGATTATACGTACAGTGAAAATGGCAAGATTAACAGCGTGTATACGTTAGGTGATGAAAATCTGATACCGATCCAGCGAGTTGTTGATGCCGTAAGAGATACTTTCGGCATTCCAATCGACAGATATATAACTACAGGATGCGCTGATATTGTAGATATGGTTGATTTGGTCGGAGGCATTCCGATAGATCTTCCTGAAGATGTATTCTATTCATATGATAAAATTCTTTATGCCGGTGAACAGGTGCTTAACGGTGAACAGGCAGAATTGTTTGTTCGTGCAAGAAAAGGATACATGGAAGGCGATATCGGACGTGTAAAAGCACAGAGAATATTTATGGCTGCCTGTATGGAAAAAGCTCTTAATATGGGAACAGTTGAATTGACTAAATTCCTTACAGAAGTGTATAATAAAGGATATATAGGCACTGATCTGACTTTGCAGGAAATGAGTATTCTTGCAGACTTCGGAAGCAATATGAATCTTGACGATGTTACGGTTCAGATGGTTCCGGGTGAAGCGACCGAGTATAACGGATATTCAGTGTGGTCTATCCATAAAAATGCAACTATTGATGTTATAAACGAATATTTCAGACCGTATCAGCCTGATTTAAGCTATGATTCCCTGCCTATTACAGAGCTTATTGAAAGCGATTATTATACTACCGATGTTTATGATGAGAATCAGGATACTTTACAAGATATTGCAGACGGAGCTACCCCGGGAGAGAGCAAAAAGAAAACTACGGAAACTTCATCTTCTGAGGAAAGCAGTTATGACGGCTATGATGATTATGATTATAATCAGGAGGAAAACTACGGATACTAATTAAACGTAAAGGAGATAATATATGACTCAAAAGGAAATGCTGAAAACTATAATCAGTACTCTTGATAAAAAGAAAGCGGAAAGTATTCAGGCTATAAAAATTTCAGATCTGACTATACTTGCAGATTATTTTATTATTGCAAGCGGAAATAGTTCGACTCAGACAAGAACTTTGGCAGAGGAAGTTGAGTACCAAATGTCTCAGGCAGGTGTTGAGCCAAACAGAAAGGAAGGCTATAACGGTTCAAACTGGGTAATACTTGATTACGGCGATATAGTTGTTCACATTTTTTATAAAGAAACAAGGGATTATTATCAGCTTGAAAGACTGTGGGCTGACGGTGAAAAAATAGACATTGAGGAATATGTAATTGAGGAGTGAATTACATGAATACAAACAATCAGACGGGACGAAATATTTCATTGATAGTCGGCGCTTATTTTATTTTAAAATCAGTGATTAATCTGATTCTCGGCGGGGGTGTATCCGATATAGTAATTGCAGTTGCTGAAGCGGCTGCACTCTATACCGGTCTTATGTACTTGAATTATGTTGTTGCAGCAGTTGCGGCGCTTATAGTAATTATACACCTTCCTGCAAACATAAGTCATTTTACAGATAATTGGATATATCTTCTTGAGGGTGTAATTGATATTATATTTGCAGTAATAATCTGTATAAATCCAAATGTTAAAGAACATTTTACAAACAAGTGGTCAAGTAACTCCGGCAGTAAGTAAAATAAGTTGGAATTGATATAAATTAATTGTTAAAGAGGAATGATATAATGAGTGAGAAGTATAATTTTACTGCCATTGAAAAAAAATGGCAGAGGTACTGGGATGAACACAATACTTTCAGAGCGGGTACTGACTATTCAAAGCCAAAATTTTATGCTCTGGTAGAGTTTCCTTATCCATCGGGACAGGGATTGCATATCGGTCACCCGCGTCCTTATACTGCTATGGACATAGTTTCCAGAAAAAGACGCCTGGAGGGATATAATGTACTGTTCCCCATGGGCTGGGACGCTTTTGGTCTCCCTACAGAAAATTACGCTATTAAAAATAAAATTCACCCTGCCATAGTGACGGAAAAGAATATTGCACATTTTAAGGAACAGCTGAAAATGCTCGGACTTTCCTTTGACTGGGAAAGAGAGGTAAATACAACTTCACCGGAATATTATAAATGGACTCAGTGGATTTTCCTTCAGATGTTCAAAAAAGGACTTGCCTATAAAAAGGAAATGGCAGTAAACTGGTGTACTTCATGCAAGGTGGTACTTGCTAATGAAGAAGTTGTGGGCGGCTGCTGTGAACGCTGCGGCGGAGAGGTAATAAGAAAGGTTAAATCACAGTGGATGTTGAAAATTACCGAGTATGCCCAGAGACTTCTTGACGATCTTTCAGAAGTAAATTATCTTGATAAAATTAAATCTACACAAACAAACTGGATCGGACGTTCTACAGGTGCGGAGGTTAATTTTGAATCTACTGCCGGAGATATTCTGACCGTTTATACTACAAGACCGGATACTCTTTTCGGCGCTACATATATGGTAATTGCACCGGAGCATCCATACATTGAAAAATGGGCTGATAAGCTTGAAAATATGGATGAAATAAAAGCTTATCAGGATATGGCTGCCAAAAAGTCTGATTTTGACAGGACGGAAATGAACAAGGATAAAACAGGTGTCGAACTGAAAGGCGTTAAGGGTATAAATCCTGTGAACGGCAGGGAGATTCCTATATTTATTTCAGACTATGTTCTTATGTCTTATGGTACAGGCGCTATTATGGCTGTACCGGCTCATGATACCCGTGACTATGATTTTGCAAAGGTTTTCGGTCTGCCGATCATTGAAGTGGTTAAGGGCGGAGACGTTGAAAAAGAGGCGTTTACTGACTGCGCTACAGGTACAATGACAAACAGCGGATTTTTAGACGGATTGTCTGTTGAGGACGCAAAGGTGAAGATTAAGGAATGGCTTGAGGAAAACGGCAAGGGTGCTTCAAAGGTAAATTACAAGCTCAGAGACTGGGTATTCTCACGTCAGCGATACTGGGGCGAGCCGATTCCGGTGGTTTACTGTGAAAAGTGCGGCTATGTAGGACTTCCTGAAAGCGAACTTCCTCTGACGCTTCCTGATGTCGATAGCTATATGCCTACAGATAACGGTGAAAGTCCGTTGGCAACACTTGACAGCTTTATTAATACAACATGTCCGCACTGCGGCGGTCCGGCAAAGAGAGAAACTGATACAATGCCTCAGTGGGCAGGTTCTTCATGGTATTTCCTGAGATACTGCGATCCTGACAATAAAAATGAACTTGCTTCAAAGGAAGCTCTTGATTACTGGATGCCAGTTGACTGGTATAACGGCGGCATGGAGCATACCACACTGCATCTGCTGTATTCACGTTTCTGGCATAAGTTCCTTTATGATATCGGTGTTACAACAACTAAAGAGCCTTACATGAAGCGTACTTCACATGGCATGATTCTAGGTGAGGACGGACAGAAAATGTCTAAATCCAGAGGAAATGTTATCAATCCTGATGATGTTGTAAAGGAATACGGAGCTGATACGCTTCGTCTTTACGAGATGTTTATCGGTGACTTTGAAAAAACCGCTCCGTGGAGTCCTTCAAGTATTAAGGGCTGCAAGAGATTTCTTGACAGAGTATGGTCATTGCAGGATTGCATTATTGACGGTGATGATTACAGAGAATCCCTTATTGCGTCATTCCATAAGACAATAAAAAAGGTAAGCGAAGATATAGAAAATCTGAAATTCAATACGGCAATTGCAGCTATGATGGCATTGCTGAATGAAATTACCGCAACAGGTAAAATTAACCGTGCAGAACTGAAAACACTGCTGATACTTCTCAATCCTTTTGCACCTCATATGACAGAGGAAATGTATGAAAATAATTTTGACGGAGTACTCAATGAACAGCAATGGGTTAAATACGATGAGTCTCTGTGCATTGAAAACACGGTTGAGATTGTAGCGCAGGTTAACGGTAAAATCAAGGCAAAGCTTGTGGTTCCTGTTGACGGTGACAAGGAAGAAATTCTTGCAGCTGCACTGAAAGATGATAAAGTAAATGAAGCAATTGATGGAAAAAGTATTATAAAACAGATATATGTACCAAATAAATTGGTTAATTTTGTTGTAAAGTAACAAAATTTTAAAACTGAACTTGACATATATAAATGTTTATGATAAAATAAAATGTATATTAAATGTAACATATTTCTGCTGTTGCAGTAAGAACAAGGTTTGATAACTGACATTCGCATTTTATGTGAAATGATTAGTATAAAATTCAGATTTTAAAATCTGAAAAACCTCTGTCTTTGGGGCAAAGGGAGGGAAAATAGTGGCAGAAGTTCGCGTTGGAAAGAACGAATCATTAGATACAGCTCTTAAACGTTTTAAGAGATCCTGTGCTAAGGACGGTGTTATCGCTGAAGTTCGTAAGAGAGAACACTACGAAAAGCCTTCAGTAAAGCGTAAGAAAAAGTCTGAGGCAGCTCGTAAACGCAAATATTAATTTGCATAAAGGCAATTGTAATTGCCTGATGATTAAAAGACAAAAAAGCGGGCGTAAGCTCGCTTTTTCGTTTATACGTTTTAGTTTCTTGTGAAATCGACATAAAAATAGTGTATAATATTATGGCGGAATTGATTAAGGAAGTTCTGCTTTAACGGAAAGGATTACCAATATGCTGTTCAGAGCTGATTTTGCGTTTAAAAGCGTACTGGAAATATCACCTGATTTTCTTCATAAACAGAATATAAGAGGACTGCTGTTGGATCTTGACAATACTCTTACAACTCATGACAATCCCCAACCGGCTGACGGTGTTCTTGACTGGATTGCAGAAATTAAGGGCAGCGGAGTTAAAATGGTTATAGTTTCAAATAATCATCCACCCAGAGTGAAGCCTTTTGCGGACATGCTGGGACTTGATTTTATTTGTGAGGGTAAAAAACCGCTTTCAAGCGGATTCAACCGTGGGCAGAAAATGATGAATATTCCGTTTTCTCAGCTTGCGGTGGTCGGCGACCAGATTTTTACCGATATACTTGGTGCGAATCTGAAAAGAGTAAGAGGAATTTTTGTTTACCCTATAGAACATGAAAAAACTGCCTTTTTTAAACTTAAGAGGTGGGCGGAAAAACCATTCCTGCCGAAGATAATATAAAGTAATTAAAAATAATAGCTATTTTGAATAAAAAATGGAGGATAAGCATGTCAGCTAAATTCGGACCTGCGGGAAACTCAGACAGTTTTTCTGCAAAATATAAATCATCGTCTGACGCACCTGTGTTCCTGAAAGAAATGGGACTGGACTGTTATGAATATCAGTGCGGAAGGGGAGTCAGAGTAAGCGATAAGGCAGCAGAGGCAATACGTTCAAAGGCTGAAGAAAATGGTATAGGATTGTCATTGCATGCACCGTATTTTATATCTCTTTCGTCCGTTGAACCGGAAAAGCGTGATAACAGCATAAATTACATACTGCAAAGCTGTGACGCCGCTATGAGAATAGGTGCGGACAGAATTGTCATTCACAGCGGTTCGTGTTCAAAAATGACCCGTGAGGAAGCGTTGGAGCTTGCTAAGGACACCTTGACTCGTGCAAGACAGCAGGCGGTTGAACAGGGATTTGAAAAAATTCATTTTTGTCCTGAAACAATGGGAAAAACTAATCAGCTGGGTAATCTTACCGAAGTACTCGAAATGTGCAGACTGGACGATACTTTTATTCCCTGCATAGATTTCGGTCATCTTAATGCCAGAACATTCGGAGGTATAAAATGCGGCGATGACTATGAAAAAATGCTGGACGAGGTTGAAAATGCTTTGGGAGCTGACAGACTTAAAGTGTTTCACAGTCATTTTTCTAAAATTATGTATACAAATCCAGGCGGAGAAAAAAAGCATCTGACGTTTGAAGATAATGAGTATGGTCCGGATTTTGAACCCCTTATGGAAATCATTGCAAAGAAAAATCTTTCACCCGTATTTATATGCGAAAGCTCGGGTACTCAGGCGGAGGACGCATTGAAAATGAAAGAAAATTATTTAAGCTATAAATAAGAGAGGCGGTATTTATGAAAAAAATACTTGTGATAAACGGTCCTAATCTGAATCTTCTCGGAGAACGTGAACCGGGAATTTACGGTGACGATACATATGAATCCCTTTGTGAAATGATTATGGATAAGGCAGATGAAATGAATATTAAATGCGAGATTTTTCAGTCCAATCATGAGGGAGCAATAATTGATAAGCTTCATTCGGCAAGAATGAATTTTAATGGTGTTATACTCAATGCAGGAGCTTACACCCATTACAGTTATGCAATTCGTGATGCAATTTCTGCGATAAGTATTCCGGTTGTTGAAGTGCATATAAGTAATGTTTTTGCAAGAGATGAATTCAGAAAAAATTCTGTTATCGCTCCTGTGTGCAAGGGAAGTATTTCTGGCTTTGGATTTTCTTCTTATTTTCTGGCAATGGACGCATTGGTGAAGTACTATGGATAGAATTAAGCAACTTGTACTCCCAGAAGGTGTCGACGGTGCGCTGATAACCTCAGACATTAACAGAAGGTATTTTACCGGAATGAAATCGTCGGCAGGCATGTTACTGATATTCAAAGAGTGCGCTTATCTTATCATTGATTTTAGATATATTGAAAAAGCAAGAAACACTGTTAAAAACTGTACTGTAATGGAACAAGAAAACCTTACAGAACAGATCAACAGTCTTATGAAAAAACATAATGCAAAATCTCTTGCAGTGGAATCAATGGATATGACGCTTAGCAGAATGAGTTTTCTTGAAAAAAAATTTCCGGATATTGAATTCATAAAATCCGATGAACTCAGCAATAATATTTATGATATGAGGACTATTAAATCTGCTGAGGAAATTGAAAAAATTCACAAAGCACAGGAAATTGCTGAAAAAGCATTCGATGAAATACTTGGATTTATTAGTCCGGGAGTTACAGAGCGTGAAATTGCTCTGAAATTGGACAGCTGCATGCTTGAAAACGGTGCCGAGGGACTGTCATTTGAGACAATTGCTCTTGCCGGAGCAAATACGTCTATGCCTCATGGAGTACCGGGAAATTATAAGGTGAAAAACGGTGATTTTGTACTTATGGATTTCGGTGCAGTCTATGATGGGTACCACAGCGATATGACAAGAACAGTCTGCGTGGGACAGCCTTCGGAGAAAATGGGAAAGATTTATGATATAGTACTTAAAGCACAGCTGGAAGCTTTGAAAAAAGTTAAATCCGGTATAACCGGCAGTGAGCTGGACGGTTATGCTAGGGATATTATTGATGAATCGGGTTATGGAGATTTCTTCGGACATTCTCTGGGTCACGGAGTCGGAATGGAAATACATGAGTTTCCGACTGCTTCGTCAAAATCCGAAACAATTTTAAAAGAAAATATGGTAGTCACTGTTGAACCGGGTATTTATCTGCCCGGAGAATTTGGAGTTAGAATTGAAGATTTCGTTGTTGTGACTGAAAATTCACATCAAAATTTAACAAATTGCCCTAAAAAATTGATAATTTTATAAAAAGGTATTGAAAAAAAGTCAAAGTTGTAGTATAATAATAACAAATTTATTATTAAATTCCAGTAAGTTTTTAATTTTGGAGGTATTTTATGATTTCAGCAGGCGATTTCAGAAACGGCGTTACATTTGAACTTGACGGTAACGTTGTTCAGGTTATCGAATTTCAGCACGTTAAACCGGGTAAGGGTGCTGCTTTTGTAAGAACTAAATTTAAGAATGTTATCACAGGCGCTGTGGTTGAACGTTCGTTTAACCCGACAGATAAATATCCTACTGCTTTCATCGAAAGAAAGGACATGCAGTATTCTTATAATGACGGACAGCTTTATTATTTTATGGATACTGAAACATATGAACAGGTTCCGATCGGTGAAGATGTTTTAGGTGATAATTTTAAGTTTGTAAAAGAGGAAATGATTTGTAAGATCTGCTCATATAAGGGTAATGTTTTTGCTGTTGAGCCTCCTACTTTTGTGGAACTTGAAATTACAGACACAGAACCGGGCGTAAAGGGCGATACGGCAACTAACGCTACAAAGCCGGCTACAGTTGAGACCGGTGCGGAAATCAGAGTTCCTCTGTTCATCAATCAGGGCGACAGAGTTCGTATTGATACAAGAACAGGCGAATACATGGAAAGAGCTTAATTTTTATTTAATAACATAAAGGAGGGCTATCTCATGAAGCTTACTGAAAAAATGTCATATTTGCAGGGAATGCTTGACGGGCTTGATATTGATACTTCTACTAAGGAAGGCAAGCTGTTAGTGCAGATGACTGAGGTTATGCATGAAATGGTAATGTGCGTTGACGATCTTCAGACCCAGGTTGACGAGCTTACAGAGCTTTGCGATATCCTTGATTCTGATTTGGGAGAAATGGAAGAGGATTTTTACGACACAGATGATTGTGATTGCTGCAATGAAGATGATTACGATGATTTTGATTTCGACAGCGACGAGCTTTATGAAGTATGCTGTCCTAATTGCGGTGAAACAGTTATTCTTGATGAAAGTATGATTGAAGAAGGTTCAATTGACTGTCCTGAATGCGGTCTGAATCTCGAATTTGATTATTTTGACGATACTGAAGTATCTGACCTTTCAGATGACAGTAACGAAGAATAAAAAGAAAAACCTGCGGTAATACAGTAAAAGTTTATTACGCTTTTCAGGTAGCGATATCATGAAATGCTTAGCGTTTTGAAAGAACTGTCAGCAGATAAGCAAAAGCTGATTGAAATGTGTTATTGGAATAATCAATAAATGCAGGAAATGGAAAAAGCATTTGCAATAACAATGAAAGTATCTATAGAAATTGAGACTTTCTCTATGATATAATCCCCTTAGAGTAGACACACGGAAAGAATACACTAAGGGGATTATTCTATGTCCAGAAAAAGCAAAGTAACAAATGAAGAACGAATAGCAGCGGTATAAGAATAGCTAGAAAGTTATCACGGAATTGCAGGCCGTTATGCGAGGATACAATAAATTTTAACACCAACTTAAAGCTATGACTGATAAGGCAATAGAAACACAGAAGAATTTACAATGCAATCTGATTTTTATTGACATTTATAATTCTTAATGATATAATTAAAATAATATATGATTGGAGGATGGATTTAATGGTCTGTAAAAATTGCGGTGAAAAATGTTTCTCCGGAGAAGTGTGTAAATGCGGAGAAAAAATGCCGAAAGTAAATAGCGCCGGAGTATTAATAAATTCAATTATTTGTTCAATTTTATTGGTTATTTCTATTATTTCTATTGTTTTAACTATGTCATTTAGAAATATTGTGAATAATAATATTCTTGTCGATACAATTAAAGATGTTGATTTATGCAGTCTTGAGGTTCAGGATGAATCCGGAAAGACAGTGCAGCTTGATGAATATATTTATAATAATTATATTGATGATGACAGAATATCAGTACAGAATGTAGATAATGTTTTAAATGATCCGTTTATTAAAGATTTTATTATTGAAAAACTTGAAGGTTATCAGGATTTTTGTATGGACAAAGGAGAAATGGTTTATATCACTTCAGATGATATTGTAAATCTTATTGATGAAAACAGTGATTTACTTTTCAATGAAGCGGGATTGCAATTTCTTGAACCTGATAAGCAACAGCTCAGAAACGATTTAAGCGTATTGGATGATTTTAAAGATTTTTCCGACAATTATCTGACCGGTTGGTTTAGCAGCGGACTTATACATACATTCTTCTCATTAGCAAATGTTATTTTTCTTGCAGTGCTAATGGCTGTAATTTTAATACAATGGATTGTTATTTATAAATTAAATTCAAGAAGGATCGGAAAAGCGCTGAGAAAATACAGTATTGTTCTTATAATACCGTCATTTATTATATTTGCTTCAACATTTTCATTTTTATTTTTTGAAGAAAACAGTATTGTGAATGCTATAACTTCTGATATAAAGTGGTCGTTTACAATATCCTCCGGTATTATTCTTGCTGTAGGGATTGTTTTGCTTTTGATATCAATACCTATGAATATTAAAAAGAAAAACATAGTTGAAATTCCGTCAGATGCAGCTGAAAATTCTGCTGAAGAACAGCCTGTTTACGCAGCTGTTTCTCAAAATGCTCCTATAACAGAAAATATTCAGGAAAATAAAGCTTTTACTGAAAATTCAGATTCTGCCGACGGTTTATGTCCTCAGTGCGGACATAAGAATAAAACCGGTTCATCTTTTTGCAGTCAATGTGGTTTAAAATTGAAATAATATCTGTGACCGGCTTTGAAAGCCGGTCAGTTTTTAGTAAACTGCATTGCAAAGCAAAAAAAGTCGGGAAAATAAAAGAATGTTATGCTATAATGTAAATACAGTCAGGGTAGGGAGATGAAAGCTGTGAACGGATGGAGTCAAGGTATACAAAATGCAATTGAATATATTGAAGAAAATATTACTGATAGGCTTGAGATCAATGATATCGCTTCTAAGGCGTATGTTTCTGCATTTCATTTTCAGCGAATTTTCAGTATTTTATGCGGTTATACCATAGCTGAATATATTCGAAACCGAAGGCTTACTCTTGCCGGACAAAGACTTTCAGTGTCTAATGAAAGGATAATTGACATTGCTTTGGAATTTGGATACGATTCTCCTGACAGTTTTGCAAGAGCCTTTACAAGGTTTCACGGTATTTCTCCTTCGGCTGCAAAAGAAAAAGGTGCAAAGCTTAAATCATTTGCACCTTTAAGAATTAAACTTACATTGGAGGGCGGTACTATGTTAGAGTACTCAATAGTGTCAAAAGCGGCTTTTACAGTTATGGGTAAAGTAAAAAAATTCAGTTTCAGTAATTCTTATGAGGAAATTCCAAAGTTCTGGGACGAACATATGAAAAGCGATGATAGTAAAATAGTTTGTGGTATGTTCGGCGTTTGTTATGATGGAGATAAAAACGGTTTTGAATACCTTATTGCTGATAATTATATTCCTCAGAATGAAGTTCCTGATGGGTATACTACAAGAACAATCCCTGAGGGAATGTGGGCGGTATTTCCTTGCAGAGGCGAGTTTACTACAGCAATACAGGAGGTAAATACAAAGATCTGGAATGAATGGCTTCCAAATTGTAAAGAATATAAGCTTGCAGGGAATTATAATATTGAAATGTATACTCCTATATGTGAAAATCCCGAAGATAATTATTGTGAAATATGGATTCCGGTAGTAAAAATCTAAGAAATATTGAATGGTTAAAAAGGACAGGATTAATCCTGTCTTTTTTATTTTTATTTATTAATGAGAAAAATACATAAATTAAAATTACTTGCAAATAATTTCAGATTATGGTATGATTAAAGAGTTTGAAAGAAATTTAAAAGAAAAAGGAAGGAGCGTCAGTATGGCAAAAAAACAACAGGATTACGGTAACGAAAGTATTACTATGCTGAAAGGACCTGATAAAGTAAGAAAGCGTCCGGGAGTAATTTTTGGTTCGGATGGTCTGGATGGCTGTGAACATTCTGTTTTTGAAGTTATATCAAATTCTATTGACGAGGCACGTTCCGGCTATGGAAATAAAATAGTTGTTACAAAGTATAATGATAATACAATAGAAGTTGAGGATTTTGGCAGAGGCTGCCCTGTTGACTATAATAAATCAGAGGAACGCTTTAACTGGGAGCTTGTTTACTGCGAATTGTATGCCGGAGGCAAGTATGATGACAGCTCAGATATGTATGAGTATTCTCTGGGACTTAACGGTCTGGGACTTTGTGCTACTCAGTTTTCATCTGAATTTATGGACGTTGAAATAATCAGAGACGGTTATAAGTATAATCTTCATTTTGAGAAAGGTGAAAATGTCGGCGGACTGAAAAAAGAAAAGACATCCAAAAAGCAGACAGGCACTAAAACTAAATGGAAACCGGATCTTGATGTATTTACAGATATAAATGTCAGGGACGAATATTTTCAGGACGTATTGAAAAGGCAGGCAGTTGTAAATCCGAATCTTCTTTTTGTTTATCGTTTTCAAAAAGAAGACGGAAGCTTTGAAGAAAAAGAGTTTATCTATGAAAACGGAATAACGGATTATGTTAACGAAATTGCCGCTGGAGAAAATTTAACTTCTGTTCAGAATTGGAGTGCGGACAGGGTTGGACGTGACCGTGAAGACAAGAGCGAATATAAAGTAAAAATGGAATTTGCTCTTACTTTTTCAAATAAAATAAAAAAAATCGAGTATTATCATAATTCTAGCTTTCTTGAGCATGGCGGTTCTCCGGAGCGTGCCGTAAAGCAGGCTTTTGTGTCTCAGATAGACGCATATTTGAAGCAGAATAACAAATACTTGAAAAACGAAAAGAAAATTACATTTGATGACGTTGAAGATTGTTTAATTCTTGTTTCTTCGTCTTTTTCAACACAGACTTCATATGAAAATCAGACTAAAAAAGCAATTACTAATAAATTTATTTATGAAACTATGACGGAATTTTTAAAACATCAGCTTGAAATTTACTTTATTGAAAATCCAGACGAGGCTTTAAAAATTGCCGAACAGGTTATGGTAAACAAGAGAAGTCGTGAAAATGCTGAAAAAACACGTCTGAATTTAAAGAAAAAGCTTGCAGGCACTATTGACTTATCCAATATGGTCAAAAAGTTTGTGGATTGCCGTACGAAAGATGTCAGCAGACGAGAGCTTTATATAGTGGAGGGTGATTCGGCTCTGGGCGCTGTAAAACTTGCAAGAGAAGCAGAATTTCAAGCGGTTATTCCTATAAGAGGTAAAATACTTAACTGTCTTAAAGCTGATTATGTAAAGATTTTTAAAAATGATATTATTACTGATCTTATTAAAGTACTTGGCTGTGGTGTTGAAGTATCTTCAAAGGCTAACAAAGACATTTCTTCATTTAATCTTGAAAATTTCAGATGGAGTAAAGTTGTCATATGTACCGATGCCGACGTTGACGGATTTCAGATAAGAACGCTGATTCTTACAATGCTTTACAGACTTACTCCTACTTTGATTGAAAAAGGTTATGTTTATATTGCAGAATCACCGCTTTTTGAAATAACAACGAAAGATAAAACGTATTTTGCATACAATGAAAAAGAAAAATCCGATATTTTAAATATGATAGGAAATAAAAAATATACCTTGCAGCGTTCAAAAGGTCTTGGTGAAAACGAACCGGAAATGATGTCGTTAACTACAATGAATCCTGAAACAAGAAGGCTTATTAAGGTTTCTCCTGCTGATGTAGAAGCAACAACCGCTATGTTCGATATGCTTCTGGGAGATAATCTTCAGGGCAGAAAAGACTATATTGCAGAATTTGGCAGTGATTATCTGGAAATGGCAGATATTTCGTAATTAATGTCTACTGGATCTTTTAGCAGATAAAACAAGGAGAGTGAAAAATAAATGGCAAGAAAGTCCGATAAAGAAAAAACACCTAAAAGGAAAAATACACCGGACGCTTTTATTGAAAATGCCGGTGTTGTAATAGATGAAAAAATTACTGATACTCTTGAAAAGAATTATATGCCCTATGCCATGAGTGTTATAGTTTCAAGAGCACTGCCGGAAATCGACGGTTTTAAACCGTCTCACAGAAAGCTTTTGTATACAATGTACAAGCAGGGATTGTTAACCGGAAAGCGTACTAAATCTGCAAACGTGGTAGGAGAGACAATGAAACTCAATCCTCACGGAGACGGTGCTATATACGAAACAATGGTACGTATGTCAAGAGGTAATGAAACGCTGCTGCATCCGTTTGTGGATTCAAAAGGAAATTTCGGTAAGGCGTATTCCAGAGATATGGCGTATGCAGCGTCAAGATATACGGAAGTAAAGCTTGATCCTATATGTAACGAGCTTTTCAGGGACATTGATAAAAATACGGTGGATTTCGTACCTAACTATGATAATTCAACAACCGAACCAACGCTTCTTCCGGCTTCTTTTCCGACAGTGCTGGTAAACTCTAATATGGGTATTGCAGTATCTATGGCAAGCAGTGTTTGTCCGTTTAATTTGGCTGAAGTGTGTGAGACTTGTATAGCACTGATAAAAAATCCGGAACATGATATTATCAGTACATTGAAAGGCCCTGATTTTCCCGGCGGCGGGTTTATGCTTTACGATGAAGATGAAATGAAAAAAATCTATGCTACCGGTAGAGGTTCGGTAAAACTGCGTTCTAAGTATAATTATGATAAGTCTGCAAATTGTATTGAAATAACGCAGATTCCTTATAGTACTACTATTGAAGCTATTATTGAAAAGATAATAGAACTGATAAAGGCTGGAAAAATACGTGAAATTTCCTATATTCGTGATGAAACTGATTTAAGCGGTCTGAAAATTGCAATTGATCTGAAAAGAGGTACTGATCCTGAAAAACTTATGAACAAGCTTTTCAAGCTTACTCCATTACAGGATAATTTTGCGTGTAATTTTAATATACTTATCGGCGGAACTCCGAAAGTTATGGGAGTCCGTGAAATACTTGAAGAGTGGATAGCGTTCAGGGAAGAGTGCGTAAAACGCCGTGTTTACTTTGATTTGAACAAAAAGAAAGATAAGCTTCATTTATTAAAAGGACTTGGAAAAATTCTTCTTGATATTGACAAGGCTATTAAAATTGTAAGAGAAACGGAAGAAGAAAATGAAGTTGTGTCAAATCTTATGGTGGGGTTCGGTATAGATGAGATTCAGGCGGAATATGTTGCTGAAATAAAACTGAGACATTTAAACCGTGAGTATATTCTCAATAGATTGAATGAAATTGAGTCTTTGGAAAAAGAAATTTCAGAAATGGAAGATATACTTTCCAGCAAAAATAAGATAAGAAGCATTATAGTTTCTGAGCTTAAGGAAGTAATCAAAAAATACAGTAAGCCAAGAAATACAATGTTTTTCTATAAAAATGATATTGAAGATGTTGATATTGCAGAAGAAATACCTGACTATCTGGTGAATTTATTTCTGTCAGGCAGCGGATATTTTAAGAAAATTACTCCCCAGTCCCTTCGCATGAGCAGTGAACAGAAGCTTAAAGAAGGAGATAGTATAATAATTCACAAAGAGGCTACCAATCTTACTGAACTTCTGTTCTTTACTGATAAATGTCAGGTTTATAAATCAAGGGCTTCTGCATTTGACGATACCAAGGCAAGCGTACTTGGTGATTATGTTCCGGCTAAGCTTGGTTTTGACGAGGGAGAAGAGCTTCTTTATATGGCTGATACTATTGATTATGAAGGATATATGCTTTTCTTTTTTGAAAACGGAAAAGCTGCGAAAGTACCATTAAAAGCTTATGAAACCAAAACCAACAGAAAAAAACTTGCAAATGCATATTCCGGTAAATCGAAACTTTGTGGAATGCTTTATATAAGTGAAGATATTGATATTATGCTGAGATCCTCTAACGGCAAAGTTATTATTTTTAATACTTCATTGTTAAATCCAAAGTCTACAAGAGATACAATAGGAGTACAGACAATGACCTTAAAAGGTAATTATGTTTTGGAGCAAGTTCAAATTGCTGATGAAAAAATGCTTGAGGCGTTAAAAAAATATCGTGTTAAAAATATTCCGGCTGCTGGTATGGGAGGAAAGGATCTCATGGAGTATAATCAATTAAAATTGTAGAAAATTGCATTATTTTTATAAATTACAACCTATTAATTTGGTTGAAGCGACAAAATTAAACTGAATCTAATTATTCTCTATACTTTTTTTATTTCCTATGATATAATGAATACAGTTGTGTAAAATATAGATAAAACTTTTGTAAAGGAAATTGAGGGGAAAATTCTCAGGAGGAATTTATGTCTACAACTGAAATCATTCAAATTGCGATAACTACATTGGGCGGTATTGCCTTGCTGCTTTACGGAATGAATGTTTTAGGCTCCGGTCTGGAAAAAATTTCCGGAGGAAAAATGGAGAAAATTCTGGAAAAGCTTACAAATAATATTTTTAAGGCTGTTATTTTGGGCGCTTTGGTAACGGCAGTAATTCAAAGTTCAAGCGCTACGACTGTAATTGTAGTCGGACTGGTTAATTCAGGCATTCTTACGCTGTCCGCAGCAGTTGGCATTATAATGGGCGCTAATATCGGTACTACTATTACAGGACAAATTCTGCGTCTGGGGGATTTGGAAAATAATCAATCGCTTGGAACTGCAATGGAATTTATAACTCCGACTTATCTTGCACCAATGTTGGCGATTATTGGAATAATTATAATTTTAATTGCCAAAAAAGACAGTATAAGAGCAGTAGGCGATATTGGAATGGGTCTAGGCATATTGTTTACCGGTATGCTGTCGTTGACTGATGCTGTTAAACCACTTTCAGAGCTGGAAGCTTTTAGAAACTTATTTGCAAGTCTTGAAAATCCAATTCTTGGAATTTTAGCAGGAACTGTTGTAACGGCATTAATTCAGAGTTCGTCTGCTTCAATTGGAATTCTTCAGGCTGTTTCTGCTACCGGAGTATTAAAGTTTGCAGCAGCGTTCCCAATTATTATGGGACAAAATATAGGCACTTGTTCTACATCAATTTTGTCAAGTGTTGGTGCAAGTAAAAATGCTAAAAGAACAGCAATGGTTCACTTTTACTTTAATTTTATAGGTACAGTTTTATTTCTGATTTGCGTGTATATTTTAAAAGCCTTCGATTTGATTCCTATGTGGAACGATACTATGGATATGGGATCTATAGCGAATTTTCATACTTTATTTAATATTATTGTAACCGTGGTATTTATTCCCTTTCATAAAGTACTGGAAAAGCTTGCTATTATGACCATAAGATCCAAGCCGGAGGATGAAGACGAAATTGCAGTTGATTCAGCAGAAAATATGTTGGATTCACGATTCCTTAAATCACCGTCCCTGGCGATTCAATATGCAAGTAATGCTGTATCATATATGGGCAAGCTTGCCAGAGAAAATTATAAAATGAGCTGTGAGCTTCATTTTTCATATGATACAAAGCATGCGGAGAGAATCAGAGAATATGAAGAGATCATTGACAGAACAGAGGACAGGCTGAATTCATATCTTGTTTCAATTACTGATTGTGAATTAAGTGTTGCTGAAAGCAGATCGGTAACATCACTTCTGCATATAATTACTGATTTTGAAAGAATAGGGGATTATGCTTTTAATATTATGGAAGCAGCGGAATATATGCATGAAAAAAATCAGAAACTTTCAGATAATGCAAAAGCAGAATTAGCGGTTATTTCAAAAGCAATAACAGAAATTATTGATATGGCTGTGACAGCAGTTGAATATGATGATCTGGAAACTGCTAAAAAAATAGAACCTCTTGAAGAAACAATTGATCAGCTTGAATATCAGCTAAAAAACAGGCATATTGAACGTCTCAAAACAGGGGATTGTGCTATTGACCGAGGTATACATTTCCTTGATATGCTTTCGGATATGGAACGTGTTGCTGACCATTGTTCTAATGTTGCCGTCCATGTACTCAGCCGTAACTACGGTAAAGAGGAGATTAAGCATCATGAATATATTGATACAATTCATAAAGGCGATTCCAGTGAATATATTAATGCAATGAATGAATACAGTAATAAATATAGGCTTGCCGATTAATAAATTATAAAAATAAGATGCCCACAGGCTTGAGCCTGTGGGCATTACAATTAAATTGTTATTATTCATTAGTGGGGGTATAACACGGTCTTTTTTGGTTTGCTTTTCATTATTGGAAATTTTCCTTAAGTGCTTTAGCTAATTGATCTGGGCACGATGTGTTTTTATATCCGCATTTAATATTTTCGAGCTTTTCAATTACATCTTCTACTTTCATTCCCTTTACCAGAGAACCAATACCCTTAAGATTACCATTGCAGCCGCCTATATATTCTACGTTCTGTACTATACCGTCCTCAACCTCTATGTTGATTTGTCTTGAGCAAACGCCCTTTGGTGTGTATGAAATTTTCATTATATATCAAACTCCTTTTTTCTGGCTGTTCCTGATTTTATTGCCGCTTCAGCTACTGCTTTTGCCACAGCTTTAGGTATATTTCTGTCAAAAGGATCAGGCAGAATATTGTCTGCATTTAATTTTGACTCATCCACGCTATCGGCAATTGCATAAGCAGCGGCAAGCTTCATTTCTTCATTAATATCTTTTGCTCGTACTGCCAGGGCACCTTTAAATACACCAGGAAAAGCTACAACATTATTAATCTGATTAGGATAATCACTTCTTCCGGTTCCAACTACAAAAGCGCCCGCACTTTTAGCCGCTTCCGGCATAATTTCCGGAGTAGGATTTGCCATTGCAAAAATAATTGGTTTATCTGCCATGCTTTTAACCATTTCTTCTGAAACAAGTCCCGGTTTGGAGACGCCTATAAATGCGTCTGCATTTTTCATGGCTTCTGCCAGTCCGCCTTTAATTTTATTTTTATTTGTTACCTTTGCAATTTCATAATGTGAAGGATTGTCAAATTCATCTCCGTCACAAATAATTCCTTTGATATCTACCATTATAATATTTCCGATGCCCAACGTTATAAACTGCTTTGCAATTGCTATTCCTGCAGCTCCCGCACCGTTAATTACAAGAGTCATGTCATGTATTTTTTTTCCTGCAACCTTTGCAGCATTTAACATAGCAGCGCTTGCCACTATTGCAGTACCGTGCTGATCATCGTGAAAAACAGGAATGTCCACTTTTTCCTTAAGCTGTCGTTCAATTTCAAAGCATCTGGGTGCGGAAATATCTTCAAGATTTATACCTCCGAAGCTTTTGGAAATAAGCTCAATTGTTGTTACTATTTCATCAGTATTTTTTGAATCAATGCAAATCGGAAAAGCATCTACATCGGCAAATTCCTTAAACAGTGCACATTTTCCTTCCATCACCGGCATTGAAGCTTCGGGCCCTATATCTCCCAGTCCCAAAACGGCAGTACCGTCGGTTATAACGGCAACAAGATTGTGTCTGCGTGTAAGTTCATACGATAATTCAGGATTTTTTTCTATTTCAAGACATGGTCTTGCAACTCCCGGAGTATATGCGTGAGACAATTCGTCACGGTTGTTTACAGATGTTCGGGAAACTATTTCTATTTTCCCTTTCCATTCTTTGTGCTTATTTAAAGCAGACTCCATAATATCCATTTAAAAATTCACATTCCTTTATTTTTTATTTGACAGCTTTATAATTCTGTCAAGATTTTCCTTAGATGTTGTGTTACTGCCAAGGTGAGTAGGAAAAGCATTGTATAAACCGTGAAAGTCCGATCCGCCAGTAACGATAAGATCATATTTTTCAGCGATATCAAGAAGTTCTTTTTGCTGTGCATTATCTGCAGAATAATGAAAAACTTCTACACCATCCAGTTTTTTGTTAGCTGCAAGCTCTTCGAGTAATTCAATATTGTCATAAAGTACAGGATGCGCCATAACTGCTACACCTCTTGCAGAATGAATAAGATCTAAAACAAAATTTACATCCGGATATTCTCTTTCTACCAGACATGTTCCTGTTTTAAGATTAAACAGTTTATGGTCTAACTCTCCGTAAAATTCAAGTGCATAACCATATTCAATTAAAGCTCTCATTATATGAGATTTATATATACTTTTGCTGCCCGTACAATGTTTCAATACGCTTTCAGGAGTGATAGGATAAAGCTTCATTACGTTTTCTATCATTTCCTTAGAACAGGCTTTTCTGATTTCGCATGATTTAAGACACAGTCCCTCTAACCTGTCAGGTTTTTTAGGCGCATAGCAGAGAATATGAACTTTTTTTCCTCGTTCCTTATCCCATGCTGACATTTCGACTCCCTGAAGTATTTTAACCCCATATCTTTCTCCTAATATATTTGCTCTGGAAAAAGATGACAATGTATCATGATCGGTAATAGATAAAAAATCTATATTCATACGTTTTGCCTGAACTATTATATCTTCAATTCCAAGAGAACCGTCAGACAACGTTGTGTGACAATGTAGATCACAGATCATAAAAGCCTCCGTATCCGCATTATTTTAACTGCGGTTGCCGTATTTTAGCATACGGCATGCTGAATTTATCATGTATAATTCTATATACATTTTAATTATATCATACGAATACTATAAAATCAATAGCTTTTTTAGCGGGTTTTTGTTAAATCTGCAAAAAAACTATATGTAATTGAGACTTTTTAAAATAAACAGCCACATAGTAAGAGTAAAGGCACTGCATAAGGTCGTAAGCATTACGGCGCATGCGGTAATTGTTCCCTTATGTCCCATATTTCTGGACATTACAAAACAGCTTCCGGTTGTAGCACTTCCGAGCATAACAAGTATGGCTATGAGTTTTTCTCCTCGGAAGCCCATATATATTGCGATCGGAAGAAATATAATACAGAATAAAATTAATTTAATACCGGTAATAGAAACAGTTATAGGCAGTTTTCCTTTGGCGTCATGAATTTTAAACGATGCTCCTAATGCGATCAGTGACAGGGGAGTTGCCATGTTTCCAAGATAGGAAATTGATTTGGTAAGGATTACAGGCTGAGGAATTTCAAGAACAGACCAAATTAATCCTATAGCAATACCAATTATAATTGGATTTTTAATTACGTCTTTTAAAGTTTTTAATAATATTTTTTTTGGAGAACTTTCTTTTTTTTCCGGTGAGGTAACAGAAAGTACTATTACTGCAATAATATTATAAAGCGGTACAGTTCCGACAATCATTAGAGCAGCCATAGTTGCATCGCCGTAAATATTGTTTACAAATGCAATTCCCAGAATAGCAGCGCTGCTTCTGTAAGAAGCCTGAATAATTTCTCCTCTTTCAGATTTATTGCTGTAAAGAAGTGAAAACGCTGACGCAATTAAAATACTGCAAATAGTTGCTGAAAAACAGAATAATACGAATTTAGTGTCCCAGACCGATTTAAAATCAGCTGTAGAAAGATCCATAAAAAGCAATGCGGGAAGTAAAATTTTAAAAACAAACTGATTGATCTTTTGGGTTGTATGATCATCAAGTATTTTTATTTTTTGTAAAAACCAGCCAAATACCATCATTACAAATACTGGTATAGTTGCATTAAGACTGAAGTTGAGATTTTTAACAAAATCATTCATAATATATAGTTCCTTATTAATTTTTTTATTTAAAAGATAAATTATTTTTCAGCATAAAATCTATAAAATTTTCATTTTTTACATGAAATAAAACGTGTCATTGAATCCATACTATTAATGTAATAAAAATTAAAGGAGAAATATATTTATGGTAAAGCGTGTATACTGCGGTAAAAAAACAAAAATTTACATTCCAAAAACTGTAAATCCAAAAATTATCACATATAGAACTGACGATATCAGCGGCACTGCTGTTCAGAACAGTGTTTCTGCAGTCAATACTGATAATATTGCCCGTGAGGATTATTTGGAAAAACGGCGATAATATTTCGCCGTTTACATATTTATATTATTCATTTTTTTCGCAGCAATATTTGCATATTCCGTATAAAACTGTTCGGGAATTATCAATTTTAAATCCATGATGTTCCATTATATGCTCGTCTAGCGACTGCATGTATGAACAGTCGATATGAAAAAGAGCACCGCATTGAATACATTTTAAGTGAAAATGTTCATGACATTTGCTGTTATCATCTATGTACTGATAGCAGGCGCCGGATTTATCGTCTAAAAAGTATTTGCGTATAATACCAGCGCTTACAAGCTTATCCAGATATCTGTAAACAGTTGTCATTCCTACTGTTTCTTCGTTTGAGTTTATATATTTTACAATATCTGACGCAGTTAAATGTTTATTTTTATTTTCTATAAAAAAATTTAATATAATTTCTTTTTGCTTAGTTTTATAGTCAGATGGTCTCATAATATCTCCCTAATAAAATAATAATTTCACAATGAACACATGATGCTTTTTTTAATTCTAGCATTATTTTAATTGCTTGTCAAGACGTATAAAAAACAGGTTCTTTCCAATCCGGAAAAACCTGTTTTTTTATTATAACCGCAGATGGATTTTAGGTTTACTGTCTGCCTATTGAAGATAATTTATTATATCATATATTTAACTAATGTTCAAAAATTTCCCGTTCTTTTAATTATTTTTATTAAATAATTGCATATAGATTTGTTTCCCATGCCGGTATGTAAAGCTGATGACGAATGTAAAGCTTATATTTTGGATTTAACTTATGTACAAGCAAAGGAAGTTCAAAAATATCCTCATTTCTATGGTATAAAGCAACCATGAGTCTGGGACTGTATTTTGAAATTGTCTGGCATGCTCCCCATAAGGCTTCACGTTCGGCACCTTCTACATCCATTTTAATAAGCGTTGCTTCTTTTCCGTCGAGCATATTATCAACGGATTTGCTTTCTATATATTTAGTACCCATACTTGCCAATGACGACTGTCTTCCGGATTTAGATGAAAAAGGCAGTTGTGTATCAATGCACCATGCCGCATTATTGTATGCGTAAATATGATCTTTTTCACTTATGTATTTTGTTAGCTTTTTGAAATTTTTTCTGTCAGGTTCCATAGCATAGATCCTGACGTACTTATTTCTTGTAATTTCCAGAAGTTCTTTTATAGTGTCTCCGTTGTATGCGCCCAGATCAACGTAATGTTCATTTAAATTAGGTTTAATGATATTACGGTAAATTTCTAATTTTGTAGAAGTAATATTTTCAAGGTGTTTAATATCGCCGCTTATTTTAAAATCCAGTATTGATGAAAATACTTTTTTTGATAAATCATCAGCGAGAAGATGATAAACCTCTTCAAGTTCCGCTGCATGTTCAGTGCAGTAATCATAATCAAACAATCCTGTTCCTATTACGGGCACGTCAGGAACATAAAGAGTATGTTTGCGTCCGATATCCTTAATACGGTTTATAAGCTCCTCATATCCTGCCGCAAATGCCAGCACTACAGCAAAATCTTTTTCTTTTTCTTCGACTTCCGATAATTTCTGTACCTTAAATCCTTCAAAATAATGGCCTCTTACAAAATCATCACTTGCAAAAATGCCGGAAGTTTTAATACCGTATTTTTTAAATACAGACATTATTTTCATAGCTCCGTCGCCCATGCCATATATATAAATTGGTTTAGTTTCCTGTTGAAGTTTTTCCCAGCACGTAACCTTTTCTGTTATAAATTCAAGCATTTTTTTCACTTCTCTTTAATACAATTTATTCGCTTTCCATGTCAATCGAACTGTCGCAGTCACAATGACCGTAACTGCCGCCTATCATATCACGTCCTCTTGTACGGTAACGGTCTCTTTGAATATTAATATGTTTATCCAGTAGTTCAAGTACTTTTCTTGGCGCCTTTATGGATTTTATTTCTTTAACCGGAGTATCGGTATCAACAACATACATTATAATAGTACCGCATTTAAAAATTCTGTTGCCCAAAGATAAAACCAGTTTTTTGTCTTTAACAGTATATAAGTCCAATTCGTCCTCAACCAGATTAAATAAACCGACTCTTGTAATAAATTTGGTTTCTGTCAGAAAATATCTGGTAAATGATAACGGCAAGCCGAAAATTGTACGTTTTTTATCAGTCCACACATAATCAAAATCTTTTTTTGACATTTTTATATCTCCCTTAGGTTAATATATAAATTCATTTATTCTTACTCTTAATTTTAACATAATACGTCAATTCTGTCAATTATTATTATATAATTTCAGAACCTGCAATAATAGAATTTATTTCCACCGTTTGAATGAAAGATTTTTTTGTCAAGTAAACGGCTGATTTCTATTATTGCAGGTTCTTATTTGTCAATAAATATAAAAAATTTATTTAAATTTATTTTTTAAAAACAATTTCTATTGAGGTTCCGATTCCAAGAGTACTGTCAATATTAATTTTGGCTTTATGAAATATTGCGCCGTGCTTTACTATTGATAGTCCCAGACCGGTTCCGCCGCTTTCTTTTGAATGACTTTTATTAACACAGTAAAAGCGTTCAAAAACTCTGTCGAGATCTTCAGCGGGGATTCCTATACCGTTATCCTTAACGGTCACAGAAACATTTGAAATGTAATCCTTTACAATGACTTCGACTTTACCGTTCTTTTTATTGTATTTAATGGCGTTGTCGCATAAGTTATATATCATTTCATCAAGTATCTGTCTGACTCCGGTTATATTTCCATGATCTCCGCTTACAGTTACGGAAATGTTTTTGCCTTTTGCTTTTGAAGAAAGTCTTGCAGCTGCGTCTTTGGCAAGAACAAGCATATCTACAGATTCTTTGGTTATTTCAATTTTATTTTCGTCAAGTCTGGAAAGTTTGATGATGTCTTCAATAAGATTTATCAGACGCTGTGTCTCATTATATATTTTTAGTGCAAACATCTGATAATCTTCCGGTTTGGCCCAGCCGTCCTTCATAATTTCCGCAAATCCTGAAATTGCCGTGAGAGGAGTTTTTAATTCATGAGAAACGTTTGCGGAAAATTCTCTGCGGAGTTCCTCACGGGATTCCTTTTCTGTTACGTCAATTATGATGATAACAGCGCCGCTGATTTTATCAAAATGCTTAACCGGATTTGTTATTACCATATATGAACGGTTATTAATAGTAAGAGCTGTTTCATCATGCTTTCCGACAACCGCATTTTCAACGGCATCAACAAAATTTTTGCTGTGATTTAAATCAAAAACGCTTTTGCTGATATAATTGTACTCACCGCCGCCCAATATTGCAACAGCGCTTTTATTACATGAAAGTATAGTTGATTTTTGATTTATAATAATCAAACCTTCACTCATATTCTCAGTAACGGTTTCAAATTCTACCTGTTTTGCTTTGAGTTCTGAAATATATTTTTCAATATCCGAATTTTGCTTTTCAATTCGGCGTAAAAGCGGAGCAAGTTCATCATATTTAAGATTGTTTGACGGATTATCAAGATCAAGTTCATTTATAGGCTTTATGATCTTTTCAGTTTCATTATTGGAAACAATAATTGCCAATATAATTATAATGGCAATGACGATAACAGTATAGGGGAGGGCACTGAAAATATCATGGTAAATACTGCTTGTTGTATCCGACATTCGCAATATTGTACCGTTTGTTAATTTTACAGCATAGTAATAGGTTTGTTCACTGAATGTTTCTGAAAGTCTTGAACTTTCTCCGGAACCGTTTTTTACTGCGTCAATTATTTCAGGTCTGTCTGAGTGATTTGAAAGATTTTCACCCGCACTGTCGTATATGACATTTCCGTTACTGTCAATCCATGTTATACGGCTTGGTGTGACGTTCTTTACCGATTCAAGATAATTTATATCTTCTGTATCTATAGCTTGAGAAATATATTCCGCTTCTGCTCTTATCATTGATTTCATTTCATTGTAGTTTTTCCTGTAAATTACCAGAGATATCATTACGGCTGTTATAATTACTGAAACAGCAGTCATAAGACACATAGTAATAGAAATTTTCTTTTTCATGAACCTTCTCCTATTCTATATCCGATACCCCGAACCGTTTCAATAATGTTTCCGCTGTTACCCAGCTTCTGGCGCAGAGAACGGACATGAACGTCAATAGTTCTGGTTTCACCGTCAAAATCATATCCCCAGATACTTTCCAGAAGTTTATTCCTTGAAAGTACAAGTCCTTTGCTTTCTATGAGCATGCAGAGCATTTCAAATTCTTTGAATGTAAGGGAGATTTCATTTCCGTTCACATAAACTTTATGTTTTCCGACGTCAACAATAATATTTCCTGCCTGAAGTTCTTTTTTTTCTGTATTGTCCGAGTATCTTCTCAGAACAGCTTTAATTCTGGAAACAAGTTCCATCATACCAAAGGGCTTTGTAACATAATCATCGGCACCGCAGTCAAGACCTGTAACCTTATCATATTCCGAGCCTTTGGCAGTAAGCATTATTACGGGGATTTTATGAGTCTGAAAGGTTTTGCGGATTTTTTTCAGAATAATAATTCCGTCCTCGCCGGGAAGCATGATATCAAGTAGTATAAGCTCCGGAATATTATTTTCCAGCTGTTTAAACAATTCCGTACCGCATGTAAAGCTTTGAGCGTCAAAGCCTGCCATTTTTAACGTATAGACCACCAATTCGCTGATATTACTGTCGTCCTCGACAATATAGATCATAATTTTCCCCCTTTATATTTTCCGGTAATTGAAAATTCAACCCATTCGGCAATATTTGCAGCATGATCTCCGATACGTTCAAAGTATTTGGCAATCATCAGAAGATCCAGACATTGTTCGCTGCTTTCCGGATTATTATGAATATATTTAACCAACTTGGTTTTGATATCATTAAACATATTGTCAATTGTATCGTCTGATTTTATAACATTTTGTGCGCGTTCAAGGTCGCTTTTTACAAATGAGGTTATGCTTTCGGTGACCATTTTTACTGTCGCAGATGCCATATCGCTTAGATGGATACCGTCAAAGACCAAATTAGAGTTTATATATTTAGTGATTTCAGCAATATCTGACGCCTGATCGCCTATACGTTCCATATCGGAAACCATTTTCATTGCGGCTGAAACTATCCTTAGATCTGTTGCTACAGGCTGCTGCTGAAGAAGAAGCTTCATGCAAAGACCTTCAATATCACGTTCCTTTTGGTCAATATCGTTTTCGATTTCTGCAATATTATTTAAAATATCTTCATTGGCGTTTTGCAGGGATTTTGACGCATTGGCAATTGCCGTTTCGCAAAGGCAGCCCATTTTTATAAGTTCTATATGCAGAGCTTCAAGCTGTTCATCAAATTTATTACGCATTTAACCAAACCTCCCTGTAATATAATCTTCAGTTTTCTTATTTGACGGCATAGAAAATAATTTTTCTGTTTTATCGTATTCAATAACTTCTCCAAGCAGAAAAAATGCTGTTTTATCAGAAATTCTTACCGCCTGCTGCATATTGTGAGTTACCATAACTATAGTATACTTCTTTTTAAGCTCCATTGCAAGGTCTTCTATTTTTGAAGTGGAAATAGGGTCGAGAGCAGATGTGGGTTCGTCCATTAACAAAACCTCAGGTTCAACGGCAAGCGCACGTGCTATGCAAAGCCGCTGCTGCTGTCCTCCGGACATGGCAAGTGCACTTTTTTTAAGCTTATCCTTTACCTCGTCCCATATTGCAGCTCCCCGCAGTGATTTTTCAACGATTTCATCAAGCCTTACTCTTGAGCGAATACCATGAGTTCTCGGACCGTATGCTATGTTATCATATATGCTCATCGGAAATGGGTTCGGTTTCTGAAAAACCATTCCTACACGTTTTCTGAGAAGGTTCGTATCCATATCACCGTAAATATCCTCATTATCCAGAAGCATTTTTCCGGTGATCTTACAGCCTTCCACAAGGTCGTTCATACGGTTCATTGATTTGAGTAGCGTGGATTTTCCGCAGCCTGAAGGTCCTATAAAAGCTGTGATTTCGTTAGGCGCAATATTAAGATTAATATTTTTCAGCGCTTTGAAATCGCCGTAGTACAAATCAAGATTTTCAACTGTAAACTTATTCATATTTTATCCTTTCGTAATTTTTTTGGCAAGAAATGATGAAAGAGCATTGAGTCCGGCAACAATAATTATCAGTACTACTGCTGTTGCGTACGACTGATCGACGTATAATCCTTCACTTGATAAAAGATACATGTGTTCTGATAGAGTACGTCCTGATTTAAGAATGTTCCATGCGGCTTTTGTGCCTGTTCCGGCTGTATACAGCAGCGCCGCCGTTTCGCCTACAATACGTCCTGTGGCAAGGATTACGCCTGAAAGTATGCCCGGTACTGCCGGAGGAAGAACTATTTTAAATACTGTTCTGAGCTTGCCGGCGCCGAGTCCGAAGCTTCCTTCACGATATGAGTCCGGTACAGATTTGAGAGCTTCCTCAGTAGTTCTTATTATCAGCGGAAGGATCATTATAGCAAGAGTTAAAGTGCCGGATAATACTGAATATTTGAGTTTCAGCTGAACAACAAAGAACAGATAGCCGAATAAGCCGTATATAATAGAAGGAATTCCTGAAAGCGTTTCAGTTGTCATTCTGATTATTCCAACGATTTTATTTCCGCGCTTAGCATATTCGACAAGGTATATTGCTGAAAAAATTCCGAGCGGAACGGATATAAGGAGCGCTAAAGCAGTAGTTATAAAAGTATTTATAAGAGCCGGAGTAAGAGAACAGTTTTCAGAATTATAGTTAAATTCAAAAAGACTTGGAGATATATGAGGTATACCCTTTATTAATATGTATATGATTATAAAAAAGAGTGTAATCACTGTTAATGCCGAGCACAATATTACCAGAGTCAGCAATAAAATTGAAAGAGGCTTGTTTTTGTATTGATTTAATTTCTGCTTTACTGTCTGAGTATTTATACTGTTCAATTCCGGTTCCTCCTTTTAAGCAGTGAGCATGAAATGTTTATTATAAGAATAAATACAAACAGTACGACTCCGGTTGCAATTAGAGCTTCTCTGTGAAGATCCTGAGCATATCCCATTTCAATTGCGATATTTGTTGTAAGAGTTCTTACTCCTTTGAAAATACTGCTCGGAATTCCGGTACTGTTTCCGGCAACCATCATTACTGCCATGGTTTCTCCTATGGCTCTTCCTATTCCAAGTACTACTCCGGCAAAAATACCGGATTTTGCGGCGGGTATGACAGTAAAAAATACGCTGCGTTCATGTGTTGCCCCCAATGCAAGCGCTCCCTCGTAGTAGCTTGCCGGTACCGCTTTGATGGCAGTTTCCGATACTCCTATTACTGACGGAAGAATCATAACGGCAAGAATTAATGACGCAGTAAGCATACTGTTTCCGGTAAATGGAACTACAACTACAAGTCCGAAGAAACCGTATATGACCGACGGTATCCCTGCAAGAAGATTTACTGCCGGTTTAAGCACCCTATAGATTTTTTTCGGACAGAAATACGCCATAAATGCAGCGGTAAATATACCTATCGGAACTCCTATTAAAATTGCCCCCGCAGTTACATATATACTTCCCAGAATCATCGGCAGTATTCCATAGATGTCATTGGACGGCCTCCAGACAGTACCGGTGATAAACTTAAAGATACCTATTTCTTTTATTGCCGGTATTCCGTTTGCAAAAAGAAACAGACAAATTATAATGACTGCGATAATGGAGGTACAAGCGGCGAGAAGAAACACGCCGCTCATTATTTTTTCCTTATATTTATGCATAAATGCCTCCGTAAATTTTACTGGATTATATCCTGCCAGCTTGTTGTTTCTCCTGTATATATTGATTTTACCTGATCGCTGGACAGTTCGTCGGCTGGATTGTCATTATTGACTATTACTGCAATTCCGTCCATAGCAATTGTTTGAGATGTAAGACCGCTTTCAATTTCGCTGTCTTTAAGTTCTCTTGATGCCATGCCTATATCGCATACTCCTTCAATCGCAGATGTCATTCCTGTTGTCGAATCGCTTGTCTGAATTTCAATTTCCGCTTTTGTATTTACTTTAAGATAAGCCTCCTGAAGCTTTTCCATTACAGGGGATACGGATGACGAACCGGCAATTACAATTTTTCCTGACGGAGTATTTCCGCTGTAAGGAGCGGCGTCGTCCGAACCTATATATCCATTGTCGGTAATGATCTGCTGTCCATCTGAGCTCATGATGTAATTAATGAAATCCTGTGTAACTTCACTGACGTTATCCTTAGTTGCGATATTGAAGGGACGGGCAATTTTATAGGAATTGTTTTTTACATTTTCCACTGAAACTTCCGCTCCGTCAATTTTAACCGCCTTAACAGTGTCGTTTAACGAACCCAGTGAAATATAACCGATTGAATACATATTACCCGATACGGTCGTCATCATAACGGAAGTATTATTTGTTATCATAGCATCCGTTGTTGTTCTGTCGATTTTATCACCGTTTTCGTCTTTTTCTTCAATTCCGAAAAGCTCTACGAATGCTCCTCTTGTTCCTGAGCCGTCTTCACGGGATACTATTGTAATATCCTTTGAAGCGTTAAAGCTCTTGTCTGAACCGCAGCCTGTAAATAACGATGCGGACATTGTTACCGTCATAAGAATTGAAATAATTTTTTTCATAGTAATTAACTCCTTTACTGATTATGTCTTAATTATAAAATGTTATTGTAAAATCGAAAAGTTATATTATGTAAAATCTATGTTAAATTATTTCGTAAAAAAGCTGAATGTAAAGTAAAATTTAACAAAGCCCTCTCATCATTTTAATGAGAGGGCTACATAAGCGTTATTTTTTCTTTTTTTCATTAATTTTGATTTTAAGTTCGGTTAAGGCATTATTAAACTTAAGAGAACGTGAGTTTGGATGCGCGTTCAAATAATTTTTCTTGAAAAAATTTATTTTACTTGAATTTTTTATATTTTCAGATTTTAATTGCTCTAATTTTTGCTTTAATGATGTTAGCTTTGCGTCGGATTCTGAATTGTTGCGTATTTGTTCTTTGATTTTAAGGTTAATATCTGAAATTTCATTTTTTATTTCAGTAAGTCGTTTGAGCATATTATTAACATCTATAGCTGCTTTGGCCGAAGCAATAAAGTCAATTATAAAAATAATAAGAAGGATAATATCTAATATCATGATAATCTGCGAATCTAATTTTAATATTATAGGCTCTATATGTACATGTACTTTATAATTGACAAGCAATGTCATAAATCCCCACATTAAAGTTGCCTCAGCGCATATGCGTCCTTTAAAATTATAATGCGTATCGCTGTAGTCCCAATAACGTGTTTTAAAAATAACTTCAAGAAGCCATCCGGTTACAAATTCAAGTATAGTTGCTGAAACGGCGCCGAATATAAAAACTAAAACAGGGTCTTTGATAACCGGAGTACCGGAAACAATCATTGTAATTGCTCCAAATCCGTATATAGGCAAAAACGGCGAACGTATAAAGCCTCTGTTAACAAAACGCTTTTCTTCTATTGATACCAAGGCGGTCTCAAAGCACCATCCTAAAAATGAATAAATGAAGAAAATGAAAATCCAATTTTGTATAGCATAAATCATTTTAAAAACCTCCGATTATATGTAGATTATTCTGTTAATTATAATATAATTTTAGATTTATGTCAATATATTGTATAATTTGTATGTAATTATAATTAAAAGAGTGTTTAAAACTATAAAAGCCTACAAACCTGCAAAAAGTAGTTGACAAAAGGGGGAAGAGGTGATATAATAATAAAGCTGTCGAACGAGAGAGAGCGAGTACGGAAT
>OCPR01000066.1_pt1 | contig 178143 bp, 163 predicted proteins | sample 1538611 | NCBI WGS metagenome assembly OCPR01 (sample SAMN04571711, study PRJEB22368) | human gut metagenome | biome: human gut; material: stool | host: Homo sapiens | place: Luxembourg | collected 2012-09-28
AACTTTAAATTATCATTGATACTTACACAAATCATAGTTTATTATACGCTGATTTGGTAATAGGGTGGGATAATAATGAGTGTATCATTTGGGAAAACATATTCAATAGGTAATAATCATAATATCCTTTGGACAATAGGCAATGATCGCGGCAAGTCTTTTGAGGACAATGTTTATAAATATATCAAACTCCTCTGTATTGGTAACCCAAATGTACAAATAGACCAGACACCTGTCGTAAATGATGGTGGTAAAGATATTGTTTTAAAATTTAAAGGTGACTCATTATCCTTATTTGGCATTACATTTAAAAACCATGGGAATGAAGAAACTACCATTTACATTGAGTGCAAAAGTACAGATCAAAATAAACTACGCAGGGAAAAGTTCTATCCAACTATAGACAATGTTATACATGCTGATAGTAAAATAGATTATTTTGTTCTCCTAACAAATTCAGTTATTTTGGCAAAAGATCACTACCATGTTAAAAAGGATTTGGAGAAAATAGGGGCCAAATTTGTTCTTATAGATCAGTATATTATTGCAAGACAACTAACGTTTATTCCGTATTCTTTTTTTACAAATTTCGAATGCTACAGCGGTCAAGATCATTTTTATCTTGAATATCAGGTATATCAGATTGATTCGTATGAAGATTCACTAGAGATTTATTTTGTTTTCAGAAATTACAGTACTGAATCAAAGACATATACACTTTCTCTTCTTACAAATTTGAACTGGATCACTGATAACAATGAATATCTGGTAACTGTTGAACCATATGATTCTGCTGTACTCCAACTCAAGTTAAAACGTGAAAATAAATCGGATTATCAGAATATCAATTTTTCTGTAATTGACAACGGGATAACATATTCTATAGTTATTACTGACACCAGACTGTCTGTTAAATATATTCCCTCATTTATCGGAGAGCAGCATAAACAAGTAATCGATATAATTTATTCAAACTTACAAAACAAGAAGTTTAAGAATTTATTTTGTTTGTGGGGAGATGCTGGTGTAGGAAAAACCAGAATAACTGAAGAACTTGTGAATAAAATCAAAAATAAATTGCTTATTGATACTTTCATCTGTACTTTGAAAATAAATAATAATTTAACCATAAAAGAAATATATTCTTTTCTTAGGGAAAATAAATATTTAAAACAAGATGCAACCAATGATTTGACCAATTTTAAGGAAACAATATTATCTTGTCAAAATGATGTAAGTGTTGCTTTAATAGTAATTGATGATTTTCACAACAGTTCTGAATATTTTATGGAACAGATCAAAGAATTGAAAAATCACTCTGCACCAGTCGTTATCATACTCTGTGGAAGAACTGACTACTCCGCGGGCAATACCGATTACTATAATTTTGTGGAATGGTCAAGTCAAAATTTGACAAAAGACAAATCTGTCTGGAATATCAAACCGTTAAATCCAGATGACACAAAGCGTTTCATTCACTGTTCAATACAAGGTGTTCCGGATGCAGTTTATGAATCAATATTCATAAATAGCCAAAATAATCCATTATATATTGTACAATATGTAGAGCACCTCCTTGATGAAAAAATAGCATATCTGGAAAATGAAAATACGGTTAGCATATATAGTACTTATAAAGTCAAACTAATAAATTCTCTGCCCAAAAAAATAAATGATATATATGAAAAAAGAATTCTTTTTATCCAAAATGAAGGACAAGTGAAAAAAATTGACTATTTCCTATTTTTGCTAATAATGACCATGTATAATGGACAAATCTCCGAATCCGATGCAAGAGAATTTGATCCTGACAGTTTAAAGATTAGTTTTCTGATGAAAAAACGATTTATCAGGAAGTGTGGAAGAAACTATTTATTCATACACGAGAGTATCAAGATTTTTTTAGCAGAAAAACTGATGAACAATAGTACTCTGCAAAAAAAATTGGGTAAAGAGATGCTTGCTCATAAAGCAAAGGTATCTGGTTACTCAAAATACATTCTGGCAAGACTGTACTACTGGACAAAGCAATATGACCTTGCCATGAAAGAATATGAACCAATAATAAACGCTGTATCAAGAGAAAACAACTTTTCAAATATATCAATAGACACATCTATATACGATTATATCGACGATATATTGGATATCATAAAAAATGAAGAAAAATATAAGGACATTGCCAAAAAGCTAATAAATACGAAAATCTATATAACGCTTCACCACCTTATACCTATTAATGCTGTTCGTGACTGTAACAAATGTTTGGAGTATATATTACGAGTGCCTTTCTTAAAGGATGATAGAAAACTTATAAATTCTATATGTGCACAGAAAGCACATTCTCTGCTTAATTCAGGAATGAACTATGAAGGCATATTAATGCTAAATGAACTTCAGGTAAAAATGATGATGGATAAATCAGAATTTGATTATCAGAGTATATTTGACATAGCAGATCGTCTCTGTGCTGTTTATATAAAATTTAATTGCTACGATATTTCTCACGAATATAATAATCTGGAAATAAAAATAGCAATGGAAAATCATGACTATTCTCTCTTGGCAATTGCATATCGAACTCGCTCCAAACTATATTATTTACGGGATTATGATGAGTGCATGAACAGCTTAAGCCAGGTCGACAATTGTCTACAAAAATCCCCATCAAACAGAATAGAGTTAAATAATAGTATTTACAGGAATATCGTCGAATTATCTTATAATATAGGGACATACGACAATTCTATCATCAAAACCGAAAAAATGGTTCAAAAAGCACGCAACAGCAACTTGAACAGGGCTTATATTCAAGGCCATCTTCTCCTATCTGCGCTGTACCTAAAACGAGGAAGACCAAATGATCTGCTCACCGCAGAAGCAAAGGCTAATATCGCACTTAACTACAGCATAAGATTCGGCATATCAAGCTATCTATGGCAAATTCACAATATTACCGCAATAATTAATTCACGCTTTGGTAAAAACAAGGAGGAGATTAAAAAGCAATTTAATTCTGCATTTAATATCCTAAGAGCTCAGAATATGTTATTTATAGGAAAAAAGAATTTATGTTATAGTAATATACTTGCTATAAGTAATATTGCATTTTTTATAAGACATCAGTACACACAAGACTACTTTAATTCCAAAATGTCAGTAATTTCTTATTTCAATGAAGATGATTCAAATCAAAAATCTATAACTATGCCAAAACAGATATTGTTGGAAAAAGAAAACTTGGATTATCTGTATAAAATCACAAGTTCATCTCGTCCCGAACTACTGTTTTGCGATGATCCAAAGGTTCCCTTATTGAAAGATGAAAAAACAGGCTATTTTATTGCTCTAACATAGTGGATTTGTCAATTACGTAATTTCCTATTACCAGGATATCTATATCCGTGGATAAAAACGTATTTAAGGCATCAAGTGGACTTTCAACGATAGGTTGACCGGCAACGTTAAACGATGTATTCAAAACTATTGGAAATCCTATGCGTTTTTTCACTTTCAAAAGAAGTGAATGAATAAACGGCTCCACATCCTTAGATACCGCCTGGACTCGTGCTGTGTTGTCAATATGTGTGATTGATGCAAGTTTTAGACGGTATTCTTCTTTAACCTCAGCTGCCAATAGCATGTACGGAGAAGATTCTTTTAGAGTAAAATATTCATATTGTTCTTCTTCCGTTGTTGTTGGAGCAAATGGACGAAATGGTTCTCTATGTTTTACACGATTGTTAAGAATGTCTTTCATGTTGGGATCAGATGGATTAGCAAGAATGCTCCTATGGCATAATGCTCTTGGACCTATCTCAGTTCTTCCTCTGTGGAGTGCAATAATTTTGTTTTTGCTTATGTAATTAGCAAGTACATCAGCTAATTCGGGATCCGTATATTTATGATATTTTAACCCCTTTTTTTCTATTGCATTTTTAATTTCTTTATCAGAATATGATAGTCCTAAATAAGGAAGAGTTATTTGGAATTTATCATTATATCCAAATTCGTGAATGTATGCATAATAAGCACTTCCAAGGGCTTGTCCGTCATCGCCCGAAGATGGAAGGAAAAATATATTAGCCGTATCCAAGTTTTCTATAAGTTTATGATTGGTAAGGCAATTTAAAAACAGACCTCCTGCTACGCAGATGTTTTTGGCTTTGAATTTCTTAGCATAGGACGAAATAATAGGAATTACTGCACTCTCAACAAAGCTCTGCGCAGTTGCCGCAATATTAGCACGTTCTGAATAAATGTATTCCCGAAAATTCATATTGCTTCTCTGTTGCATTGTATACAAGTCCTTTATAATATCCTTATATGTTAGAGAATAATCCAAACTGTTATACTTAAGGTTTGAAAAATCAAGCAAAGGTTTTCCGAATGAAGCAAGACCCATGGTTTTTCCTTCTTCACCAAATCCAAAGCCAAGTAGCCTTGTAATTTGTGAGTATTTTCTTGCAATACTCATTTCAAGATTTTGCACATGCTCTGGCATAAGAGGAAAGACATGGTTTATCTCGTCTTTCATATGACGGACAGCCATATTTTGTAGTCTTCTGTCCAATAGCGTTACTCTGCCTTCATGACCGATGAATATAGACTCTGACTCCTGCATGTTCGGCGTAAAATCCCCTCCGCCATCAAATACAAAAATTAAGCTGTCAGACTGCCCCGATGAATAGTATGTTGAATACGCATGTGCATCATGATGGTCAACAAGATAAAGTGGAATATATCCACATTTATAGTAATCAAAAAGCTCGTCCTTATACCAGTTCAGCATTCTGTCGCCTTCAAAGGCAACGCCTGATATTCCTATTGATTTTACATCACTAATGCTTATACCACAATACGATAACAAAGCATTTATAGAGTCAAAAGGCAATTTCAGCGACTGTGAATACTTTTTTCTATCCAATCTTTCATTGGATATCGCTGCTATTACTTTTCCATCTTTTATAAGACAGGCTCCTCTGTCATGACCTACATGTATCCCTAACGCAATTTCCATTTTACGCTCCTTTCACAGTGATAACAAATGATAATTTAAAGTTATCCTGTGTTGAGAAGTCATCTTAAAAATTAATTAAATGGAGTGATTAAATGTTAAATAAATTAAATCAGATTCTATTTACTATAATTTCAACTTCATGGACTTTAGTTGTTTATGGCATTCAACAAAAATGGACATTATTTAATTTAAATATTTTTATTTCGAGTATTATACTTATTGTTTCTCCAATTTTTCTAACATTTATTTGGTTACTTACTGCTAATAAATTTTTACCAAATGAAAATATCAGTGGTGGATGTACGGATATAGAAGAGGCAAACAATGATTTTCTTGCGGATTATTTGGGATATTTTTTTATTGGTATTGGCATAGATGAATTTAAAGTACTGATTATGATCTATACAATAATATTTATATTTACATATATATCACAAAGCAAATGCTATAATCCTTTACTTTTAATTTTTAAATACAAGTTTTATAATATAACAACCAATAATGGGACTAAAATATTTTTAATAACAAAAAAAGAATTACGCAATTCTAATGATGTTTATTTTAAAAAATTAAAAAGAATCAATAATATGTCATATTTAGATATAGGAAAGTGATAAAAATGAATTGTTTAATAGCTAAAATAAAAAATGGCACTAAAACTATTACATATAGAAAAATACTTAGCGATAAAATTATTTATAAATTACCGGAAAATCTTGAAAATTCTATAGCATATGATCCATCAACGCTTTTAGATGAAAATTCATGGTATAAAATTTGTGATTTTTCCAAAACACCTTATTGTCAAGAAATGATGAAAAGTGATTTTTCATCTGTTGACTATGATTCTCTTAGCAAAGATGAATTTAAAAAGATTGATTATTTATGCTCCTTTCAGGAAAATACATATTTTTTTCAAAAAGTAAGTAAAACAAATCTAAGTCCTAAAAATTGGCTGCACTTTGGCGACAATTATGAATATATAGAAGACGGAAAAGTAATAAATATTAACCAGGTTGCAGATGCAATATATCAAAAGGAATCAAATACATTATTCTTTGTAAGCTTGTCTAAAATATCTGGTATGTTTAAGGGAATCAGTGAATTATATAGAGAAGCTACATATGAAGAAACCAAAGCTTTTTTAGAAAATAATTTTATATGTTTAACCAATAATTTTAACGCTGATAATGTTAAAACCGCAAATCGCAAACGCATTGCTATGGCAATTGAAACTTTAAGTACTTTTAACGATACTGAAAAAGAAAAAGTCTTTAAATATATACATAGTTATTGTCCAAAATTAAATTCTGCTAATAATGCATTTTCTATTGGTAATGAAGATGAATTAAAGCAGTTACTTTGGGGTATAGAACAAAGATATTATACAACACCTGTCGGCAGTGAAAAAAGAGTTGCTCATTCTGTAATAACTTTAAATATTTAAAAACAGTAAATATGGTATTAAGAAACAATATGTTACTATCATATTATTTAACCTGTTATAAAATATAATATATTTGTATACATGAGATTATTATCAAAATAGATTTCTACTATTGCCATCTCTGAATATGGATTATCAATATTTAGATTCACAGATTCATTTTTTGAATAATCAATAGTTGTACTAAAAAATATATGATTAATAATATTTTTTCCGTCATCTAAATATTGTATATCAGCTTTAAACAAAATATCCTTACCATTATTATTGTTAATCCCATATCTTTGGTAACAATCATTAAATTTTACTTTAATTATTCCATCATGGTATTCAACAGTTTTTATAAAAATTCCATTATTATAAAACAAATTCAATTGTGGTAAATAACGAATAAGTTCTCTATAAACATTATACACTTTAGGATTTCTTGTTTTTAACAAATATAATAAAGTTTGCTTTTCTGCAATGCTTCGGCAAACAATTCCCTTTAAAGCATCTTTAATTGGCAGACCATTTAAACAAACTATTTCTGCATACCTATGTTTAATTATATCATCTAGTTCATCTAGAGAAAAAGCACTGCATGATATATTTTATCAAAGGGAAGTTCCTTAAAGGCTTCAACACCCGAAAATAGTAGTAAATCGTTCTGACCTGCACAGCTTGTTTCAGAGGGCAATTTGCATTTACATCTTTATTTCTTATATGTTTAGGTTTATATCCTTCATTATGATATTGTGTAGGAGTTCTTGGCCTAAAATATAATCTAGCATATTCTTTTATTTTATTTTGAGATACCGATATTACAGAAGGACTTGCATTTTCAGTCTGCATGAGATTATTTTCTAAAGCTTCATGTCTGCCAAAAATCCAACCTTTTTCAATAATACCAAATGCATTTTCTATATTAGTAAAATGATAAAAGTACAAAGGCCACCATTTTCTGAAGTGAACCCCAAAGTTTAGACAAAAATAAATATTAAATTGTTAGTGAATGAGTTCGGTATTGTACTGAGCTCATTCCTTTTAGTTTTAAAGAAATTCTCTCATTGTTGTAGTAATGAATGTATTTCTTTAATTCATCAATGAAAGTGTTAACACTTTCAAATTTTTCACCGTAAAACATTTCAAGCTAAATTTCAATATTAGTGAATTTTAATTTTCAATTTATATTTTTTCAATTAATAAAGTTATGATTTCATTAGATATTACCGTAATTTATATTAAAATAACAGAAAATGGTTGAAATATATAATATTATGTAGTATAATAAAAATGTAAAAGTTAAAACACAGGATAACTCTTTATTATCGTATATTAGGAGATTTGAAATGGATAGAAAAATGAAAAAAGCATTATTTATTACCGATGATTGTGAATATCCCAAAGAATATAGTATTAAAAACCGAGATAGTGAGGGAAATAAACCATTTGCTAGGGACGAGATGATATCTGCATTAAAAAATTTTTTTGAAAGTGTGTATACTACGTATTCTTTAGCAGATGCTAGCAAATATATTATTGAACATAAAGATATTTTTGTTATAACTACATATTATTAACTACATATTATGGTATTGCAGAAGCAGATTCAAAGTCGATTATTCCTTCAATTTGTAAAGCTAATAATGTAAAGTATTTAGGTGCTGATGCTTATACTCAAATGATTTGCAATGATAAGTATTTGTCGAAAACTTATATTAAAAAATTTGGGTTAAATGCAATTCCAGGAATTATTATATATTCACCGGATAATAATAGAGAATTATCGGAAATAAATAGTTTATCATATCCATTAATTGTTAAACCCAATTTTGGCGGAGGATCGAATGGTATTGTAAAAAGTTCCGTAACTTATAATAAAATTCAAACAGTTAATTTAATAAATCAACTTTATTCATATCAACATATACCTATAATAATTGAAGAATATATTCCAGGTTATGAAGTATCTTTTATTATTATTGGAAATAAAAACAAAATAATTTTCAGTGGAGAAAGTGAATTAGTTATTGATAACAATAACTACTTTAAAAAAGAAATTTTTGGACTTGAAAGTAAAAAAATATTACCTTCACGAAAGTCATACCATGAATCAAATCATATTGATATTGAGACACAAAATAAAATGTTTCAATTATTTAACTCATTTGATAAAATTGAATTTATGAGAATTGATTGTAGAATAACTGCGAATGGAACTATTTATGTATTAGAATTATCTCCGGATTGTTACATTGGAACAAACGGTGCTTTTCAAGAAACATTGAAGCGTCACGGATATAATTTTAATGAAATGCTTAAACTATTAATCACCAATTCTCTTAACAATCAAAATCATTAATTATCCAATGCCCTATAAAAGCTGGTCTAAAACTAAAAGCTGACATATAGAACCATCTATCATTATTATTTAGAGTATTGGTGCATTTTAATCCAGCTTCAATATAAACCTTCAAATCATTAGAATAACAATGATTTTTTAATTTCCTTAATTGATTATTATAGTAGTTAATTTTCCTATCATCTTTAATTTTTGTGTAATAATATCTTAAATTAAGAAAAGTTAAATGTAGGTAATCATCAAAACAAAAAGAATTAAATCCTACTTTTTCAAGCTCGTTGACATATTTAAGAGCTTCGGAAAAATTATTAGATTGAACACAATAAATCAACAAATTATTTATTATTAATAAATGAGTGTATTGATCTTTGCAAAATGAATAGGCTTCCTTAAGTTTGTTTAAAATATTTTTGCTTATTTTATGTTCCAACAAATCCAAAATGGATAAATTATTATTAATATATATTAAATCTTGAACTCCTAAAAACTTATTATCAGATAAGTCATTTAAAAGTTTACGAGCTTTTTTTATTTGCCCTGATTGTGCATATCTAGTTAATAAAGTGATTGCAGTAGCAATAGTTAATCTATTATAATTATTTTTTTTAAAAAACATGTAGCAATCATTAAGCTTTTTTAGTGCTATTGAATTATTAAAATATATGGATGTATTTTTTTGTATTATATTAAAATCTATATCTGTCAATACATCTGTTTTTAAATTTTCTATATATGATAATACATATGAAGTTGGTTTAATTTGCATATATAAACTTACTAAACAAGTATATAAAGCTGAAATTAAAGTAAAATCTGACGTATTTTGAAGATGGTTAACAATATAATTTTCTGTGTCTAATTTGTTTGCCTCTAAATGAATTAAAACAGTTGCATATAATATGATTGATAAATTTGATTTTAATGTAATATATTTTTCTAAAATTTCTTTTGCCTCTCTAAAGCAATTTAATTTTATATAACTTTTGGCTATAAGAAGCATTGATTCTGATTTGTTATAGACAAAATTGTTCTTTAAATAAAGATAAATATTATCAATAGTACACTTGTTACCATTCAAAAGTAATAAATTTGGTTCAATAAAAGGGATAATCTTTGTTAATCTAGGGTCATTATAGCATAAATATATTTTAATCAAAAGATGTAATCCCTTAATTGTTTCATTTTTGATACAATTTTTATTATAGATAATTGGAATATAATAATTTGATAACATCGCAATTATTAAATCCCGTTTGTCTTTTGTAACATATTTAAGCCCTAATTCAGTTATATAATAATATTCGAAATTTAATTCAGCTATTAACTCTAAATTTACCAAATTATTTACATAAGTTCTTATTTTATGTAGTGAAAACAAATATTTGTTAGATTCATCATATTTAATAAGGATATTATATATATCTATAATAGATAACTCGGTACCCACTATATTTATAAAATTTAAAATATATTGTTCCTCAGTATTAATAGTAATATTAGGGTTTATTTTATATTTATTATTAAATATAAGTTTTTTGATATTTCCATTCAAATAATCATATTCTTCTTTAATTGAATCGGTTACTAGCATATTCAAATTCCTAAGAATTAAAGATACATGTGACCACTCCAATTTACTAATAGACAATATATTTATACTAATCATATTTTTTTGAAATATTTCTTGTATTTTGTTACAGAAGTCAATATTATTAGAACATTCTAGGAAAAAGAAAATATTATCTGTTTCATTTATAATACGCATTATATAATACAAAGAAGTATAATCTATTTTTTGTATATTTTCTATATGTATATAAATATTTTTATTGATTTCTCTTGTGTTTTTTATCAAATCATCAATATATATTTTGTAATCTTGAGGTACTGAAAAACCTATCCCTATTGGTCCTAAATTTAAAGAAAGTGACAGGTTAGACTTATTATTATCCCATATTTTTTTTTGATTTAGAACGTATAGATGAATTAAAGGATAATTGTTCATTAATAGCTGAAATAATTTTTTTATAAAATAAAAATCACAAAGATCATTACTAAGTAAATTATCAGTATTTATATTTATATACATATCTTTATCAATTTGTTTTAAAAGATGTTCTATTAAAATAGTTTTGCCAAAACCTTCATTGGAAAAAATAATATTTACTCTATTTTTTTGTTCGATAAGTTTGGTAATATATTCTGTTTCACTTATGCGATTTACAAACTGTTGTTCCATTTAAATATTCCCTTTCGCTTAACTTAGTGCTTTTGAGTAATAATATTAATAACAGAAAATGTCTAAACAGCATCTAAACGTATATTGATATTAATGATTGCAAACTTCTACTTTATTTGGATAATAAAGAGTTATCCTGTGTTTATATGAAATAGCCAAATTTTCTAATGATAACTTATCACTAGAAAATTTGAATATTAATAGCATTTATATATAAATATACGTTCATTTACTTTATCAGAAAGTTAAATACCCTTTTCTAATGTTATTAAGTTTTGATATTAAAAAAGGTGAAGGAATTAATTCCTTCACCCTTTAGCCGTTTTTGACTACTATTTTTTGTCTGAATTATAAAACTTTTTAATCTTTTTTTTAATTACCCTTATTCTCATATATATGGCATTTTCCGTCAAATCTAATATTCGAGAAATTTCATGAACTGAATACCCTTGAATTTTATAAAAAATGATATTCAATGAAATTTTATCAATTGATAATAATATAAAATATAATTCTTGATTTTCAATATCATTAAGAAAATCTTCTAATGTCTTATATTCCTTTTTATATTCTTGTTGTGAAAAATATTCTATGTAATCAGTTGAAATCACTTTTTCATAATAGCAGCGTTCTGCTTTAAATGTTGTCCAATCACTCTTTCTAATCCTTTCAATTACATCTTCACTTACCCCTAATTCACGCATCTGTTTTTCTTCGGCTTCTTTCCAATTCAACCATTTCCGTTCTTCTTTCGCTTTATTAAAAGCCATATTAATACCTCCAAACTTAATCTTTTAATTTTGATTAAGTTTGGAGCGGCGGTGAACGCCCTGAATAAAAAAACAAAAAAAGCTGATGAATCTGTTTTATAACTAACAGAACTTTCATCAGCTTTATATAATTCATATGTGTTTTTTTCGGCAAATTTAATTTATTGTTACCTAAGAAAATTTTAGCCTTGAAATTGTTATATCTCAATCATTAATACCTCCTGTTCAGTCAAAATCAAACAAGAGAATAATAAATTATGATATATAAACCTATAAAAAGAAACAAAAAATGTAGTAAAACAATAATCTTGTTATACTACAAATTATATTGTAATTCAATTTAGAATTTTGTAAAAAACAGTATTCTACTGTATATTTTTATGTTTTTCATGGTAAAAAAATAAAGCAGAACAAGTTTTGCTTGTTCTGCTAAAATTTTAAATATCCTATTTATAAAGGTCATAAAGCTCCAAAATATATTTGTCATCATATTCACAAGCCTTAAACTTATCTATCAATTCCTGTCTATCAATATTCTTCTGCATTATATTAGATAATTTCAAATATTCATCTTTTAATGAATTAGGTAACTCATTATAATCATATCTTAATTGAATTTCATTATGGGTTAATTCAACTTGATTTGCTTTTTTATTACCACATACAAAGATGTAAAAAGCATCAATAGTTTCCATATAAAACAATTCACATTGATTATTAAACAAGAAAATAATTTTTTCAGGCATATGTCTGTCATCATATTGTGTACTATAATCAGCAATTTTTCGAGCTTCTTTATAAATTTGCACATCCATACTCATATCCGGAAAACCTGCTTTTTCTTTGTATACAATATCATATTTCTCATTTAAGTTATTTGTTATGGTATAAGTATTTCTTTCATAATCAGTATTTTCACAAGCCGTTATTAAAAAACAGCTTATTAATAAAAATAACATAGTAATTACTTTTTTCAATAGATAAACCCCTTATTAAAAGTAAGATACATCATCACAACTATTTATTGAGTTAAAAATGTAATCAGCAAATGCAATTGTTGAATTATTAATAACATATTTATTAGAAAATAATTTTTTTATTTTTTCACCACTAATACTAGTATAATCAGTCAATAAAAGTAATCCGTTAAAAACCTTATATTCTTTATGAGAAATATAATTAGAAATACTCATTATAAAGGTATTCTTATATGAATTGATACTCTTATCATAAAAAACCAATCTGTTTTTCATTCCAGTTTCGTCAATTAAATTATATACAAAGTTTCCATATCTGTGACTATTATTTTTAAGATTTCTATAATAATAATTCAACGAATCTGAAACTGACATTTTAAAACCTGAATTTATATAGTATATATTTGTTGCATCTAAATCTGAAAGAACGTCACTATAACCAAAATGATTACTTGCCCCAATATATGAAGGTATTATATCAATAGTATCACTATTTTGGAGTTCTTCATAACTAAAATCCTCATACAACATTGATAAATAATCTCCCAACCATCCAGCAAAATTATTAATATAATTTTTATTAGTAGGTAATAGTGATTCAAATAGAGTTGTATAATAATATGCGTTTATAGAAGCTGCAAAATGTGGAAAATCGATAAGTTCATTTGTTATTGGATCATTAAGCATTATTCTGTGCTTTCTACCAATAAATTCATTGTATACTTTACTATAATTTTCTTTAAGATACGTAATAAATTCTTCATCTATACTACCAGCAGTTAACGACCAAAATCCACCATTATAATAATCTTTACGAATGGTTTGCAATACAAGAAGCTGACTGTTATAAAAATCATTAGGCATATATTCAACTGCAATATCACAAAGTTTATCCAATCCATTGACATATTCATAGGTCAACGGTGCAATATCTTCCTTATCATTAAATCCGTCCCCATCAGTATCATACTTAGTCGGATCAGTAGCCAAGTAAAGAGCTCTGCAATAATAATAATTCTCATTATCCATATCATTTTTAAAGTTGTCTACTGAAAATCTTAGTTCAACATTATCGTCAAGACCGTCACCGTCAGTATCCTTTAAATACTTATTTGTTCCTATAGGCTGTCCGTTTGGTTTAAGTCCATATTCCTCTACTATATCAGGAATAGTGTCACCGTCTGAATCTTCACCGATAAATTGCGGTGGTGTATAAATTGTATCTCCTACCTGATAAGCTAAATCACTTGCACTTGCGATACCATATACACTGCCGCCCGTTACCGAAGCTACATTCATAAGAGCTTCAGACATTGTATAGCCGCCCATATCAACTACATTTACTGTAACATTACTCAGATTATATCCGCCCAAATCTAATGTAAACTGTGTATTACCATTTGTCAATATGATAATACGGTTCATTTCGGCTGAACTGCTATTAGCTATATTTACAGCATCCGCAAACGCAGGAGTTAGGTTTGATTTTGCTCCGCTATTCCTAATATATGAGCTTAATATTGACAGTACAGAGTTTTTATCCGTTAATCCTGTCATTCCTCTTGTACCGTACTCAGAATATGTGATAACAGCTGCTCTGTCCTCGCTCATCATTCCGTTTACTATATTTGAACAGATATTAAGTCTTTGATTAGATGAGTCTATGGTTTCCATATCTGAACAACAGTCAATTACAAATATCGTGTTCATTTCTTTATAAGAAGTCGTGCCGTTGTTCCACATCTTACGAAGTTCAGTAAAACTTGCTTCCCAGTTTGCATACCATTTTTCACTGTCGACAATCATATACTGTGAAAAATGAGTAGTTTTTGTACTGATAGTTGATTGTACTCTATTGCGGGTTGTAGGCATTTCTTCAAATATTTGTTCTTTTTCATTATACCAAAGGATAATTAAATTGTCAAATTCTGTATCTCCCAATTTCGACTGGTCAATCTTAAATGTTATTCTTGCTTCATTAAACTTTGTAGAAGTTTCAAAATTGAAAGGCTCACCGATCATGGCAAATACATCTGAGGACATAGCGTCAATACCGTACATACTTTCAATTTTCAGATTTCTTTCCAGACTGCCGTTTGTACTCATGCTCACATTTATTTCTGTTATTGCTTCATCATAGGTACTGACCTCTTGTTTCTTATACTGTCTGAAAACTTCATCACCGTCAAGTATACCGTTTCCGTTAGTATCGGGATTCAGAGCGTCAAAATATACTCCGTTTTTCTTGTATATTGTACCGTTAGGCTTCTAAATTCCATTGTTCAGCAGGAGCAAATAATTTCTTCTTGCTCTTCTTTCCGCTGCCCTCAAGGATAATATCCTCACTTACCGCTATTACACCAGACTGCTGTTCCAATCTTTCAGCCTGATGTTCGGTCAGCTCACAGCTTACAGCTTCATCACCGAGAAGAATTTCACCGTCGAACTGCGACTGAATTTTCTTTCCGTCTTTTTCGGTTTCGGTCAGAACTATATAGGTTTCCTTTTCCCCTGAAAACACAGGCTCTTCGGCAAATGCCGAACTCTGTACAAAAACCGAAACACTCACCGCCATACAAACGGCAATACTTATTGCTCTTTTCATGTCAACACATCCTCTGTCAATTTTATTTGTAACTACTATATAATACCATTAATTTCTCTATATTTGAAATATATTCTGTTAATTATTTATTATATTTACTAGTTACTGTTAATTAAGCGTTTTAAAAAGCAAAAAGTCTCACCTTATTTGAAAATTTTTAAAAAAAATATGGATACAGCGTAATATTTCCACTGTATCCTCGTTTTTTTGAGTACTCTATAGCCAATAATTCATTGTTAGCTTGACAACTTCCCTTGACGCACAGTACAACACTGCTCCTGCATTGCACAGGAACAGTTATTGTTCTACTGTATATTAGGAATAATTTAGAAGCTATTTAACTTTGACCTTGCGTATTTTCTTTATCCACTTGCTGTAGACTTTTTTGGTGACATTGTTCTTATCCTTGTAGGTCGCATACGCTCTTACTCGGATATAATATGTCTTTTTTCTCTTTATCTTCTTATTCTTGATATTAAGCTTTGTCTTAGCCGTGAATTGCTTGAATATCGGTTTTTGGAAATTCTTCTTTGCAGATACTTCAACCTGATAGCCCTTAGCCTTTTTGACCTTTTTCCATGAAACAGTTATCTTTTTCTTAGCCCTGCTCTTTGCAGTCAGCGTTGTGATTTTTGCCTGCTTCATTAGCTTTTGAGCCGCTTTCTTGTCCTTTGCTACTGCCTCAGAGCTTCTTGTTGATTTATTTGTCTGAGCAATACTCGGCTTTGTCGGTTGAGAATTGTTGCTAGGCTCTTGCTTTGTCGGCGGTGTTATAGGCTCAGTTGGTGTTGGCTCTTTCAAGCCTTTAACAGCCTTGTCTAAAGCGTCGATAGCTTTGTCAATTTCTACTTTGCTTGCCTTTTCTTCAAGTGCCTTTGCACTTTCAATTACCTTTGTCAGCTCTTCAAAGCTCTCGTCACTATAACTGCCTTGCTCTATCTTTTCTGCCTTTTCAATTTCGGTTTTTAGTTTATCCATTGCTATTGTTCTGTCTGTAATAGCATAAATTGCGTGACCGTCAGCATCAAAGAATTCAACTTTTGTTATACCATAAACATGTTCCTTTGCTCCGTTCCATGCCCATGTGTATGCTGTCAGCTTGACATCATCACCTGCTGCTATCGGATTTTTCAAAGGCAATTCAACTACTACGCCTTTTTCACCCTTTATTGCTTCTTCTTCCGTTCCTGTTCCAACAATCTTTTCATAACTCTCAGTTCCTGCTATTGTTGCCTTTAATTCAATTGAAGCATACTTGTTAAACGATACATCTTCCGCACAGTCGAATGTCAGTTTTACTTTAACTGCTCCGTTCATTGATTCTTCTGTTTTTTTATTAATCAACTCTGATTCAACTCCGCCTTTTCTTATGTTGATAAAAGGCTCGCCGGCATCTTCTGTAGTTAAATTTTCTATAGCACTGAACAGCATATCCTTTGCATCAGAATAAACCGATTTAAACTCATTTTCCTTTGCAAAGGCTTCTTTAGCTGTGTTTAAAGCTGTTTGGAATGCTTGCCAGCTTTCATTACTGTAGATATTTTCAATTGCTTCTGCTGTTCTAATAACATTCTCTAATTCCGCTCTTATTTCTGTTGTATCTGCCGGTGATTCTTTCAGCTTATTAAGTGATGTTATTAAGTTTTGCGTTCTCTCATCTACTTCGCTTTGAAAAATTGTACCTGAATCATTTTGGGAAATTGACTTTGCTCTTGCCAATGCTCCTGGATTGCCGGCATATACATCGTTCCATGCTGCTGAATTAAAATCAATTTTATTGATTTCGTTTTCTTCAAAAAATGTTTCAGCGGATGTAATTGCATCATTTAAATCCTTTTTACTTACTCCGATACGATAAACCTGAACTTTTAAAACATTTGATTCGGAAGCATGATAGTTTTCTGTTTCTGCCATAAAGCCTTTGATATAATAACTGTTTGGCGATATACGGGAATTATTATAATTATAACTGCTTTCCTTTGTACAAGCTTCATCTGAAAACAACTTGTATGTTATTTCTCCGTCACCTGCTGTTATATCAATCTGCGGTTTAAATCCGCCCTCTGTACCGTAAAAAATAGATTCGCATTTTGTTATTGTGAAGCTTGAAGCTTGTTTTATTTTTGTTACTTTATTTAGTGCCGACGCTAAGGCTATAACCTCATTATCGACTTCTGTTTGTGTTGCCGAAGCATTCTCATTAACAGTTTTAGCGTGAGCTATTGCTGTTTCCAGTTCTGAGACATTGTTATATTTACTTTTATCTATTCCCGATAAAAATGCTTCTGCTTCGGTTATTTTGTTTTGTAAGGCCGTTTTAACAACCGATGGCTTATCAGGATTAAAATCAGAATCAACTACAATTTGTCCGGGCCAATTAACCAATTTTTCCTTAACTGTTTCATTTTTTACATACGCTATAGCTGTCGTTGGAACATTTGTAAAAATACTAGCTGATGGTGTATTAGCCAAGTCATTAGAATATACATATATCTTTTCTAATGATGTGCAACCTGATAATGCCTTTAAATTAAATTTAAAAGTACCACTATGCCTTAATATTATTTTTTTCATTGCTGTACAATCTAACAGAAACGAAGAAGTTATATTATCATAAGAACTTGGAAAGATTATACTTGTAATATAATTATTATTCCTCATAAATTTAGATTTTGTAATATCAGTTTTACAATTATAATTTACATTGGTCTCAAAATTTATATAAATATCAGGTAATGTTATTTCTGTTGAACTTCCTAAAAGTTCTTGATAATTTTCTACAAAACCTGTTATAATAGCTGTACCATTTTCGCCTGCATTTTCAGGCTCCGTAAAAGTATATGTAAATAAATTTTGCTGTTGATTTTCATATTCTATTTCATTAACAGCAAAAATACTTGTCGGTATCATTGAAACAAATAAGGTCAGTGTTGTTAATAAACTTACTAACTTTTTCATTAATAAATCCCTCCTTAACTTTCCAAACAATAAAGCACAGTAACTTAAAATTACTGTGCTTTACATTTTTTATTATCCAATTATATATTCTAATAAGGTTTCACCAGTATCTGTAACTGTATTATTAGATCTCTCAAATAATGCAAATCCATATTGACCGATATAACCGTTATCCCAGTACGCTGTTACTATATTGGCAAATGAATTCGCAATCTCATTTAAACTACTTAAATAAGCCGCACGGCTTTCATCATTATTTTTATCAATAGCGCTATATTCACCTATAAACACAGGCATATTTAAACCTTTTGCAAAGTTTGAAATTTTCTGCAACTGAGTTTCCATATAGTCTATATCTTCATCCCATTCAACTGTACCATTTTCATTTAAAACAAAATCATATGGATCATAATAATGAACTGAAAGCATGAGTCTGTTGTCTTTAGTATCTGCTGGCTTAACAAAGTTACTGTTTACTGTAGCATTAATGTCAGTATTATATCCGGGAATAATCAACACTCTGTCTGTATTCTTTCCCCCTGCATTTCTTACTGCTGTAACAAACGCCTGATTTAACGCATTTATCTTATTATATGCATCAGCAGAAGCATTTTCCTGCCTGAAATTTTAATCTCATTCATGCTTTCAAACATAAGTCTTTGGTCATAACCACTGAACTTGTCTGCTATCTGTGACCATACTGCTGTAAACTTTGTTTGTACAGTTTCAAAGTCATCACTTGAAATATCAATCCACTTACCTTGAACACCGTCACTTCCGTCATGATGAATATCAATAACAACAGGCAGTCCTGCATTTATTGCTAGATCTACTACTTCCTGTACTCGGTTCAGCCATGATTCTTCAATCTTATAGCCGTTTGCTCCGTCACCGATTTTGTCCATGTATGAAACAGGTATTCTTACTGTATCAAAACCGCTTGCCTTAACTGTATCAAATAAAGGCTTGCTTACAGGAAACTTATTGTTCCACAATGTTTCACCGACTGTTCCGTCTGTTGTACTTTCAAGAGCATTGCCTAAGTTCCATGCCTTACCCATATAAGCTGTTAATTCAGAAGCTGTTTTATTACTTATAACAGGAGCTTCAGGTGTACGATTATCATAAATTTTTACTTTAGTAATTGTACATTTATCAAAACAAACATTGAACTCTGTCAAATCATTACTAACATCAAAATTAAATGTTCTTTCTCCTGTTTCTTCAACCGGAATATAATTTCCGCCAATCTTATTGCCTTTACTGTATAACTCTGCCTGAACATAATTATCAGGTATTGAATTATAGTTTGCTGTTACTTCAATTGTCGGATTCAAATAGCCTTTCAAAGAAAGGTTAAATACATAGATATTGTCTGCTCCTGCATAAAGCCAAACATCCTAATTTGTTGAAATCATTTCTGATTCCATACCCTTAGTTCAAGACCCTGTGATATTAATATTATCCGGTGTTTTATCATGTATCTTGATTTCTTTTACAGTACATTCGTCAAAGCAAGCAAAGAATGAATGACATGTATCATCTATCTGATATGAATATGTTACTTCTCCTGCTTTTACCTTTTTATATGTGTTTTCCTCAACAGGCATCCAAACTTCTTGATCTGTGTTATAGTTATCAACATAATATAAAGTTGCTTCCTTAAACACATCTTCTCCGGCAATATCTGAACTATATTCTACTGTTACATCAACAGTCGGATTCGTAAATCCGTAGCCTGAGAAACCTGATACATAAATATTATACGGATTAGCGTCAACATTTATGTCGGTATCACCTGTAACTGTCATTTCCGAAGCTGTTCCCTTAGTCCATGAACCAGTAATTGTGGCTTCTTTGCCCTGCTTATCGTTAAACTTTACATAGTTGAGCTTAACCTGACCTGAACCGAAATTATCGGTTACAAGATTAAAGCCTAAAGCGTCCTTGCCTGTATTCAATGAATTTTCAATCTGATCAATAGTGACAATACTTGCGTAATCCACATTTACTTCGGGATTATTTGGCTGACCTACAGAAGTAGTTGTCCAGCCGTTCCAATCGGTATCAAATGCAATCAGACCGAAGGTTGCAGATGGTTGTTCAGGCAATGTAAGATATTCATAGCTTAATTCTACAGAACCGTAACCCTCATAATCAGTATTAAGAAATGTTTTAATAGTACTTCCTTGTGTATATGTACCGCTTAAACCTGCGTCTTTAACTGCAAGCGCTGTACTTGAAGCGCCTACTGCCATTGAAACAGCAACAGCCGCTGCAGATAATGCAGAAATTAGCTTCTTTTTTAGCATTTTGTCCTCCTATAATTTCATACATGCTTTCGTCTATTTATAATAAATTTCCGGAAAATATTATAACTAAAATATTATTGACTTTAGCACCCTTAACTTTATTCTATTGTCAAGCTTCGTAATTACAACAGTTATTTCCATTGCGATTTAAGTTAAAATATATTACAATAACAATGCAATATCTATTATCGCAAAATGAAATATTTTACGAGATATTTTGAATTTTAGGTTTTTGTGTTGATATTTGTTGTAATTAATATTATTATATCACAATTTTATTTGTTAGTAAATATACATAATGCCAAAAGCTGACATAGTTTTTTGGTGTTTTTGTATAAATTATTTTATTTATTTTTGGAGGATATTCTCATGTTTAAAATTATTTCTAATGGAAAGAAAAAACTTACTATTAAGGCAGTTGGTGATTTATGGCTTCAGTCTAAAAAACTAAATGTTAAATCTTCATCTTATTACAACTATAAAAGAATTCTTGAAAAACATATTTATACTGCACTTGGTGAATTAAAATACTCTGCAATAACTCAAAGTCAATTAAACAGTTTTATCGAAAATCTTTTGTCATCGGGTAGAAAAGATGGCAAAGGAGGACTATCTGACAGTACAGTAAAAGATATTATAACCTTAATGAAATCAATTTCAAAGTTTGCACACAGCGAGTTTAACTTAAAAGATATTTGCGAAAATTTGAAGCTCAGTCAGTTAAAAAAAACGAAATTCAAATCTTATCAAACAGCGAAAGAAAAAAACTTAAATCATATTTGCTTAACAACCTTAATCTTTCCAATCTATGTATATTGTTAAGTCTTTACACAGGCTTGAGAATCGGTGAAATCTGTGGTTTGCAATGGCAGGATATTAATTTAAAACAAGGAAGTATATCAGTTACTAAAACAGTTGAAAGAATATCAATGAGCAACGGTAAGACAAAGGTAGTTATTAATCCTCCTAAAACCAAGTCATCAATTAGAAAGGTATATATGCCAAGTTTTATTATCGATATATTAAAAAGTTACAAGTCATCGTCTGAGTTATTCATTTTATCGGAACAAATTCAACCAAAAGAGCCGAGATTTTTACAATACCGATTTAAAACAGTAATGAAAAAATTAAATATGAACGAATTTTCTTTTCATTCATTACGACATACCTATGCTTCAATGTGTATTGAAAAAGGTTTTGACCCTAAAACTTTAAGTGAACTTTTAGGTCATGCAGATGTAAAAATAACGCTTAACACATATGTTCATTCTTCGGATAGTCTGAAGAAAAAATATGTTAAGCGTTTAATGATATAATGCCTATTTTACGAGTTTTGTGCTGTTTTTTATTATCGCAAAATTTCATTTTGCGATAATCAGACATATATCCCAGTGATATATGTCTTTTTTATTTTACCTTATTTTTAAACTAAGCACAATATATTGTATCTGAATCCGAAATATTTTATATTATTAACAAAATGCAGGAAAGTCAAGTTAGTATTTCGGAGTACCATATCCCAAAATTACGTTGCTACCCGTTTCATAACTATTTTGCTTACACATATCGTTGCTGTTACCTTCTATTGTATAAACTCTTCCGTTTTCTTCTTTGACTACAATACCAACATGATCTGATATATTATCATTATCCCAATCAAAAAATATAATATCTCCGGGTTTAGGCGTATAACTTCCATTTTGCCATGCGTTTTTTGATTTAAACCAGTCTACTCCTGCCGGACAATAAGAGAACTTAGGAATCATACCACTGTCAATATATCCGCATTGGTCAGCACACCAGCTTACAAAACAAGCACACCATTCTATTCGTGAAGAACATCCATACCAAGACCAATATGGTTTACCGCCTGAATTACCCTCCTGAGTTAAAGCAATTTGTACAATCTTGTCACTGCCAATGCCTAACGGTACACTCCTAAACGGATAATAACGCAGAACATTATTAACATAATTTATATCTCCGTAACTAGCCCAACCAAGTTTTTTAGCCATCATATTTGAAAATTCTATTGCGTTAGCAGCTGAATAACCTCCACGCTGCTTAGCCCATGAAATATAACCGTTACCAAAATTATATCCTTGCAAAGCAAGCTGTATATTTTGCATATCTATAGGATTTTCAGTATTTGCCGTTTTTAAACATGCAGCAAGATTTTGAATCCCGACATTTATTGAATATTCAGGGTCTGTTATGCCATTTGGATTATTAGGGAATTGAGTATTGAAGGCACATTCGGACGCTTGCATTGGATCAGTTCCCTGACCGCCTGATTCCTGCATCATAACTGCTTTTATCAATTCTGTAAACTCCGGTATACCATGCTGTTGAGCATACTTTTGAATAAGAATCTCATAATTTTGTACTTGCGAACTTATACGATTAGACGATTCGGAACTGTCATCATTAACAAAACTCAAAACACTGCCAAATAATATTAAAATAAGTATCATTAATATAACTACTGGTCCAGCTAATAATAATAAAGATGATGATGATTTAACAGCAGCAGTAACAGATTTTACAGTAGCTTTTATAGTTGTTTTAGCTGTTTTTACAGCTTTTTTTGAAACTTCACGGCTTATTCTGTAAGAATTCTGTGCCGCTTTTGCTGTTCGCTTGGAAGTCTTAGCCGCTTGCTTTGAAGTCTTGACAGAAACACGTGCAGTATTTTCCGCAGTTTTTACAGTTTTGCCGGATAGTTTGTGAGCTTCTTTAACAGTTTTATTGACATTTTTTCGTGTGTTAAATTTATAACCTGTATTTTTAATTGTTTTATCAATAGATTTAAAAGGCTGTGTAAATTCCTCACCTTTATTAATATTATATTTTCTATTTTGACTTGCTCTTTTAACATTACCCCTATATTTTTTTACTTGTCCTGCTGTTTTATATAATGTTGTTTTAACTGCATTTTCTATATTACTTTCAGCATAATCAACAGGAGAGTGTTCATTTTTCTGATTATGTTCAGTATTATTCTTCATTCGTACATAGTTATGTCGAATATTTTTACCTACCACAGCAGACTTATCTAATATCCGTATATCTTTTTTAGTACTTTTAGTTTTTATCGTTTTGTCCATTAAACTACCTCTTATGTCAATTCTTTAGCAACTATAACAAATCTTCTGTTGTTTAAACCGTTGTCACAGGTAGATATTGTGATTAATTTATCTCCGAATTCTGCCGTTGCTTCGGTTTCATAAAAAGAAAGTTTTTTGCACTGCTCTATAAATTTCATATAATAATCTTTGCTGTCCAAAGCACCCGAATATTCATTTTCAAATACAACATGAAATTCGTCTAAAAAGATATGAGTACGTTTGCCTTTCTTCCAGTTTTCCGTAACTCTGTTTAGCATTGCGTCAGTAATGACCAGAAGTCCCATAGTTTTTAACTGCTTTCCTAAATCCATAATATCATAAACTATCATTCTGTTATTAACATCAACATTACTTTCATGTGCAAAAGCGTCAAGACTTCCGCTTGTAAACAATTCAAGTGAAAGAGCTAAATCCTGCGCTTCTTTTTCAGGTTGTTCAAGCAGCTTTTCTCTTAAAGTACATAGCGTAGGTACGCTTCCGCCGTTTTTATAATCTTCATAAACTGCATCGGTACAACGGTCAATAATTGACTTTTCCTTTGCGCTTATGCCCTTTGAATCAAGTTGTTCAAACAAGGACAATACAAACTCGGATTTGTCTATTACAGGATTTCGTCCGTCACCATAACCGTCTACCATATCCATTGCATTTATGTGGTCTTTGCTGCCTGCGGCAATTCGTATAACTTCGCCGCCCATTGCTTCAATAAGGGAAGCGTACTCTCGTTCGGGATCGCATATAAGAATATCATCTCCGGTGGCAAGTGCCAGAAAAACTATCAGCATTTTAGCCGCAAATGATTTACCGCTTCCCGGAACACCTAAAAGAAATGAATTAGGATTTAAAAGTTTAGCTTTATTGCACATAATAAGATTATGAGATATTGCATTTTCTCCGCAATAAATACCTCCTTCGTCCATTATTTCCTGAACCCGAAACGGCATGAGCACCGCAAGACTTTCGGTAGTAAGAGTACGCAGGGAATTAAATTTTCTGTGACCTATCGGAAGTGCAGTATTAAGTCCGTCCATCTGCTGATATTTTAAAACTGCAAACTGGCATAGATGTTTTCTTGCAGCAGTAAGCAGTATTTCGGTATCCTCGTCTAACCTTTCTAAACTGTCAGCTGTGTGTACAAGAGTAACAGTAGCAAACATCATTCTCTGATCTCTTGAAGTAAGGTCATTCAAAAACTCCTTGCTTTCCCTTCTCTGCTGTTCCATATCGTAAGGCACAACGGCAGAAAAGTTATTATTGGCGTTTTGTCTGCGCTGCCAGTTTGTTATGTTTGTTTCTACCCCTAACAAACGGTTTTCAACCTCCCTGACCGCTTCGTCCGTCGGTATCGGTATAACGTCAATACTCATCATTAAATTACGGTTAATATCTGTCAGTTCTGCAATCATACTGTCCTTTATATAGCTTGCATATTCCCGTAAAAAAAGTACACGTCCAAAACGTGTACCCATTTTAAAGTGATCCTTTTCAAATTCAAGACTGTCAGGACATATAAAATCCTTGAAGCTGTGTCCTTTTCTCATAGTTTCCGACAAATCGAAATGAAAATCGGTTTCTTCTCCTGTTCGGTAAAAATCATGCAATGCTCTTAATTTATCCTCAGCATTCATTTCAACACATTTTGAGCCTAAATGCGCAAAATGTGATACAAGTTCTGTACCTACTCGTGTAAAATAATTTCTTGCTTCTTCTATATTTTTCTTAAATACAGATACGGTCACATACTTTTCCTGTATTATGCTGTTTGCACCTGTTGCCTTTTCCAAAAGTATGTCGTTATATTCTTTACGATATAGATCAAGACCGTCCTCCCGCATTGGTATAAGAATCTTTTTTTCAAAGTCCTGTTTATTAAGACGTCTGTTGTTTATTGTTATTTTTGTAATTGCACCACTGTCAAACGAGTTTAAAAGCTCACTGTACTCAAGAAACATTGTTTCTTTATCTTCTCTGCCCGCAACCGCATAATTAATGTCTGTAAATTTATAAGTCTTTGAAAACTTGTTTCTGCCCACCTTAAAAATCCCGTCCTGCCAAATCGCCTGAATAGGAATTGCCTGCTGAACGCTGCTGGGTATGGCAAATTTCTCTTTATCCTGTTTAAATGTATTTCTTAATGTTTTAATCATTACTTTTCAATTCCTCCCTTTGATGATCATCAATACAATTTTTTAATGCCTCATAATATATATTTTCCGGCTGAAATACCATACACTTAGGAACAAGAATCTCGGATTTTATCCATGCCCAAATAAATTGTTCGGCATTCATTCCGTGATACTGTATAAAACCTAATGCCGCAAACGGCGCTGCTCCCAAAATACACATCCAGCTTACAGTTTCAGTCCCTACATATGGGCGCAGCAAAAAATAAAGCCCGACGGCAACGCCGCATGCTAAAACAGAAAAAATGAACTGTCTTAGTGACAGTCCGAAAAACATTGATTCCGTATAATTACGGATTTCTCGATTTATTTTTACCTCCAAGTTATTTCCTCCTTAATTTAATGGATCTACGAACAGTTAAACCTGTGTTTTTTTAACGTTCAGGCACATCCTTTTTAGGTGTTTTAGGTTGAAGCTTTAACGGATTTATACCGCTTTCAGGTCGAATAAAATCAATTCTGCTTGCTGCATAAATAGCATTATCATTAAGCATACGCTGCCACGCCTGTTCTTTAGGAGACCAGTGAAACCCATTATGTTTCAGTACATTACATTGCTCTGCACTTGGTTTTTCTTCAAAAACGAGCTGCAAACGATTATTTGAGGTATTAGCTACTGCCTTTCCCCCGTTAAAATCCCATCCCACAAATCCTACGTCCTTATTCTCTTTAAGCTGAGAAATTCGTGATTTCAATCGTCGTATTTCAGCATTATTATTAGATAATTCAAATGATAAAAATGGTACGTTTGTGTTAAAACGGCTATTAATAACTTTATCATCTAATTTGTTTGCTTGTAAATCTGATACGCCGGGACAGCCATGTGCTGTCCCGTTTTTTCTGTAATAGCTATTTACTGTTTTCATAAATTCCTGCTGTTTTTGACAGCTCTCTAATTTTTCTGTTAATTTTTCTATTGCCTTTGGATCGTCGCTTCTTATTACATTATTATTCATATTAATTACCTTTCTTAATTATCTTTCATAAAATTCTTTTGGTGTATGCTGCTTGCTTCTGTTCTTTTCAGGGACAATATAGGTTTTTCCTTCATGTTCAGTAATACTTGTCTTATAGCCCATTATCTTCAATGCTTTCTGAATTTCAAGAATGTGTTCAGGAAGTGGCTGACATACTCCAATATTCATATAAATCATAAAGTCACCATACCAATCCTCATGCTGAAAATTATCTGCCCTAAAGAAAATATCCTGTTTTATTTCTTCCAACGGTTTCTTAAATTCTTCTCGATAATATTTATCGTAATCTTTGGGTTTCTCATTGCTGTTCATAAATACCTCCATTTTCGGATATAAAAAGAACGCCACTTAAAAAGTGACGTTCAATAATCTATGTTTTACTTTCCTTATAAAATCAACCATTCGTAATCCTGACGGCAATCAATGACATAATCCACATATACCGTATTATCTTTTATTTGAAATATAAGCATATATCTCTTTTCAAACAAAATATAACGATACATATTACGTGGAATAAATTCATTTGTCAGCCATGCACATCTTTGCGGCATAAACTCTAATGAATTTGCCGTTTTTTCAAAAGATTCTGCAAGCCGCTGAGCAGCCTTAACACTTGTCTGAGCAAGGAACGCAGCATGTGATACAAGCATTTGTTTAGCACGTTCCGAAACAATTATTGTATACTTATTCTGCTCGTCCATTACTGTCAGCTTCCTCTCCGATTACTTTTCTCATCATTTCAGCAACCTCGCCAACTGAATAGCCCTTACTGCCATGAAGTCTGTCCTCCTCGACAGCTAAAAGCTCTTCACGCAGTTTGAGCATTTTTTCTCTTTTATTAAAAGTTTCAATATCCATAACTACCAAATCTCCCTCGCCGTTTTTAGTGAGGAAAATAGGTTCTTTACTTTTCTTGCAAAGCTCGGCAATTTCATTATAATTTTGTCTTATTGCTGCTGACGGACGTATATTCATAAAATCGACTCCTTTGATAGTAGTATTCTAACTATATTATACTAATTTTATACTATCATGTCAATGAAAATTTATATTTACAGTCCCATCATTTCTCTGACTACACGATCTGCCATTTTAACTGCGCCGACAAGTACAAGCATATTGAAAACTAACTCGCCTACATTGCTCCATACCATTGTTACAGCCGACACATCTGTATCGACCGCAGGAGGAGATGAAGCAAATAGTGAAAATATAATGCAGGCAAGTACGATAATTGCACCCTCAAGGCATACCGCCGAATAAGATTTAATAAATCCTTTTCCTATATTCTGAGTTGGCTCTCCGGCAAAGGTTGACAGCGGAACCGGAGCTATTGCAGTGTACAAATATAACCTGAAAAATCGTCCGTAAACACTCATAATCATAATAAATGACAATACGGTAATAAACAGGCTTCCTATCAGCGTTACTGCCCATAATGGGATACTCTCAAAAAATCCGCAGTCCTCTATAGCTTCTATAAGATTGTCAGGTAATACCGTTTTTGAAGATGAACCGAAACCTGCTGAATTCATAATCTTTGATGTAATTCCCTGGACTATATTAAACAAAGCCATCATCAGCTCTAAACCATGTGTGATAACACCCTTTGCCAGTGCAAAACGGATAAACAACTTCAATACGTGTTCGGGTTTCTTGACTTCTGTAAAACTTCCACAGGTTTTAACTACTCCGATAACAAAAAACAAAACAAGTAACGCATAACCTATTGCTTGCAAAGCTCCATGTATATCCTTAATTACTTCCCATATTCCTCCGCCTTTAAACTCTTCAGGAGATTGCGAAACAAGCTGCCATATTTCCGATAATTTATTGTTCCATGTATTTAGGGCATTGTCCAAGTTTTGAACTACCCAATTATCTGACATTTTAATCCTCCTTTTCATATGATAATGAGCAGACTTAAAGCCTGCTCATATTTTATCCTGTTATCAAATTAAGGATTTCTTTTGCAAACGTAATAATAACTCCGCCTGCCAAAGTCAAAAATCCATTAGCTCTTTGGCTTGGATCATGAGATTTGAGAGATAGTCCTACCTGAACTATACCAAATCCCAGCAAAATCAATCCTATTGCACGAATAAGTCCGAATATAAAATCAGACAAATTGTTTACTACCTGCAATGGATCGTCATCGGCATAAACCGTAGTTACACATAATGCCGACATTAAAATAACTGCTGAAATAATAGTCATTACCTTGTGCATTTTTGTTGGTTTTTTCATAACTTATTCCTCCTGCTTATTACTCATCTAATAAGGCTTCTAAATCTTCGTCAGATAAAATTTCAAATAAATCTGTTTGCGGCTGTTCGCTAGTCTCCCCGTCAAAACTATCGCCAAGAGAAATATCGGCTATAGCTTGATTTACATTTCCATGACAATAGATATCTGTTTTACCGTCTGCTGTCATATCGATGTCCGGGTGTTTCATAATATCATACTTTAAATCCATAACCGGACGTTCGCCTCTTATAAAAAGAAGCGCATATCTGTTATCCAGCATACGCACCTCATCGGGTGTTAAAAGCTCACGCCCCGATATTTGATAATTAGTAGAATAGTTACCTGAATGACCTGTCGATTTTCCGTATGTGTTAGTATCGATAGTGGCTTTTCCTAAAAGCTCACTGACATACTTATGAGTACTTTGTTCGTTGCCGCCCAAGTATAGGAACTCATCACAGTTACCGACTATACTTTCCCACTGCTTTTCAAATAACGCCTTTAGCTGTGCTAAATTTTGAAGTATGATAGAAACGCTTACCTCTCTTGAACGCATAACGGATAATATCTTATCAAAATCATCAGGAAGCGAAACATTCGCAAATTCGTCCATTAGAAAATGCACATGTACAGGAAGTCTGCCTCCGTATTTATGGTCTGCAAGGTAGAATAACTGCTGAAATAACTGAGTATATAAAATTGATACTAAAAAGTTATAACTTGTATCATCGTCCGGTATCAAAGCAAACAACACTGTTTTCTTTTCTCCTAATGACGATAAATCAAGCTCATCTGTTACAGTCAAAGCCGCAAGGCTTGACAAATTGAATTTTTCCAACCTTGCCGCTAGTGTGATTTGAATGGATTTAAGCGTTTTAGCGCTTCCTGAATGATAATCCTTGTAGTACTTTACTGCAATATGGTCAGGTTCACGCATTTCCAATCTTTCAAACAGTTCGTCAAGGGGACTTTGATAACTGTCATCATCTTCATGCACTTCTCCTGCCCTTAGCAACTCCATAACCATAGGAAAGTTTTGTTCTTCCTCCGGTGCTTCGTATTTAAGGTAAAATATCAACGCTAACAGAAGCATAGAAGCTGCGGTATCCCAAAAAGGATCTTGTGACTGTGCACCTTTCGGAGTAGTTGCCTTGAATAAATTTGTTACAAGCCGCTGTACATCGTTATCATTTCTGAGATAGACAAACGGATTATAGCAATGGCTTTTTTCCATTTCTATTAAATCCAATACACGAATCTCATAGCCTTTTTCTTCTAAAAGATGTCCTGTATCACGCAAATTCTCGCCCTTAGGGTCTAAGACCACAAATGAAGTATTTGCCTGCATGAGATTGGGCTTTGCATAAAATCTTGTCTTACCTGCACCGCTTCCTCCGATAACTAAAGTCAGCATATTTCTCAAATGTTTTTACTCATATACCCCTCCGTCTATTTTTTATCGGGATTGTTCACGCTGATTGGGATTCCTTCCTTGTTCAAGTATTCTTGACATTCTCAATGAAATATCCGAAGCAGATTCACGAATATTATTCAATTCTCCCCGTACTTCCTGATTATCCATGCCTCTAAAGTATCCAGGAGCATTGCTGAAATCAAAATATCCTTTTGTTTCAATTCCATATTTTTTGCATAATAGATATGAAGCACAATATGCATTAAACGCATAACCGTCACGGTAATAGTCCTTATCCTTATTGGCAAATCCGGCTAAGGAAAGCTCTACTGTCAAACTTCTGAAAATATCCTAATGCAGCTTCACCCGCTTCAAGTGACATACGCACAATCTGATCAGCGGCTTCGCCTGATGTGTTCATTCATTCTTTCCTCCTTTTCCTGCCGTACTGATTCTATCTTGTCTTTCATAATATTTGACCGTTTTATAATCCCGTCACATAGCTTCACTTCCTTTCTAAATTCACCGATCTGCTTTGTCATATCTGCAATTTCCGACAGCTTTTCATTATCCTTGATATTTCTGCTTTTGTACCTTAAATGCTGTCTTTTATCAACAAGCTGCTTCATACTGACTTGCAGATTTTCTTTATATGAAAAAAGCTGCCCAGCCGTATCAATATGATTACGGCAAAGCAGCCTTGTTTCCTTATTTATTTCATCTAGTTTAATTAAATCTTCCCGAATAATCAACCTTACCTTGTTTGGATTAACAGAATGCTTCTTAGGCAATACTCCTAAAAGATAACAGTAGTAAAAATACAATCCTCTTAGACCGCCTATTTTTTTAGATGCTTTATGATTACCTGATAATCGGTAAAAAACTATTCTGTTCTCGTATGGTTTTTCAGCTTTGACCTTGTGATTATTCAGGATACGACGGCATATTGCTTCTTTTGTATATTCATTACCTAAATTACGGGCAAGCTTCATTCCTCTGTCCTTACCCTGTGGTCTGACTGTTATATCTTTTCCGAATTTAATTGCATAGCCCATTTCTTTTAAATAGTGATAAAACTGTTTTTCAGTAAGCGACTTTGCAATAGCTTTGTCTATATCGGATTTAATTAAGCCACGCCATGTAGGACGTCCCTCTTTTTCAGCTTTCCATTCACCATAGTGCTTTGATTTTCCATATTCGGCGTTTTCAATTACAGACAATCCAAATTGGCGGCACAATTTATCAGAAGCAGTACGCATATTGTAATAATCCTTTTTGGTACGATGATACCTCAGACCGTCAATAAAGGATACGGAATTAACCACAAAATGATTATGAAGATGATTTTCTTTATCAAGATGTGTTGCAACCAGTACCTGAAAACGATCGCCCCATAATTCTTCCGCAAGCAAAATGCCCATTTTATGTGCTGTATCAGGAGTTATATCATCATATGGTGCAAAAGACTGATAACCGTGAAATGCCATAATGCCTTCGTCTTTTCCATATCGCTTTTTTACTGCGAGCATTTCGCTCCTTGCAGTCATAGGAGTACAATTAACACCTGAAACATATTGCTGCATTATGGGTATATCCTCGTTATCTAGATTCAAATTATCTGATTTTCCATTAGTCTTTTCCTGATCGACTGCATATGCAATTACATCTGTCAATGACTGTTCTTCTTTGTCTGTCATTTTGGGTATTTTTATATAGTCAGGGTTAGTTGTTTTGTCAGGATTCTGAATGTAAATAACTACTTTGCCCAGCCACCCCTTAACGCTCCAAATTAATGTAACTGCCATTTATTCTGCTTTATCCGGTAAAACAACCGCTTCTGTTATAACTCTTACTGTCTGTTCAAAATGGCGTACAGTTTTATCATATCGCTGTACGTCAACAACATTCAGCACATGAGCTTTCTGTGCTATCTGATTAAGATTGTTTCCGATTTTGTGTAGCTCTTTCATCATCAAATAATAATCAGGGGGAGGAGTATTCTTAGGTACTAGACCCTTTATTATCTGACGCAGATACGCTTCACGGGATAATCCGCTTTTCTTTACATGCTTATTCAGTAATTCAGCTTCGTTATTATTTAAACGTACTTTAATTTCTATCGTTCTTTTGTTCATACCTATTCTCACTTTCAATCCGATTAATTTGCATGCAACACATTATAAAAACACCTATCACTCCTCCTACTATCATTCCTGACAAAAACATTATCATTTTTTATCACCTCTTAATCTGGGGTTTCAGGGGAAATGTTCTCCTGATATTTGCCTTTTGTCCCCAAAAGGCGTTGCTTGCTGGTATAGTGTATTATCCGCTTCGCTGTTATTGCATTACATATTTCACCTTTCATAATCTTTAGGTTTTTTATTGACAAAATAACTTTCGGACACTTTTCTTGATTTTATTCCGTCATTTGTTTTCGTAAAAATTTCGGGATTCAAAAACATTTTCTTAAACTTTTCCATATGTTCAGAAGTAAGCGAATCAAAATTATCTTCATTTAATCCGCATATGAAAAATGTACCAGCCACTATATCCATTATTTCGTTGTCTTCATTTCTTACAGACCGATTTAACTCAAGTCCGTTAATTTTACCTTCCTCATTGCAAACAAGAGCAACAGGTTCTTCAAAAAAATATGCGGCTTCTATTGAGCCGCCTACTGCTTTTTGCATTGATTTAAGATCGTTTCCTATGTCAGCCTCATAAGCGTTTTTATGCGGCTCTACCATTAATACTTTCATTTACATTCGTTCCTTTCATTTAATATAATATTTATATTTCAAAATCTCTTTATCGTGCCATATCCCTTTTACTGCTTCTTTTATCAAATTCCCAGCCATAGACTTTTCCTATATCATCGCCCAGACGATTTGTAACACGAACTATATCAGAACGGGTTGCTTTATCGAAATAAATAAGATTTAATAATTTATTTACTTGGTTTTCTGTTGCTTTATCTTTTATAACACGATAAAGATAATGATTTGTTCCGTCATGATGTATAGCCGTACATCTTAAATCGCCTTTTCGGTCTACATACCACTCGTTTGAATCACAGTCGGAATAAAGGCAATCCTTTATATTCCCACTGTCAATCATTTTGTATCCGCTTTTTCTGCCGTTCCATAACCCTAAATCTGCTATTACTATTATAGGTTTTGAAAGCTGAATATCAAGATTTATTCTTTCATCTTCAAGATAACCGCCGTTTATCTCATACATTAAATTGTAAAGTTGGTCATCATTCATTTCAGGATATTCCGCCTTTAAATCCTCTTTCCAATCGTCAAAATTCAGATCAATATCGCTCCATATTATATTTTTATTACTTATCAAATTACTCTACCTTTCATATTCCTTTGTTCTTGTCTTATCGTCGGCAGTAAAGCTTGCACCTACAAACTGCTCTGCACCTAAGATGTAATTGCCGTTACTCCAATTTTCTTCTGCTATCTCCTCAGCTTCCGCCAAATTCTCCGCTTCAACAGCAATTGTCATTTGCAGAGTTTCGGTTATAGTCACATTATATTCTTTTTTCATCTTACATAACTCCTTTTTTCTCTTTTTGTAATTTTAAGTCCTAGCTTCATACACAAAAAATCATTATAATCTTTACCTATAGGCGGGGGCTTATCTATTATATAATACTGCTTTGAAAGTACTGTTTTTATAGCCTTAGACGCAAGTCTGCCTGCCTTATCATTATCAAGATGTAAAACCAATGTATTAATTTCAGGATATTCATTAAAATATCGTGTTAATGCTTTAGGAACCTTACTCTGTTCGATATTTTTGGCAGGCTGATATACACCGCAAAGTGATAGCAGATGATCTTTTCTCCAGTTTCTGCCGTATAACTTTAGCAATGTGGCATAGGATAACAAATCTATAGCCGATTCAAACAGATGTACATATTTTGATTTTTCCTCAGCGGGTATTGAAAAAGAGTATTCCTTGTCACTGCCCTCAGCTTCACCAATATAATCGCTCTTTATTCCACGCAATGAAGCTGACTTTGCTTTCCCTTTGGTATCCAGTCCGACAAATACTGCATTGTGATAAGGATAGCTTTCATATACACGTCCCGTTTGTATGCAAAAATTTATAATGTCTGCACCTATTCCTCTGTTTTTAAGATACATAACCACATTATTCTGACATCTGTTAGACTCAGGTAAAAGAAGCTTCTTTTCTGTTTTTTCTTTGACCTTTACATAAACGGGAGGACATACTGCCGATTTGCCTGTAATTGTTTCAACGGCATCCAAAAAAGAATACCCATTTACTTTTATCAGATAATCAAGTGCCGACCTGCCTCCTATGCCTCTGCTCCACCACATCCATTTTCCATTGGATATTTTAAGACTGTCATGAGTACGGGTCGAATAGGTACTGCTTGAAATCCTTACAAGCTCCTCCGGTTCGTAATTTTGAAGATAAGTCAGCAGATCCATTTTCTTTGCCTGCAGTATAATATCCGGTGCGATATATGGCATAGATCTCAACTCCTTTCAATTTTAACTTAAAAAGACGGATATGAGCAAAATGCTCTTATCCGTCTTTGTTGTATAACTATCTCTCATCATGACTTCTGTCGGACTTATCCTTAGAATCAAAGTCCTTATACTTACGCTCGTCGATTTTCAAATCCACTTTTAGCTGCTGAAACCTCGTCATTTTATTTTTTAGTTCCTCTTCTTTTTCAAACGGCTTATTCGCTTCGGCAGCAGCTGTCTCTAACTGTCTTTTAGCGTCCTGTAATTGATTCCGGCAATTTTCAAGTTTATCAGGCAGACCTCCTAAGAAATTATCAAGTCTTGTTATATTTCCTCGTATATCTTCTCCCATAGTAACCTTATAACCCTGACTATGACTTAAATGTGCATAACACGTATCAGAAAAAGCGTCAAAACTCAAAGATAAAGAAAATCCGCAGTAACTGCCGACCAAAACGGGAGATTCTGAATTTATTGTTTTTATAACACTCATTAAGGCTTTGCCGGCGTCCATTTTATCGGCATATAGAATTCCCTTTAACTCACATCCGGCATTACGGCTGTTTTTAATATGCTCCACGTCCTTCTGATATGCGGTTAGCTGCTGTTCAAGGCTGCTGATCTGTGACGGATAATATTTTAAAGCCTTATCTTCAAGTTCATATTTCTGATTAAGATAATCGTTTTTTAATAAGTTAAGCATATTAATTTCCGTTTGCAAAGTACAATACTCCATGATACGGGTATCGCCCGTAGCTATCGCTTTGCATTCAGCATAGGATAAAACCTCCGTATCTGCGTCCTCAATAACACGTGACGGAGCTTTGCTTGTCATGATCTGAGCAGTTATTCTCTGCTTGTTTTCTAACATCTGATACATATAGGCGTCAAATGTACGCTCGGTTATATACCTGAAAATATATACTTCTTTATTTAGATTCCCGAATCTGACCATTCTTCCGTGTCTTTGTTCTAAATCACGTGGTCTCATCGGAATATCAAGGTCATGAAGCGCTACAAGATATTTTTGCACGTTTGTACCAGCCCCCATTTTCATAGTAGAACCGAAAAGTATTCGTATCTTACCGGTTCGTACCTTTGCAAAAATAGCGTCCTTTTGCTTGTTGTTCTTAGCCTCATGAATAAAAGCAATTTCATTAGCCGGAACTCCCGCACTGATAAGCTTATCAGCTATATCCTGATAAACATTCCATTGTTTTCTTTCTTCAACTACAAAAACGCCGTCTTTTTCAACCATTTCAATAGGGTCGTATTTTCCGTCAGGAGTTGACATATCGCAGAAAACTAACTGAGTAAGCCGTTTATCTTTGGTTTTTTCCCATATATCCAAAATGTTTTTAACACAGGCGTTTACCTTGCTGTCAGGATCATCAGGAAGTTTTGGATTGATGACTCTCTGATCCAATGCAAGCTTTCTTCCGTCATTAGTGATCACAAGCATGTTATCTTCTTTTGGATCAACATTTCCTTTTCGTATTTTTTCGGCTCTTTCGGCTATTTTATTAAGCATTTCAATTTGTATTTCCGTAGGCGGAGTAACCACCTTTTTATATACTGCCTTTGGTTTAGGAAGATCAAGCATATCCTCAGTTTGTATATCTGCTGCACACTTAAACATATTTATAAGCTCAGGTACATTTTTGTAATATGCAAGACGGGTTTTCATCTGAAATCCGCTGCCCTCCGGTTTCAACTCCATTTTGGAGGTCTTTACACAGAAGTTTGACGCCCATGCGTCAAAATAATCAAGTTTCATTTCTTTTAATAAACCATACTGAATATACCTTTGCATAGTATATATTTCTACAATAGAATTTGAAATAGGAGTTCCTGTAGCAAGAATAACGCCACTTCCGCCAGTGATCTCGTCAAGGTATCTTGTTTTAAGGAATAAGTCGCTTGCCTTTTGTGATTCAGTTTGTGCAAGTCCTGAAACATTGCCCATCTTAGTATGCAAATAAAGATTTTTAAACATATCTGCTTCGTCCACAAACAGACAATCAATACCTAACTCCTCAAATGAAATTATATCGTCTTTCTTTGACTGGTCGCTCAATTTTTTTAGCTTTGCCTCAAGCGACTTTTTAGTTCTTTCCAACTGTTTAATTGTAAACCTTTCTCCCTTATCTGATTTCAGTCGAGAAATTCCATCTGTAATTTCTTGAATATTCTCTTTTATTAAGCGTTCCTGACGAGCATAGGAAATCGGAATTTTTCCAAACTGAGTGTGTGTTAAGATAACGGCGTCATATTCGCCTGTAGCAATACGGGCGAAAAATTTACGGCGATTACGCTTTTCAAAGTCCTGTTCCGTTGCAAGAAGTATATTTGCGTTTGGATAAAGACTCATAAAAGCGGCGGCGAAGTCATAAAGAGTATTGTCAAGCACAGTGATCATAGGCTTTGAAGCTATTTTGAGCTGCTTTAATCTCATACATGCAGCACACATTGTAAAGGTCTTTCCTCCTCCTACTGCATGAGCAATTAAAGAATTTCCTCCGAAAACAATTCTAGCCACCGCATTTTTTTGATGAGAATTAAGGCTTATCTCAGGATTCATTTCAGGGAAGGTCAGCAGAGAACCGTCGTACTCTCTTGGTTTTAAACAATTAAATCTGTCATTATATATTCTGCATAACTTTTTCCGCCTGTCAGCGTCCTGCCATATCCACGCTTCAAACTTCTGCTGTATGATCTCCTGCTTATTCTGTGCAAGCGCAGTTTCTTTTTGGTTTAGAACTCTGCTTTCTTTTCCGGTTACGGAATCATATTTTTTATCCCAAACACGAACAGTACGCAGATTAAGACTTGATTCGATTATCCAATACGCATTAAGTCTTTTAGTACCGTACTTTGAAATTGCATTAACATTTCCCTTGTCTATATTCTTATTGCTTACATACCATTCTCCGTTACTTTCCATAAACTTTACGTTTATTTTATCCCTGAAATTTGCACTCGGATTTAAAAGTTCATATACAAACTGATCAATTATGCCGCTTGGTATCCATGTCATTCCCAGCTGTACCTTTATATCTCCGGGACCTAAATCCTTAGGCAATACTCTTTCAAGAGCTTTTACATTTTCCTCATACTTTTTATCAGTTTCCGCTGCTTTTTGTGCAACTTCAAACTTGCGGCGTACATTTCCCGATAAATATTCTTCGGCTGTTTCCCAACCGGTAAGTTCGTCATGTGCAGTCAAAGGATTCTGATATATCTTGCCCTTTAATTCTTCTGTGAGCTTTTCCATGCCTTTGCCGTAAAGGGATTTCATATAGGCTATATCAATCAAACCCTTTTCGTTCAGTGACAATGCAAGGGCTTCATAAGCATTATCAACTGCATTAACGGTTACTTTCGGCTTAACGGTGCGTTTAGTAAAAATATCGGCTTTGCGTGAAAACTGCTTTTCATCATCAAGTATTTCAAGAGAACAGAGCAGACCGTAAGAGCTGTCGCTTCTGAACGCAAGATTATTTGCCCTTGAATTCAATATCCCATATTTTTGAGTAAAGGAATCATAAAGATAATTCAGTTTACTTTGCTCTTTCTTTATATCCTCAATAGGATAATCGTCAGCCTGCATTTCAAGCAGATTTCTGACGCAGTTACGTATTTTTATCATTCCGCTTATACGGCTTGCTTCTGTATCAGACGGGTGCAATCTTATCATTCGGCTGTTTTCACGATAATACAGCTTTCCATGAACTTCGGTAAAACTAAAATTTCTAACAGACGGATCAGCTGGTATTGATTCAGCTTCCTCATCACGTTGGTGCTCATAATCAGGAATATCGGCAGAAATTTTATTGATTGCTTCAGAAAGCATTTCTTCAAGATTTGTTCCATCAACCTGCTTGCAGGCACTCTGCATACCGTACGGTGAAGATTCCATAACCATTTTGCCTAAGATCATTTCAGGGTGTTCGGCAAAATAGCTGTTTACTGCAAGTTCGTTTTCATCTTCATTTAAATGTATCCAGTCAGGTTCAATGTCTATTACACGTTCTCTCTTTTGCAGGAACAAAATATCAGAGGTAATTCGTGTGCCTGCATTTTTAGAAAATGTGTTGTCAGGCAGACGAATCGCTCCTAAAAGCTCTGCTCTCTGAGCTATATATTTACGCACATCGGAACTTTTTTTATCCATAGTGCCTTTAGTTGTTATTACTGCCATTATTCCGCCCGGACGAAGCTTATCAAGGGTTTTAACAATAAAATAATCGTGAACATACAGCCCCAGTCTGTCATATTTTTTATCTGCTATCTGATATGAACCGAAAGGTATATTTCCCACGCTTACATCAAAGAAATTATCCGGCAAATCAGTATTTTCATAGGAGGTTATGTCAATTTGATTTTCAGGATAGAGAAGCTTTGCTATTCTTCCCGAAACAGAATCCTGTTCTATACCGTACATCTTAACATTTTTCATACTTTCAGGTATTAGCCCCTGAAAGTTACCTATACCGCAGCCGGGATCAAGAATATTCCCCTCTTTAAGTCCTGTGTTTTCAATTACTTTATACACTGACTGAATAACGGCAGGAGGAGTATAAAAAGAGGTTAAAACAGTTTCCTGTGCTGAACTGTACTCATCAGGCGTAAGAATTTCCTTTAACTGAGCGTATTCATTTTTCCATTCCTCATTTTCGGAATCAAAGGCGTTAGAAAGACCGCCCCAGCCAACATATTTTGCAAGTATTTCCTGTTCCTCAGGCAATGCCTGACGATTTTCCTCCTCGCATTGCTTTAAAATTCTGATAGCTTCAATATTAGACTGAAAACGGTGTTTTGCTCCTCCGTAAGACGGGTTCATATCACAATAAGGCTTCTTATCCTTTTTATAACATCTTTCCATTTAAGCGTTACCTTATCGTCGGGTTTTGTTATATCGCCAATCGAAAAAGAAATGCCCTTAGCGTCGTGCCATTCACCAAAAATACCGCTGTGAAAACCGCCTGTTCCAAACTCCTCTTTCAGAAATTCCTGTTTTTCTTTCGTAGTATGATTTTCTGAGAAATATTGATATATTCTATACTTTCCTCCTGATACACCGCTTCCTCTTGTGATAAAATAGTTATCTATTTCATCTTCACTCATAAAACGCTTTATGTTATTATTAAACTCTACAGCAGCTTTGTACTTCTTTGGTTCTATAAGCAGATCACTTAGAGCATTAATTGATTTTTCGGGCGAATAATATTTGAAATTAATAAGCGAGGGATCGTTTTTATATTCTTCATTGAACTTTTCAAGCTTTGCTATAAAATCTTTGACCGCTTCGAGATTTTCAAGTTCTTTTGCAATCCTTTCTGTAGAATCAGGAAATCCGCCCTTAAAAAGTTCAGCGTCAATAGGAAAGTTCGCTGATTCCCTTTCCAAATACCACAAATATTCTGCGGCTTCTTTTCTTTGTATGCCGATTACTCTATCAAGCTGATTCTGCGGCATATATTGTCCGGATTCAAGTAAATCATTTATGCGTTTAAAAACATCTTCCCATGAAAGAAGAACGGAATCCCTTGCCTTGTAAACAGAATCGCCTAATGCAGTACGAACACCGTTTTTATCAAACCAGACTGCATACTTTGTATTATCAATTACAAGTCCTTTTCCGCCTGTACCGTATTCTTTCTTTAAAAACAATGTTATTTCCTGCGGGGACTTTTTCCTCATAAATTCGGCTGCAATATGATAAATTCCGTCCTTGTCATTTGTTCCGCTTCTAAGAACACTGCTTATAACTTCATCGGGCAATGAATACTCGGTTTCAATATAACTTCCGTCATTTTCATAGCTGTAATCAAAGAGTGAGAGCTGTTCGTTAAGTGAAAAATCAAAATCCGGCAGCTTATTACTGCCGGATTTTCCGTTTATGAGTATATCAGGTCTTTTAATATCATTTCTTCTGCTGACTGGTTGATATTGTTCATTTTCCTTATCCACTCTAATTGATTCTGAGCTTTCAGTTTCTCTGTCACGCCTTGTAACCCCATCATTTGCCGAACGGTTATTTCCATCATCTCCTCCGCCTGTTTCTGTATCTCTTTCAGATGACTGTTGAGTGTTCCCGTTGTCAGATAATTCAGATACACTCCGTACCTTTGTTTCATTAGATACTGCCGACGCAGAAATGCGAACTTCCCATAAACCTCCTGCTGAGGCTTTTCCTCCAGATCGGGAAGATAAAACCCGTCTTGTTCCTTGTAATTCAGCTTCTCCATTATTAAAACTCCTTTCATCAGCTTTATTATCAGCTTTTTCATTATATATCTTTGAATTATTCTGTGCAAATGTGCGATTTTCAAAATTTTTCACTGTTTCCGCAACAACTGATAAAGCTGTTTCGGAAATATCGCTTACTGCCGTTCCGAATATGTTCATTAGCTCCGGAGTGTTAAACTCCGTGACTTTTTGAAAATCCTCTCTTTCAAAATATCCGTCAGCGTCAAAACCGCACCTTTCAAGCAGCAAATATGCTAAACTGTTTGATAACAGACTGCTTACCAGAGCCTTAACATTAAACTCATCAAGTTCTTCCAAAAAGCTGTTCTTACGGCTTAAAAAAATATCGTGAAAATAATCTGTCAAATGATCCTCAGCCATGTTTTTAGAAGCTGTAAGTATAACCCTATCAAGTTCACCAGAAGATTTAGAAACCCCGAATGCATTAATAACCGCTTCTTTCACATCATCATAATGCTGTTCTTCTACCTCCCATAACGGAACAGCGGGATATATATAAGCATTTCTGCTTTCCTGCGTATCAGATATATCAAAATAATATTTTACCTTTGGATATGCTGACTTCTTATCCAAGACCGCAATTCCTGTTGAATATTTTTTTACCGTACGTCCGAAACGCTTATTCCAGTCACCTATCTCTAAAACTGCTTTTGCTTTCGGTCGCTGCACATATACCAGAAGCTGTTCATCAAAAGGCAATCGGAAATTCTGACATGCCGATTTTAAAAACGACGTCCATTTTTCAGAACCGGACGTAATTTCTTTAAGAGCCGATTGATACAACTCTGTTATTTTATCTGTTTTCCCAGCCAATTTTTATCCTCCTAGCGTTCTCTCTCCACTTTCTGAGGTGGATATTTATCTAAAAACTCATTGACCGTACGGCAGTCACCGTCAGCAAAATTCCAATCTCTATCCGGATCAATATCTAAAAGTCCACTCGGCGGAAGTTTTATAGGATCACGGGTTAAAATTGTGCCAAAGTGATTTACAACTATGCTTTTTCCTATCTGCACCGGATCGCTCCAATCATCATTATGACGTACTTCATACATATACAGTCCTTTAGGTACGGTAGCTTTGTCAATTCGGATATTTGTAAATAATGCAGGCTTATTGAATACTGTTATTTCCTCGAATTCTTCTATCATAGCGTTATATTCCATATTTCTACCTCTCTCTGTCGTTATTTTTATCCTTGTACTGTTTCTTGGATTTATTGTAGCTGCGAAAATCTGCTCCGGGTGTATTCCAACCGTATTTTGAGCCATGAATCATAGCTGCTTCCTGTTGTTTTGTCACATTGAGCTTTACGTTATATTGGTCGGCTAGTTTACGCTCTTTGCCTTTCCACTCCGGCGGAACAGTACAAGATGAATATCCATGAGTACCGAATTTCACCTGTATAAGCTCTCCCGTTGACAGAAGCGTACTATAACAAAAATCAGGAAGTGCAGGTATTACAGGAGTATATTTAACGTCATTTTTCTCCATACGTTCTGCAAATTCACAGATATGGAAAAGCGTTATTCCGACTTCAACATGATATTCGTCAATAAATCTGCATATTTTTATATCACTTTTACCGTCGGGATATTCAAGCTTTATCCTGCCGCCGTCAGCTATACGGAAAAGCTGATTATATCTGCTGTCTATAAAACGTATTCCTTTTTCAGCTTTTTTCATATGACTGTCAAGATATTGTTTTACATATGCATATACATAAAAGTTATAATCTCCGTTAATAGGATTACATCTGATAAGGTACGCATACTTGTCGGTATTAAGACGAAAGCCGTACTGTTTAGAATAATTTTGCTCAATACCGCCTTCTTTGTGTTTATGACAATATGACTGCATAGAGCTTAAATTTTCAAATAATCCTCCATATGCTTTGTCAGACCTAAAACGGCTTTTCTTCCGGCGTTGCAGTATTTAATACATTTATTTTATCTTTCATTACTTCTTTCTTTTCCTTTCAAATATTGCGTATAATTTCTTTGCGATACCCGAATTAAAAAATTGCTTCAATATATGATCCCTCCTTTATTTTAGTTATGTAAAAAGGGCGGTAATACCGCCCCTGAAATCTTATTTTTTCTTATTGCGAAACCTTAAAAATACTAAACTAGCAACTATAAATACTACTAAAACTACAGCTATGATTGTTTTTACTTCCATCTTTATTCCTCCGTTCTGTTTTTCTTTCTCTTTCTGTAAATCCCCGTAATACACAATACAACTGCTCCTGCTAGTGCTATGCCCATTAAAGCTGACCAAAGCGGTATGTTTCTTTCATCTCCTGTTTTCGGAGTATCCTTTAATTCATTGTGCATTTTTATTACCGCCGTTTCGTTATATTTTATTTCTACAGTCTGATTGTCAGGTAAAATATATCCTGCTGAAATGTTGTCTGATACCTCTGAAATTTCATATTTTCCTATACGCAGATTTTCAATCAGAATTTCTCCGTTCTTATCAGTTTTAAAAGTCTTATCATATCCGTCTGAACCTGTAATACGGAATGAAAATCCATCAAGCTTACCGTCTGAGGAAGTTTTGATTATCTTAAGATTACCTGTCTGCGGAGCATTGATAAAACCTATTCCTGCCTTATTTTCAACACTATAGGTTTTTCCGTTTTCTTTAATAAAAACATAATATGAATTTTCATTAAGAATAAATCCCTCAGGTGCTTTTTTCTCTTTAACAAAGTATCCGCCGTAAAGAACATCGGTCATTGTATATTTTCCGGCATCCTTTTCAGTCATTTCACCTATCAGCTTGTCCTTACCGTCCAGCTTCTTATTTCCGTTGGTATCTTGATAAACCTCAAATATTGCTCCTGACAGCTTGTTATCGGGATAATCCTTGTCAACCTTTGTAAGTTCAATATTACCTCGAATTTTTTTATTTTCTATTTCAATTTCCACTATATCCTTATCATTTTCAATAGTGACAAGGTGATTTTCATCACTTAATACATACCCTGACGGACTTTCGATTTCTCTCAATATCCAATTGCCGAACGGAACATTGTCAAAAGAAAAACTGCCGTTTTCATCAGAAACAGCAGTTATGATTGCTTTTTCCTTATTAAATTCCTTACAGTTTGGATCAAACAAGCCTATTAAAGCGCCTGCAAGACCGTTTCCGTCCTCGTCCTTTTTAATACCATTGATTTTTCCACGCTTTAATTTATTTTTAATAGCTTCACCGTTATTGACTTCGAGCTTGACTGTAGCCGTATCCTGTCCCGCATATGCAAATTCTACCGGATACTTTTTATCGCTGATAATATAGTGTTCATCTGCTGCGATCTCCTGAACATAATATTTTGCAAACGGCAGTTTTAGAGAGAATACCGCTTTCATATTTTCATCAAGACTGATTTCTGAAATCAGACCGTCTGCAGATATGGAACTTCCGTTAGCCGCTGTTATCTTTTCTTCTGCAAATAATCCAAAACGAATATTTTGGTATTCTACATTTGTCCCGATTCCGTAGGCTTCGTCTTGTTCCAAAACTTTTTCAAGACTTATCTCAACTTTCTGATAATCGTTTACAAACGCCGTATTTACAGTATCTCTTACTTCGATTTCCTGTCCTGCATAACTGAGTTCAACAAACTGAAACTCGCTATTTAAAACATAACCGTCAGGTGCTTTGATTTCCTTGACCTCATATTTTCCTAAATACAACAAGTCTGTTTCTGCATAGCCGTTTTCATCAGTTGTAATTTCGGCAACAATATCTCCGGCGTTTGCTCTGACAGTACCGTCCGCTGTAATAATATCCTCAGACGCAATTACCTGAAATACTGCTCCCGACAGATTTCCTATCTCAAACACAGGAGTATATGTTGTAGGGTTTTCAATAAAATTACCGTTTTCATCTGTATATGCGGAAGAAGTTCTATTTACTCGTGTAAAAATATCTCCTGTTTTCTGAACGCTTATTTTCCCTTTTTGTGCCATATTAGGACGTTCAACCTTGATTATGGATATTTCATTTTCCTCTCCGCTTTGTTCCTGCACTACGTCAAAATAGACCGGTTCGGAATTTAAAACATAGCCATACGGAGCCTGTACCTCAACTAATGAATATCCTTTACCGTATTTCAGCTTTTCAGGAGTAATTAGATAACCCTCGTCATTTGTATAGAATGTGTCTATTTCTGTAACTTCGGGATAAGTGTATTTCATTGTTATAAGATTACCGTCAGGGTCATATATCTGAAAACCGGCGCCTGAATATGGAATAACTTTTCCTGTTTCAGCGTCTGTTTTGACTATTTTTATATAGCTTGCAAATTCAGCATTGTTAATAAGGTACTGATATATCTTGCCGTTTTCAGATATATATACGTCAAAATCAGCTATATGCTCTCTGCCGTCCCAGCCCTTTGTCTGATGTACGGTGTAAATGCCGTACGGTACTTCTTTACTTTGGGCAAATCCGCTTTCATCACAAACAAGAGTATCACGTTCGCTGTCCTTTGCATTTTCATAGCTTCCTGCGGATTTTAAGAATATCTGAAATTCAGCTCCTGTTTCCGGCGTTTCAATTTGAGTACTTCCGTCATTAGTATGCTTTATGATCGCAATTCTGCCCTTAACGACTTTTTCTGTCACATTACTCAATATGCTGTTGTATTCAATTTTAAAGTTCTTAGCTTCTCCACCGACCTTGTATACCGTAGTATCGAGGAGATAGCCCTCGCTAGGAGTTATTTCTTTTATAGTCCAGTTATCTCCGCATACATAGTACTTTGTTGTGAATTCGCCGTTTGCGTCTGTAGTATACTTATCAACAAGCTTTCCATTTTCATAAATTCCGTAAACAGCTCCTGCAAGACTACCGTTTCCCTGAGCTGTTGATTTCTCCGAATCCTTTTTTACTACCTTAACATTGAATTTCTTTAAAATATTATTAAATGTGACCGACGCTGTTTTTCCTGCCTGAACATTTACAGACAAGACTTCCATTCTCAAGTCCCTTTACCGATACATAATATTTTCTTGGATCGGCTTTAAGCTCGGCTAATGTCTGCTTACTGTCGCATGTAAGAGTTAGGAAACCTGTAAGCTCACCGGATTCATTAACATTATTCTGAACTAATTTTACTGTAGCAATTTTGCCGTCATCAGCTTTTATCTTTAATGTTTTTCCTGATTTACTTACAACGCTTCCGTTTTCAACCTCAGCGTCAAAATTCGCCAGAAGATTGTTTTTATCTGTAAAAGTGTATGTTCCGTCACTCTCTGCTGAAACGGCATTAGCCTTTGCAAGTGATTTTAATTTATACGCAAAGGAGGGAGATTTTGAATTTGTCTTAATTAACGCCTCATATTCCTCGTAATATCCTTTTATGATCTGTGCGGAATAATCGTCGTTAAAGTTACTGAAAATATCCTTTACCGGCGTATACCCGTTATCCACTCTTTTAAATTCCAGATCTCTCTGACCTACAATTACTTCCCATACTAAAAGCTGTGTTGCTACATAACGGTTATATGATTCTACCGTTGTCAGTTCTCCTGTATACGCATAAAGGAAAACTTCACCCAACAATACTTTTATTTCATCAGAATTTAAAGTATCATTTTTTACTTTGTTCAGATACTCGTCTGCTGCGTCCTCATTGTAATCGTCTCCCGTAAGAACATGCGCTCCGGGTTCTATGCAATATACAGCTCTGTAACTTCCCGATTTATGAATCATGCACCAATAGTCAGCGGCATTTATTTTATATCCTTTTCCTATTGTTAAATCTTTATTTATTCCAAGTTCCTGTGCGTTTTCAATTTGTATTACAGTATCGCTTGCAGAAACTGTTATACCTGCCGGAATCATAGTAAATACTATCGTCAGCAAGGTAAATACAGATACTGCTCTTTCAATATTTTTTTCATGTGCATTTTCCTTTCCTTTTAAAATAAAAAAAGACCAATGCTTAACATTGGCCTTTTCGCTTTCCTTATTTCGTTTTTACCACATTAAACTGTACTCACTCTTTCTGTAATACTTTCCGAAAAAAATAGCTATGTTGCAGTAGTAATAAGTTTTACTATCTAAGCTGCTATAAATAAAAAATAACAATTAGATTATTAAATAGTCTGACAGTATTAATATTTTTTATTCGGCTGGTATTTTCGGCAAGTAATCAGGGGGTGAGGTGTGGAGAGGGGGAGAACGATTTTGCACTGATCTCCTCAAAATGGCATACTTACCCCTTGTGAGTATTTTACCTTTCTGATCTGGTTTTTTCATTTCTTTCTCTCTTTCTGTATAGCTCCAACGCTTTTATTATGGTTTCTTCCATATTTTTGGCAGGAGTTCCCGGCGAAAAATATTTGTCTATACGACCTTTGGGTATCTTGAACTGTTCTATCTGATTTGGCTTCTGCTCTGACAGTATAGATGATATTGCATCTTCACTCAATCTTTTTTCTTCTGAAAGCTTACGCATTTTAATTGCCTGTACATGGCTTGGGGTACAATCCTCGTATTCCATAGTATCTAACAGCGTATATTGTTCGTCTTTTGTCAGATATGATATTTCAACAGCAGGACGCATAGCAATTCTACCCTCGTCTACCATATCAAGTATTTTCGGTATCAATTCAGTAAGCCGAATATAGCGTTGAATTTGACTTTTACTTTCTCCTACTGATTCTCCTAATATTTCTACTGAATACTTCCCTAACTTCTGACCCACTGGGGTTTTCTCTCTGCAAGTTTGAATCTACCATTATCACTACTGCTTCATTATCTGATAAATCTCTGATTATGCAGGGAATTTTCTTTTTATATGCTAACTCACTTGCTATTTTCCGTCTGTGTCCTGATATCATTTCATATCAGCCTTTTTCTTTTGGTCTGACAAGTGCCGGTACTAAAACTCCGTACCGTCTTACGCTCTCTGCCATTTCAGCCATATCTTCGTCCAATTTTACTTTAAACGGATGATTGGGAAAATCGCTGATTTCTTCAAGAGGAATATCTATTACTGATTCTTTATCCGGATCAATTCCTCTGCTGTTCATCTTTTATACCTCCCTTATTAATTTTTTTATGAGCTTTTGCAAAAGTTTTATTTATACTTTATCATCTTTACACTCCTTTCAATTAATAAAGCACATTGGTTACTTCTAATGTGCTTTATATATTTTTTATGTTCCGATTTCAGTCTTTTTCTCTTTTTAACTTCTTCGGATATTTTTTTAGCCGTATACTAAAAAGCATACGGCTATGTATATTTTATTTATTGTCTAAACCTCTTAAATACCCTTTAATGATAGTTTAACAGTCTATTTTTTTGAGAAATTTGCGAGAAAATTAAATTTTTTGGGGGAAACTTTTTGAATTTGGGGGATAACTATTTTTATGTTGGGGGTAATAATCAGGCGACTTCCGGAAAAGAATGACGCAAAGTTTGACATGGCGTTTGGGGGAACACTTTCCCCCAAAAAATCCCCCAAATTTATATGAAAATACGGTAATTTGCGATAATTTATGGACCTTCTCTTTGAACGCAAAAAATCCCCGAAACGCCCTAATTACGGGCTTTTCGGGGATTCCAATGCTCTTTTCAAAAATTTTTCACTTTTTCATCATGCTAGCAACTTCATCAGCAAAATTGTCTTCTTTCTTTTCAACGCCTTCGCCTCTCTCAAAGCAAACATAATCAACAACCTTAATTGTTGTATTTGCTTCCTTAGCACAATTGTCAACATATTTCTGAACTGTAAATGAACCATCCTTAACAAATTCCTGATCTAACAGACAATTTTCAGAATAATATTTACCGATTTTACCTTCAACAATCTTAGCCTTAACCTGTTCAGGTTTATTTGCCATCTTAGGATCTTCATCCATCTGAGCAAGCATAATCTTCTTTTCAGACTCAAGAACATCAGCAGGTACATCTTCTCTCTTTAAATAAGGAGCTTTAAGTGCAGCAACCTGAAGAGCACAATCTTTACCGCATGCCAAAACCGCATCTGTTGCACCAGCAGGTGTTTCCAAATTTACCATAACACCGATTTTACCGCCGCCATGAACATAAGGAACAAGAATACCCTCTAATCTCTTAAATCTTCTGATGTGCATATTTTCACGGATTTTAAGGAAAAGTTCCTGAAGTGTTTCAGCAACAGTCATAGTACCACCTGAAATCTGAGCTGCATTAAGTGCTTCAAGATCGGCAGGATTTGTATCTATAATAGTTTGAGCAACATCATTTACAAACTTCTTAAATTCATCATTATTTGCAGCAAAGTCTGTTTCAATATTTACTTCAACAACAGCACCAACAGTATGGTCAGCATTTGTCATTGACATAACAATACCTTCTGCTGCTACCCTTCCTGATTTTTTAGCCTGTGTTGCAAGACCTTTTTCTCTTAAAATTAAAGTTGCCTTTTCAAAATCGCCATCAGCTTCCATTAAAGCTTTTTTACAATCCATCATTCCAACGCCTGTCTGCTTACGCAGCTCAGCAACATCTTTAGCTGTTATATTAGCCATTACAAGTTCCTCCTGATTATATTCTTACGAAAAACCCGAATATGTATTAAATATTCGGGTTTATTTCAAAATTATTCAGCAACTTCTGCTGTTTCTTCAGTATTTTCCTCTGCTGCCTCTGTTGTATCTTCACCCTGTCTGCCTTCAATAATAGCATTCGCAATAGCGCCGGCAATTAGCTTAACTGCTCTTATTGCATCGTCATTGCCTGGGATTACATAATCAATTTCATCCGGATCGCAGTTTGTATCAACTATAGCTACAATTGGAATATTAAGCTTTTTAGCTTCTGCTACTGCAATCTTTTCTTTTCTTGGATCAACAATAAACAGTGCGGCAGGAATCTGATCCATATTTTTGATACCGCCCATAAATTTTTCAAGCTTTTCAATTTCAAGATTAAGCTTTACAACCTCTTTCTTTGGAAGGAGTTCAAATGTACCGTCTTCTTCCATTGCGTGAAGCTGTTCAAGTCTTTTAATTCTTGTCTGAATTGTCTTAAAGTTTGTCAGCATACCACCGAGCCAACGAGCATTTACATAGTGTGCTCCTGCTCTTAAAGCTTCTTCCTTAACGGAATCGCCAGCCTGCTTCTTTGTACCTACAAAAAGCACATTGCCGCCTTCAGCTGCAAGGTCACGTACAAACATATAAGCTTCTTCAAGCTTCTTTACAGTCTTCTGAAGATCAATAATGTAAATTCCATTTCTTTCAGTAAAGATATATGGAGCCATTTTTGGATTCCATCTTCTTGTCTGATGACCAAAATGTACACCTGCTTCAAGAAGCTGTTTCATTGATACTACTGCCATGGTAGTTCCTCCTGTTGGTTTTATTTTTTCCTCCGCCCAACTTAGCTCAGCAGCAACCGCAATAATCAGCGGCACCGGCTGCCAAAAGTATAAGCGTGCGAATTACCGTTTAATTATACCATAAGTTTTTTTAAAAATCAATACCTTTTTTTAATTTTTTCAGATTTTTATTTTTTCTTATGGATGATTTTACATAAGAACTGCCTGTTAATTTTACAAGTATCGTATCTTTCCCTATAAGTCTAACATCCTGACATGTAAGAATAATATCATCCTCTTTACCGAAAATTCCCCAAAAACGCATTCTTCCATAAATTATAAAAGCTATTACTGTTCCGTTTTCCGGTTCAAATTCAATATCGTCAATAAATCCGATTTTTTCACCGGTTTCAACATTTATTACTTCCTTGCATTTCAAATCATTTAAACTGCAAATCATAAAATGCTCCGATAATAAAAGTTTACTGCTCAGTTCCCATATTTTCTCCGAACGGATCCATATTGCCGCCTGTTCCGTTATTATCAGGCGGAGCCATACCGTTATTTCCATTTGGCATATGTCCGCCGGTTTTTCCGTCATTACCGTCAGGTATAAAACCATCGTCCGGTTTCATGCCACCCATACCGCCCATTTGTCCTATTGAGCCGTCTCCGGCATAAGTTACTGCACCGGATAAAACAACAGTTTCAAGCAGTTCTCCCCCTTCATATTCTCCATCTATGCTGTAATCATTATCTGCACTGGTAATACTTCCACCGCGGTAAATAGTGTACTCACTGCCGGAAATAAGTTTGGGAGAACTTATTATAATCGATGAATATTCTTTTGAAGGCTGATATGAGACAATAATATTACCGTCCGAATCTTTTACGCATACAGCAGTCAGTGCCCGATTACTCTGAGAAAATGCAATTGCAATTGTATTCTGACCGGAACTGTCTGAAGGCGTTTCCGCCATACCAGAGCTTCCTGCCGCAATAAGTATGCCGCCGTTAATAATTATCTCACTTCCAGAATCCAAAGCTCCGTCTCCGTCGCTTACCGGACCGTCTACGACAGTAGTGCCGCCGTTTATATTTATAATACCGTTAGAATCTAAACCGTCTCCGCCGGCATTTACATAAATATTTCCATTATTTATGTTTAATTCGCAGGAAGACGAAGAATTTCCAAATTCTCCCGGCAACATTATATTGCTTCCGGAGCCGTCGCTGGCGTTAAATCCGTCATCACTGGAAGTAATGCTTATTTCTCCTCCGTCTATATTAATAATTATTCCTTCAATTCCCTCATAACAAGACTCTATATTAACTTCGCCGTCTTTTATATCCACATTACCGTCGCCGTGTATACCGTCGTCTCCGGAATTTAAAGTTAATTTTCCTCCGTTTATTGTTATATTTCCGTTGGAATGTACACAGTCATCAGTACTTTCAACATTAAAAGTACCTCCGTTAATAATAATATCCGAAACAGCTTTAATCCCTTTTTCACTGTTTTCAGTTTTATTCTGATTACCTTCCATTCCTCCGAATCTGCCGAAATCTGCATCCATTGTATCATTGCTCTGTGATATGGATTCACTTCCGCTTTTTAAAACAAAGCTGCCATCGTTTATAGTCAATATGTTTTCCGACGAAACAGCGTCCTCCTTGGCAGTTATATTATAATTTCCGCTTTCAAAAACTATATAACCCTTGTCTGTTTCATCTGCATTGGAAGATTTTATACCGTCCTGCTGTGAGTTTACAGTTATATCCGAATCTTTTATAACGACAGAATCTTTTCCTTTAATACCGTTGCCTACCGAACTTATATTAATATTGCTCCCGGAAATTCTTAAATCATCCTTGCAGGTAATGCCTTCATTATATTCAGCGTTAATAATCAATAAACCGCTTCCGTTTAAAGATAAGTCATCTTTACTGAATATAACAGCGTCAGGCTCGTTTTCTTCATCACTTTCATACACATAATTTTCAGCATCACTTAAAATATTTTCCGTTCCGTCTACACATGTTATGACTGTTTTATCTGCATTTTCAATAAATAACGGCGAAGAAGACGAATTACTAATATCTACCCCATTAAATATTATGTGTGTAAGCTCTTCATTATTAATATAAATCTGACCATCATTTAAGTTTCCGCTAAAAATAAATGTACCGCCATTGGTTACAGATATTATATTATTGCTGTAAACGACTCCTTGACCATTTATTTCAACATTATCGCCCTTCATTAATATTTCCGCTGTAACATCGTTATAATTTTCCAGCAGATCTTCATCATCAAAATAATCTGATGAAGTATTGGATACAGTATTTAAAACAGATCCTGTATTATCAGTATTTGTACTAGATGATGTCTCTGATGTTTCTGCCGATCCAGACACAGATTCTGAATTTGTATTCTTACCGCTGCACCCTGCCGATACAACAGATACCATTGTAATCATCATCAGTACACTGATTATTTTTTTTAATTTGTTCATAAGAAAAATCACACCTTTTCATGTTTTCCCCTCTGTGATTTTCTTTTATCTATCTAATTTTAATATTATTTTATTCAAGTTAAAATTATGTGAAATAATAAAGTAAATTAAACGAAATTTAAAGAGCAGTATTTATTACTGCTCTTTCAAAGTTTATTTGCTGTAGTCCTTGAAACTTATATTCAGATCCACATCTCCCTCTATTCCTGGAACACTTCCAGTACTTGTATATTGCCACATATCAAAGTCATAATAGTATGTAGGTTCCGAACCATATTCCGCTAACCAAAAATCATAGTCCGTCAGCCTGTTCAAATCAAGCTTAAAAATAGTAGTACGCTTATTTTGATATATCATAGGAGTATATCCGGCATTTCTTATAGTTTCACAGAATGCCACGCAGCAATCCGTAAGAACGTCGACAGATACATTATCCGTTCTTGCAGTGTCATCATAAATGATTTCCCAGTCATATACTACAGGATAATTTATATCAAGTCCTTTCAGGCTTTCAATAACAAGATTCGCTTCTTCAACTGCTTCTTCAACTGTTATTGCCTGGGAAAAAAAATATACTCCGGCATCAATTCCTGCCTCTCTTGCTCCCTGAATATTTTCAGCATAATTTTCATCAAGTCCGGCTTCGCCGCTGCCGTAACCCCTATAACCCAGACGAATCATGGCAAAATCTATTCCTGATTCTTTTACCTTCTGCCAATCAATGTTTTCCTGATGGACAGAAACATCTACGCCGAGCAATGATGTTATATCAGAACCGTCTAAATAGTATTTTCGTCCGTTTCTTGTTTTTATCCGGTCAATTTCTTTGGAAAAAGCCGGAACATTTTCCAAAACAGGAATCCATATTTCTCCGTATGTACCGTCCTCCAGAAGTATTTTCTTGCCGCTCAGCTCATAGTAATTCTCGTTTACTTTTCTATCTATATCTTCATATTGATCAGTCGATATACTTCCGGCTCCCATTGTAGTTACAGCTTCATTATTTTTTTGGTATAAAAAGTAAACAACCACCGACAGAAAAATAATAAGTATAAGCTCAACTATTATTAAAATATTTTTTATTACCGCTTTCATTGCCGCCTCCTTTTCATAAATTAATAATATCATAAAACCGATTAAAAGTAAATATAAAATTCTGACTTTATTAAAGCTTCTCCCAGAAATCATTTTAATTTGCATAAATATTTATATTTCAGATTGACATATTATGTATAATCTGTTATAATTATATTAATAAAATTCTAATGGAGGAACAAAATAATGGAAACAAGAATATTAGAAATCAAATCAAAATCCAACAGCAAAATAAAAATCGGAGTAATTCCCGGACATTTTGCAACCAATCATTCACATGTTAATTACTATATTGATATGACAAAAATCAAAACTCATCATAAGGTAGCAAAGGAAACTGCAAGAGAACTTGCAAAAGCATATATTTCCAATTTGTCTGTCGATACAATTATATGTCTTGAAGGCACTGAAATCATCGGCGCTTTTCTTGCAAGAGAGCTTGCAAAGGAAGGACATACTTCCATTAACAGCGGAAAGGATATTTGTGTAATTACTCCGGAAACCAATGCAAACAATCAAATGATTTTCAGGGATAATATTCAAAAACACGTTTTCAATAAACAGATTCTTCTTTTGATTTCATCTGCTTCAACGGGAAAAACTATCAACCGTTCAGTTGAGTGTCTGCAATATTATAATGGTCAGCTTGCCGGTGTTGCTTCTATATTCAGTGCGATAAACGAACATAACGGCATTCAAATCAATTCAATTTTTACTTCTGAAGATCTGAATAATTACGAAACCATGTCGGCTCATGACTGCAAGCTTTGTAAATCCGGTCAAAAAGTTGATGCAATTATTAACAGCTTTGGCTATTCAAAAATATAATGCTGCTTAAAAATAACCAGAATATAAAAAAATAAAAGAGCGGAAATACCGCTCTTTTTTATATACTTCTGATTCTGCGCAATAAAATAACATAATCCCAGATGTTTAACCGCTTATCATCATTAAGCTCATAATTTAAATCCGTATCGCTGATTTCCAAGCTCCTTACTAATTTTCTTTGCAGTATTACTGCATCTCCTGTATCAAGCCTTCCATTATTATTAAAATCTCCTTTTATAACAACTTCAGAACCATAAGAAGTTGTTGTCAAAGCAACAGAGGAAACTACTGACGTAGTTAATGTTACATTGCTTTCAGATGTTACAGTAGTTTTAGATACTGCAGAACTTTCAACGCTTATTGAAACAGTTGTTATCGAAGAGGTAACCTGAGGCGTTACAGAAGTTGTGACAATCGGTTGATCTGAAATATATACATAATCAGTATCACTTAATTCAGGATAAGTAAATGCAGGAGTTATATACGTATTATCCGGAGTATGATTACTGTTAAAACTTTCAGACCCTTTAAGAAAGTATTGATATTTAACAGGATTCGTTTCATCATCCAAATCGTCCCATGTACAATCTACTGCATACCATTGTCCGTCTTCCATCTGCACATAATTCCACATATGTGCAAAATTTGTTTCCAGATTTATGTTTCCGACTACTAGAATGCATGGTATATTTTCTTTATCGCATAAGATTTTCATAGCCTTTGAATATCCTTCGCAAACTATACCATAAGGTTCTATAAAAAATCCCAGTGCGGTATCATAGTACGGCGCAGATAAATCATAATTTACTCTTTTTATTATTGAATCATGAATATATTTAATTTTACTGTAATTATCCGTTCCTTCTACTGTGAATTTATCCACACAGTCTTCATAAATCGATTGAAATTTTTCAGCGGTTTCAACGTCATTATATACATCTTTAACATTACCGCTTACTGTTACTTCCGAAACATATACAGTGTATTTTCCTGTTATAAAATTACGGCTTACTTTAGCATTTGCAACAGATACCGTGATCTTTTTTTCATCCAGCCAGAATAATTCAGGATAATCAAATGTCAGCGCTGTTTTGCCCTCTTTAATATTTGCCATAACAAGATTCCAGAATTCACTTCGCTGATCATCGCTCCAATCAGAAATATTTGCTGAATCAGCCTGAAAGGTTATTGAGTCGGGTAAAGGAATCGAAATATTTTCAGTTGTAGGATTAAGCCATACTTTCATTGCATTATATGCCGATTTATTATTATCATCAAGCTGATCGTAATAACTGAACGTATTTTCATTATAAAGAAATTCAAAATCATTCGGCATCAACAAGGATGTTTGACTCCAATCGCCGGAATCATAACATATTTCAGCATCAAATTCTTCTTCTGCACTTATCGCCTCGAAAGCGGCAGCTGAAAGTCCCGTCCTGATTGCATATCTGTTTTTTCAGGTTCGGATGATTGCATAATCATCCGAACCTGAAAAAACAGATATACAGAAGAAAAAAGCAGTTAAAAAACTAATGGTAAATTTTTTCATAGAACTTTTATACCATATTATAATGGTATCCTCCTTCCAAATTATTTACCCTTAATCCGCCTCTATATCTTTTATATATATTATACAATATTACAATCAAAATGTCAATGAAATTCTAGAAATATTCCAAAATATCATTGACAATAATTTAATAACAAATTCTTTTCAGCATTCCGTTCATATACGCTATGCACACTCCAAAATTAGTCATCGGTATTCCGGCGTCACTAAATATCCGTTGCTTTTTAAGCATAGCTTTTCTATTTATCATACATCCTCCGCAATGTATTGCAAGTTTATAGTCTTTTATATTTATACTTATATTTTGTCCGGATATGTTGTCTATAACAAGATTTTTACCGGTATATTTTCTTAACAGATTAGGTATCTTTACTCTTGCAATATCGTCATCCATAGCATGATGCGAACAGCTTTCAAGTATCAGAACTTTATCACCGTCCGTAAGATTATCAATTGATTCAGCACCCTTTATAAGACTTTTTATATCCCCCTTGATTTTTGCCATCAGCAATGAAAAAGATGTCAGGGGAATGTCTTTCGGAATTATTTCGTTGACTTCCTTAAATATCTGTGAATCGGTAACAACAAGTGCCGGCGGATTTTTAAGACTATCCAGTGCGTTACGGATATTATCAGACGTTACAGTCATTACCATACAGTTATTGTCAAGCAAATCTCTCAGAACCTGTACTTCTGGAAGAATCAGACGTCCTTTAGGCGCCTGAATATCCTGCGGAGCAGTGAGCATCACTAAATCTCCAGGGTGTACAAGATCAGCGGTAAGAACAGGATCTTCAATTTTATCTTTAAGCAAATCTATTAAAGCTTCCTTTATTTTACCGATATCATTTTTATCATTTAAATCTGCCGAAACAACATTTCCATACAATTCTAAGTCCAACTCAGATTTCTTACCGTTAATTTTATTCATTACAATAACATACGGTATTTTCTTAGATTTTATCATATTGACATATTCTTTAACGGAACAGACATTCTGACTCTCACTGCTTATTACCAGTACTGCTGCATCGCACACTTCTAACTGTTCCATAGATTTTTCAACACGGATTTGTCCAAGCTCGCTTTTATCGTCAAGACCTGCCGTATCAATAAACACTACCGGACCTAAAGGCAGTAATTCCATAGGCTTGAACACAGGATCCGTTGTTGTTCCGGCAACAGGGGAAGTCAAAGCGATATTCTGTCCGGTAACTGCGTTAATAAATGTAGACTTGCCTGCGTTAGTATCTCCGAATACTCCGATATGCAATCTCAACGCCTTAGGCGTCTGATTAATCTCTGAAACCATAGTAATCTCCTTTCGGATCTTTAAAATCTGAAATCACGTTCCCCTGATTTAATTTTTTCAAGGTATTCGTCAAACTTAACTCTTACTTTCTCCTCCTTGATATTTTCTCTTTCAGATTCAATAACATCAAAAGTAAGTTTATTGAATTCCTCATCACCGTAATCAAGAGCATATTCAGCAAGTGTCAGCATAGCGTTTGGCAGACAGCAGTTAGAAATATTCCCTGTCTTTGCAAGCTGCATAAAACGATCGCCGGTCCTTCCGGCACGGTAACAGGCAGTACAGAAGCTTGGAATATATCCGTTTTTCAGCAACGTTTTAGTTACTTCCGCTTCTGTTCTCTCATCTGAGACCTTAAACTGTGCAGTACTCTGATCATCGCAGCTGCTATCACAGTATCCCTTGCTTAATCTTTCAGCGTATCCGCCAACTCCTGTACATGAACCGCCGCTGGTCTGTGAAATTCCCAGAGAAATAATTTCGTCTCTGAAATTCTGCTCCTCTCTTGTGGAAATTATCATTCCGGTATATGGTACAGCTAAACGGTAAACGGCAATAATCGTTTTAAACTGTTCATCTGTCACTATATTCGGAAACAGACTTAAATCCACGCCTTCTGCCATTCTGATTCTCGGAATTGAAATTGTATGAGGACCTATTCCAAATGTATCCTCAAGGTGCTTTACATGAAGCATTGTACCGATAACTTCATATTTATACTCATAAAGTCCAAACAATACTCCGATACCCACATCGTCAATTCCTCCCTGCATTGCTCTGTCATGAGCTGTTGTGTGATAATCATAATTGCTTTTTGGTCCTGACGGATGCAAGTTTTCATATGTAGGTTTATGATATGTTTCCTGGAACAAAACATAAGTACCTATTCCGGCTTCTTTTAGTTTTTTATAATCCTCAACAGTAGTTGCCGCAATATTTACATTGATTCTTCTGATTTCACCGTTTCCGTTTTTAGTTGCATAAACAGTTTTCATGCATTCGATAATATAATCAATATCGCAGTTTTTCGGATCCTCACCTGCTTCCATTGCAATTCGCTTGTGACCCATTGCTTCAATTGCACGGCATTCTTCTGCAATTTCCTCCTGAGTAAGCTTCTTTCTTTTTATTCCGGAACCGCAGTGATAACCGCAGTATTTACAGCCGTTTATACAGTAGTTTGATACATATAAAGGAGCAAACATTACAATCCTCTTACCATAAATTGCTTCCTTAATTTTTCTAGCCATAGCAAATATTTTTTTACGAAGTTCTTTATTTTCTTTATTTTCACATGCGTAAAGCAAAACTGATACCTCATAACGATCCAGTCCCACTAATGATTCCGCTTTCTTTAAAATTTCATCAACCATTTCGGAATTGTCCTTGTTCTTTTCACCGTATTCAAGGACTTTCATTATTTCCTCATGATCAATAAATTCCTCTGATTTAACTGATTTGCTGTTATACATTTTTCTAACCTCTTTCATTTACTTTTTGATATTGCCGCTTTTACAGATACACCGCTGATTTTTCCCAGCTTACCCGTAATAGCGCTTATTGTATCGGTATCAGTGTCCACAACAACAGATATAACTGAAACTCCCCTTTCTCTATAGGGAATACCCATTCTTCCTATTATTATTCCACTGTATTCATGAAGAACTAAATTAACCTTTTCTGATGACTCAAGCTCATTGATAATCACGGCAAGCACCGCTATTCTTTTTTCCATTTTTAAAATCCTTTCAAAAATAAAAATACCCGATTACTAACTAATCGGGTAAACTATAAGCTATTACATATTATTATATGCCCATAAGCCTGTAAGCCGATTGCTAAGATAAATTCTTCACAGCCCGAAAACAGTAATTATGATTTAATTATACCATATCTTATTCATTTGTCAATAGATCATTTTTAATCAGAAATAATTTTTAACATTTTCTCCTCCGCATTTTTATCAGCTTCACGATATTTTTCACAAGGAACATTTCCGCATACCGACCAATAATCACAGTAATCGCAAGGACTGCCGCCGGAAATCACCAGCGGATCAGCGTCAATATTACCGCTGTAAAGCTCATTGCATACATCAATTATTATTTTTTCTGTATGCTGCCTGAGTTTTTTAAACTGCGAAGAAGTAAGACATGATGAAGAACGTTTATTTAAAAGAAGTTCTCCGTCTCCGGTATCTCCCTTTAGCAGCTTTGCCGGAATATATATTCCCTGAATATCCTTTTCCATAGCATTAAGTACCGCACGGTCATTCAATACTACTCCGTTCATTTTATAATGCTTATTCAAATATTCTTCCATATTATCCGATTGGTCTCTGTCCCTTCCGCAGACAATTTCTCCGGAAGGCATATACAGTACGCCTGCCGGATTGCAGCCGCTGTATGCTCCCCCGCTGCCTGTAATAGTGAACATATATAAAAGCATCTGTAAATTAATGCCGTAAAGCAATGACGACATGGAAAAAATTTTTTTACCGGTTTTGTAATCAATTACACGTATATATTTCTCACCGTTACTTTCATAAATATCTACTCTGTCAATAACCCCCCTGATTACTATCTCGATACCGTTATCTCCGGTTAAATTCGCTATTCCCTTTTCATTTATATTAAATTCAAAATTTATAGGGCGAAATTCAGACTGTTTCAATTCATTCTGCAAATGAGAAATTATTTTAAATATATTTTCCTTTATACGTTTAAGGTTACTTTCCAGTCTTGCATTTCTTTTTATTACACCCCCCATATTGCTTTCAAAATAATCATCGGCACATTTTTCAATTATTTTACTTATTTGATTTCGGCTTAACTTATCAAACTCTTCTTTATTTTTACATGAGCTTAAAACGCATTCAAGACACTGATGAATTAAATTACCTTGTTCAAGGCTGCCGATCTGACGTTTTCTTCTGACTTTTAATTTTAAACCGCTGTTACAGAAAAATTTAAAATGACATAAATTAAATTCTTCAATTCCCGTTGCGGAAATATTAAGAGAATCAGTATAAATTCTTTTTATCAGGTTAGCGTCTTCAATATGAAATTCTTTTTGCGAAGATACTTTTTTTAAGTAATCAATTTTTGCCGTATAGTAAGGATAGTCCTTCAAGACTGTTCTCAGACTTTCAATTTTACTGTCTGATCGACTAAAATTTTGTATATAATTATAATACGCCGCTTGGGGGGTTGAAGAATAAAACACTATATCTTTATCCGAAGCAGAACTCAATATTTCATTTTTAAACATATTGCGTATTTGAGTCAATACTGACGCAGGATATCGTGAAGAACCTGTGTTATCGCTCAGAGGATACGATATAAAAAGCTTATCTGAAGCATAAGTCAAGGTTTTATATACTATCAGCTTTTCATCTGATATAAGCTCGTCCGTATTTCTTGAAAGCCGAAGTCCGGACATTTCAAACTTCATACGGTCTTTTTCATTTAAAAGTCCGCTTTTATGGGAAGCCATAGGAAAATATCCTTCGTTTACTCCCAGAACAAACACAGCTTTCGGCGAATCCAATCTTGCTGTTTCAGCACCTGCAATATGTACTCCGTCCAGAGTCTGCGGAGGAATAGAATATGTGATCTGTTTAATAACCGCTGTAAATAAATGGTGAAATTCGCTCATTGTCATAGCTCCTCCGATTTCTGAAATGGCGTTCAGAACCGACATAAGCATATCCCATATTCTTTTTTGTTCCTTTGCCTGATAAGTCAATCCCATATCATTTAGTTTGCCGCATAATTCTGATACTCTGATCGGAACCTTAGTTTCATATAAAAATTCATATATACTTTTGCATATTTTTTTACAATCGGCGCCTTTACATTTATTTCGTAAATTGATTATAGGCTCCATAACTTTCTTTCGGGTATTTTCAACAACTGATTTCTTTTCTATTTCAGCAGTAAAAGGACTAAACCATTGTTCACCTCTTATATCCCATTCAAAACAGTAATTTTCAATTTCTGAAATTTCTTTTATTGTAATATCGTTAAGCTGTGTTTTTATATATTTTAGCATTGTTTCCGTATCAGGTCTGGTCTCGCACAAAATATTTACTGCATTTATAACAAGCTGCATTATTACAGTATGATAAGCCGATTTTTTTATATCCATAAAATAAGGTATATTATATTTTCTGAATGCGGCTTCAAGTATATATGTATATTCATTAAGCTGTCTAGACAATATAGCTATATCACTAAATAAGTAATTTTGATTCATAACAAGTTCTTTAATTTGAGAAGATATATAATCTGCCTCTTCATATAAATCTCTGCATTCAATTATACTTATGTTTTCCGAATACTGTTGTTTACCGTTAAAATTTCTGAATATATTTTTATTAAGATAAGCTAAATCATCATTTTTATATTTTACTGTATTTTTTAAATTTTCAGTTACAATTTCAATATTATATTTTTTTGCAGTCTGGTAAAAGCTTTTCCATGTTTTTTCAACAGAATCAAATACTCCGTATTGATTTTCTCCTATATTTTCCAGTCTAAGCGCTGTAAATACATCTTTTGATTGTGAGATAATCGTATCAATCATTTCATACTCATCACCGGTAAAGCTTTCAAATTCATCTATAAATACAATACGTCCGTCAAAAAAATCATTAAGATTAGCTATAGCGGCCGCTTCGGAAATATCTGTAAGACTATCCTTAAGATGATTTTCTTTAAGCATATTATCATAAGTATAATAAATAAGAGCCAGATCGTAAATTTTTTCATTATATTTATTATCGGCAGAATCAACAAATCTCATAAATTCTTCTGACAAAATACCGCATTGTCTGAATTCCGTAACGATTTTAAGTGCATCGCCTATAAAATTAATTTTACGGGACTGTTTATTAAAGTACTGTAAAGACTTATTTACTTCAAGCTCCTTAATCGCCTTATTCATGAGAATAAATTTATGAATATCCTCGGCGTATTCGCCGGATCTGCTGCCAAACTTTTCAAAAATTTCCTTAGCAAGAGAAGTAAAGCTTACAGACAATATTTTATTAAAATTTTCAGAACCTAAAAAATTGTAAAGTTTTTTATCAGTTTCAAAAGAAAATTGTTCCGGAACAATAAAAATAACTTCATTACCGTTATTTATAAACTGATTGATTTTCTGCATCATCAAATAAGACTTTCCGCATCCGGCTCCGCCAAGTATAAAATTTAACACTAATCTTTCTCCTTATGAAAATTATTGGGTACTGAAAACAGTACCCAATTTTATTTTATGTATAACCGTTTAATTTCTTGGATTTAATTATTGATGGATAATTTTTATATCCATAATTTAAATCAACATTTCCGCTGATTCCGTTTACTTTTCCTGTATGACTGTACTGCCACATTCCATAGCTTCCGGTATATGAAGGCTTAGATACTCCTGTATGAGCAACCCATATATCATATCTTGACAATACGCTGCTGTTCATTTTATCCTTAAGAAAGCTTGCATAGCTATATACTGACACATAATATTTCTGTTCTTCAAGATAGTTACAGAAAACCTTTGTCATATTTGAAATTGTGGTAACGCTAAGGCCTGTCTGAGTAGGATCTTCAATATCAAAAGCAACCGGATAGCTTAATTTATAGCCTTTAATTGTATTATAGCATACTTTCGCTTCTTTCAGCGCCTCTGATGTGCTGACTGCATAACTGTACCAGTAAACGCCGCATTCCAGTCCGGCAGCCTGTGCATTTTTTATATTTGTATGAAAATTAGCGTCCACCTGATCGTACTCCATTCCGTATCCGGCGCGAATCATTACAAAGTCAATACCCGCTGCTTTTACTTTTTTCCAGTCTATACTTCCCTGATGCCTGGAAACATCAATGCCGTCATATATTTTTTTGGTAGTGGTCGTTGCTTTGGTTGTAGTTTTTACGGTCGTTTTAACAGTGGTTTTTACCGTTGTAGCTTTTGTCAGCAACGCTCTCTCCGATAAAATTTCAGCTCTTAATCTTCCTATGTACGGAGGAACAGTCGTTGCCGGAGATATATATCTTGTTGTAGCTGCCGGCGTTGTGACTGCTGCTTGCGTTTCATCAGGAGTTTCATCATATACATAATCAGAAATATCATCGCCATCCTCAGTCAGAAGCTCATATGTATCATTTTCCGGATCATAATTTAAAAAAGCGCTCTTATTACTGTCATAAGTCAATGTCTGGTCTAGAAGCGATTCTGCATTGGCAGTAATGCCAAGAGATGTCATCATAATTGCTGAAACAATCATAATTATAAATTTTTTTGATTTAAAAAAATGCATCATTTCATCTCCCGTAATATTAAAATTTCAATTATGACTATATTATAACATATTTCTTTATATTTTGTAACTGTTTTTTAATAATTTGCAATTTTTTCTATGAAATAGCAAAAAAATAAGAATATATTTTATGTAATTTTAACAAGTTTTTTTCATATTCTGCTCATTAATGTTAATAATCTTATTGACAAAACGAAAAAAATAGAGTATTATTAATATAATAATTCCGGTAGGTAAGGCTACCACAGGGATACGGGTTACTGCCGCAAAGTAGTGGAGACACTATGAGATGGTTAACAAAATATGTCGAACCAAGGCATATTTTAATGTAATTTCACGCCCTGCGAAGCTAAAGCTCGAACGGACAGAAATACAGATATTTTATATTTTTATGTCCGTATCATGTCCTGATGCGGACTTTTCATTTTATTTTCAGAGGTGTACAGCTTATGACCGAAAAAATTCTTGAACTTTTAAATGAAAAAAATTATGTAAAAATCAAATCCATTGTAAAAGATTTATATCCCGCAGACCTTGCATCTCTTCTGGAAACGCTTTCTCCGAGGAACATAACACTTCTATTCAGATTGCTTCCTAAAGAACTTGCAGCTGAGACTTTTACGTTCATGGACAGCGATACGCAAATGCATCTTATCAGCGGTTTCAGTGACAAAGAACTGCGTGAAATTCTTGATGAAATATTTGTTGACGATACGGTTGATATTATTGAAGAAATGCCGGCAAATGTTGTATCCAGAATTCTTAAAAATACAGACGCTGAAACACGAAAACAGATTAATGCTATTCTGGACTATCCGACTGACAGTGCAGGAAGTGTTATGACTACCGAATATGTCTATCTTCATAAAAATATGACTACAAAAGAGGCTTTGGACTGGATAAGAAAAGTCGGGGTTGTCAAGGAAACAATATACACCTGCTATATTACAGAATCACGTAAATTAATAGGATTTGTAACAATTCTCGATCTGGTTACAGCTGACGAGGATGCCACAATAGAAAGCATTATGGATTCTAATGTGAAATTTGTTTATACTCATGAAGACCGTGAAGATGTTGCTAAAAAGTTTTCAAAATATGACTTTCTTGCTATGCCTGTTGTAGATAATGAGGAAAGAATGGTAGGAATTATTACTTTTGACGATGTACTGGATGTAATCGCTGAAGAAAATGAAGAGGACTTTTCCAAAATGGCAGCTATGCAGCCAATAGAGGATTCATACTTCAAAACTTCAGTTTTTACCCACGCCAAAAAACGAATAGGATGGCTTCTTGTTCTTATGCTTTCAGCTACAATTACAGGAAATCTGCTTACAAAATATGAAGAAGCATTTCAGGCTATACCTATTTTAGTTTCATTTATCCCGATGCTCATGTCAACAGGAGGTAATTGCGGTTCTCAAAGCTCAACTACTGTTATTCGCGGACTTGCAACCGGTGAAATCCAATTCAAAGACTTCTTTAAAGCAGTTTTTAAGGAATTCAGGATCTCCTTAATAATCAGCGTTATACTTGCTGTAACAAATGGTTTGCGAATATTTATATTTTATAAGAATCTTCAACTGTCAATAGTAATTACTCTTTCCATTATAGGAACGGTAATTATTGCAGAATTTATAGGTTGCGCCCTTCCGCTTATAGCTAAAAAGGTTAAACTTGACCCTGCAATAATGGCAACTCCTTTGATCAGTACGATTGTTGATACATGCTCAATGCTGATTTATTTCCAATTTGCAACAATGATTTTTTCAGAATTAAGGCATTAATTAAAAAAAGCGGTACAGTAATAACTGTACCGCTTTATTAATCTGGTTTATTACTGAACCTTATATGCGTCAATCATTTTCTTAACCATCTGTCCACCGATTGATCCGGCTTCTCTTGATGTGAGGTCACCATTATAACCCTGCTTAAGATTTACGCCTACCTCACTAGCTGCTTCCATTTTAAAACGTTCAAGAGCTTCCTTGCCCTTCTGAGTAAATTCGCCTTTCATATTTAAATCTCCTTTTATAATTTATTAATGCCGCACTAATATTATAGACATCCGCTAAAAATATATAACAGGTAATATTTAAAAGTAAAGGAAAATTATTAAAATCATTTTTTTACTATTTCCAAGTAGCAGTTATAACAACCTTTTCACCGGTTAAAAGTGCAGGAATAATAATAATATCTCCAGGCTGATAAACAGTACCGTTGTATTTCCAGCCGTTAAATACTTTTGTACCGTTTTCAAACTCGCACTCAGGAAGAACAAATTCTTCCCCGCATATTCCTGTTACCGTATACCTGTCATTATAATTACCGTTATTCGCTGAAATACTTATTTCCGCAGGAGCCGCCTGCCAGATTGCAGTAAAAGTCACATCAGAATCGGGCACAAGATATTTTGAATTCGGACCATATATCAATCCGTCATATGAACATAGCCAACCGGTAATTTTATATCCTTTTCGTGAAAATCGCGAAGACGCCGCTATATCATAATTTGTACCCGCAGTACAGCTGACAGTTGCATATTTATTTCCTACTATACCATCGTAATCGCCTGCATAATATGTAATAACGTGATTTGAATACCAATACGGAACAAATAATACGTCAGTCTCAGGAACCGTAAAATACTCTCCGGTTTTATAAACCTTTCCATCGTACATCCATCCTCCGTGTATAAAGCCTTCTCTTTTAAGACTTGCCTGCGGAATTATAATGCTGGTACCGCTGTAACGCTCAATTGTATCAAGTACCTCAGGCTTTAAATATGAAGACATATCGCATCCTTCGGTATCATAAGATATAGAAACCTTTTTAGCCACACTGGATTTTTTCTTCAAAAGAAAATTAGACATTTGCTGATAATCTGTCAGTGTATAATTTCCGTCTTCATTAATCAGACTGCGTTTCATAGCAATAAGGTCAAATACAGTAGCCTTATTTCCATAAACATAAACCTGCTCCGCATTGACCGGAAGTAATGAAAAACAAGAACATAAAATTACGGATGAAATAATTACAGTCATTATTTTTTTTATTATTTTCATAATTCCTCCTCATTTAAATTGATTTAATTTATCATTATAACTATACCCTATAAGATTTAACTTACTGGTTATTTCACTTTCTTTAATATTATAATCATCACATAATTCATCAAAACTTTTGTACTTATAAGCAAAATAACCGGATCCTTCGGAAGATTCATATTTATCATTCCCTTTCAAATTATAATTATAATAATATAGCTAACAGGCCGAAAAGTCAACTAAACATAAAAATCAAAAATAAATTTTGTTTAATATTACGATTATATTATATAAATTTTATTAAATTTAAACAATTTATATTTTATTTATACTGATATAAAGCAACGTTTTCAAAACCGTCTAAAAGACTGTCAATACGCTTAAACGCCTGAACAGTACCTCTTGCAACACACCCCATAGGATCTTTGGCAATATTGCATTTTACGCTTAAGGTTCTGTTTATTAATTTATCCAATCCTCCCAGCAAAGCACCTCCTCCTGTGAGGATAATACCGTTTTCATATATATCGCCTACGAGTTCCGGAGGCGTATCTTCCAGAAGATTTCTGATGGCGTCAACTATTTCAAATACTTCATCTTCAATGGCGTCAAAAACCTCCATTTCACTTATATTAATCATTTCCGGAAGTCCTTTTATTAAATTTCTTCCTCCGATATTCATTCTGACATCGTCACTTGGATCATATAAATTAGTTAATTCTTTTTTTATTGATTCAGCTGTTCTGTCGCCGATAAGCAATTTATGCCTTTTCTGAATATATCTTACAATAGCATTGTCAATCATATTTCCCGCCGTTTTTATAGAACGTGAAGTGACTACGCCGTTCATTGATACAACGGCAACATCAGTCGTACCTCCTCCGATATCAACTACAAGATGTCCCCTTGCTTTTGACATATTGATACCTGCTCCGAGTATTGCCGCAATAGGCTCCTGAATAAGATAAACCTTTCTTGAACCTGCATTCATAGCTGCTTCTACAACTGCACGGCTTTCTACGTCGGTAATAAAAGACGGAACGCATATAACTATTCTGGGTTTAATCAATCTGTATCCGCTGGCTTTTCTGACAAACTCACGTATCAGACACTGAGTCATTTCGTCATCTGAAATAACGCCGCATGATAAAGGTCTTATAACCGATATGTATTCCGGAGATTTTCCTACCATTCTATAGGCTTTTTTACCTACTGCAAGGATTTTATTTGTCCTCTTATTTACTGCTATAACAGACGGTTCATTTAATACTACCCCTTTGCCATTGACTGCCATAACAATATTTGCTGTTCCTAAATCAATTCCAATGTCCTGTGCCATTTTCTTCATTCCTTCTTAAGTTTTGTTGTTGTTCCGACAGCCGCATAAACTTCGGCTGCTCCCATATTTTTTAATAATTCCGCACATCTGTTGATTGTGCTTCCGGTCGTACAAACATCATCGCATATAATAATTTTCCGTCCCGAAAGGTCGGTATTTTTTATACTATACGCACTGACGTTTTCCATTCTCTGAGTCATGTTCAGACTATGCTGAACCTTTGACTCATGTTTATATAAAATATCTGTCATCATTTTAATTCCGGTTATAGTGGAAATAGTTTCCGCTATAACCGCTGCCTGATTATATCCGCGCAGTCTGAAGCTCTTTGCAGACATAGGCACAGGTATAATACAGTCAGCTTTAGAAATTGTTTCATCACATATTATTTTTTCCGATATAATATTTCCTAGGTAATAACCGAATTCTTTATGTCCGTCCTTTAAAGAATAAATACCGTTTTTTACCTCATTTTCATAATAATAACCCGCTAATTTTCTGTCATAAAACGCACCTGTTATCGGCAGAGCGTCGATACTTTCAAATGTGTACTTTTCCAGTTTTTTCATGCACTTTTCACATACAAGTTCATTATATTCTGTAAAGCTTCTGCAAACCGGACATCTGTTCGGAAAAAATAAATCCAATATATAACTCACTGCTTTATTCATGCGGTTTGATTTCTTCCCTGAGCATAGCGGTAAGACATGTATATCTGTTTGTACGCTTATTGTTTACAACCATTTTTGTTATAATTTCTTCCGTACCTATTATTATAAGCAGCTTTTTTGCACGTGTAACAGCCGTATACAAAAGATTTCTGTAAAACAGCTTTTCAAATCCTCCCATAAGCGGCATAATTACCGCCTCAAACTCACTTCCCTGACTTTTATGCACGGTTATTGCGTAAGCCAGTTCAAGCTGATCCAGCATATCAAACGTATATACGGCATTTCTTCCGTCAAAGGAAATAACCGCTTCCATACGCTGTCTGTTGATACTTAGAATTTTTCCGATATCTCCGTTATAAATACCGGCACCTTGTTCGCCGTCCTTTGACCAAACAATGTCATAATTATTTTTAGTCTGCATTATTTTATCTCCCTCACGGAAAGTATATATAACAGACCTTGCCTCTTTTTTCATTGTACTGGCAGGATTAAGCTGTGCCTGCAGCGCCTTATTAAGTTCTATTACTCCAACGACGCCTTTTCTTGACGGAGATATGATCTGTATATCGTCAACTGATGAATAGTTATATGCTTTAGGCAGCCGTTTTTTAGCGAGATCAATTATAAGATTTATTGCCATTTCAGGTTGAGATCTTTTAAAGAAAAAGAAATCATTATTCTTCTGTGTAAGATCAGGCATTTCTCCTCTTACTATTTTATGAGCATTCGTAACAATACAGCTCCGCTCTGCCTGACGGAAAATTTCTTTTAATTCAATTACAGGTATACACTTACTTTCAATAAGGCTTTTAAGAAGATTGCCCGCACCCACAGACGGAAGCTGATCACTGTCTCCTACCATAATAAGACGGCAGTTTAATTTAAGCGCTCTTAAAAGACTTTCAAAAAGAATAACGTCAACCATCGACATCTCATCAACTACCACAACATCACATTCAAGAGGATCGCTTTCATTATGCTTGAATTTCAGTTTTCCTCCCGCGTCAAATTCCACTTCAAGTAAACGGTGAATTGTTCTCGCTTCACGTCCGGTCAAGTCGGACATACGTTTCGCAGCTCTTCCTGTAGGTGCAGCAAGCATTACAGATTCGCCTTTTTTTTCATAAAGAGAAATAATAGCGTTTAAAGTAGTAGTTTTACCGGTGCCCGGACCGCCTGTCATAATCATAATACCTCTGGACAAAGCCGTTGTTATAGCCTGACGCTGAAGCTTTTCATAATGTATCCCGTTCTGTTCTTCCTCTATGTCAATAAGCTTTTCATAATCATAGTCGTCAGGACTTGAAAACGCCTGTATTACTCCGATCCTTCCTGCAATATAGCTTTCAGCGCAGTAATAATCGTCAAGGTATATAAATCCCCTGTCATTCTTTATATACTCATAAATTTTCTGTTCTTCCATCAGTTCGTTATACACTTCATAAAAATCAGCCTGAGTGATTTTCAGATAGGTACATGCAAGCTTTTCAAAAACGTCAATCGGTATACATGAATGACCAGCATTTGCATTTTCGCTGAGAAGATATATAAATCCCGCTTCAATTCGCTTATGTGAATCTGACGGAATATTCATCTCTCCCGCTACTTCTTCCGCTTTTTTAAAAGACAAGCCTATGTAATTGTCACAAAGACAGTAAGGGTTAGCCTTAATCATTTCAATCGCCTGACGTCCCCACAGCTGATATGCACGCATGGCAATACCTGCTTTAAGGCCAAATTCGGAAAGATAAATCATCAGGTGTCTGAGATTAAAAATTTTCTGAACCTCTTCAGCTATACTGTCGCATTTTTTCGGAGAAATACCTTTTATTTCTAAAAGCCTTCTAGGTTCCTTTTCCATAATTTCCAGCGTCTGTTCGCCGAATACATCGACAATTTTCTTTGCAAGCGCCGGACCTATCCCTTTTATAGCACCTGAAGAAAGATATTTGCATATATTAACAGATGTATTGGGCAGCTTTCTTTCAAAGTATTCTACTTTAAACTGTACTCCGAATTTGGCATGAGTGACATACTGCCCCTCCATCAGAAGCGCTTCGCCCGCTTCAACGTCGCCAAGTTCGCCAACGGCAGTTACAAGCTCGCCACCTGTATCTATATCCAGAACAGTATACCCATTATTTTCATTTCTGTATATGACAGCTTCAATAGTACCTTCAATTTTCAGCGAATCCTGCTCCATGCTCTTCCCTTTCTTAAACGTCATTACACTATACCTTTTTTATTATACTATTTTTCAACAGAAAAATCAATTATTTTACGTATTTTTTTGCAAACATAAAATTCCTGTTTATAAAAGAAAGAATATTGACAATATGAAAATTACATGCTACTATAAAAATAACAGGAGGTGTTAGTTATGAAAAGAATAAACTTAAAAAGAATTGCGGCCGCAGTTATAGCGGTTTCATCATTTTTTGCCGGCGTTTATGGAAGTACCGTTCCAAGTGCAGCGGAACCGGACGAATATCATGACGACTGGCTGCATGTCAATGAAAACGCAGAAATAGTAGATATGTACGGAAATCCGGTATGGCTTACAGGGTGCAATTGGTTCGGATACAATGTAGGCAGTCAGGTTTTTGACGGCGTATGGTCACGGAATATGCACGAAATGCTTACAGAAATTGCAGACCATGGATTTAATCTTCTTCGTGTTCCTATGTCTACTCAGCTGCTGCTTCAATGGAAAAACAACGAACCCGATCCGGCGACGCCAAAAATAAATGAATGGACTAATCCGGAACTGACAGTAGAGGGTGTTGTAGGCGGTAAAGTAAAATACAGCTTTGATGTATGGAATCAGGCAGTGGAATGGTGCAGAGAACTGGGCATAAAAATCATGATTGATATACACAGCGCTGAAACAGCTTCAGCCGGTCATCAGGTCAGCCTATGGTATACTGACAAATATTCCACTGAAGACTGGTATGAAGCTTTAGAATGGCTTACAGATTATTATAAAGACGACGATACGCTTATTGCAATAGATTTGAAAAACGAGCCTCACGGCAAAGCCGACGTTCCGTCGCAAATGGCAAAATGGGACGATTCCGAGGATCCTAACAACTGGAAATATGCTGCCGAGTGCGCTGCGGAAAAAGTACTGGCAATTAATCCAAATCTACTTATAATGGTAGAGGGAATAGAAGTCTATCCTAAGGAAGGCTACGACTGGACTGCTCCGGCAAAAGACTGGACTACTAATACGGAATTTTATTACGGTGCATGGTGGGGCGGAAACTTTCGGGGTGCAAAGGAAAATCCTATTGATTTAGGTGAACATCAAAGTCAGCTGGTATACTCGCCCCATGATTACGGTCCGCTGGTTTATGAACAAAGCTGGTTCCATGAAGGATTTACACAGGAAAGTATAATGGAAGAATACTGGTATGACAACTGGTTTTATCTTCTAGAAGAAAAAACTGCACCGCTTCTTATGGGCGAATGGGGCGGATTTATAGATGAACAGCACGATCCTGACGGTGCAAATACTAAATGGCTGACCTGTCTCAGAGACTTGATGATCGAGAACAGAATACATCATACTTTTTGGTGCTTTAATGAAAATTCAGGTGATACCGGCGGATTGGTATACGATAATTTCGGAACCTGGGACGAAGATAAATATGCGCTTGTTAAACCTGCATTATGGCAGGACGAAAACGGTAAATTTATAAGTCTTGACCACAAATTCGCAATAGGTGCAAACGGTATTTCACTTTCCGATTATTATTCCGGCGAACAGCCAACACTGCCGTCTGAAAGTATAGATACCTTAATTAAAGGCGATGTTAACAACGATAAAAAAGTAAATATATTTGATTCTGTTGTACTAAAAAGATTTGTTGCAGGCATCGAAACAGATATTGATAAAAATAACGCTGACTTTAATTCGGACGGTAATATAGGCATATCAGATTTGATCCAGCTTAATAAATTTCTGATAAAATATTAATTATTTTTCTGCAAATTAAATATCATATCATTTAAACTGTCGGGAGTTGTAAATTCCAGAAAATCATATTTATGACAGTAATTATTGCAAAGCTCTTTTTGTTCTATATTTAAACCACCGTCTATCAGAATTATCTTATTAATTAAATCTTCATCAATCCACTGCATTTTATTAACAATATGATTAAGTTTTAATTTTATATTTTCATTACCATAAAGTACAATTACAGAAATATTACAGTAATCTGAAATACATTCTTCGCCAAATATTTTTTTTAACATTCCGCATGCGCATATAAACAAAAATAATGATATAAAAACTATTAGTACAACAATTGTACTGTTCATAACACCACATCCTATCAACATATTTAATATAATATTATGCATTTTTTACGAAAATGTTAATAAACATATTGACTTTATTCCAGTCATGTATTATTATATTTATGGAGGAGAATATGGGATCATATAAATACAAAGTTATAAAGATCGAAGGCGACTATGCTACACTTATCAGAACCGATATTTCCACGGAAGAAACAATGTTTATAGCTCTTGCTCTTCTGCCGTTCGGAACAGATTTGGGTACAGAATTATTATGGGAAAATTTTGAGTATAGTATCCTTTAAATATTTTTTCTTACATTTTAACTTCTTTTTTGATGAAAACTGGTAAATTATGAATTTTACATAAAATTTCTTGACAAAAAGAGGTTTTAATGATATTATTATGTATATTATAAAAATTGGAGGAATTACTTATGAAAAAAACTATTTCAAAGTTAATGGCTACTGCCGGAGCACTTTCTTTACTTGCTTCTGCTATTCCATTTGTAGGCGTAAGCGCTGATGAAGCAGCACCTTTTGAATATGAAAAAGTTGAAGGCGGCGTTGTAGTAACAGCTTGGAACGATATTTCTGTTGAAGAAGCTACAATTCCTGCTACAGTTACTGAAGGCGATGAAGAACTGGCTGTTATTGGTATTGCTGATTATGCTTTTGGTCTTTGCGAAAATCTGGCAGTTGTAAATGTTCCTGATTCACTTAAGCTTGATAACATGGGAAATACAGCTTTCCTGACTTCTACTATGGTTATGGATTTCTTTGACAACGAACTGTCTGAAGCTGCTACAACTGATGATATTATCAGATATGTTGCAGAAAAAGCTGATTACAAGGGCACTGGCGAAAACGGCGCTATTACAGACGCTGACATTAAAGAATTAAGCGTTAAACTTGTAAATCACCTTAATAAGGTTGATATTTCTGCAGCTACTACAGTTAAAGGCAAGCTTATGACATTGATCATGAATATTGAAGAAATGGGCTTTTCACAGGCTAACGTTGATAAATTCAATATATATGTTACAGCTATTCCTTATGGCGATTTAACACTTAAGGGTAATGCTGGTACATCTGAAGCTCCAACAGAAATCAAACAGTATGCTGACGGCAAGAACATTAAGTTTACTTCTAATGACTTTATCCCTGGCGATGCTAACGGTGACGGCAAGCTTACAGCTCTTGATGCTGCATTTATTGCTAAGACATTAGCTGATGCAATGGGTAAGCCGGTTTCAATTGATGAATATCCTGCTGCTGACTTCAATGGCGATGGTAAGATTACAGCTCTTGATGCTGCTGCAATTGCTAAGCACCTTGCTGAACAGAGTATTGGCGGTAAATAATTATTTACTGTTTTTACTAAAAAAACTCAACTGAAGATCAAAAATAATTTGATGTACTGCCCACAGGATTTATCCGGTGGGCATCTTTGTTGTATATAAATAATGCCCTGCAAAAAAAAGCAAAGCGTTATAATGCAGTTTATCAATCAAAAGAAAAATGAGTGTTATATAATTATATTGCTTTTATAATAATTTATCAATATAGAAGTACTGTACAAAAAATCAGTAAATAAAACGAAAGATATTTTATCAGCGATTGTAGTTTTCGTCCAGAATTATTAAAAAATCTTGAGTATAATTAGATAATTTTTAAAGGATTTTTCAAGCTTTTTATGATATAATTAATTCATTAAAAGAAAACAGAATGCTTCAAATAGAAAATAAATCTGCATAGTCATTAAGCAAGATTGATATCAGCCATAAAATTACAGATGCGGTTGATATACAAAGCAGACTTATATATATTTTCACACATGGTATAAATCTGAACGGCCGCAGTTTGTGCTGTATTGTGAAATGTTTATAATTTTTTGAAAATAAAATTATTATAAAGGAGGTAATTATCTCGATGTTATTTGAGATTGAGATAATGCGAATGAACGAACCTCGTCAGGTCGGTAATGTTCATGAATGGTGGTATGCTGACGATGAATGCTGTCATGAAGCTTTGGAATGTATAACTGAGATCAATCAGGCGGCTGTTGACGGGCGACAGACCGGATTCATCTGTAACAGCAGGAAAAATAGAAGAGGAAGTATCTGCGCTTAAGGCTGCTGCCTGCAAAGAAGTTATTGCAGTTATTAACGTAAGACCTATGAGCCTTGAGCTTGATACAAATATGGGTCATGGCTCATGGAATACCAGTCAAGCTTCCGGAGAATATACAATTGACGATATTAATAATTTGCAGAATTTCCTTGTAAACAAAAGTACTCCGAATTTATATGACAAAGATTATGACCTGAACGGCGACGGCGTCTGGAACGCATTTGATTTATGCATTATGAAACAAAAATATATAAATAAGCAAAATGAAGGCAGACCGGTAATTGAAGGCGAAGCGGGTGTAATTACAGAACATAAAATTACATTTAAATCCGGAATAGGCAGTGAATTGATTCTTGAAGTTGAAAAGAAAGACTGCGTAGGCGGCGGAGGATGTATTTCTTTTATTGAGAATATTGACGATAATGAATACTGTATTGCTTATGAATGGCAAACAAATGATTCCGGAGTAGTCAAGATTGATATGACAAAACCAAATCAGATTACATTGAATGATGTAAAGGTTGAACAAAACGGTAATGAAGAACTTTATAAAAGGCTTACTGAACAATGCATGAATGAAAAGGAAGCTAACCTGTTTTACTGGTGGGTTGCTGAAAGCTGGGGAAACAATTTACCTGAAGGCACAGACTTGACAAAATATATTAAAGTAAGATCAGTTCATATTACATCTCCAATAAATTGATAATGAAATTGCTTTCTTCTTTATCTTATTCCCTCTTAATATATTATAAAACGCACGCCTTATTTTTAGGCGTGCGTTTTTTTGTAAAATGTGTTATAATTAATTTTAAGGAAGTGATATATATGCGTATACTCATTGTAGAAGATGAAAAGGATCTTTCTATGATATTAACTGAAATGCTTGAGATGGAAGGATATTATGTTGATGCAGCATATGACGGAGTAAGCGGACTTGATAATGCATTATCAGGAATTTATGATATAATAAATTCTGGATATTATGCTGCCTGAAATGGACGGAATTCAGGCGCTTTCTGAAATCCGGAAAAATAATATTAATACACCTGTTTTAATACTTACTGCAAAGTCAGAAATCGAAGATAAGGTAGACGGACTTGAAAGCGGCGCTGATGATTATCTCACAAAACCATTTAATAAAAAGTAACTGATGGCAAGAATACGCGCCTTATCTAGACGCAGAGATAAATAAAACGTCTTAGGAAGAAGTTTTTTATTCTTTCAACTTCAATTTCGTTTGTTATTCTTTTTGTAATGCTGCTGATTTTAAATCTTTTTATGCAAATTTCATATCATAGTGAATTTAAAACCGCAGACGAGATGATAAAACAGACCGCTTATTCCAATATGCCAGATATTGATAAAGAAATAATTTATTTAAAAGATACTGATACAAACGATATCGGCGATCATATTATTCCATATAATCCAAGAACAATTAAAAATATTACGCTCAACGGCGAAATAACATGTACTGATACAAGCGCTGAATGGTATTGTGCTGGCGGAGGAATTTACTTTGAATTGACCGATGAGCTGGGTAATTCAAAATTAATTCACAAAGAATACAAATTTAATCAGGGCAATACAAAAATAACAGTTGATTTTACGGATAACTCTGATTTTATCTGTAATGAGCAGCCGGTTGCTACGGATATAACAAAAGTGTCGCAGGATAGATTCCTGATTTCTATTGTCTGGTGGACAATGTCAAGCGCTTCAGAAAGTACAAATAACCCTGATGTTAAACTAAATATTGACAGTATAGAAATACAATACAATGAAGATGCTTCTGCTGCATCAGCACAGAATTATAAGGTTAAAATTTGTGACTTTAATGATATTTATCCTTCAGGGATACCTCAGATTTTAAATAATTTCAGATGCTTCTATTTTATAACGGATAAAAACAATAACCTCGTAGAAATTAATAAAGGCAATATTTCTCAAAAAATATCAGAAGCTGATGCAATTTCTTTTTTACAAAGCGCTGACAAATCTGATTTTATTGTCAATAATATAAGCTACAATCATGACGTTACAGAAACTGATAAATTCAGGATCCACATATTTATACACAGTACACAGGCTGAAAAAAACATTCGTCAATTATTATTAGTGTCAATTCTATCGGGCGTTATAATATTTATTTTAATACTAGTGATTGTATATATAATATCAGGTAAAGCAGTAAAACCAATAAGCGAAAATTATAGAAGACAGAAAGAATTTATTTCAAATGCTAGCCACGAGCTTAAAACTCCGATTACCGTAATTACAGCAACTGCGGAACTTATGGAAAAGAAAATCGGTTCAAACAGATTTACAAGTTGTATTAAGGTTCAGTCTCAGAAAATGGGCAGACTTGTAAATGAAATGCTAACTCTTTCAAAACTTTCAAATCAAGAAAAAAAACCTGACGATTTTAAGCAATTTGATATAAGCAAGGTTATAGAAAATACAACATTATATTTTGAAAGCAGAGCCTTTGAAGAAAAGAAAGAAATAATATCTGATATACAAAATAATATAAGATTTATCGGCAATCCGGATAAAATAGACGAACTTACAGGAATTTTACTTGATAATGCACTTAAATATTCAGATGAAGAATCTAAGATAAAGCTTTATTTACGGTTAGAAAAAGGTACAATTATACTGACTTGTCAAAATCAATGCAAAAATTTCAATACAGATAATATTCCGCATTTGTTTGAACGTTTTTACCGTGCTGATAAATCGCACTCAAAAGAAAAAGAAGGCTTCGGACTCGGACTTTCAATCGCAAAAGAAATTGTATTGCTTCATAATGGCAGTATTTCTGTTAATTATAAAAATGATGTTATTTCCTTTACTGTAAAATTTTCCATATAAATTATTGACAGCGGACACGTTAATAGTATCCACTTAAAAATATAGCTGCTGAATAACTTTTTTTAAATAGGAAATACTAAATAGAAAATTAAGGAGGAATATTTCAGTTGTTGCAAAAAACCTATTTTAAAGGCTGGTACTTCAAATGTATTAACGATGATCATACAATTGCATTTATTCCGGCATTTCATCGAAGCAATCAGGAAGAAACTGCGTCATTGCAGATAATTACAAACTCTTCTGCTTTTAACATATATTTCGATTCTCTGAAATTTCAAGATAAACAATTATCCGTCAAAATTGGCGAAAACCAATTTTCCGAAAAAGGAATTAACATCAATATTTATACAAAAGACATTATAATACAGGGAAATCTGAATTTCAGTCATCTTTCACCAATCAAGTATGATATTATGGGACCATTTCAATTTATACCATTCATGCAATGCCGACATAGTGTTTACAGTATGAGACATCGAATTGATGGACAAATCAATGTTAATGGACAACTATTGATTTTTAAAAATAGTATGGGATATATTGAAGGAGACTGCGGCCGTTCATTTCCAAATAGATATATTTGGACACAATGTCACTTCAGCAATGGCTCGCTTATGCTATCCGTTGCGGATATTCCCATATTAGGGGGACATTTTACAGGAATAATCGGTGTCGTAATGATGAATAGAAGGGAATATCGCATTGCTACTTATCTTGGTGCAAAAATAAAACGAATAAGCAAAAATTCCGTCACTGTAAAGCAAGGAGATTATGAGCTGAATACAGTATTAATTGAAAAAAATGCTCAGCCGCTTTATGCACCCGATTATGGAAAAATGAGCCGAACAATTCATGAAAGCGCTTCCTGCACAGCATATTATAAATTTACATTTAAAGGTAAAAAACTATGTGAATTTACAAGTAACAGGGCAAGCTTTGAATTTGAATATAATTTGAAGAATTTATAAATATAATGATAATTCTATACCAACTACTTATTTATGCATGGATTTATTAACAAAAAATTAATATATTATTTAAAAGTTATCTATTTTATTTTTTAAAATTTATGGTATAATTTTAAAGTGATAGAACAAAAGAGAAAAAGAAAAAACACTTGAACAAAGAAAGGAGCTGGAGGAATTCCGGCTTTTTTCTTATTATATTACAAGCCATTCAAAATTGAATGGCTTTTTCTTTTTGGAAAATCTATATGCCTAACAAAACTTTTGGCTAAATAAAATTTAATAAATATCAGTGCTGATTCTTTGGTTTCAAAGCAACTAAAAAAGTAAATTCTATTTATACAAAAAACCACGATATTTCAAATGAAATATCGTGGTTTAATTTTAATAGTACTTTGTGATATTATAAATTATTTCTGAGGACCCAAATCTGATTCTTCAATAATCTGAAGAACACAATTAATAATTGCTACTGAATCCTTCGTATCAATAGTTGTATCATATACACAATTTGCATTTTCCATAGCTACGTCTGACTTAAGAGGATATGCGATATTGTTTAACAGGTATTTATTTAAAGTAACAATATCACTAGAATCAACAAAACCATCTACATTAACGTCACCGTATTTAACTTCATCCAAATCACCTGTAAAGCTTGGAACAGTAACACCTGTACTTTCTGTTGTACCTACTTCAGTAACAGTAACATTGACTGTTGCAGTCTTATCACCAAATGTTACAGTAATTGTAGCCGTACCTTCACCAACACCAGTAATAGTACCGTTAGCATCAACTGTCACAACAGAATCATCACTTGATTCAAATGTAGCATCAACTGCTGAACCATTAACTGTTGGCTTTAATGTTTCAGTTTCACCAACTTCAACTTCAACCTTAGAAGGTGTTACAACAAGTTTATCTTCATCTGAATCTGAAACGTTAGGAGCCTCATCCTGAAGGAATGAAACAACCCAAGCAAATGGAGCGTTCCAGTTGATTGTAACTTCGTTAACAGACCAAGCTTCAATTGAGTCAACATAGCAACGTTCTGAAGCCAATGTGCCTCTCTTAAATCCAAGAGCCTGAATATATGGATCCTGAAGACCAGCGCCAGGACCACCTGACATTACACCATCCGGAGCAACTGGAAGTGTTGAATCAAGTTCATTAGACCAATATCTGTGGTGAGGTCTGCTGATATGATAGCTACCATAACCAGTTACATAGGAAACTGACAGTGGGTTACGTCCAAGAACATAGTCCATAGCAGTAGAAACACCGTCAATATGCTTCTTATCACCAGTAATATCATAAGCATAAGCCATTACTATTGCATTATTAACAGCAAATGAGTTCGAACCCCATTCAAAACCGTTAACTACTTCATCACCAATATTTACTGGATCTGTAAATGTAGTACCCTGATATGGAATACCATAACCCTGTTCTTCTTCCTTAGCAATATAAAGTTCAGAAGCATCAACAATTGAATTTTTAACCTTGTTTAATTCATCACTAGTAATTGTATCGCCGTTCAAATACAGTGAAAGTGAACCGAGTGAAGCAGTATTGCCCCAGTTAAATGAACCGAAAGAACCGTTATTTTCACCGCCCTCTAGAGTTGAGAGAACCGTAAATGCATCGCCATAATCCTTAATATCTTTGTAATAAGAATCTCCATCTTTACCAAGAGCCTTAGAAGCTGTATAAAGTTCACAAGCTGCCCAGTAAGCGTCATCCTTAACGTTATCATCACCGTAAGCACCGCCGCCTATAGCCTGATCCATAGGAGCGTACAATGGCTGACCATTACCATCTTCTCCAGCCTTTGACTTATCATATTCATAATAATGTTCTTTATAAGCTGCATAACTAGCTACAGCTGCATCGTAATATTCCTGTGCCTTCGCAGAATCAATATCCTGCCACAAACGAGCTGCCTGTGCAGCACAAGCTACGAAGTTCAGTGTTGCTGCAAACGTCGGAGGTTTAACAATACGCTTTGTTTCCCATCCGCCTTGATCCTTAGGACCATCGTAATTCCAAGGTCTTGTAGCAAGACCGGTCCACTTATGGTCATGAAGCTTATGATATACAAGACCTGCATATTTACCCCATGTAGGTTCATTAGGCTGTACAACCATTTCCATCATCCAGTCAAGTTCAACTGCTGCTTCATCAAGAATATCAGGAACATTATTGCCTGTTTCAGGAATCACAACTGTACCCTTGCCATCAGCAAATTTATCAGCATTTTCTTCTGCTACTGCTCTTTCATACATATTCTGGAGAGTCCATACAGAAATACCACCGTTAACTACATATTTACCATGGTCACCGGCATCGTACCAACCGCCTGTAGCAGTAATATCAGAACTCTTATATGTTCCAGTAGCTTCTTCAGCAGACTTATAAGATTTTATCCACTTTGTTTGAACTGCAGCTGTATCAGTTTTATGACCGCCTATATGAGCCAGTGAAGATTTATCACCTGATGTAATATATTTTTCTTCAATATCAATACCTGAACGGTTCTGATAATAATAGTTCATAGCATTTGTCAGCATATTGTGACCGGATTCACTATAAATATCATCACCAATCTTGAATGGGAAGCTTACATAATCACCGCACTTGAGATAATACTCACCTGCTGTTGTAAAATCAGAGAAATCAAGAGTATGTACGTTGTCTCCGGAATCAGCATCCAAACCGCCCGGAACTGTTTTACCTGTATATACTGACTTTCCAGTAGCATTATCAATAAGATCAAATTCCAAAGCCGAGTCGCCAAGCTCAATTGATGTAGATCCGTGAATTTTATCACCCTTATTATCACCTAATGTAGCAACCTTAGCAAGCTTTGTAAAATAACCAACCTGGTTTACGGAGATATAGTTATTTTCCAGACCGCTGTTATCACGATTCATAACGCCCAAAGCGCTTAAATTGTCCTGACCGCCTTTCCAGTCGCCTTCAGAGCCTGTTGTATCTTCAATTGACATATTATCAAACCAAATCTCGTCACCGGATTGTGTACAAGGAGTAGGCTGATTTGCGCCAGCACCGCCGTAATGGAATGCCCATTCAACACCTTCTAAGTTTTGAGGACAAGTCCAAGTAGAATCAAACTTTTGCCACTCTGTACTATTAATTGTTATAATTGGATTCCAAGTACCGCCGCCGTGAGGACCTGCATTGTTATTATTCCAGTATTCCTCATCACCTTTAATATTACCGATCTTAGTGTTTATCTGAATACCGGGACGAGAAACCTTAACTTCCCAATGAATCTTATATGTATGACCTGCTTTAAAAGTCAGATTTCTGTGTCTGAACTGAAGATCCCATCTGGATTCACCGCCAGCTGCTGCACCGCCTGGTTCTTTAACAGTAACATGGAATGTTCCGTCACTAGTCAACTCAAATGTCTGCTTAGCCGGGTTAGTTTCACAAGTGTGCCAAGGCAAAGCCTTATAAGTAAAATCATTTTCACCAAGTACCTGTCCGGCAGAAACGCTCATAGGCGCAATTGTTGCAACTGTTGTTGTCAACATTGCAGCAGCCATAAGACTTGCAGTAACTGCCTTTGTAATTTTGTTATGCATTGCATACCCTCCCTAAAAATTAAACAAAAATTTCTGCGATTTCTCGCTCTTTTGTGTATTATTGTATATTTTGTTCAATATACAACAATTTTTAATGAGTCAGTCAAAAACTCATTTTAATCAAAATTAATGTAAACCTATACTCCTCACAAGTTATACAATAAATTTTCATGTTTATTATAATACATCTACACAATCTTGTAAATAGTTTTTTGTAAATTTTGTCATAATGTATGAAAGTCATGAATTGTTTTTGTTTATTTTAACAATAAATTAATACCAAAAGTTTATTTAATTATTTTTCTAACATTTCGGTTACAATTTCTTTTACAATACCAGGATTTGCCTTTCCTTTTGAAGCCTTCATACACTGTCCGACAAGATAACCCAACGCATTTGTTTTACCGTTTTTGTAATCATTTATAGATTTTTCATTGTTTGCAAAAACTTCCTTAACAAGATTTTTAATAAAATCAGTATCGGAATTCTGTGCCAGTCCCTTTGATTCAATTATAGAATCCACATCTCCGCCGTTTTTCATAATCTCATCAAACACTGTTTTTCCGGCAGAATTGGAAATAACACCCTTTTCAATTTTTTCAACCAGAGCACAAAGATTTTCCGAAGTTAAATTTGTTTCTGAAATTAATTTGCCTGTTTCATTTATATATTTTGAAATATCACTGAGAATCCAATTACTAATATTCTTAGGCTTACAAATGTTCAATAAATTACATTTATCAAACAATGAAGACTTTTCCATGTCTTCTGCAATAAGAGTAGCATCGATCTGTGCCAGACCAAAATCATTTACATATCTCTTTATTTTTGCGTTTGGAAGCTCGGGTAAAGATTCCTTCAAATCATTTACCATTTTTTCATCTACTGAAATAGTAAGCAAGTCAGGTTCCGGAAAATACCTATAATCCTGAGCGTCCTCTTTAGAACGCATAGGGAAACTCATTCCCTTAGAATCGTCCCATCTTCTTGTTTCCTGAATTACCTTCTCCCCTTTTTCCAGCAGTTCGATCTGTCTTTTTGCCTCATATTCAATACCTCTGACTGCTGCACTGAAACTATTGACATTCTTCATTTCAGATCTTGTACCAAATTCGCTTGAACCCTTTTCCATAACAGAAACATTCACATCACATCTAATTGAACCCTCCTGCATTTTACAGTCAGATATGCCAATATACTGCAATATTGACTTAATAGTTTCCAGATAAGCCTTAGCTTCTGCCGAGCTTCTTATATCAGGTTCCGAAACGATTTCAATAAGAGGTACACCGCATCTGTTCAGGTCAACAAGCGAGCCTGCAAACGATTCGTCATGTAATAATTTTCCGGCGTCTTCTTCAATATGGATTCTCGTAATTCCAACTGTTTTCATTTTTCCGTCTACCATAAATTCAAGGCTTCCGTGTTCACAAAGAGGAATATCAGCCTGAGAAATCTGGTATGCCTTAGGAAGATCTGGATAAAAATAATTTTTTCTGTCCTGTCTGCACAGAGTATTAATAGTACAGTTGAGAGCATGTCCCATTTTTATTGCATACTCAACCACCTTTTCATTTAAGGTCGGCAGTGTTCCGGGCATTCCCATGCAGATAGGGCAAACCTGAGTATTCACTTCAAGTCCGAATGCATTTTTACAGTCGCAGAAAATTTTAGATTCCGTATTCAGTTCTGCGTGGACCTCAAGACCTACAACTATTTCGTAATCCTTCATTGTTTTTCCTCCTTAAAGTGCTTTTGACAGAACGTCAAATCCGCCGCAGATTTTTTCATAAGTATAAGCTGTATTCAGAAGCGTCTGCTCGCTGAACTTGTCCCCGATAAGCTGTAGTCCCATAGGCATTCCTGCACTGTCTTTACCGCATGGGAGACTAATTGCAGGAAGTCCGGCAATATTTACCGTTACTGTACACACATCATTGTAATACATTTTAATAGGGTCGCCTATATTTTCACCGATTTTAAAAGCTGATGCCGGAACTGTAGGCGTAGCAATAATGTCACATTCTTTAAAAGCATTGGAAAATTCTTGAGAAATCTGATTTTGAACTCTTTTTGCTTTTTTATAGTAAGCGTCAAAGTATCCGGAACTCAAAACAAAAGTACCAAGCATGATTCTTCGTTTAACTTCGTCACCGAATCCTTCACTTCTTGTCTTTTCATACATATCAACCAAACCGTCATATTCAGATGTTCTGTAGCCATACTTTACACCGTCGAATCTTGCAAGATTTGATGAAGCCTCTGCTGACGCAATAATATAGTATGTGTTAATTGCATATTCTGTACTCGGCAAAGAAATTTCCTTAATAACTGCTCCCTGTTCTTCAAATTCTTTAACGGCTTTCATTACCGAATCCTTTACCTGAGAATCAATTCCCTCACCGAAATACTCTTTAGGTATACCTATTTTTAGACCTTTTGCATTTTCTTTAAGTGCAGCCGCATAGTCAGGATATTCAATATTTTTAGAAGTTGCGTCGTATCTGTCATGACCGCAGATAAGGCTCTGAAGCATTGCCACATCTTTAACGGATTTACCCAGAGGTCCTATCTGATCCAATGAGGAAGCAAACGCTACTAACCCATATCTGGAAACGCTGCCATAAGTAGGTTTCATTCCCACAACACCGCAAAGTGCAGCAGGCTGACGTATAGAACCGCCTGTATCTGAACCAAGTGTAAGTATTGCCTCACCGGCAGCAACAGCGGCAGCGGAACCGCCTGACGAACCGCCCGGAACACATTCTGTATTATAAGGATTTCTTGTCAGATGCATGTAGGACGTTTCTGTAGAAGAACCCATTGCAAATTCGTCCATATTCATTTTACCAAGCACTGTCATTCCGGCATTATTTATCTTATTCATTACAGTAGCATCAAAAGGAGGAACGTAATTCTCAAGCATTTTTGAAGAACAAGTCGTCCTGATTCCTTTTGTAGAAATATTATCTTTAATTCCTATAGGAATACCTGCAAGCGGATGAAGCTTTTCTCCCGCTGCCATTGCTTTATCAATTTTCTTTGCATTTTCCTTTGCAGATTCTTCCGCTACAGTTACATAAGCACCAATTTTATTTTCAGTTTCATTTATTCTTGCTAATACATCATTGCATAATTCCACAGCGCTGCATTCTTTATTTTTAAGCATTTCTGACAGCTCTGAAGCTGTTTTTTCATATAATCTCATTGTAAACTCCTTTATTCAACAGTTTTCGGAACTACCAGACAGCCTGCCTGAACCTCCGGTGCATTTTTCAGCAGTTCTTCACGTTTGAATTTATCAGTAACCGCTTTATCTTCCCTTAAAGTCATAGTATCCTTAGGGTTCAGATCAAGCGTGCCCTCAACATCAGGCAGTCTGTCGACCATATTAACAATAGATTCCATATCCTTTTCAAATTTTTCAAGCTTATCATCTTCTATTCTCAAGCGTGACAGCTTCGCAATATGTTTAATGTCAATTTTCATATCTACCATCCTTTTACATTGATATATTAATAAGCTCTTGTTCGCTTATAATTTCTATTCCCAATTCCTGTGCCTTCACAAGCTTGCTTCCAGCGTCTTCTCCCGCAACAACATAATCAGTTTTCTTTGAAACAGATGAGGAAACCTTTCCGCCAAGCTTTTCAATTAAGGACTGAGCCTCTTTTCTTTTCATAGTCGGCAAAGTACCTGTAAGAACGAAAGTCTTACCCTTGAATCTTCCGTCTCCTCCGGATACGGAAGATCTATAAATCATATTTACTCCGTATTCTCTCAATCTATTGACAAGTTCAATCCTATGAGTTTCTTTAAAAGCCTTAACCACATTTTCTGCCATAACGTTTCCGAACCCGTCTATTTCTGATATTTCTTTAGCGTCTGCATTCATAATAGAATCAATATTACCGAATTTTTCACATAAAAGCCTTGCAGCCTTTACTCCTATATTCCGTATACCAAGTGCAAACAAAAGACGGTCAAGATTATTACTTTTTGAATTTTCAATTGCTTTAAGAAGATTTTTAGCAGACTTTTCTGCAAATCTCTCCAAAGATTCAAGCTGATCATATTCAATACAGTATAAATCTGCTACCGACTTAATAAGTTCTTTTTCCAAAAGAACCTGTACAATAGCAGGTCCGAGACCGTCAATATTCATAGCATCCTTTGAAGCAAAGTGAATAATATTTTTTAAAAGCTGTGCCGGACAGTCAGTATTAGGACATCGCAGCACACTTTCATCTTCATATCTGACCGCAGACGTTCCGCAAACAGGACATTCCGAAGGAAGTGAAAACCTCATAGAATTCTCATCATGACATACAGTTTTAATAACCTCCGGAATAATTTCTCCGGCTTTTCTTACCAATATAGTATCTCCGATTCTGATATCTCTTTCATCAATAAACTGCTGATTGTGCAGTACTGCTCTGGAAACGCTTGTCCCAGCCAGATTTACCGATTCAAAAACAGCCACTGGCGTTATTGCGCCTGTTCTTCCAACATTTACCTCAATATCAAGAAGCTTTGTTTCTTTTTCTTCCGGAGGAAATTTATAAGCGATTGCCCATTTCGGTACTTTTGCAGTAGATCCCATTATTTCCCTCTGTTCAAAATTATTGACTTTAATTACAACACCGTCAATATCAAAAGAGTAATTATTCCTGCTTTCACCGATTTTATTTATTTCAGCAATAATTTCTTCATAATTTCTGCATTCAATATAACTTGGTATAACCTTAAACCCCAAAGATTTCATATAGTCCAGTGATTCTTTATGAGATAATATATTTTTACCTTCAATTTGCTGTAAATTAAATACAAAAATATCAAGTTTTCTTTGTGCAGTAATTTTAGAATCTTTTTGGCGAAGAGAGCCTGCGGCTGCATTTCTTGGGTTTTTAAAAGGTTGTTCATCATTCAGTTCCTGTTTTTCTATAAGCTCAGTAAAGCTTTTACGGGGCATATAAACTTCACCCCTAACCTCTATTAATGGAACTGATTCATTCAGGATAAGCGGTATTGACTTTATAGTTTTAAGATTATTTGTTACATTTTCTCCCTCAAAACCGTTTCCACGGGTTGAACCGATTGTCATCTCTCCGTTTACATACTCCAATGATACAGATAAGCCGTCAATTTTAGGTTCGACAACAAATACAGGAGCATCAAGCTGTTCAAAGCATTTTTCAATAAAGTTTCTCACTTCATCAAAAGAAAAAACATCCTGAAGGCTTCCCATCTGTACCTTATGCTCAACTTTTTCAAATGTGTTAAGAGCCTCTCCCCCCACACGCTTTGTAGGAGAATTTTCAAAAGCAAATTCAGGATATTCATTCTCAAGCTTTTTCAGTTCCTGCATCATCATATCATATTCATAATCCGAAATCACAGGATTATCCATCACATAATAATTTTTATTATGTCTTTCAATTTCCGCAGACAATTTTTTTATTTTATCAAGTATTCCCGAACTATTCATAATCTCTCCGTTTTTTACTAACTTTACAATAAATACATTGTTTATTATACCACGATTATGCAATATTTTCAACTTATTTTTTCAAATTAAAGCTCGTATTATGTATTTTAGGATATATTTTCTCCTATGATTCCGTCAGGTACTTCTCCGATAATTACAGATTCAGCTAAAATACAATTTAATTGTACGCTGGTATTACAGCTTCCTGAAGGAAACACAGCTGTAATATCAGCCGTAATATTCATAGAAATTTTATGACACGACTGATTAATTCCGGCAGAAGTTAACTCACTGTTCAGCGCCGACGATACTGATCCGGACGGAAGAAATTTTATTTCAATTTCCGGACCCCGTCCGCTGAACAAATATGAACCGCTGACCGTCCCCAATGGTATTTTAATTTTATTTTTGCTGTTATTTAATAATTGACGGTTAATATCGGATATAATCTGTGTTTGAAGAATATTTAATTTATCAGTTTTAACTTTTACTGAAGACAAATTATTATTTGCGTCATAAAGTTCATAAACTAAATCTGAATATTCTGTGTTATTATCATTAAGCGTCTTGCTGACGCTTTTATTTATAATTTCTGACACAGATATATTACAGTAATATATACTTATCTGTTCTATCTTGTTCTTTATTTTAATGTCAATACAAATTACTGTTATTATTATAATAGCCGTAAATACTGCGGCAATAAATATTTTTCTTTTATTTAATTTCTTTCTTGATCTCATTTTCTACACATACCTCTTTTATAATTTAACGGACGGTCTTATGACCGTCCTGATAAAATTATATATCCTGACAACCGCAGTCATCCTGACTGATACTGCGTTCTGCCGGATAAGTACATCCGCAATTATTATTATTTTCAAGTTTTGAAGGTGAAAATTCCTCTACCGGAAATTTAATTTTATCAAATATTTCACACGGACTTGCCATATCTGCACAGCATTCCTTTTGAGGTATTGTATAATTGTAAGTTGGTACCATTATAGTAACCGGTCTAGTCAATTCAACAACATAGAATAAACCTAACGTCAAGACAACATCTCTCTGAGGTCTTGGAGGAGGCAACTGAAATTCGCTGCTTTCACTGCATCCGCAATCACAGTGCTGACATCCCTTAACAATTTTAGCTTCAAGTACGATCGGCGAAACAACCTGAACAGCGGCAGACGGCGGATTAATAGTGTTGCAGCAGCTTCCTGTGGTTCCTATTGATGTACCGTCGCTGTAAAATGTTTTAGAGTTTGTTTCACTGCCATAAAGTATGCAGTTTTTGCTGACTGTTGCCGTACCGGTAAGAATAACGGGATCACCACAGGCTTTTTCATAACCTAAAAGCTGAACGTCCAGTGAAAATGTCAAATCAACCGAAAAGAATCCCTTATTAAACGGTATTTCTTCAACATTCATACATACGTCTGAAACTGTTATACATCTTGATTTCACTATTGCTATTTCCGGCGGAAGTTTACAGTCAAGATTAACCTGAACGCCGGTAACGCAGTCTTTGTCACTGCAGCTGTCAAATACTCTGTTAACTTTAATTGGAACAGCGTCACAGTCGTTAAAATGACGAGTATATTCGCTCATAAAAAAAGTCCTCCTATTATATACTAAAGTTTCAAAATTTTTTGAACACTTCTATATATAATATTCAGACTTGAAACGAATTGTTACAAAATCAAGTATTTTTATCAACCTGATGAAATTTTTTTAAGTTTCCGATCTTTTCATTTCGTTCTTCCAGAACCTTTTCTACCTCTGACCATTCAAGTCCTTGATTTGCACAAAGCACCATTACATGATATAATAAATCATTTATTTCATTTTTCAGTTCATCATTATCTTTATTTTTAGCTGCAATTATTGTTTCAGAAGCTTCTTCACCAATCTTCTTGCAGATTTTATCTACACCTTTTTCAAAAAGATAGCAGGTATAAGAATTTTCCTGAGCAGTACCATTTTCATAATCTTTTTTTCTCTGCTTGATTACTTCAAAAATTTCTTCATAAACTGTCATTTTTATTCTCCCTCATAAATATTATTAAAAAAACAACTGTATTCTCCGGTATGACAGGCAACGCCCGTCTGTTTAACATTTACAAGCAGTGTATCATCATCACAATCACTGTAAATGCTTACTATTTTTTGCAAATGACCTGATGTTGCGCCTTTATTCCACAGTTCCTGCCTTGAACGGCTCCAGAACCATGTGTATCCTGTCTCCAAAGTTTTTCTAAGACTTTCCTCATTCATATAGGCAAGCATAAGAACAGTTTTAGTATCTGCCTCATATACAATTGCAGGTATCAGTTCGCTCTTGACAAAATATTTGTCAACGTTATTTAAATTCACTTTTATTTTTTCCATTGTAAATTGCCTTTCTATTTATCTCACAATAATTCCTTTGCTTCTGCAATAATCCTTAACCTCGCCAACAGTGAGTTCCTTAAAATGGAAAAGTGAAGCGGCAAGTGCGGCAGTAGCACCGGTTTTTTCAAACACCTCTGAAAAATCATCAATTTTTCCGGCGCCGCCGCTTGCTATCACCGGAATATTTACAGCGCTGCAAACAGCATCAAGCATTGGAATATCAAATCCGGCTTTAGTTCCGTCGGCATCAATGGAATTAAGGCATATTTCCCCCGCACCAAGCTGTTCGATTTGCTTTACCCAGTCTATAAGGTCAAGCTTCATATCAACACGACCGCCGTTTATAAAGACAGTCCATTTTTTATCGGAAATTCTTTTTGCATCGATACCAACGCATATGCACTGGCTTCCAAAAATATCAGCCCCGTCTTTTATTAACTGCGGATTCTGTACAGCCTGTGAATTTACAGAAACCTTATCTGCACCTGCCCTTAACGCTTCACGGATATCATCAACCGTTTTAATTCCTCCGCCCACTGTAAGCGGTACAAATACTTTTTTAGCAGTTTCTCTTACAACGTCAAGGAAAACGCCTCTGCCTTCAAATGAAGCTGTTATGTCATAAAATACTATTTCATCAGCGCCCTGTTTATTATATTCCTCAGCAGATAAAACCGGATCGCCTACATCTTTAATTCCTTCAAAATTTACTCCCTTGACTACCTTTCCGTTTCTCACGTCAAGGCAAGGAATAATTCTCTTTGCAAGCATTTATGCTCCCTCCCCTATTTCAACAGCTTCTTTCAGATCAAGAGTACCTTTATAAATGGATTTTCCGCAAATTGTACCGTAAAGTCCGAGTTTTTTACATTCTTTTATATCTTCAATTGTATGAACTCCTCCGCTTGCAATTATATTGCACTGTCCTTTTGTCGCCTTTGAAAGCTCTGCCAACTGAATGGTATTTACGCCTGAAAGCGTACCGTCTTTAGAAATATCCGTTACGATAAAATATTTCACACCGATTTCAATCATTTTCTTTGCAAGATCTATATAATGGACGTCAGATGATTCAAGCCATCCCTCGGTTGCAACCATACCGTTTTTTGAATCAATTCCAACAGCGATTTTTTCACTGCCGAATTTATTCACTGCATCTTTTACAAGCTGAGGATTTTTCAAAGCAGCTGAACCAATTATTACTCTAGCAATTCCCATTGCAAGGTATTCCTCAATGGTTTCAAGATTCCTTATTCCTCCGCCCACTTCGACTTTCAATGAGGTTTTAGTCGCTACATCTTTATAAATCTTAGTATTTACCGGTTTTCCTTCCTTTGCGCCGTCAAGGTCTACCATATGTATCCATGAAGCGCCTGCCTTTTCAAAACCTTTTGCTGTCTCCATATAATCTGCCGCTACTTTTTCAACTGTAGAAAAATCGCCCTTAAAAAGTCTGACGCAGTTTCCGTCCTTAATATCTATTGCAGGTAAAATTATCATTTAATAAGTCCTCCGAAGTTTTTAAGAATTTTAAGACCGGTATCTCCGCTCTTTTCAGGATGAAATTGTGCGCCGTATACAGTATTTCCATCGTATACCAGTGCAGGTACTCTGCCGCCATATACGGAATATGCCGCTATATTTTTATCCTCGCACTCAGCCTTATAGGAATGAACAAAATAAACATAGCTGTTATCGTCAAGTCCTGCAAGCAATGGACAGTCGTTTAGAACCTCAAGCTTATTCCAACCCATATGAGGAATAATTAAATCCTTTTCTTCCATTTTTCTGACGCTGCCTGGAATCAAACCCAGTCCGTCACACTCTTCAAATTCATATCCTTTTTGAAATATAAGCTGCATTCCAAGGCAAATTCCTAAAAATGGTTTTTTCTTTGACTCAGTTTTAATAGTCTCTGTTAAACCGCTTTGTTCAAGCATTTTCATAGCGCTGGGAAATGCTCCTACTCCCGGAAGTATCAGTCCGTCGGCTTTTTCAATATCTTCTTTTTTATTTGTAAGTAATGAATCAAAGCCTAAATAATCCAGTGCATTTTTTACACTGAAAATATTTCCGGCGCCATAATCAATTACAGCAATCATTTTTTACAATCCTCCCTTAGTTGAAAGCGTTTCACCGGATCCTGTTTCTTTAACAGCCATTTTCAACGCATGCGCAACAGCCTTAAAAACAGATTCACATTTGTGATGATCATTTTTGCCATATACCATATTAACATGAAGCGTTATACCTGCATTGACAGCAAATGCTCTGAAAAATTCTTCAGTAAGACATGTATCATATTCACCTATCATCTGATTAGTAAATTCACCATTAAATACCAGAAATGGTCTGTTGCTTATATCAAGTGAACAGAATCCCAAAGCCTCATCCATTGGTATATATGCCGAGCCGTAGCGTACAATACCTGATTTATCACCAAGCGCCTGAGATAATGCCTGTCCCATAACAATACCGGTATCTTCAACGGTATGATGACCGTCAACATACAAATCCCCTTGGCACTTTATATTCATACTTATTCCGCTGTGCACTGACAAAGCTGTCAACATATGATCAAAGAAACCGATACCTGTGCTGATATCTGCGATTCCTTTTCCGTCAATCGTAACTTCAACCGAAACTTCAGTTTCTCTGGTTTTTCTTTCAACAAGACCGTGTTTCATAATGATATCCTTTCTCAGACTTTTACAATTTCCTTCAATGCCGAAATAAGCTTTGACATTTCTTCCGGAGTGCCTACTGTGATTCGCAGATAATTATCAATTCTGGGTTTATTCCAGTAACGAACATATATTTTTTTCTTTTTTAATTCTTCGAATATATATTTTGCCTTAACTCTATTATGCTTAACAAACAAAAAATTACTTTTTGAATCGGTAAATTCAAATCCCAATTCGGCAAGAGCAGTTTTAGTTTTTTCCCTTGTATTAATTATCAATTCAACAGTATTTTTAAAATATTTTTCATCTCTTACTGATTCTGCACCGCATATTTGTGACAACTGATTCATAGTATAGGAATTTACAGAAAACTTTACATCGTTAAGATACTTAATAAGCTTAGAATTTCCCATAGCAAATCCAATTCTCATGCCTGCCATTGATCTGGACTTTGAAAACGTCTGAATAACAAGAAGATTTTCATACTTATCAATCAATTTTAGACAGCTTTCACCACCAAAATCAATGTAAGCTTCATCAATCATTACAATTGAATTCGGATTTGCTTTAATGATATCTTCTATCATTTCCACACTTTCCAATACGCCTGTGGGAGCATTGGGATTAGGAAAAATTATACCGCCGTTTTCTGATTTATAATCATTGGGATTAATTCTAAAATTGTTATCTAAGGAAATACGCTTATACGGAATTCTGTGAACTTCTGCCCAAACGTCATAAAAGGAATAGGTTATATCAGGGAACAAAATAGGTTTATCTGAATTAAAAAATGTCATAAAAGCCATAGATATTACATCATCTGATCCAACACCTACAAATATCTGTGATTTATCAAGATTATACTTCTTTGCAAGTTCAGATACTAGTACATCAGAATTTGTATCCGGATATAAACGCATTTTACATATATCAAAATCATTCAATACCTGTCTTACACCCGGACACGGCGGATAAGGATTTTCATTTGTATTAAGCTTTATGATATCATTTTCTTTTGGCTGCTCGCCCGGTACATAAGGTTCAACACGTCTTATATTATTTTCCCAACTCATATTTATCTCCGTTCTGCCGAATCAGGCTTTTTCATTTTAAACTCTTATCAAAGCTTATTCAAATCTTACTTTTATCGCATTTGCATGTGCGGTAAGACCTTCCTTTTCTGCAATCAATACTATATCATCTTTGGCTTCACGCAAAGCTTCTTCCGTATAATAAATATAACTGGAACGTTTTACAAAGCTATAAACAGAAAGCGGAGAGAAGAATCGTGCTGTACCGCTTGTAGGCAAAACATGATTAGGACCTGCATAATAATCTCCCAATGGTTCTGATGCATACTGTCCCAAAAATACAGAACCTGCATTGTCAAGCTTACCTATATACTCTGTAGGATTTTTCATAAGTACTTCAAGGTGCTCCGGAGCTATTGCATTTGCAAGCTCAACAGCACAGTGAGGACAATCACATATAATAATCATTCCATAATCATCAAGAGACTTTTCAATTATATCTTTTCTGGACAGATATTGCATCTGTCTTTCAATTTCAGCAATAGTTTTATCTGCAATTTCTTCACTTGTTGTAAGAAGAATTGAAGAAGCAAGCTTGTCATGCTCAGCCTGAGACATAAGATCAGCTGCAATAAATTTAGGATCAGCAGTTTCATCTGCCATAACAAGTATTTCACTTGGTCCGGCAATCATATCAATATCAACCTGACCGTAAAGAAGCTTCTTGGCAGTAGCAACATAAATATTTCCCGGACCTACAATCTTATCAACCTTAGGAATTGATTCTGTACCGTAAGCCAAAGCTGCCACAGCCTGAGCGCCGCCTGTAAGGAAAATTCTGTCTACTCCGCAGACAGCTGCCGCAACCAGAATATCTTTATTGGGAGTACCGTCCTTCAGCGGCGGAGTAACCATAATAATTTCTTTTACTCCGGCAATCTTTGCAGGTATAGCATTCATAATAACGCTTGATGGGTAAGCAGCCGTACCTCCCGGCACATAAAGACCCACTCTTTCAAGTCCTCGTACTCTCTGACCAAGCATTACACCGTTGTCCTTTGAGTGCATAAAACCGTTTTCCCTCTGACGATTATGAAAATCTGCAACATTCTCCATGGAGTTCAAAAGTGCATTAACAAAATCTTCATCTGCTTCTTCCAAAGCGTCATTTATGACATCCTGCGGTACTTCATAATATTCCGGCAGACTGCCGTCAAATTTCAGCGTGTAATCGTTTACGGCCTTGTCGCCGTTTTCCTTTACGTTTTCAATTATCTCGCTTACTACCTGCTCCACCTTTTTATTGGTTTCACCGCTTCTTTTTTTCAGATTTTCAAGAAATTCAATTTCATCTTTTCCGTTTGCATAAATTTTACTTATCATTTAAATTCTCCTCAATAATACTGATCAAATCTTCTATTTCCTTCTGACGAAGCTTTAAGCTTACGGTATTTACAATCAGTCTTGCTGAAATAGAAACGATATCTTCAATAACTTCCAATCCGTTTTCCTTAAGAGTCGTACCTGTTTCTACAATGTCAACAATTCCGTTTGAGAGTTCCAACAATGGAGCAAGCTCAACAGAACCCTCAATTTTTACTATGTCTATATCCATGCCCTTACTTTCAAAAAAGTTTCTTGCAACATTCGGATACTTTGTAGCTATTGTTTTTACTCCGTATCCTTCGTAAAAATCAGTGCCTTTTTTAGCAGCAAGTGCAAATTTGCATCTACCGAATCCCAAATCAACCAATTCAAAAAATTTACCGCTCATTTCAATAATTGTATCTTTTCCCACTACACCCATATCGCACACGCCGTGTTCAACATAAGTAATAACATCGTTTGCTTTGGCAAGTACAACTTCAATATTAGCATTCTTTATCGGAAGAATTAATTTTCTTCCCTTATCTCTTACGGCAGTACAGTCAAAGCCTGATTTTTCCAGAAGGTTTAACGTATCCTTTTCTAACCTTCCTTTTGTAAGAGCTATTCTCAATGGTTTTGACATTTATTTTACCTCCGTTACTGTTTTACCGACAGATATTATATTTCCAATATTTTTTTCTTCTGAATATTTTTTTGTTTCTTCTATTGTATTAAACAAGGATATTTCAACTTTTTTATTTTCTTTTCTTAAATCACATGAAATTTTCAGTGCTTGCATTTCATATCCCGGTTCGGCAAATACAATTGTATCAACAACAGAAGCTTCAGCAGAATTATGCTTCATTTCAACTTTTGTAACTGCGTCAACATTCACGGCAAATCCCGTTGCAGGAACGTCATATCCAAAATCAGCAATCAGTTTGTCATAACGTCCGCCGGACAGAACTTCTTCTCCATATCCTTCAAGATATCCCTTAATTATAATGCCTGTATAATAATCAGTACGGTTTACCATTCCTAAATCCACAGTAAGATTCCCATTACCTATAATCTGTGAAATATGATTATACAGATCCTTAAGATTGGCAAGAATAGTGTCAATTTTTTCGTCAGAAAACAATTTAGAAGCTTTTTCAAACACTTCTTCACCGCCAAAAAGTCTTGGAAGGCTCTTTAAAGCGTGTGTTATTTCATTTTTACCTATACTGTCAAGATAATCATTCAACGCCGGATAATTCTTGGTTTCAATATAATTTCTTATAATTTCTTTTTGTATATCATTAGCGTCAAGCTTATTTACAAGCTCATTAAAAAATCTTATATCACCGATTTCCAGCGAAAAGCTGCTGGAAGAACATGATGCCAGCACTTCTATTGCAGTTGAAATAACCTCCAAATCTGCCATTTTAGACGATGAACCGATAAGCTCAATTCCCGTTTGTACTACCTGTGCGCTTTTTCCCTTCAGAGACGGAGCCATATTGAATACACACTGATTATAATAAAGCCTCATAGGAAGAGTAGTATCTTTAAGTCTTGTAGCCACTATTCTGGCAATCGGAATAGTATTATCCGGTCTTAATACCAGAAGTCTGCCTTTGCAGTCTGTCAGCTTAAAAAGCTTCTCCTGAGGAAAATAAGATGAATTATGATTGAAAACGTCATAAAATTCTATGCTTGGAGTTATCAGCTCGGAGTATCCCATGCTGTTAAAAATTTTATGAATTTTATCTTCTATTGATTGTCTGATTATACATTCTTCAAAAAGAAGGTCTTTTGTACCTTCCGGAGTAATTAGATCATTGCTTCTCATTGGTATTTCTCCTTATTTCACTTTAGTACGCTAATATGATAACATGATAATTAAAAAAAGTCAAGTTAAAACAAAGTCATCTGACTAGTTTTAGGCAAACTGCCTAAAGCTCCCATTCTTTCAAGAGCTTCCATTGTTGTTTTTGACGCACCGCTCTTTTCCTGTAATTCTTCAATAGATATATAATCCTTTTTCTGTGCAGCTTCATATAGCTTCAATGCCGCATTTTCTCCAACGCCGGAAATGGCATTGAACGGAATGCGGATTTTCCCGTCTTCAATAAGATATTTTAACGCATGAGATTTATAAATATCAACCGGAAGAAAATCGTATCCTCTTGACATCATTTCATTAATTATTAAAAGCAAATCATAAGTATCTTTTTCCTTTGCACTTTTTTCATTACCCATTGCCTTTAACTGTTCAATTTTATTTCTTACTGCGTTAATACCGCTGACAACTGTTTCTATATCAAAATCAGCGCCTCTTGTAGTAAAATATGTAGAATAAAATTCAAGAGGCTTATATAATTTAAACCATCCCAATTTTATGGCCGCAATTACATACGCAGCAGCATGTGCTTTCGGGAACATATATTTAATTTTCAGACAGCTGTCAATATACCACTGCGGAACATCATGTTCTTTAAGCATTTCAATGATTTCCGGAGTAAAGAACTTAGGCGCTTTGCCTTTTCGGGTAAACTCCATTATATTAAATGCCATTTTAGGTTCTACACCCTTATAGAGCAGATATGTCATAATACTGTCACGAGTACCGATAACGTCTGAAATTGTACATATATTCTGATCTATAAGATCCTTAGCGTTGCCCAGCCATACGTCTGTACCGTGTGATAATCCGGAAATCTGAAGAAAGTCACTGAACTTAGTAGGCTTTGCGTCAATAAGCATTTGGATCGTAAATCCTGTTCCCATCTCAGGAATACCCAAGCTTCCCGTCTGACAATATATTTCTTCAGGTGTTACTCCAAGAACCTCAGCAGACGTACACATTTTTATAACCTGCGGATCAGATGTCGGAACATCTTTTATTTTAATTCCTGTTATGTCCTCAAGATGCTTGTATAGGGTAGGCACAACATGTCCTAATTCATCAAGTTTCAGAATGGTATCATGAAGCGAATGGAAATCAAAATGAGTGGTAACAACATCAGATTCATCTGATTCCGCCGGATGCTGTATAGGTGTAAAATCATATACTTCATAATCCGATGGAACAACAACCATTCCTCCGGGGTGTTGACCAGTTGTTCTTTTTACTCCGGTACAGCCGATAGACAGTCTGTTTTCTTCAGCCGGATTTGCAGTCTTTCCGGTTTCTTCAAGATAATGTTTGGCATAACCGAATGCAGTCTTAGACTGCACACCGCTTATAGTACCGGCTTTAAATACATTTTTCGGTCCGAACAACTCTTCGGTATACCTATGTGCGCTGCCCTGATATTCACCGGAAAAGTTCAGATCTATATCAGGCGCTTTATCACCGTCAAATCCCAAAAATGTTTCAAACGGAATATCATGTCCGTCCCGCTTCATATCCGTTCCGCATTTAGGACAGTTCTTCTGAGGCAGATCAAAACCGGAACCGATACTTCCGTCCGTAATAAATTCACTGTACTGACATTCCGGACACACATAATGAGGAGCTAACGGATTAACCTCGGAAATACCTGCCATAGAAGCCACGAACGAAGAGCCAACCGAACCTCTTGAACCTACAAGATATCCATGTTCCTCAGAATTCCACACGAGTTTCTGCGCAATAATATACAATACTGAAAATCCATGCTTTATAATTGATTCCAGCTCTCGATTAAGTCGTTTTTCGACAATTTCAGGCAAAGGATCTCCATATATGCTTTTTGCCCTTTCATTTGTTATACGTACTAAATCTTCTTGTGCGCCGGGAAGATCCGGAGTAAATGTTCCCTTAGGAATAGGACGGATATCATTTTCGATCCAGTCGGCTATCATATTAGTATTTTCAACAACAACTTCATACGCCTTTTCTTCACCCAGATACTTAAATTCCTCAAGCATTTCATCTGTAGTACGCAGATAAAGAGGCGGCTGATTTTCGGCGTCTTTAAATCCGTTTCCGGTCATAAGGATCTTTCTGAAAATACTGTCTTCCTTATCCATAAAATGAACGTCGCATGTGGCACAAACGGGAATATTAAGCTTTTCACCCAGTTCAACAATTTTCCTATTATAATTTTCAAGTTCTTCTACTGTTTCAGCCGTACCGTTTCGAAGCATAAATTCATTATTCATAACAGGCTGAATTTCCAGATAATCATAAAACTTTGCAAGCTCTTCAATTTCCTTCTGAGGGTGTTTATCAATTATGGCTCTGAATAATTCTCCTGCTTCACAGGCGCTTCCAAAAATTAATCCTTCTCTATGCTTTAGCAGTTCAGACTTCGGCATAAGAGGTTTTTTATAAAAATAATTCAACTGACTGTAAGAAATAAGCTTGTAAAGATTCTTTAATCCCACGCTATTTTTTACAAGTATAATCTGATGATATGATTTAAGCTTTTTAACGTCTATTTTATTAACTTTAGTATTCAGATCGCACAATTTTTCAACACTGTTATTTTTAATTAGACGTCCCATGAGTTCTATAAAAATTTTTGCCAGCATCAGTGCGTCATCACATGCACGGTGATGTTCAAATTTACCAAGCTTAAGATGCTTTGCAACCGTATCAAGCTTATGCTTTCCAAGCTCCGGAAGCATCGCGCGGCACATTACAAGACTGTCAATACTGGAGTATTCATGAGAAATACTATGTCTGCGGCAGACTGCGTCAATAAATGAATTATCAAATCTTGCATTATGTGCAACCATTACCGGATTATCACCGCAAAACTCCAGAAACTGTTCTACCGCCTCCTTTTCCTTAGGCGCATTAGCGACCATACCATCGTTTATACCGGTCAGCTCGACTATTTTTTGCGGTATTGGTTTTTCCGGATTAACCATAATATTAAAGCTGTCGACAATACGCATATTTTTTATTTTAACAGCGCCTATTTCAGTTAATCTTTCTTTTTCCACATTCAAACCGGTAGTTTCTACATCATATATTATTATTTCGTCGTTTACATCTCTGGTATCGTTCTTGTTTATTATATTAACAGGATTAATATCGTTTACAACATACGCCTCGCACCCGTATATAACCTTAAAGTCATCCAGTCCGGCCGATGCATTCATTGCGTCAGGAAATGCCTGCACTACTCCGTGATCGGTTATAGCCATTGCTTTATGACCCCATGAATGTGCCCGTTTAATCAGAGTTGCCGTATCCGTTACTGCGTCCATTGCAGACATGTTTGTATGTAAATGAAGTTCGACTCGTTTCTTTTCCGCATTATCCTGCTTTTGTTTCTTTTTAACTGAAACAATAGAAAACGGTCTTATTGTAATATCTTTAGAAAATGTATCAAATTCAATTGAACCTGATACTATAACTGTTACTCCTTTTTTCAGCTTGTCCACAGCTATTTCGTCTTTTTTCGGATCAACAAACATTTTCATTTGTATTGAACCTGTATAATCTGTAATGAAATAAGAATAAATCGTCTTACCGCTTTTAGTATTTCTGGGTTCCCCAACGTCAAAAATATCAGCCATTATTGTTACTTTTCTATCCAGTTCGGCTGTTGCAGACGCTATTGATTCAGGAGTATTTCTTATATTACGTCCCATAATAATTTCTGCTGAATCTGTAATAACTTCAAAGGGCATTTCAAGTGAAGAAATATCAGCAGAAGTATTTTTGGGAGGCTTAGGATCGGATATTTCCCTGGAGATCTGCGGTTTATTACCGAACTGTTCCTGATGCTGCGGTATTGACGCTCTTACTTCCTCCATCATTTTCTCATGCTCTGCAACATTAACATTATGCTCGCCTGTAAGTTCAACATCGATATTTAAATTAAATTCTTCCTGAATAAGCTTTGAAAATTCTCCGCTGAAATTTGATTTAACCAATAAGTCGTATCCGCCGTTTTTCAATTCTATAGAAATAAGTCCGTCAGCATATTTTACATCAGCATTATCCAGAAATCCGTTTACAACAGATAATTTTCTTTTAAGCTGTGAAATCAGATCATTATAATAATTCATTGTAAACATTTCCGGAAGGTATGTACAATAAAGATTAATTTTATCCAGATTCAGAATTTTTTCCAGATGCTTTTCAAATGATATTATATCATTATAGGGAATTAAATCCCTGAAATTTACATAAAAAGATATTTCAGTCAGATTTGCCGAATATGTTAATTTATAAATATTTCCGTTTTTTGTAATTTCGGGAATATCATTTGTATATTCACTTAAAAAATCGCCTAATCTGATTTCAGTCATTTTAATCTCCTATAATAATTCAATTTCTTTAAGCAATTCCGGTACGATATTTTCTTCTGGAATTTTACGCAGTATTTCGCCCTTTTTGAACAGTACTGCACATTTATCTCCGCCGGCTATTCCTATATCTGCTTCTTTGGCCTCTCCGGGACCGTTTACTATGCAGCCCATTACCGCAATCTTAATATCTTTATTGATATCCTTAACCGCTTCCTCTATCATACATGCTGCCTTAACAAGATCAATTCTAGTCCGTCCGCATGTAGGACATGAAATAACCTCAACACCGCTTCCCTTTCCAACAGCCTTCAAAATATCCTTTGCCGCATATATTTCCTTTATGGGGTCTCCAGTCAGTGAAACTCTTATAGTTTCTCCTATTCCGTCGCACAAAAGCGAGCCTATTCCCACAGAAGATTTTATAATGCCCATTCTTTCAGTTCCAGCCTCAGTAACGCCAAGGTGCATAGGATATCCGCACTTCAGCGCCGCAAGACGGTAGCTTTCAATCATAGTTTTAACATTTGATGATTTGATAGAAATAACAATATTTTCAAAATCAAATTTTTCAAGAAGCTTTACATGATACAGTGCGCTTTCTACCAATGCCTCAGCAGTAGGCGCCTGATATCTTTCAAGTATATGTTTTTCAAGAGAACCTGAATTTACGCCTATTCTTATAGGAATATTTTTATTTGCACATGTAACTGCAACCTGTTTCACTCTGTCAATATCTCCGATATTGCCCGGGTTTATTCTTATCTTATCTACTCCTGCATCAGCTGCGGCAAGAGCCAGCTTATAGTCAAAGTGTATGTCAGCCACAAGAGGAATATTAACCTTATCCTTTATTGCCGGGATCAGCTTTATGGCTTCCATATTCGGTATTGCAGCTCTGACAATATCGCAGCCGGCTTTTTCCAATTCAACAGCCTGATCTACACTTCCTTCAATATCGTCAGATCTTTTATTAAGCATAGACTGAATATATATTTTTTTACCATCGAGAATATAATCCTTTACTTTAACTTCTTTTACCGTTCTCATTGTATATTTACCTACCCTATCAATTTTTTTATATCACTAAAAGTAACTGCAACAATAAGCATCATTAAAAGCGCCATACCTATTAAATGAACTATTCCCTCATGTTCCGGCTTTACCGGTTTACGTCTTACTGCTTCAATAAGAAGAAACAGAAATCTTCCGCCGTCAAGTCCCGGAATAGGAAGAAGATTAAATATACCCAAATTAATAGTTATAAATATTGTAAGATTTATCAGAGTCATAAAAGATTCTCTAAATGTTTCTCCTGCATCAGCCGCATCACCTATCGCCCCAACTAATCCTACCGGTCCTGAAAGGTCATTAAACCCGTATTTTCCCGTTACAAGATCTACAAGAGAAATCCATATCATTCTTGCCGTTGAAACAGTGTCTTTGCCAGAAAACGCCAATACATTCAGAGGATTTTTATTTAATCCCTTAATTTGAAAGTCTACTACAGAATCTGTTGCACTGTCATGAAATATCACATCATTAAGCGTTATTTTTTTACCGTCTCTTTTAACAACAATATCAAATTTACCATCATCGTCCGAATAAAGCTGATAACTCAGATCACTGGGAGTGAAAATTCTCATACCATCCATTTTTATAATTTCATCGCCTTCTCTGAGTCCGCATTCATAGCTTTGCGCCGTAATTACTTCACTGGTTTCAGACTGTGTACTGAATCCTCCGACTATTGTACTGGGAACTGCACTGCGCATACAAGTCAAAATTACAATAAGTACAAATCCTAATAGTATATTCATGAACGCTCCGGCTACTATAACAAGCATTCTTTTCCATACGGGTTTATTTCCGAATGCACGGCTGTTTTCGCTTTCCTGATCTTCACCTTCCATCGCACAGAAACCGCCCACAGGAAAAAGTCTAAGCGAATACTCAGTTTCGCCTATTTGTTTTTTCAGTATCTTCGGTCCCATACCCAAAGCAAATTTATTTACTTTTATTCCGCAAAGCTTTGCAACAAAAAAATGACCGAATTCATGTATAAAGATTATAATTCCAAAAATAATGATTGCCAGTATATATTTAAGCATAATACCTCCTAATTTACCCGGCTGTTAACAAAATCCCTTGCCGCTTTGTCAATTTCAATTACGTCCTCATAAGAAGTTATTTCTCGGTAACTAAAGCTTTCAACAGAACTTTCTGCCAATTTACCTATATCAAGAAATCCTATTTTTCCATTCAGAAAATGTTTTACCGCTTCCTCATTTGCTCCGTTTACAATACACGGATATGCTCCTCCTTTGCCGATAGCTTCGATACACGCTGCAAGACATCTGAATGTCTTATAATCAGGTTTTTCAAAAGTAAGCGTACCGTAATCGGTCAGACTTAACGGGCGACAGCTGCATTCCATTCTTTCAGGATAAAGAATAGCATATTGAATAGGTATTTTCATATCCGGCACACCCATCTGCGCTATGACAGAATTATCATTAAATTCGACTGCTGAATGCATGACACTCTGCTTATGCACAACAATTTCAATCTGTTCCGGTTTAAGATCAAAAAGCCATTTTGCTTCAATGAATTCCAGACCTTTATTCATAAGAGTTGAAGAATCAATAGTGATCTTGTTTCCCATACTCCAGTTAGGGTGATTTAAAGCCTGTTCAATTGTTACATTTTTCAATTCTTTTTCAGTTTTACCAAAAAACGGTCCTCCAGACGCTGTCAGAATAATTTTTTTCAGCTGTGAGCGTTTATTTCCCTGAAGGCACTGAAAAATTGCTGAATGCTCGCTGTCAACCGGATAGATCCTAACATTTTTTTCTTCAGCCGCCTTCATCACAAGATTTCCGCCTGCAACAAGAGTTTCTTTATTGGCAAGGGCAATATCTTTACCGGAACCAATCGCTGTCAGGGTAGGAAGAAGTCCCACCATACCAACAACCGAATTCAAAAGCAATCCTCCGGAAATATCAGCAGCTATTTCGCATAATCCTTCCATACCAGTAAGTATTTTTGTACCTGTTCCGTCAAGCAATACTTTTAATTCATTATAATATTTTTCATCATAAATGCAAACAGTTTTTACATTGTTTTCTTTACATTGCTTAGCAAGCATTTGATAATTTCTGTTTGCGGCAAGCGCATGAATTTTAATATTATGCATTCGTGCAACTTCTATAGCTTGTGTGCCTATAGAACCGGTTGAGCCAAGAATTGATATAACCTTATTCATATAATTATATGCCATTTTTAAGGCATAATACCAGCCTTTCATATATTTTTCGCAAAACAGGGGCTTTTAAGCCCCTGTTTATAGTTATTTGTATATATTAAAAATAGTAACAAATGCATAAAGACACGGAGCTACAAAAACAACACTATCAAAACGATCCATAAGACCGCCATGACCCGGCATAATATTTCCGTAATCTTTTAATCCGCATTGTCTTTTAACTACAGATGCTGATAAATCTCCAAGAGTTCCTACAACTGCCAAAATCATTCCCAATACGCATACTTCAAAGTAATTTACACTTACAGTATATTCAGTAAAATGAGGAAGAATTTTTGAATATCCAAAATTAATAAGCATAAACAAAAGACCGGTTATAAAAATCCCTCCGACAAATCCTTCAACTGTTTTTTTAGGACTGATTTCCGGACATAATTTCTTTTTGCCTATAAACGTACCTACAAAATACGCTCCCGAATCAGCAAGCCAAGCTCCGCATAATCCCATAATCAAATACATTAATCCATTTACCTTATCAATATCATGCAATATAATTAGACTGCTCATAGCATTGCTGATTAACAATGATGAAGCAATTATGAACATAAGTCTATAGTACTTCATTGAATTATGCTGAATAATATATGTTGTAAAAATACAAATCAGCGCAATAAAAGTAACAGTAAATTTGTATTTTGCAGCTTCTCCGGTCACTATAAACGGATTAACAGCAGCGTACAAAAGCGCTGGAATGCATGTTAATCTAAGTTGAGTACATCTAGCAGCTTTCAAAACTTCATAGACCATAACTACTGAAATTAATGCTATTGCAATATTCAATGCAATCGTATTATGTAAAATCAGGATAATTACAGCAATTACAATACCTACCGCAGAAGAAAGTAACCTGACTGCCATTCAGACACCTCCAAACCGTCTTGAACGTTTTCCGAATTCAATTAATGCTTTATCCAATTCATTAGGTGAAAAATCCGGCCATAAAACATCTGTAAAATAAAATTCAGCATATGCAGACTGCCATATAAGAAAATTTGAAAGTCTCAATTCTCCGCTTGGTCTGATCATCAGATCCACATCAGGAACATCGGCAGTATACAAATATTTCTGAAACATATCTTCAGTAATTTCGTCAGGTTGGATTTCACCTCTTTTAACCTGTTCTGAAAGTATTTTCGCCGCATGAACAATTTCATCACGTCCGCCGTAATTTATAGCAAGCAGCATAGTCATTTTATTATAATCTTTAGTATCCTCTTCAAGATCGTTCATTTTTTTCTGAAGATCATCATCAAATATTGTTTTATCTCCCAGAAATAAAACTCTGACTTCCTCGCCTATATAATTGCGCACATCAACTATGTACTCTCTGAACAGTTCAATAATTGCGCTTACCTCATCTGCAGGACGTTTCCAGTTTTCAGTAGAAAAAGCATAAAAAGTAATATTTTTGATACCAATATCTTTACAGTATCTTGTAATTTTTTTAAATGTTTTTGCACCTTCCCTGTGACCGAATTTTCTTGGTAATCCACGCTTTTTTGCCCATCTGCCATTTCCGTCCATTATAAACGCAATATGTTCAGGAAACTGTTCAGGAAGTAATTCCTCTTTTGTTTTATTAAATAATGCCATACTTTTCCAGCCTTATATTACAGGCTCATAATTTCTTTTTCCTTTTCGGAAACAAGATTATCAATATTTTTACAGAATTTATCTGTTAAGTTCTGTACTTCCTTTTCAAGATCTTTCAAATCATCTTCTGTGATTTCCCCTTCTTTTTTCATAGATTTCAGGGACTCCAGCGCATCTCTTCTTATCGAACGAACTGCCACTTTTGTTTCTTCGCCGTATTTTTTTATTTCCTTGCAAAGCTCCTTACGTTTTTCTTCAGTCGGCTGAGGAAATACAAGTCTTATAACCTTACCGTCGTTTGTTGGGGTAATACCTATATCCGACGTCATTATTGCCTTTTCAATTGCTTTTAATGTTGAAATATCCCAAGGCTGAATCAGAAGTATTCTGGCTTCAGACACTGAAACGGCAGCCATCTGATTTATAGGTGTTGGTACTCCATAATAATCAACCATAGCTTTATCAAGTACTGCCGGATTTGCCCTGCCTGCCCTGATCGCAGCAAATTCTCCTTTAAGCCTGTCCACAGATTTAGTCATTTTACCTTCTGCTTTTTTTATTTTTTCATTCATAATCAATTCTCCTTTATAATAGTTCCAATATTTTTGCCCATTATTGCATCATAAATATTATCGGGACGGCTAAGATCAAATACTAAAAGTCCCATATCATTATCACGGCACATAGTTGCAGCGGTACTGTCCATTACAGCAAGCTCCTGATTTAACACGTCACTGAACGTCAGTGAATCATATTTAACGGCATCATTATATTTATTGGGATCTTTATTGTAAACCCCATCAACCATTGTAGCTTTGAGAAAAATATCAGCTTCAATTTCAACTGCTCTCAATGCTGCTGCCGTATCAGTGGAAAAAAACGGATTTCCCGTTCCGCAGCCGAAAATTACAAGTCTGCCCTTTTTCAGATGAGACATAGCCTTGTTTCTTATATAAGGCTCGGCAACCTGCTGCATAGTGATAGCAGTCTGCACTCTTACGTCAATATCCATTGATTCAAGTACATCGGCAATAGCCAGTGCATTAATGGTAGTTGCAAGCATTCCCATATGGTCTGCCCTTGTTCTGTCCATACCTCCGCTGGAACGTCCTCTCCAGAAGTTTCCTCCCCCGACTACAATTCCCATTTCCACTCCTGCGTCAGCACATTTTTTTATACTGTTGCATATATCGGTAATTACTTTATAATCCAAACCGAATTTATTTTCTCCGGCTAATGCTTCACCGCTTAATTTCAGAAGCACTCTTTTATATTTAAGTTCCATTTTTACACCTCGCAAAATATTCTTTTTATATTTTACACTAAAATTACCAAGATGTAAAGTCTATTTATACAAATTTATTAAAAATAATTATTCATTTTTTTACTCTCAATTACAGATAAATAAAATAACCCGAAAATATTAAATTTTCGAGTCAATATCCAAATTAAAATAATTTACCAATTCTGATTTCGGTCGTGCGCCTGTCATTTGCTTTACAGCCTTGCCGTTTTCAAATAAAATAAATGTAGGAATACTCATAACGCCGAAACGTTCTGCAAGTGCGGAACACTCGTCAACATTAATCTTACAGAATTTAATATTATTAAAACTTTTTTCAAGCTCCTGAAAAACAGGCGTCATCATTTTACATGGTCCGCACCATTCCGCCCAAAAATCAATCAAAATTTTTCCGTTATAATTTAAAACTTCATTTTCAAAGTTACTGTCATTGATAATATTCATATAATTCTCCTTATCCTAAAGTATTTATATGAATATTTTATCACTTTTTTTAATAAATATCAACAATATTATAAAAAAAACTTCCCTTATGATTTTTTTCGGCAATGAAATTCATAAAAGGAAGTATTTTTATTAATTTTTAAAGAATAAAGCAGATAAGACCGCTGCAGCCTTCATTTATAACACGTTCTAAGGTTTCCTGTAATTTCATTCTTGCATCTACAGGCATTTTGTACAATTTATTATGAAGTCCTTCGTTTACAAGTTCATGGAGAGATTTTCCAAAAATATTTGATTCCCATATTTTTTTTGGATTTTCTTCAAAACCTGATAATAAATACATAACAAGTTCTTCACTTTGTTTTTCTGTACCCACTATAGGGCTGACCGTTGTATTAATAGCCGCTTTCATTAAATGAATTGACGGAGCGGAAGCTTTAAGCTTTACGCCGTATTTTCCTCCCTGCTTTATTATTTCCGGTTCTTCCAAAGAAAGCTCGTCAATGTCCGGCATTACTATTCCATAACCGGTTGCCTCAACTTCATCAAGCGCCGGTTTAATTTTTTCATACTCTTTCTTTATTTTATTAAGTTCCATTAAAATCGGAAGCAGATCGCTCTCGTTTACGATCTCTATACCGGTCGTTTCACCAAGTATTTTGTAAAACAGCGTACTGTCAAGATTAACCTGTATGGTAACGCTTCCCTGTCCCAGATCAATTTCAGCAATTTTTGAATCCGTTATATACTGACACTCCCTTATTTTTTCCGCCGCCTGCTTAACCTCTCTTACTAATTTAATATCCTGCGCAGATTCCCTTACTTTTGAAAAAATCTCATCTTTTAACCAATGACCTTTTGCAAGTCCTGTTATCCATTTTTCCATTCTTATGTTAATTTCTTTAATCGGAAATGCAAACAATATCTGAGTCATAATATACTTAATGTCTTTTTCACTCAGCTCCAGACAATTTACAGGTATAACGGTTGCTCCATACTGTTCGGAAAGCTCCTCACATAACAATACAGACTCTTCCGCTTCAGGATTCAAGCAATTCATTATGATAATAAAAGGTTTATTTATTTCTTTCAGTTCTTCAACAACCCGCTTTTCGCATTCTGCATACTCCTCTCTGGGAATATCTGAAATACTTCCATCAGTAGTTACCACCAAACCGATTGTAGAGTGTTCGGATATAACCTTTTGAGTACCCACTTCCGCAGCCATATTAAAAGGTACTTCTTCATCAAACCATGGAGTTACAACCATTCTGGGAGCTTCATTCTCTATATATCCCAGTGAGCTTGGAACTATGTATCCGACACAATCAATCAAACGTACATTAAATTTTGCACCGTCTTCCAGATTAACTTCAACCGCTTCTTCAGGAATAAACTTCGGCTCAGTAGTCATTATGGTTTTGCCTGCGGCAGACTGCGGCAACTCGTCAATGGCCCTTTCTCTTTTAAAATCACTTTCAATATTCGGAATCACCAACGATTCCATAAATCTTTTTATAAATGTAGATTTTCCCGTTCGAACGGGTCCGACTACCCCTATATATATATCTCCGTCCGTTCTTCTGGATATATCATTATAAATATCGTTAACCATTTTATCCTCCTACACAATTGGTATCAATAACATGCCGTTATCTGTTAAACGGTCGCTGTCTAGAGAATTTTCTTCCATTATTGCATTTACTGATGTACAGTATTTTTTGGCAATATTCCACACGTCTTCATTCTCTACTCCGTAATATAATTTAAGCGCATAATCTCCGTCTCTGGTGATCTTTACAGTATCGTCAAATTTTACATCTGTAAGAGCTTCACAAATTGAAGACGTAAATAAATCGCCGATCACCCGAATATCCGTTTTTATAGATAAACCGTTTGATGAGGTAAGAGTATAAGTACATCCAAGAGGTTCAACATTTATTTCCGCTAAACTGTTTTCAGTTATTTTATCATTTTCCACCACATGTTCAAACGCTTCTTCTTTTTCCAGTATAGCCGGAAAGTTATTCTCATTTTTTATCATAATGCTAAAGCACAGCATACCGCTTATTTTCAGTGAACGTTCTTCAGAATTTATCTGAATATTAATATTTTTTACAGTACTCCAAACATCATAAACACAAGCTATTGTTCCATCATCATTTTCAATAGAAGTTTTATTCTGAAAAATTTCATTTACTGATACGGGAGGCTGGTCAATCATAAATTTGGACGAAGCATATTCACATGGATAAGAAGTTGAATATGCGTCGGCAACAAGCTGCACAGGAAGCGTTTTTATTGCACGGCAGTGTATTCCGATTTTTAATTCACATTTTAATAATTTATTTTCGCCGTCACTGTTCGTATTTGCAATAATATCGCATGAGACCAACCGAAGATTTACTGAACAATCATAATTTTCGTCAAGACCTTCCATATCTACGATCTGACTGTAAGGAACTGAAAAATTCATAGTTTCCATTCCGTCGCTGCATGTATATAAAACCTTTACTTCAGCGTCTCCTTTAACTACAAGTTTATTGGATATAATTTTTTTATCAGGTTCAGACAAAATTACATCCGACCTTACAATACCTGAAACCGATGGTTTAGACATGTTTAACTCAACGTCTTCATTAACTGTTATGGTTTTATTTTCTATAATTTTTTTAGCGGCATATTCAACCGGTATTTTTTTCATTTGTGCATTCATACCAAATATATCGCAGATTACTTCCTGAGTGGTCTCGCCGGTAATCTTGACTTTTATTGAAACAGCGCCCCGCATATCAATTCTTCTCTGATTTACAACTCTGCAATTAATGTGATCTGCCTTAGGGATCAGAGAAACCATGGGTTTATTTACATTAGCTCCCATCTGCACTGTTTTTGAGTATGTCATTTTTTGATTGATACATTGTAATTTATTATCCTTCTCAGAACAATATAATATTTTAACGTCAGCAAGTAACTCATATGTTAATGAATCACCGTTAATATTACTGGAAATAATAGTCGGAACAATACAGCATTTGATTAGTTTAAAAATGTCGGGATAATAATCAGGTAAAATATAATCAAGTTCAACGCTTTGTTCCTGAACACCATCATATATTTTTTCACTGACTGACAGCATTTCTCGGTTAATCTTTAAATCCATTTATATACCTCCTAATTTACACAAAATCCGTTATTAGATTTATCCGGACTTGTCTTGCTAAAATCAGTATATTCAAATTTAATTTCGATTATGACAAATCTGTCAATTTAATATAATAGTGATATAATAAATGTGAGGAACATTCCTGTTATGTTCCTCACATTCATTAATTAATTTTGATTTTTATTCTTCATGTAATTAATTCCATATATAATAATGGCTGAAATAATTAATATAGAATAAAGCATTATATCCCATTGATCAATTATTTTGTCTCCAATATATTTTCTTACAATTAAATTTATAATCAGACATAAGGGTATAGAAAATATAACAGATAATGAAACTGCAATATATTTTCTGTTTTTAAAAATGTACAATAAAATATAAACCGCCCATATATATATAACTGATATCAGCGTAACTCTAAAACCTATCGGCATTATCAAATCACTTATTTTTATAAGTCGATTTAAAACACTTAAAAACGGAACTGTGAAAATACTAATCATTGCAATTGACGCAATAATGCCTTTCTTTCCCCATAAAGTAACAGGCATTACCAAAAGCCATGTATATATAATAGAACTAATTGGAAAAAGAGACCATGTAAAACTATTATTTATTGCCCAATCACATATTGAGCAAACCATAATACCAATAATGAAAACACATGTAATAGAAACCGAACATATAATTTTTATATTTTTGGTTTTGTTCTTTACTTCTCCATCGGCATACTGAATAGCTGCAAGAACAGTACCCTTTGAATTATCAGAATTATCTTCTTTATCTTCCTTTTCACCATTCAACAGTTCAGTTATAGTTACACAAAGCATTTCAGATAAATCAGGTAAGATAGTTATATCCGGAAGACTTACTCCCCTTTCCCATTTGGATACAGCTTTATCAGTTACATTAAGTTTTTCAGCAAGCTCTCTTTGCGTTAAGTTTTGAGATTTTCTCAACTTTGCAATAAATGCACCTATTTTTTCATTGTTCATTACGGAACAACCCCCTTTGTTTTTTACAACATTATTATAAACTGTATCCGGTTCAAAGTAAACACACAGTAAGTAGAATATCGATTTTTATAGGTAAACTGCTGGTTTACATTAATTTTAACTAGTTAAAAAACGTATGCTCCACGAAAATTTTTATACCGATTCCCACAAGAATCAGTCCGCCAACTAACTGAGCCTTATTGTTAAGCATATTTCCGAATTTTTTCCCTATTAATACTCCGGCAATACTAAACATAAATGTAATACTGCAAATGGCAATCGCTGCAAAAACTATGTTCACGTCTTTCAATGCTGCAAAACTTACTCCTACTGCTAAAGCATCAATACTGGTCGCAATTCCCTGCATAAACAGCATTTTTCCGGTAAGAATACTGCTTTCATTCTTTTCTTCGTCCTTTTTAAACGACTCCCATATCATCTGACCGCCGATAAATCCAAGCAAAATTAGAGCTATAATATGATCAAAAGCCGTTATATACTTCGCAAAACCACGTCCTAAAAAATAACCGATAAGAGGCATTAATCCCTGAAATCCTCCGAAACAGACGCCCGTCATGACCGTTTTTCCAGCCTTGATATTCTTACAGCAAAGCCCATTCGTAACCGATACTGCAAAAGCGTCCATTGAAAGACCTATTCCAATAAGAATTAACTCAATTATACTCATTATTCGTCCCCCTAAATTCTCTTTGACAGCAATCCGGAATATTTTTTTCTGAAATCCTTAAAATTACCGTTATCCAAAGCGTCTCTTATTTTTTCTGCGAGAGTATTGTAAAAATATAAATTATGCATAACTGCAAGGCGTCCGGCAAGCATTTCACCGGCTTTGAAAAGGTGGCGTACATACGCCCTCGTAAAGTTCCGACAGACAGGACAGCCGCACTCTTCGTCAATAGGACGGCTGTCAGTTTCATAGCACTTATTTGTAAGATGCATAACGCCCGACCATGTAAATACTGTCGCATGCCTTGCATTACGGCTTGGCATAACACAGTCAAACATGTCAACACCTCTTGCCACGGCTTCAATTATATTGGAAGGAGTACCTACACCCATAAGATATCTTGGCTTATTTGCAGGCATGTAAGGCTCGACAACATCTATAATTCTGTACATTTCCTCAGTGGATTCACCCACAGCAAGTCCGCCGATGGCATAACCGTCCAGATCAAGTTCAGCTATATCCTCCATATGTTTAATTCTCAAATCATCATAAGTACTGCCCTGATTGATCCCGAAAAGCATTTGATTCTTATTTATAGTATCACTCAAAGAATTCAGTCTTTCCATTTCCTCTTTGCAGCGATAAAGCCAGCGTGTAGTACGCTCAATTGAATTTGCCGCATATTCATGCTCCGACGGATTTTCAATGCACTCATCAAACGCCATAGCTATAGTAGAAGCAAGATTAGACTGTATCTGCATACTTTCTTCCGGACCCATAAAAATCTTTCTTCCGTCAATATGAGAAGAAAAATAAACGCCTTCCTCTTTAATCTTACGCAGCTTGGCTAAAGAAAATACCTGAAATCCTCCGCTGTCGGTAAGAATCGGACGATTCCAGTTCATAAATTTATGCAGTCCGCCCATTTCTTTTATTACCTTATCCGTAGGACGCAAATGCAGATGATATGTATTGCAAAGCTCTACCTGACATTTTAAATCTACCAGATCAAGAGAGGAAATACCTCCTTTGATAGCCGCCGCTGTGCCGACATTCATAAAGCAGGGCGTCTGAAAAGTACCGTGTACCGTTTCAAACTGTCCTCTTCTTGCTTTTCCCTCTTTCTTTAATAATGTATACATAATTTCTCCTTTATGTTAAACAAATCACTATTTAATGTAATTATTTATCTATAATCGTGAATCCTATTACCCTTGTTATACTTATCCAATAATTCATAAATATCAACGTAATATTTTTTCTTATTATTTCTGTCTACATAAACTGTTGCCCTCATACCTATTAATCCTGATATATCATCAGTGATGTTTTCAGAACTGTAAAGATATGTTTCACCATCATACGGATTTATGACCTCGCACTCTGCTTTATATGGATGACGATTATTAATAGTCATGTTATAATTCATTGTAACATTAGTAATTGTTCCGCTTAGTTTATCTCCTGATTTCTTTAGGATTTTTATACGACGCCCAATTATGATGTTTATTATAAGAAATACTGCTCCGATTACGGCAAATGAACCGCCAATTCCTAAAAATATATACTCAAATACTTTTGAATCTGTTCTTACATCTGAAGGATCATCAGGATCGTAATACACTTCAATTTCTTTGCCCTCATACATGCTTGAATTATATTCATTAATATTTTTTTCTAAGACCTCGCCGTCAACTGTATATTCAATCCAAACATCATAATGGGTATGATTTTTACCATTTCTTCTGTAACTGTCTGCACTTATACTTATTATTTCAGCTTTTGTCTTTTGAGCGGAATTCATAAACGCTGATGTTCTTGCCCATGATATACCGCCTATAACAACCAGTATCATTCCAATTATAAAAAATATAGCACCTATAATTGTAAATACGGTTTTACCTTTTTTGATTTTCATATGTTTCTCCTCTCTGGAGTACGATATTCATGCTTTTCATAATATCCGATCAGAATGCCGTTATCATCCCTAAGAGCGACCATATAAACGTCTTTATTTTCTTTCGGATTATGAAAAGTAAAAATTCTGTTATTTTCCGTGCTTGCACTGAACCATTTAACAACTTTTTTTATTTTAGAATTTGAATCCTCATTATGACAATTTAAAAGCGATTTTCCTATCAGTTCAATACCGCCTCTTTTAGCATATCTTTCAACTGCTTCCGGATTCATATAAATTATTTCATGTGAAAGATTACATATAACTATCGGACATATATCCTGATCAATTATACTTTTAAAATATACTGAAAGTTCCATAAAGTCCTCCTTCTTACAAAATACACATAGCATCCCCAAAACTAAAAAATCTATATTTTTCTTCAACTGCAATTTTATACGAATTCATAGTATTTTCGTAACCTAAAAATGCCGACACAAGCATTATCAGCGTACTTTCCGGCAAATGAAAATTAGTGATAAGTCCGTCAAGAAGCTTGAATTTATATCCCGGATAAATGAAAATGTCAGTATATCCGTCTCCGGACTTTACCAAACCGTTTTCAAGCTCCATACTTTCAAGAGTACGGCATGAAGTTGTACCTACAGCTATAACACGTCCGCCGGACGCTTTTGTGCGATTGATCTTTTCAGCAGTTTCCTCACTTAAATGATAGTGTTCGCTATGCATTTTATGATTTAATATATCGTCCTCTTTTACCGGACGGAATGTTCCGAGTCCTACATGCAAGGTAACATAAGCAATATCAACACCCATTGACCGGATTTCTTCAAGTTGCTTTTTAGTAAAATGCAGTCCGGCAGTAGGAGCAGCGGCAGAACCCAATTCTTTAGAATAAACTGTTTGGTAGCGTTCCTTATCCTCCAGCTTTTCGGTTATGTAAGGAGGCAAAGGCATTTGTCCGATTTCATCAAGTACTGCATAAAAATTCCCTTCACATGAAAATTTTACGATTCTGTTTCCATCATCTTTTACTTCAATAACTTTTGCAGTTAGTATACCGTTCCCAAAAGAAAATTCTGTACCAACCTTAGCTTTTTTTCCCGGACGGCAAATAATTTCCCAAAGCTTATCTCCTTTCTGCTCCAGAAGCAGAAATTCAATAAAGCTTCCCGTATCTTTTTTCTCACCGTAAAGTCTTGCAGGTAAAACTCTTGAATCATTGAGTACCAATAAATCACCTTTTTTAAGGTAATCGCATAAATTATAGAAACGGGAATGAACAATATCTCCAGTTTTCCTGTCTATTTTCATTAGTCTTGATGAATTTCTAGGCTCTACAGGAGTCTGAGCTATTAATTCTTCCGGTAAATCATAGTAAAAATCAGATTTTTTCATTTTTATTCCCCTAAATTTAAAAAAGTGTATTGACATAACAAGAATAACATGATATTATAAAAACTATGGTAGAGGTGCGGCTGCGATGAGTAGCGTCTGACAGGAAAACCATTCCGACTTTTTATGCAGACGTAAAAGGCAATGCTGCCGAAGAACAGATCCCGGTAAAATCTGTTCTGATTGCAGTCTTAACAGGATTGCGATTGTCATCAGCGTTTGATGGAGAGCTATCGGCATTCAATTAAAATATAGTTGTAATGTCAATATTTCTATTATATCGTATGATGAGCCGGTTTTCAACCGGTTTTTTTAATTTATTATTTTTAACTATTTTAACTATGTAAGGAGTTAGTAAAAATGAAGCATTACAAAGCAGGTATTATCGGCGCCACAGGTATGGTAGGTCAGAGATTTGCCACATTACTGGAAAATCACCCTTGGTTTGAGGTTACGGCTCTTGCCGCTTCTCCAAGATCTGCCGGAAAAACCTATGAAGAGGCGGTAGGAAACAGATGGGCTATGACTTCTCCTATGCCTGAAAAAATGAAGAATATGGTTGTATTAAATGCCGTTGACGATATTGAAAAAATTGCAGGTCTTGTTGACTTTGTATTTTGTGCAGTTGACATGAAAAAAGACGAAATAAAAGCTCTTGAAGAAAAATATGCAAAAGCTGAAATTCCCGTTGTTTCAAACAACTCTGCTCACAGAGGTACTCCAGATGTTCCTATGGTAGTACCGGAAATAAACGATGATCATATTCAAATCATAGAATCACAGAGAAAGCGTCTTGGAACAAAAAAAGGTTTTATTGCGGTAAAATCAAACTGTTCAATCCAAAGCTATGTTCCTGCACTTAATCCTTTGATGGAATACGGTATTACAAAAGTCCTCGCATGCACATATCAGGCAATTTCAGGCGCAGGCAAAACTTTTGAAACATGGCCTGAAATGCTCGACAATCTTATTCCTTTTATCGGCGGAGAAGAAGAAAAATCTGAACAGGAACCTCTAAAAGTATGGGGACACATTGAAGGCGACAAGATCGTAAACGCTCAAACTCCTTCTATCACAACACAGTGCCTTAGAGTTCCGGTTTCAGACGGTCATACAGCTGCTGTTTTTGTATCATTTGACAAAAAACCTTCCAAAGAAGAAATTCTTAATAAGTGGGCTGCATTCAAGGGCGCTCCGCAGGAGCTTGATCTGCCGTCGGCTCCAAAGCAGTTTATTCACTATTTTGAAGAGGATAATCGTCCTCAGGCTAAGCTGGACAGAAATCTTGAAGGCGGTATGGCAGTTTCTGTAGGAAGACTCAGAGAAGACACTCAGTATGATTACAAATTCGTATGCCTGTCTCACAATACGCTTAGAGGTGCGGCAGGCGGCGGCGTACTCCTGGCTGAGCTGTTGGCTGCTAAGGGTTATTTTGATTAATTTACATTATTATATAATTAAAAGTTAGCTGTTGATATAAATGGCTTACTATACGATTGACTTTATTAAGGAGGTCAAAGTAAATGAAAAATACAATTTTTACCGGTGCCGGCGTTGCAATTATAACACCGATGAATGCAGACGGTTCAATTAATTATGACGGATTTGCTGAAAATATTGAATTCCAGATCGCTAACGGTACTGACGCTATTATTGTATGCGGTACAACCGGCGAAGCGTCGACAATGACTGATGACGAACATATTGAATGTATCAGATTTGCCGTTGAAAAAACTGCCGGAAGAATACCGGTTATTGCCGGTACCGGCAGCAATGATACAAAATATGCAGTAGAGCTTTCAAAGATTGCTCAGGAAAAGGGTGCAGACGGACTTCTGCTTGTAACACCTTACTACAACAAGGCATCGCAAAAAGGTCTAGTAGCACATTTTACAGCAATAGCAGACGCTGTTGACATTCCAATTATTTTGTATAATATTCCAGGCCGTACAGGCGTCAGCATTGACATGAATACTTATAAAATTCTTGGTCAGCACAAAAATATCGTTGCTGTCAAGGAAGCCAGCGGAAACATAAGCTATACTTCAAAACTTATTGCACAGTGCGGCGATCTACTGGACGTTTACAGCGGTAATGATGATATTATTGTTCCTATGATGTCTATCGGCGCTAAGGGAGTTATATCTGTTATTTCAAATATTATGCCAAAGGAAACACATGAAATCACTCAGCTTTGTCTTGCAAACAACTGTGAAGAAGCAGCAAAGCTTCAAATGAAGTATCTTGAACTTATCAATAACCTGTTTATTGAAGTCAATCCTATTCCTATAAAGGAAGCTATGAATCAAATGAAAATGCCATCGGGACCTTGCAGACTTCCTCTATGTGAAATGACCGACGAACACATCGAAACATTGAAAAATTCTATGAAAAAAATCGGTTTGATTTAATATATACGGAAAGGATCATAAAATGACTAAGATTGTAATTTGCGGTGCAAACGGCAAAATGGGACAGACAATTTACCGCTGTATTAAAGAGCGCAAGGACTGTAAAGTTATAGGCGGTATTGATATTAATACTCATCAGTATGCTGATTTTCCTATTTACAGTTCTGTTAATGAACTGCCCGAAAAGCCTGACGCTATTATCGACTATTCTCATCCTTCCTGCCTTACACCTCTTCTGGAATATTGCATGACAACAGGAACTCCTATAGTTTTAGCAACAACAGGCTACAGTGACGAACAAATTTCTGAAATTAAAAAGGCTTCTGCTCAGATTCCGGTATTTTTCTCATGGAATATGTCATTAGGTATTAATCTGCTGGTTCAGCTTGCTAAAAAAGCAACTGCAATTTTAGGAGATCAGTTTGATATTGAAATTATTGAAAAGCATCATAATCAAAAAATTGACGCGCCCAGCGGTACTGCTTTAATGATCGCTAACGCTATAAATGAGACCAGAAACGATGACATGAAATATACTTATGACAGACACTCACAGCGCAAAAAACGTGAACCGAATGAAATCGGTATTCACGCTGTAAGAGGCGGTACTATTGTTGGTGTACATGAAGTTTTGTTTGCAGGAAATGATGAAACTGTCACAATTTCTCATTCTGCCGCATCAAAAACCGTTTTTGCTGAAGGTTCTATAAATGCTGCAATTTTTGTTAAATCACAAAAACCTGGTCTTTACGATATGGGAAGTATTGTTGGTTAATTCAAATTAATAAGCGTGCTTTTTTCATTTAAAAGCACGCTTTTATTTATTCACATAAATATTTCACAATGTCTAAAGGTTTATCAGCAATATAATCTGCTCCTGCATTTACTAATTCTTCAAGAGTCCTGAATCCCCAAAGGCAGCCAATAGTTTTAATTCCGGCATTTTTTCCGGTTTTTATATCAATACATGTATCACCGATCATGACAGTATTTTCCTTGGAAATATTGAGCTTATCCATTATATTATCAACTATTGCCGGACTGGGCTTTACAGGATTTCCTTCAGATTTTCCAAAAACCTCTGAAAAAAGTTCATCGCCAAAATAATATGAAATAACGTTTTCTGTAAATTCATGAGTTTTATTTGAAGCTACTGCCAGTTCAAAACCTTTTTCTTTCAACGTATTCAGCATTTTTTCAATACCGTCATAGATATATGTTTTTACAGTATAATTCTTATTATAATAATTATTATATAATGACAATGCTTCATCAAATTTATCCTGATTTTCTACGGGAAGCGCACGTTCAATAAGTTTTGCAACCCCGTCTCCTACCAGATAATTAAATTCCGAAAGCTCATGCTCAGGAAAACCAAGAATACGCATTGCATAGTTAGTTGCCTCGGCAATATCTGCCAGTGAATTTACTAATGTTCCGTCCAGATCAAAAATTGCTAATTTCATTTTATCGCCTCCATTTATATTATAACACTCATACTACATTTGTGCAATTAAAAAAAGCAGGGTTTAAAACCTGCTTTTTTATTTATATTGCCTTAAGCTTTACTGCTGCCCAACCTTCTCCTTCAGCAGTATCTATAACTTCAAATCCAGCATGAACTACGGCATTAACTACCTCGTCCTTACGCTCGGTTATAATACCAGATATAATCAAGATTCCATTATTTTTAAGCTTTTGATGAAAAATATCCTTCATTGCAATTAAAACGTCCGCAACAATATTAGCAGTAATTAAATCATATCCGCCTCCGATTTTTTCACACAGTTCCTTATTACTGATAACATCTCCGCAATATACCATATACTTATCCTTGGTAATATTATTTTTTGCGGCATTTTCAATAGCAGTTTCAACGGCATTCTGTTCAATATCAACGGCTGTTACTTCACTTGCACCAAGAAGCATTGCACCTATTGAAAGTATCCCGCTGCCGCAACCAAGATCCAGTACTCTATCTCCGGAATTCAATGATTCTTCAAGAAGCTCAAGACAAAGCTTTGTCGTATTGTGCTGCCCTGTTCCAAAGCTTGACGCCGGATCAATATCCAATATCACTCTTCCGTCAGTGTTACTGCATTCTTCCCATGACGGTTTTACAAGCAATTTTTTACCGACCTTCAACGGTTTAAAATACTGTTTCCAGTTATTTGCCCAGTCTTCCTCTTTAACCTGTAACAATTCCAATTCAAGACGTCCGAAAATATTATTTTTATCATTACTTTTCATTTGCTTAAGCAATGTTTTCAAGGATATCATCATTTCCATTCCCTGAGAATTGTCAGGAAGATAAACTGTAAGGCATGTTTCACAGTTACTAAGATTCATAAGATCATCGTCAATATAATCCCATTTACCATTCTTATTTTCCAGAAACTCTTTAAAATCATTTGAATCCTTAATAACAAATCCCTTAATTCCAATATCCATTAAGGAAGCACACAATATATCAATACCTTCGGTTTCCGTATATATATTAACTTCTGTCCAGTTCATTTTCTAATTTCCTTTATTTATTTTTTTAAACAAATACACTGCGTCACGTTCATCTATAATCTTATCATTATTTACATCCATATTATAACTTGTTGGAAAATCTGTTTCATAAGGCTTAGCAAGATATCTGTTCAGGCATATTAAATCTGTCTTATTAATTTTACCGTCCAGATTTACATCACCTTTCTTTAGCGGATTTGTTGTAGTTGTAACAGCAGTAGTTACCGATTTGGTTGTAGTTGTAGTTTTGACTGTAGTTTTAACAGTAGTAGTCGTAGTAACTTTTTGAGTCGTAGTAGCCTGAGTTGAAGCTGGTCCCGAATAATTAAGATATTCCATACAAATCCAGCCGCTTTTACTGTTATATGCCGCTTTTCCCCAGTTAGCGCTTACAGAGCTTATATTTACAACAGCATTATATGGAACAAGGCATACCGTAGAATTTTGTCCTCCTATTCCCGAACGCATATAGACTCCGGTTGATGAATTCACTTTATAATTACCTGTCTTATAGCTATACGAGCTCTCTGTATACTTAGTGTATTCCAAATAAATCCAGCCTGTTTTATCTTTATACTCAACCTGTCCCCATTCGTTATTATAAATGCGTGTTACTACGACAGTAGTACTCTTTGGAATCGTTAAAAGTACATTTGAAGAAGTACTATAAGACTGCCTTAAATTAAGTGCGTCAGTAGTTATATAATGTCCGGTCAAGTATTTAGGTGTCGTAACCGATGTATCGTCAATCTTTGAAGGAAGGTTTTTACCCTTGTAAAGCCTTACCTGAAGCATTCCGGCAGCATCATAATAATCAAACAGCTTGTCCGTTTTATTCTGCGCCGGATCTATCATATAAACTTCACCGTTTTTAATAGTATCTATAGCAATCCAATGTCCGTCATATTTAACAGACATAACAATATAATACCCTTGATTTATGTAACTTTTCAGTTCATTTGTTATGCTTGATTTAGTATTAGAAGAAAATGACGCTTTCTTTTCAAAAGTAAAATTTGGCACTAATCCAGAAACTGCGCCCCAATATACATTTCCATAATTATCAAATCCTTTGTTTTTACTGAGATAATCACACAAGGTTCCCGGATTAAAGGAACTTTCACTCTTTGAACCTGAATGAACAACTAAAATTGCAATTGAAGTAACTGCACATCCGATTTCCGCCATTGTGTCGCCGCATGAGCCTAAAGTTTTATTTCCCCATCTGGAATCGCCTTGAGTCCAATCCTTATAGCCGTCAGCAGCAGAAACTGTAAAAGACGTGCAAAACATAAAAATTACGGCTATAAATGATGCAATTATTTTATTAAATTTTCTGACCATAATCGTTCCTCTTTTTCTTAATTAAAATGTAATCTTATTTTCATCCAAAATCGTTACATTTAACCAAAATGTAACTTTTATAATTACTTATTTATTATAACATGACTTTAATGGTTTTTCAATCCATAATATTGTCCATATTTCACTCTGCTTTTTGTAACATTTTACTAATAATATAACAAAATTACATTAAAGCAGCTATATATTACAAAAAGATTACATAAAAAATAAAAAAATGGCTGCATAAATACAACCATTTTTTAATAATTTTTGATTTAACGCATACCTTACTGCAATTATTTCATCGAAATTTTCTTCTTCCTTGAACGCTTTACAAAATAAATTACACACTCTATTACCAAAACTGCTGAGGTTATTGCAATGAAAAACGGAACTAATCCCCAACCGCCGCTGCTTTCACTTCTTAGCGTATCAGCTTTTTTTCCGAAATCGTTATTACTATTCTGCTGATTTTTTCCTGCTGCGGAATTTTGAACGATCTCATTATCAGACTTGTTAGCATTAGCATCGCTGCTTCCTTTTGTTACAATAACACCGCCGTTTTTATCAGCAAGGTAAGCGCTGACCCATGCAAGCGGAGTATTCCAGTTAATAGTACATTCATTTACAGACCATGCTTCAATATTATCCATATAGCACTTTGCCGGCGCTCTTTCTCCCAACTTCCAGCCTGATCCCCTCACCCACGGATCCTGCATACCCGAATTAGGTCCGCCTACAAGCACACCGTTAGGCGCTTTGGGAAAAGTTGAATCAGCCTGATATGACCACCATCTATGATGAGGATTCTCAACAGCATGAGTTCCATAACCTGTAACATAGGAATAGTCCATTGGATTTCTACCGAGAATATAATCCATACCGCTTACCACTCCGTCAAGATAATCATCATCTCCGGTAAGCTCATAAGCATAAGCCATTACTATATTATTATTCATGATAAATGAATTTGAACCCCAGATATAACCATGTTTGTCAATTTTATAGTTAATAGTTCCCGGTTCATACGGCTGACCATACCCCTGCTTTTCAGTAAGTTCTTCATAATAATCGGCTGCGTCAGAAATACTTTTAGTAAGCTGTTCCTTCGCCTGAGTACCCATCTTATCTGTATTCAAAGCCATTGAAAGATTACCCAGTGCGGCAACATGAGCCCAGTTAAAGCTGCCTGAACTGTCAACATCTTCTCCGCCGGACAGCTTTACTTCCATTTTCAGATAATGAGGCGACGATTCAATATCCTTTTGATATGAAAGATCACCTGTAGCAAGAAAAAGCTCACATGCTGCCCAGTAAAACTCATCTGTTGCATCGTCATCACCATAAGGACCGCCGCCGACTGATTCGTCAAGAGGAGCATACATATCAGGATGCTTTTTTGCCGCCTCATAGGCAGTTTCAGCATTTGTGAGACACTGTTCTGCAAACTGAGGATCAATATCCTTCCAGAGACGGTAAGCCTGTGCCGCACATGCCGCCATATTAAGTGTTGCAGCAGTCGTAGGCGGTTTAATAATACGCTCTTCCGGATCATCGGCAGGTGCAAGAGCAAGGGCAGTCCATTTTGCATCATGTACCTTATGATATACCATTCCAGCATAATCTCCGCTTGTAACCATCATTTTGAACATCCATTCCATCTCATATCTTGCTTCATCAAGAAGATCAGGATAACCGTTTGCATTTTCCGGTATACTCATAGTTCCGTCCGCATAAACAGCTTCACTGCCGTTTTTCAGAGCCATCTCATATTGATTTTGCATTGTCCATAGTGAAATACCACCATTTACAACATATTTGCCGTGATCTCCGGCATCATACCAGCCTCCGGTCACGTCCTGAGTTCCGCTGCTGCCGGAATAACCCCATGTCTGTTCAATTGTTGCAACATCGGACGGATGCCCTGCTGCTCGTGCCAGAGAAGAACTGTCTCCGGAAATTATATATTGACTCTCTATATCAATACCGCTTCTGTTTTGATAAAAATAGTTGAGAGAGTCGTAAAGCATATAAGAATACATCTCGCCGTTTCCTATCTGAAATTCACGGCTTTTAGCGCCATCTTCAGCTTCAATGTAGTAAGTACCTTGCTGATCATAATCAGAAAAATCCAGTTCATGAACATTATCTATTGAATCGGCATCTAGTCCTTTAGGCTCTGACTCACCCTCATAAACAGTCTGACCGCCGGAATCCTTCAATTCAAATTTTACAGGAGATGTTGAATCTGAAAGGAGCGTAGCCTTTTTATTCATCTGCGGAAAATACCCCAACTGATTTGTAAGAATATCAGATCTTACCCATTCTTCTTCCGGCTGATAATCATATTCATCACTTGTAGTACATTCCAATGACATATTATCAAATGTAAAAACCGTTCCCTCCGGAACAGTATCTCCGCCGATATGGAATGCCCATTCCACTTCAGCAGTTCTGTTGGCGGTAAATGTTCCCTCTACTTTTTTGGTCTGATTTGCCTGAAGCTGCTGAACATTCCAAAACGCTTCGTGCTGAGACGGATCAGGTTCGCCGTGCCAGTCCTCGGCAAAAGGCTCTGCCATATCTCCTATTTTTGTATAATAAGTACAATCGTTGCTTGCAGTTATTTCAAAAGAAACCTTATATGTATTGCCGCTTACAATCGTAAGTCCTCTGTGACGAAATTGACAGTCCCATCTATCCTCACCGCCTTTTGAAGCTCCGCCCGGATTTACAATTGTTATTTTATAAACGCCTCCGGAAATTTCAAATTCCATTTTTCCCGGAGCAGACTCACATACGTGCCATGGAAGTCCGACGCCATTTTCAAAATCAGTCTGTCCCAGCTGCTGACCGGCAGACACAAATGTTGACGGTGTAATCGACATACCGACTAAGCTTAAAGCTGTTGCAGCAGAAACCGCTATTAGTGAAAGTGATTTTTTTATTTTATTTTTGGTCATTGTATTCCCTCCTGTTTCAATAATATTACTTTAATACATTTTTTCAAAAATGTAAAGGGGAAAAAAGAAATTTTATAATATTTCAGTTAGATAATTCCAAAGCATTCATATAAAAATCATTTACATCGTTCATAAACTGCCTTGAAAGCTGACTTGTCAAATTTTTATCGATTTTATCATAAAAATCCTTTTCAATATCATGAGGGATTTCACCGTTATACTGCTTATCCAACTCATCATACTCTTCATTCAATTCCTCTAAATATTCCTCACCTTCTTCCGTCATAAAAATATTACTATGACCGTTTAATTTACCGTCAATTTCCTTATATACAACATTCGGATTTGTAATTTCATCTTTATGTGAAATAATTGAAGCGCCGTCAAATTTTACCACTTCATCCCCCGTACCATGAATAATCATTACATGAGCGTCTGAAGAATTTATAGAATCTACCGCTGAAATATTAGCTTTACTTCCAAAGGTAAGCTTATTATTAAGCCAAATAAAAGGATATTCAATATAGGTAAGAGGTTTTCCCATCATATTTTCAGAAAACTCTGCCGTTATTCCCATAGGAGTGTCATATCCGGAAATACTGACCGAAGCTTTAATATCATGATCGGAACCAAGAACCGCCGCTGCGGCATATCCTCCCCAACTATGACCGTAAAGCAATACCGGAAGCCCGTTCAGTTCATCATTTGATTCAATATATGTAAGTGCAGCATCAAGATCTATAGCAGACTGTGCCATACCCATCATACTTTCTCCCTCACTGTTATAACAGCCTGTATTGTCAAAAGCAAATACACGATATCCATTTTCAACAAAATACACTATTTCAGAAGTATAGCTTTCCGCTCCTCCGCCCATTCCATGAGACATTACAACCAATCCATGACTGTTTTCACTGCCGAAAACATATCCGACCAAAGTATTTTCTCCTGAATCAAACTGTACAACTTTTTTATATATATCCTCAATATCATCAAATCTTAAAAATGCAGTAAAATACGAAATATCTCTCCGTTCAAAGTTTTTCCTGAAAACTGATTTTACTGCAAAAAATGAACCTATACAGAAAATCAGAATAACAGCACAAATAAAAATAATAACTATCCTTTTTATAAGCTTTCCTTTTGTTATTTTCATATAAATCTCCTATTTTCTATTTTTAAGCGATAATACCGCACAATAATGAAGGACACTAAATTTTTCTTCTGCATTTTTTCTAAGCATCTCCATATGCTCATTTTCAAATTCTTTAATCAGGTTTTTGGAAAGTGATGCACCTATTCCACGGCATGCTTTAATTCTTCCATTCCAGCTTTCTCTTGTAAAAGGTACTCTGACATCGAAAATTTCACTGCATTCAGTCTTGAAATAATCATCATAAATTTCCGGAAGTTTTATTTTGTGTCTGTAGTCGCCGTACCCACTCCAGTCCGGATTATATTTCCTGATTAAATTTTCACTCATCTGCGCAATACGGTCTTCTTCCGGCAGCCAACCCATGTAAAACATACCTAATTTACCATTTGGGTTCAGCCATCGTGACGCTTTTTCAGCAAAGATATCATGATTAAAATAAAAATAACACTGACAAGCAGTAATACAGTCAAAAGTATTGTCATCAAATTTCAGATTCAAATCAGAACCTGTCAAATATTTAATACCCATATTTTCTGATAAAATTTCAGCATATTTAATTTGATTTTCTGAGATATCAGCAGCAGTTATATCAGAACCGTATTTATACATGTTTCTCGGCAGAACACCTGAACCAGTTCCCATATCCAAAACCCTTTGGAATTTACGATAAAAACCTAATTCATATATTTTATTATAAAATTCCTCAGGATAAATATCTCTGTACTTTGCATAATCTTCGGCAGCAAGTCCAAAATCAAAAGCATTTCCATTGTCAATTTTCTTCATTATACCCTCCTATATTTTCATCGTCAGAGAAATTCTTTTTCTTTTAACGTCAACATCCATAACCCTGACCTTTACGATTTCTCCTACCTTGACAGCCTCCAGCGGATGCTTTATAAAGCGGTCGCATATCTGTGAAATGTGCACAAGACCGTCTTCGTGCACTCCGATATCAACAAACGCTCCAAAGTCTATAACATTTCTAACCGTTCCCACAAGCTCCATACCAGGCTTCAAATCCTTAATTTCCATAATATCGCCGCTTCTCATAAGCGGTGCAGGCAGCTCGTCACGGGGATCCCGTCCCGGTTTCTGCAATTCTTCAATTATGTCCGTAAGAGTCGGCACACCGATTCCAAGTTTTTCACATACTGATTTTCTGCCCCTTTGATTAACTGTATCTTTGATTTTTCCCATTTCGGATGTACCAATATCAGTAAGCTTAAATCCGCACTGTTCCATAAGTCCTTTTGCAGCCTCATAGCTCTCTGGATGAACAGCTGTATTGTCCAGCGGATTTTTTCCGTCCCTTACCCTTAAAAATCCGGCGCACTGCTCAAATGCCTTTTTACCCAGCTTAGGCACTTTCAAAAGCTGTTTTCTATCGGTAAATGCACCGTTTTCTTCACGGTATGCAACAATATTTTTTGCAACAGACGCATTTATACCCGATATATATGAAAGCAGAGAATGAGAAGCGGTATTAAGATCAACGCCTACAGAATTCACACAATCCTCAACAACACCGCAAAGAGCCTCGTTCATCCTTGCTTTGGGCATATCGTGCTGATACTGCCCTACGCCGATAGCCTTGGGATCAATTTTTACAAGTTCTGCTAAAGGATCCTGTAAACGTCTTGCAATTGAAATTGCACCCCTAATAGATACGTCAAATTCCGGAAATTCCTCCGCTGCAAGCTTAGAAGCGGAGTAAACAGAAGCTCCTGCTTCACTGACAACCATATAACTTACCTTCTGCGGTATTTCATGAAGAATTTCAGCGATAAGTGCTTCGCTTTCCCTTGAAGCCGTACCATTACCGATAGCAATAGCAGTTACGCCGTTTTTCTCAATAATAGCTTTTATTTTGGCTTTTGCAGCATTGTCCTTATCCTTACGGAACGTAGGATATACTATCGCCGAATCAAGAACCTTACCAGTACTGTCAACAACTGCCATCTTACATCCATGAGAATAACCCGGGTCAAAGCCCAGAGTAATCTGATTTTTAACAGGCGGCTGTAAAAGCAGCTGTCTCAGATTAGAAGAAAATACTTTTATTGCTCCCTCAGCGGCTTTAGCAGTCAATTCCGACCTGATCTCACGTTCCACAGACGGCATGATAAGACGCTTACAGCTATCCTGTGCGGCAGTTTTAACAAGTTCTCCGCACCTGCTGTTATTTTTAACAAATATTTTTTCAGCAACAGAAAAACAAAATTCCTCGTCAATTACTACAGAAACCTTTAATGCTCCCTCTTTTTCACCTCTGTCAAGGGCAAGGATTCTGTGTCCGGCAACTCTGGATACGCCCTCGCTGAATTCATAATAATTCTGATATACTGTTTCTGCTTCCTCATCTGTTGCCCTGGATTCTATTTTTGCCGCTTTTTCATAAAGCGCTCTGATTTTCTTTCTGAGTTCCGCATTATCTGAAATGTCCTCCGCAATTATATCCATTGCGCCCTGCAATGCGGCGTCTGCCGTTTCAATTTTCTTTTCATAATTTATATACTTTTCAGCTTCTGATTCCGGATCGCTGTCGATATTCTGTTCAATAATAAATTCTGCAAGGGGTTCAAGTCCCTTGTCACGGGCTACGCTTGCTCTGGTTTTTCTTTTGGGCTTGAATGGTCTGTATATATCCTCAACTTCAACAAGCGTTACAGCTTTTTCAAGCGCCTCTGAAATTTCTTCAGTCAGCTTACCCTGTTCTTCAATTGACGAACTTACTTCATTTTTTCTGTTTTCCAGATTACGCAGATATGAAAGTCTGTCATTCAGTTCCCTGAGCAGCTGGTCGTCAAGCGAACCTGTAAGCTCTTTTCTGTATCTTGCAATAAAAGGTATCGTTTTACCTTCATCAATAAGTGTTACAGTATTGTCAACCTGTTCCTGTCTTAATTTGAATTCTTCCGCTAATTTTTTATTAATGTCCATAATTTACTGCCTTTCAAAAAAGTATATTATAATTTTAACATTTTTTTATTAATTTTTCAACACAAAAAAATCCCTTCCAGAAAATTACTTTCTGAAAGGGATTAAATTAAATAATTTCCTCTGTTTCACATTTTTTAGGTCTTGACATAAGTTTTCCCAAAGCCTCTTTAACATTGCCTTTATTAAAAAGTACGTTATTGAGCTGCTCGGTAATCGGCATGGAAACTCCTACTTTATTTGCAAGCTCAAGAGCCACTTTACAGCAATTATAGCCTTCAACCGTACCTACAAGCTTTACCGCCTCTTCGGGGCTTACTCCCTGACCGATAAGAATCCCCGCACGTCTGTTTCTGCTGTGCATACTGGTACATGTAACAATAAGGTCGCCTATTCCGGTAAGTCCTGCAAAGGTTGAGGCAGACGCTCCAAGGGCTACGCCAAGTCTTCCGATTTCAGTGATACCTCTTGTCATGAGAGCAGCTTTGGTATTGTCGCCGTAATTTAAACCGTCGCATATTCCGGCGCAGACCGCAATTATATTTTTTAGAGCTCCGCCTATTTCACAGCCTACCACATCACTATTTATATAAATTCTGAAAACATTACTGCTCATCGTATCCTGAATATAAGCCGCCGCTTCCATATCTTCCGAAGCTGCCACCACGGTTGTTGGAATACCAAGAGCAACCTCCTCGGCATGAGACGGTCCGGAGAGAATTACAATAGGCGATTCCTTTACTTCTTCTCGGATAACATCGCTGATAAGCTTATGAGTACCGTTTTCCAGTCCTTTGCTGGTATTGACAACTACCATTTCTTCAGTTATAAAAGGTGATGCTTTTCTGACCACGTCTCTCACATAAGGAGACGGTATTCCAAGAAGAACAATGTCGCTGCCTGTTACGCATGAAATATCTGCATTAAGCTCAATTGATTCAGGAATCTTTACTCCCGGCAGCTTTGACTTATGTTCTCCGTCGGCTTTTATATTATCAAGTTCTTTCTGAAATGCCGACCAGACTGTAACCTTATGACCTATACGGTTCAGCATAACAGCAAGAGACATTCCGAATCCTCCGGAACCCAGTATTGTTATCTTTGCCATATTTATTCCTCCTTTTTATGAAATGAAAATCTATTTTCAGTTCCATTTTTCAGTCTGGTAATATTGGTTCTGTGCATAAATATTACCAGTATACATATAGGCAGCGTTAATACTGCATAAACAACAGACAATTTTAAAGCAGTACCCTCAGCAAAATATTGCATTAAAAAAGTAATAAACGGACAGCAAATCGTAGCAATAATTGACGATAAAGAAACATATTTACTAAATGCCAGAATAACTGCAAAAATCAAAATTAATATTCCGAATACAATCGGATCGATTACCAAAAATACTGAAACTCCTACAAGTACGCCTTTACCGCCCTTAAATCCGTAATAAAGCGGAAAAATATGACCGATAACCGCAAAAAAGCCGGCAATATAACCGATAAAATGCACGTCATTATCAGGTCCAAGTCCCACTCCTAACAAGCCGCATATAAGCTTACAGATAATAACAGCTATAATACCTTTAAGCAGATCTCCTATAAGAGTAAACGCTGCCGGAAGCTTGCCAAAGCATCTTAGTGTATTGGTAAGTCCGGCATTAAAGCTGCCGAACTTTCTGATATCCTCACCCTTCAAAAGCTTTACTACTATAATCGAAGAATTACAGCTGCCCAAAAGATATGAAACTACTGCTGAAAATACAACTGCCATAAGAATCTGTAAAACCATTATTTGTCTCCTCGTTCCCTTACTACAAATCTTACAGGCGTACCGGAAAGTCCGAATGTGCCTCTTATCTGATTTTCAAGATAACGCTGATATGAAAAGTGGAATAAATCAGAACGATTTACAAAAGTTACAAATGTAGGCGGTTTAGTAGACGCCTGCGTCATATAATAAATTTTCAGTCTTCTGCCTTTATCCGAAGGCGGCTGTACTCTTGTAGTAGCATATGCAAGAACATCGTTTAGCATACCTGTTGAAATTCTCATACAATTCTGTTCATTTACATACTTTATCATTTCAAACAGCTTGTTCACTCTCTGTCCGGTTTTAGCAGAAATAAAAACAAAAGGAACATATGACATAAAGCTAAAGTCATTTTCCAATTTTGTCTGAAATTCCTTCATTGTATTATCGCCTTTTTCAATTGCATCCCATTTATTTACAGCAATTATTGACGCTTTTCCCTGTTCATGAGCATAACCGGCAATTTTTGAATCCTGTTCAGTAAATCCCACTTCAGCATCAATGACGATAACGCATACGTCAGCTCTGTCAACAGCCATATATGCACGCAGCACACTGTAATGTTCTATTCTTTCATTTACCTTTGATTTTTTTCTGATTCCTGCCGTATCAATAAATACAAATTTACCTTCATCATTTTCAATGACAGTATCCGTTGCGTCACGGGTAGTACCGGCAATATTTGAAACAATTACACGATCCTCTCCCGCTATTTTATTTATCAAAGAAGACTTACCCACATTCGGTTTTCCTATAATAGCAACCTTAATGTAATCCTCTTCGTAATCCTCTGTTTTATCATCAGGAAAATATTTAAATATTTCATCAAGAAGATCTCCTGTTCCGTGACCATGCTGAGAAGAGATCGGAAAAGGATCTCCCAGACCAAGATTATAAAATTCATATATTTCAACAGGAGTTTCACCGATAGTATCACATTTGTTTACTGCAAGCACCACAGGTTTCCCGCTTTTTTGAAGCATTAAAGCAACCTCATGATCAGTTGAAGTCACTCCGCACCTGACATCCGTTACCAGAACAATAACATCAGCTCTTTCAATAGCAAGCTCTGCCTGACGTCTCATCTGGGACAGGATAATATCGTCGGACGCCGGTTCAATACCTCCGGTATCGACTACCATAAATTCTCTTGCACGCCACTCGCATTTTGAATAAATTCTATCTCTGGTAACGCCGGGAGTATCCTCAACTATAGAAATCCGCTGACCTACCAATTTATTAAACAGTGTTGATTTTCCGACATTTGGACGTCCAACCACTGCAACTACAGGCAATGACATTTAAACATCCCCTTTCTTTATTTAGTTTTAACATAAAAAATCTTATATAAACGGAAAGGAGAGGAAGATTGCTCCTCCTCTCCTCCTCTCAAGCATTATTCGGCATCCATTTTGATAACCTCAACGCCCTTGTAGAATCCACAATTCTTACAAACCTTATGCGGAGCCTTTAATTCACCGCAGTTATCGCATCTGCTGAACGCAGGTGCATCCAGCTTCCAAACAGCAGAACGTCTTTTATCACGTCTAGCCTTGGAAGTTTTTCTCTTTGGTACAGCCATTCCGGCACCTCCTTACAGCTTTGCTTCAACAAAGCTCAGTTTTTTTGGCAATTACACTCGGATTCGTTCAAGTCACAGCCGCACACAGGGCAAAGTCCCATGCAATCATCACTGCAAAGCAGTTTGGTCGGCAGTTCAAGAAGCAAGTCCGAAAGAGCAATCTCATTTACATCGACCCTATAATTTTCCGCAACAATATATTCATCGTTGTCAGAATTTAAGGCACTGACAATTACATGCTTAAATTCATAGAAATAATCCCTTTTCAATTCTTTCAAGCATCTGTCACAGACGATATTTAATGTAAACTTTACGGAATAATCCATATGAACAACGTCAGCACGATTATAAAAGCTTCCGGAAACTGTTACAGATCCTGCAAAATCATAGCCGCATGACTGTTCCAATTCGGTAAGAGGAATTTCAAACTCAAATTCCTTACGCTCTCCGATAATATTAAAAACCTGACGTAAATCCGCTGTCATAAATTTACTCCCTTACAAGCATCACAAATTCTATTATATACAAAACGTCGCTTATTGTCAATACTTTTTTTATTAATCGGCAAATTTTGTAACACTTGCAGGCAGTTCTTCATTATCAGCTGAAACTGTGAAAATAACCTGTGTGTCATCGCCTGTAAGCTTGTCCAACTTATCAAGCATAATGCCGAATTCATCAAAATCAGTACCGCCGATTTTAAGAATTGAATCAACAAAGATTTCCTTGATATCGTAATTTCCTGCGAGCATTCCGGCAACAAAACCATAGAATGAATCGTAACCTGAAACATTAAAACGTTCTGCATCAACAAGTCTTACCTTATAGCTGATGTCATAAGTAAGCTTAGCTCCCTTTTCAATACAGATTAGATCGCCGTTTGTTGACTTAACTGCATCATTGATCATATCGATAAGAACTTTTGTTTTACCTGTACCCTTTTTGCCTGTTATTAACTTAATCATTTATAAACTCCTTCCGTCATACGCATGACATAAATATTGCTGCATTGTATAATGCGTTTTATTGCAGGACCTTAAATCAGGTCACAGCATTCTTAAATGAATATCCTCAAGGACACTCATATAAGTGTTTTTTAATTATCTCAGCTTAGCCTCCAGCGCCTCTTTCTGATCTTCATAACCCGGCTTGCCGAGAAGTGCAAACATATTGGATTTATAGCTTTCAACGCCCGGCTGATTAAACGGATTTACTCCCATAACATATCCTGATACTGCACAAGCCTTTTCAAAGAAATAAATCATATATCCGAGATTTTCTTCATCTATCTTGTCAAGCTCCAGAATAATATTAGGAACGCCGCCTTCTGTATGAGCTAATACAGTACCTTCAAAAGCCTTTCTGTTTACTACTGACATATTCTGATTTGTCAGGAAATTCAAACCGTCAATATTTTCAGCATCGTCTTCAAGGAAAAGATCCTGCTTAGGATTTTTAATATCAATAACAGTTTCAAACATAATTCTGGAACCGTCCTGAATAAACTGACCCATTGAATGCAAATCTGTTGAGAATACAACTGAATCCGGTAAAATACCCTTGTTATCCTTACCTTCACTTTCACCAAAGAGCTGCTTATACCATTCTAACATCATGCAGAATGCAGGATCATATGAAACCATAAGCTCAACTGCTTTACCCTTACGATAAAGAATATTTCTAAGAGCCGCATATTTATAACAATCGTTATTGTCAAAATCAGCTGAAAAATCTTCTCTTGCCTGTGCTGCACCCTTCATAAGTCCGTCAATATCACAGCCTGCAACTGCAATTGGAAGAAGTCCTACTGCTGTAAGCACTGAATAACGTCCGCCTACATCATCAGGAATAACAAATGTTTCATATCCTTCGGCATCGGCAAGATTTTTAAGTGTTCCCCTCGCCTTGTCTGTGGTACAGAAAATTCTTTCCTTTGCTCCATCACGTCCATACTTGTCTTCAACAAGCTTTTTGAAGATTCTGAAAGCAAGTGCAGGTTCGGTAGTTGTACCGGATTTTGATATAACATTTACCGCAATATCCCTACCCTCACAAATAGAAAGAATTTCCTGAAGGTATGTCGGATTAATATTGTTGCCGACATAATAAATATCAGGAGTATCTTTTTTCATATTATTATAGAATGGAGATTTCAGCAGTTCAATAGCTGCTCTGGCTCCAAGATAAGAACCGCCGATACCGATTACAATAAGAACATCGGCTGTTTTATTAATCTTTTCAGCGGCAGCCTTAATTCTGGAAAATTCTTCCTTATCGTAATCTACCGGCAGATCAAGCCAGCCAAGAAAATCATTGCCAAGACCTGTTCTGTCATACAGAACCTTAGCCGCAGTTTCCACCTGAGCCTTGATACCGCTCATTTCATCTTCGTTAACAAATTTCTGAACATATTTGCCGTTCAACTTCAAAGACATTTCAGTTTCCTCCAGTCAATAATAAGCATAATTAAAATTTTTCTCAATATATTCTTACCCTTATCATTTTACTATATTTCCTTTTTATTTTCAAGACATAACTTCATTATTGTTTATTACTTACAATTATCAAGCGATTTATTTATACATAATGTACAAATATTTTTTCAATGCTATTGAAAAGGTCATACATTCAACTGATTCCGAAGCAATAAGATTGGTTTCATAAAGCAATGCGTCTCCGTTGTAAAAGCCTACCGTACCAATTTTCTGACCTTTTTTTACAGGTGCTTCAACATATTCCGGTATAAAAATAACAGAACTTAGCTCATCGCCGCTTTTAGGAACGACCAATCCCGTCAGATCCTCTGCTTCAATTTCAACAGCATCGTCAACGCCGTGATGAACTGAAAGCGGCTTTAAAAATTCATTTGAGAACGCCGGAGTAGTTACCTTATACGAAGAAAATCCTGCCGCTAAAAGCGATTTCCCCACAGCAAATCTTTCATCCTTGTCCGAACATCCCATAACAACTGATATATATACCTGACCGTCCCTTTCTGCCGCAAGTGATAAAGTATATCCTGATTCCTCAGAATGCCCCGCCTTAACTCCCAGAATACCTTCATATGTTCTCACCAGTCTGTTTTCATTTACAAGTTCTGTCTGACCGTTTCGTACACTATCCATCCAGGAAGTCATATAACTTTTAAGAAAATCATGCTTTAAAAGTTCACGTGTAAGCAAAGCTGTGTCATAGGCGGTAGAATACTGCCCCTGCGCATCATATCCGGCACAGTTTTTAAATACAGTATCTCTCATCCCCAGTTCAAATGCTCTGGCATTCATCATGCCGACAAATTCATTTTCATCTCCGCCGATCTCTTCCGCCAGCACCATTGACGCATCATTTGCATTTCCGATTATAACGGCTTTAAGCAATTCGTCAACAGTTATTGTTTCTCCTTGCATAAGCCATACTACCGCTCCCTGCTGTTGATTTGCATTAGCGCTGGCTGTAAGCTTAGTATCAACCGATATCTTACCGCATTCAATTTCCTCAGCTGTAAGAAGAACAGTCATAAGCTTGTTAAGCGTACCCTGAGGAACACGTTTATAGCCATTTTCCTCACTTATTACAGTCCCTGTGGAAGCTTCCATAAGCAGAGTACACTGTACATAGTTCTTGGTTTCTTCCTCCGCAAAGCAAGTACAGGGAGTAATAATAAATAAAAGCGCAGATATACACAATGATATGATTTTTTTCATAACAACTCTCCCAAAAAAGTATTATTATGGAAATTATATGCAAATATTTTAAAAAAAATTAAAGCCGTCAGTTCTTTTACCGACGGCTTTTACTATCTGCGCTTAAAAGCAAATTCCACAATATTACTTTACTATTATTTTACAATATATTTTTCAATATCCTTTGCAAAATCACCGGGTTCATCTGTATGAGCCTTAAGTTCGATAGGCTTTGAAAGATCAAGACTGAAAATACCCATAATTGACTTTGCATCTACAGCATATCTGCCTGAAATCAAATCAACGTCAAAGTCATATCTCATTACCATGTTCACAAAATCTTTTACATCATTGATTGCTGCCAGAGAAATCTTATAAGTTACCATAATTATACCTCCTAAATTACAAGCAATTACTTCATGCGGAATTTTTATAATTTCTTTCCGCTGTATAAATAATACCACTCTTAAAAAATAAAGTCAATACAATTGAAATATTTTCGTAAATTTAGTATAATGAATAAGCTGACATTCAGTCTGTTTTTATTCACCTTGATTATTTTGTAATGTCTGCACAATATACATTGTTTAAATTTGTTAAACATAAACACATTATTTAACGAAAGGTAAAAAATATGAATGCTCATTTTATCAGCTTCGGCTGTAAAGTAAATCAATATGAAACCGAAAGCATTAAAGAAATCTTTATATCGGAAAATTACGATATTTCGGATACTCCTGCCGATGCCGACGTAATCATAATTAATTCCTGTACTGTAACCTCCTCGGGAGACAGCAAAACAATTCATACTTTAAAACGTATAAGAAAATTGAATCCGGATGCCGTTATAGTTCTTACCGGCTGTCTGCCTCAGGCTTCTCCGGAAATAGCTGATAAGCTTCCGGAAGCAGATATAGTAACCGGTACAAAAAACAGAAATAAAATTCCGGAGCTTGTAAAACGGCACATTGAAAAAAGAGAGCAGATTGTTCAAATTGCAAATTACGGTAAATGCGATGATTTTGAAAATATCAAATGCAGCGAATTTAAAAATAAAACAAGAGCATTTGTTAAAATACAGGACGGCTGCAATCAATTCTGCAGCTACTGCATTATTCCATATGCAAGAGGAAGATGCCGTTCTAAACCTATTGAAACCTTAAAAGAAGAAATAAAAGAACTAGCTGCAAACGGTCATAAAGAAATTGTTCTTGTGGGAATCAATCTTGCCTTTTACGGAAAAGAATTCGACCTCTGCCTAGCAGATGCAGTTGAAGTATGCTGTAAAATAAAAGGCGTAGAACGTGTAAGGCTCGGCTCTCTTGAACCGGAAGTCATTACTGACAGCGACCTTGAACGTCTGTCAAAGCTTCCTCAATTCTGTCCTCATTTTCATTTATCTCTACAAAGCGGCTGTGACAAAACGCTAAAAAATATGAACCGTCATTATAATTGTGAACAATACTACGACCTTGTATGCAGAATAAGAAAATATTTTAGCAATGCGTCATTTACCACCGATATAATGGTCGGTTTTCCGGACGAAACCGATAAAGATTTTGAAGAATCTTTGAAATTTGCAGAAAAAATAGGATTTTCAAAAATACATGTTTTTCCATATTCTGTAAGACCGGGCACAAAAGCCGCAGAAATGAAAAATCAGGTTTCCGAAAATATCAAAGCTCAAAGAGCTAAAATAATGAAATCAGCCGGATCACAGCTAACGGAAAGATTTATGAAAACGCAAGTCGGAATGACAGTTCCGGTACTTTTTGAGCGTGAAAGCTCTCCCGAATTTCACCAAGGATTTACACCAAATTACACATTAATAAAAATTCCGGCAAAAAAATCCGAAAAAAGTTTGCGCAGAATGATTTTTTATGTTAAAATAGTAGAAAGTAAAAAAGACTGTTGTATAGGTGAATTGGTTTAATTAAATCTACCGACAGTCTGAAACGGTATTTTCCGCAAGTATACCGTTTAAATATATACAATACACTTTAATTGCGGAGAATGGAGCATAATATGTCTGTATTCCGAATTTATGTTGAAAAGAAACCTGAATATGCTGTTGAAGCAAAATCTGTTTTAAACGATATTCAGACAGCTCTTCGTCTGAATATTTCAGGAGTCAGGATTTTAAACCGTTACGATGCTGACAAACTCAGCCGTGAGGACTTTGAAATGTCCGTAAACACTGTATTTTCAGAGCCTGCCGTAGACGTTACTTATTCTGAACTGCCTGTTCTTATAAATAATGAAAGAATATTTGCAGTTGAATTTCTGCCGGGACAGTTTGATCAGCGTGCAGACAGCTGTGAGCAGTGTATACAGATACTTACACAGAAAGATCGCTGCCGAGTAAAAAACGCAAAAATATACATTATTGACGGAAATCTGACTGACGAAGAATTCAGTAGACTTAAATCCTATATCATCAACCCTGTTGAGAGCCGTGAAGCTTCGCTGAATATCGTAAAAACACTTGATACAGATTATGAGATTCCTGAAAAGGTCGAAGTCCTTGAAAACTTTATCAGACTTAACGATAAGGGACTGAATGCATTTATAAAGGAATTCGGTCTGGCAATGGACTTTGACGATATTAAATTCTGTCAGTCATATTTCAAGGATACTGAAAAGCGTGATCCTACAATTACGGAAATCAGAATGATCGATACCTACTGGTCTGATCACTGCCGTCATACAACTTTTTCTACAAATATTGAAAACGTGGATATTGAAACTCCTTATATTAAGGAAACTTATGATGAATATCTCGAAATTCGTTCTGAACTTGGAAGAGAAGAAAAACCTGTAACACTTATGGACATGGCTACTCTTGCCGTTAAAAAGCTTAAGGCTGACGGTAAGCTAAACGATCTTGACGAAAGTGAAGAAATCAATGCATGCTCCGTTAAAATAAAAGTAAATACTGAAAACGGTGAAGAAGACTGGATTCTGATGTTCAAAAATGAAACTCATAATCACCCTACAGAAATCGAACCGTTCGGCGGTGCGGCTACTTGCTTGGGCGGAGCGATCCGTGATCCGCTGTCAGGACGTTCTTACGTATATCAGGCAATGAGAGTAACAGGTGCTGCAAATCCTCTTGTTCCCGTTGAAGACACTATTTCCGGTAAGCTTCCTCAGAGAAAAATCACTTTGGGCGCTGCAAACGGTTATAGTTCATACGGTAATCAGATCGGTCTTGCTACAGGACATGTATCTGAAATCTATCACCCGGGATATGTTGCCAAAAGACTTGAGATCGGCGCTGTTGTAGGTGCGGCTCCTGCTGAAAATATCAGACGTGAAGCGCCTGCTCCGGGAGATGTTGTAGTTCTGCTGGGCGGTAAAACAGGTCGTGACGGATGCGGAGGCGCAACAGGCTCTTCAAAGTCTCATACTCTTGAATCTCTTGAACACTGCGGAGCTGAAGTACAAAAAGGTAATCCTCCTGAGGAAAGAAAACTACAAAGACTTTTCAGAAATCCTGACGTTACAAAAATGATCAAACGCTGCAATGATTTCGGCGCAGGCGGTGTATCTGTGGCAATAGGCGAGCTGACCGACGGTCTTGTAATCGACCTCAATGCCGTTCCGAAAAAGTATGAGGGACTGGACGGTACAGAAATTGCAATCAGCGAATCACAGGAAAGAATGGCTGTTGTAATCGCTAAGGAAGACGTTGAAAGATTCTTAAATGAAGCACACAAAGAAAATCTTGAAGCTACAGTCGTTGCAGACGTTATGGAAGAACCTAGACTAAAAATGAACTGGAACGGCGTTACAATCGTTGATCTTTCAAGAGAATTTTTAAACTCCAACGGTGCACCTAAATATACAGATATTAAAATCAAAAAGCCTGACATCAAAGTTCTCAATACTTATACGGACAATCCTGAAGGCTGGGACGCTCTTATGGCTAACCTTAATGTGTGCTCACAGAAAGGATTGGTTGAAAAGTTCGACTCTACAATCGGCGCTTCAACTGTGCTTATGCCTTTTGGCGGAAAATATCAGCTTACACCAACTCAGGCTATGGCTGCAAAAATTCCTGTACTCAAGGGTCAGACAGATACATGTTCGATTATGGGCTGGGGATACAACCCATTTATCAGTGAAAAAAGTCCGTATCACGGAGCAATGCTTGCTGTTGTTGAATCAATTGCCAAAGTCGTTGCCGCAGGCGGTAAATATGAACACTGTTGGCTGACATTCCAGGAATATTTTGAAAGAACTCAGAACAATCCGGAACGTTGGGGTAAGCCTATGGCAGCGCTCCTTGGTGCATTCAAGGCTCAGCTGGAAATGGGATGCGGAGCTATCGGCGGTAAGGACTCCATGTCCGGTACATTTGAAAACATAGACGTTCCTCCCACTCTGGTTTCCTTTGCTGTTTCAACCGCTTCAAGCAGAAAAATCGTTTCACCTGAATTTAAGGACACTGACAGTACAGTAATCATGATCAAACCTGATTACGATGAAAACAGTCTGCCGGTATTTGAAAGCGTAAAAAACTGCTTTGCTTATGTTGAAGATATGATTGAAAACGGAAGAGCAAAAGCAGTCTGGACTGTTTCAGGCGGCGGTGTTGCCGAAGGTATCGCTAAAATGTGTTTCGGTAACAGGATCGGTTTCGCATTTGAAAACAGACTTTCTGAAGAAGAACTGTTCCTGCCTCACTATGGCTCATTCATTATTGAAATTGACGGCGAAGCACTGGAAAATGAAATTGTTCTGGGTAAAACAAAACAAGAATATAATATCTTTACAAAGAGCTATACTCTTTCTCTTGACTCACTCCAGAAAACATGGGAAAACAAACTTGAACCTGTATTCCCTTGCAGAATAAAAACCACTCTTTCGGCAGTTGAAGCTTATGAGTTCAATACTGCTAAACGTGCTTTCCCATCAATTAAAGCTGCTGTTCCTAAGGTATTTATTCCGGTATTCCCTGGTACTAACTGTGAATACGATACCGCAAGAGCATTTGAACGTGCCGGAGCTGAAGCACAGATAATGGTAGTCAAGAATCTCAGCGCTTCTGATATTGAAGATTCAATTGAAGAAGCTGCAAAAATCATTAAACAGTCACAAATTATTATGATTCCCGGAGGATTCAGCGGCGGCGACGAACCTGACGGAAGCGGTAAATTTATTACTGCATTTTTCAGAAATCCAAAGGTTAAGGACGCCGTACATGAACTTCTCAAAAAAAGAGACGGTCTTATGCTGGGTATCTGTAACGGATTCCAGGCTCTTATCAAGCTGGGTCTTGTTCCTTACGGTGAAATTACCGATATGACCAACGAATCCCCTACCCTTACTTTCAATACCATTGCAAGACACCAGTCAATGATGGTAAATACCAGAATTGCGTCTAACAAATCTCCATGGCTTGCAAACAGTAATGTAGGCGATATTCATGCTATCCCGATCTCACACGGCGAAGGAAGATTTGTAGCTCCTCAATCTTTGATAGTACAGCTTGCAAACAACGGTCAAATAGCAACACAATATGTTGATCTGAACGGAAAACCGTCAATGGATATCAGATTTAATCCTAATACTTCTATGGAAGCCATTGAAGGCATAACCTCCCCTGACGGACGTGTACTCGGTAAAATGGGGCACAGTGAACGTATCGGATTTGATGTATGCAAAAATGTTACAGGCATCAAGGATCAGGGAATTTTTGAAAACGGTGTAAGATACTTTAAATAATTAAAATTTACGGCTGTACAGAAATTCTGTACAGCCGTTTTTATGTTTACATGCATAATATAAAAATGTTATAATAAATTAGTTCCGCCGAATATAATTTAAAATATACGTATAAAAGTAATATTAGATCTCACCCTATAAACTCACGAATCAGCGAATCTGACGGTACTTCCTTTTCACTGACAGGAAGTAATATATTAAAAAATTCAATAATATTATTATAATAATGATTATTGCGTAATATCTGCTCTGCCTCTGACAGCTTTCTATAAAGAAAGCTTTTATAAACCGACACTTCATAAGACATAAACGTATCTATCTGAAAATCAGCACGACGTTTAAACGGAAAAATATATTTATCTTCTCCCTCCGATACGCTTTCAAAATAAGAAAAAATTGATTCCAGATTCCTTCCTCTGAAAAGACTGTCTCTGCAAAGCCGCCTTATAAGCCGTATGATGCGAGGATGAAGAATCTTGTTGTTACGGTCTTTCAGTCTTGTACGTACGCTTATATAAATACAGGTCGCAAAATTGTTTTCACCGGTCACAAGAGGGTTCAGCGCATGAATCCCTTCAATGATTACTAAAGAATCCGCCTCTCTTTTAAACGGAACATAACTGCTGCGCGACTGTGTTTTAAAATCGAATACCGGCATCATAAATTCTTTGCCTTCATTCATAAGCACCAGATGCTCTTGAAGCAGTTTTAAATCTGTACATAACGGAGACTCCAGATCTATATTGCCATTTTTATCTCTTGGCATATCCGGCGAAGTATTTGAGCGAAAGTAATTATCAAGTGAAATAACATTGCTGTCACAGTTATAATTCTTTTTTAAAATTCTGGACATTTCATTTGCAGCTGAAGTTTTTCCCGAACCCGAAGGACCGGAAATTAAAATAACAGGATGAGTATTGCGTTTTTTCGATATTTCTCCACACACATTATTAAGCTGACAATAATAATTTCCCTCCGAATCATTTACAAGCTTACGTGGATTTTCAGTTATAATCCTATTGAGAGAATCTGTTTTAACGTATTTCATATCATAAACCTTTCATAAATTTAAAGTATTTATATTATACTATATTCGGAAAAATTTATCAATGTTCTATATAATAAAAAACACTTCCCTCTTTTTGTCAAATATGTACAAAATTTAGCCTTGGATTTACAAGGAATTTCACAAATAAATAAATGTAATCTATAAAACTATGTACTTTTGTCAAAAAAAATGATATAATAAGTTTTTAGAATGATTATTCATTCGTTTACTCGGAAAGGATGTATAAAATGTTTTTTCAAAAAGACGCTGAAACAATGTCAAGAAAACAAATTGAAGAAATTCAGCTTAACAGACTAAAATGGCTGGTGGATTATTGCTGTAAAAACATACCGTTTTATCATGACAGACTTGAAAAAGCAGGAGTAACTGCTGAAAAAATAAAAACTCTGGACGATATACAGTACATACCATACACAACCAAGGACGATATACGTGATAATTATCCTTTTGGTCTCTTTGGACAGCCAATAAAAAATATCGTAAGAATTCATGCTTCAAGCGGTACTACAGGAAAACCGACTGTAGTCGGATATACAAAAAACGATCTTGACAACTGGAGCGACTGTATGGCAAGACTTTGCATGGCAGCAGGCGCAACTGATGAAGATATAGTTCAGATTGCCTTTGGATATGGACTTTTTACGGGTGCTCTGGGTCTTCATTACGGACTTGAAAAAATCGGAGCCACAGTTGTCCCCACATCAAGCGGCAATACTGAAAAACAAATTATGCTGATGCAGGATTTTCAGACTACCGCACTGGTCGCTACGCCTTCATATGCACAGTTTATCGGTGAAACAGCAAAAGAAATGGGTGTAATAGACAATCTGAATTTAAAGCTCGGTTTGTTTGGTTCAGAAGGCTGTACGGAAGAAATGAGAAATCAGGTGGAAAAAACTCTCGGACTGTTCGCTACAGACAATTACGGTATGAGCGAACTTATGGGTCCCGGGGTCTCAGGTGAATGTCATTTAAGATGCGGTATGCATATTAATGAAGATCATTTCATTGCCGAAATTATTGATCCGACCACTCTTGAAGTTCTGCCAAGGGGTTCACAGGGAGAACTTGTTGTAACAACCCTTACAAAAGAAGGCATTCCTATGCTCAGATACCGTACTAAAGATATTACTAAAATTGACTATGAACCGTGCAAATGCGGCAGAACTTTTGCAAGGATGGCTAAAATTATGGGCAGAACCGATGATATGCTTAAGATCAGAGGCGTAAATGTTTTTCCGTCTCAGATTGAAAGCGTACTTATGGGATTTGATCAGATCGCTCCCCATTATCAGCTAGTGATTACAAGAGAAAATTTCTCTGACCGTCTTGAGGTCAAGGTTGAACTAGCTGATGGATCGCTCCTCGAAAATTATGCCGGACTTGAACAGCTGCGTAATTTAATTCACCATAATCTTAAAACAGTTCTCGGAATTGATACTAAGGTTTCACTGGTAGAACATAAGTCGCTGGAAAGATTCCAGGGCAAGGCAAAAAGAATAATTGATCTGAGAAAACAATAATGAAAGAACTTCTTATTACCGATCTGGACGGAACACTGCTCGACCCAAACGGCAAACTATCTGATATTTCCGCAGAAATAATAAATCAATTTATTTCAACAGGCGGAGCGTTTACATTTGCTACTGCCCGCACTGCTTCATCGGCAGTAAAAATAACTGAAAAAATAAACATAAATACTCCATGCGTACTTATGAACGGCGTTAGCATTTACGATATACAAAAGAAAAAATATATAAAAAATGAGTATATAAATAACAGCACTGCTGTAACTGTGTCTGATATTTTTAAGCAGTGTAATATAAAGCCGTTTATGTATAAAATTAAAAACAACAGACTTTTTGCATTATATACGGGATTTGAAAACAAGCAAATGTATGAATTTTTTCTTTTAAGACGTGACAAATATGACAAGTCCTTTATAAAATGTTCTGATTTTGCATGTGAAGCTGATGATAACGTTGTTTATTTTACAACTCTGGGAGAGTATGAAAGTCTTGCACCAGTAAAAAGCCTCCTTGATAAAATTGATAATATTAGTAGTGCATTTTACAAGGACGTTTACAATAAAGGACTATGGTTTCTGGAAGTTTTCTCAAACCGTGCCTCAAAATCAAATGGCATAAAGTTTTTAAAGAAATACGGCACATTTGATTATGTGACATGCTTTGGAGACAATCTAAATGATCTTCCTATGTTTCACATATGCGATAAATGCATAGCGGTAGGAAATGCAAAGGAAGAAGTAAAATCTGCTGCTGATGAGGTTATAGACTGTAATGATGCGGATTCAGTGGCTTTCTGGATAAAGAAAAATTATATGAAAGGATTTGAATAAATGAACAAATTAATGCTTGGCAATGAAGCCTTTGCAAGAGGTTTGTATGAAGGAGGATGTCAGTTGATTTCCAGCTATCCTGGTACTCCTTCAACAGAAATTACAGAATTCGGTGCAAAATACGAAGAAATGTACGCAGAATGGGCGCCTAATGAAAAAGTTGCTATGGAGACTGCACTTGGTGCGTCAATTGCAGGCGCAAGAAGCTTCTGCGGAATGAAGCATGTAGGACTTAACGTTGCGGCAGATCCCCTTTATACTGCTGCATATACAGGGGTTACAGGCGGTATGGTCATCGCCGTGGCAGACGATCCGGGCATGCATTCCTCGCAAAACGAACAGGATAGTCGCCATCACGCTATTGCATCAAAGGTTCTTATGGTAGAGCCTTCCGACTCGGCTGAGTGTAAGGATTTTGTAAAGGAATCATTCGAGCTTTCTGAAAAATATGATACTCCTGTTATCGTAAGACTTTCTACAAGAGTTTCTCATTCACAAAGTTCTGTTGAATTATGTGAAAGAGAAAATGCTGAAACAAAACCTTATGTAAAAAATCCTCAGAAATATGTTATGATGCCGGCATTTGCAAAGGCAAGACATGTATTTGTTGAAGAAAGAACAAAAAAACTTATTGAGTATGCTGAAACTTCTACTTTAAATAAAATAGAATTAAACGGCGGAAAAATCGGCGTTATTACAAGCGGTATTGCCTACCAGTATGCAAAAGAAGCACTGGGCGATGATGTTTCATATCTCAAGCTTGGTGTTGTAAATCCTCTTCCAGTTAATCTGATTAAAAATTTTGCAGAAAAGTTTGAAACGATTTATGTAATAGAAGAGCTTGACGATATTATTGAAACTCACTGCAAAAAGCTTGGCATCAACGTTATCGGAAAAGAACTTTTCGGATTTATCGGAGAGCTTTCACAGTCAATTATTGCTGAAAAAATAATCGGCAAGAAAAACGACTATATTGATTTTTCAGAATCTGTACCTGTAAGACCTCCTGTTATGTGCGCTGGATGTCCTCACAGAGGTTTGTTTTATGTGCTGGCAAAAAATAAAATTACAGTTTCAGGCGATATCGGCTGCTATACTTTAGGAGCTGCTGCACCGCTTAATTCTATGGATTCTACTATTTGTATGGGTGCTTCTATTTCCGCTCTGCATGGTATGAACAAGATAATGGGGTCTGACGGCGAAAAGAAAAATGTGGCTGTAATCGGTGACTCGACATTTATTCACAGCGGCGTTACAGGTCTGATAAACATTGCTTACAACGCTACAAATTCAACTGTTATTATTCTGGATAATTCCATAACCGGTATGACAGGTCACCAGCAAAATCCTACAACAGGTTACAACTTAAAAGGTGATCCTGCCTCAAAAGTATCCCTTGAAGCTCTTTGTAAGGCTGTCGGCATTAACAGGGTAAGAGTTGTTGATCCTTATAATATGAAGGAAACAGAAGAAGCAGTACTGGAAGAGCTTTCAGCTGAAGAACCGTCGGTAGTAATATCCAGACGTCCGTGTGCATTGCTCAAATACGTAAAACACAAACCTGCACTGAAGGTTAATACAGATAAATGTAAATCATGTAAGATGTGCCTGAAAATTGGATGTCCTGCCATTTCAATAAAAAATAATGGTGCGGAAATTGACAAAACTTTATGCGTAGGCTGTGGAATTTGTACAGAAATGTGTAAATGTGACGCTATCACAGATTAACTTCAGGGAGGTTTTAAAATAAATGGAAACAAAATCAATTATGATTGTCGGAGTCGGCGGTCAGGGCAGTCTGCTTGCATCAAGAATTATCGGTAATGTTCTGCTGTCACAGGGATTTGACGTTAAGGTAAGCGAGGTTCACGGAATGTCTCAAAGAGGAGGTTCTGTTGTTACATACGTAAAGTACGGCGATAAGGTTTATTCTCCTGTAATTGAAAAAGGTGAAGCTGATATTATAGTTTCATTTGAATTACTGGAAGCAGCAAGATGGATCTCATATCTAAAAAAAGGAGGCCATTTGATTACTTCTACACAAACTCTCGACCCAATGCCTGTAATTACTGGAGCAGCAAAGTATCCTGAAAATATTATAGAAAAAATAAAAAATCTGGGCATTGATATTATAGCCGCAGACGCATTGGCTCTTGCTGAAGAAGCAGGTAACGCTAAGGCTTCAAACGTTGTTCTTATGGGACTCATTGCATCAAAGATGAGTTTTGATGAAAGTGTATGGAAAGAAGCAATAAAAAACTGTGTTCCCGAAAAGTTTCTTGAACTCAATCTAAAAGCATTTGATCTAGGAAAAAATATATAAGGAGCTTTACCAATGGAAAGATACTGGAATGAAAACATGGAGTGCGCTACAAAAGATGAAATGAAAGCGCTGCAAAGCTTCAGACTTTCTCAGACAGTGAGAAAGGTTTACAATAATGTCCCCTATTACCGTGAAAGAATGGAAAAAGCAGGAGTAACGCCCGATGATATTCACAGTGTTGAGGACTTGAAAAAATTACCATTTACTATGAAACAGGATCTGAGAGATACCTACCCGTACGGTTTATTTGCCGTTCCTATGGAAGACGTTGTAAGAGTTCATGCTTCAAGCGGTACAACTGGAAAACAAATTGTCGTGGGATATACTCAGCACGATCTAGATGTCTGGTCAGAATGTTGCGCAAGAGCACTGACGGCAGCAGGCGCAACAAATAAAGATTTTATGCATGTTTCTTACGGATATGGACTTTTTACCGGCGGTCTGGGACTTCATGGAGGAGCTGAAAAGGTAGGAATGACCGTCATTCCTGTTTCTACAGGAAATACCAACAGACAGATAAATATTATAAAAGACTTTGGTTCTACATATATTTGCTGTACTCCGTCATATGCACTGTACCTTGCCGAAACAATGGAAGAAATGGGCATTACCAAAGACGATATAAAGCTTAAAGCAGGATTATTCGGCGCTGAACCATGGACAGAAGAAATGCGTCATGAAATTGAAGAAAAACTGGGATTAAAAGCACTGGATATTTATGGTCTTACTGAAATAATTGGTCCCGGCGTTGCTTTTGAGTGCAGCGAACAAAGCGGTATGCATATAAACGAAGACCACTTTATAGCAGAAACTATTGACCCAGATACTGGAGAAGTACTGCCTGAAGGCACACAGGGCGAAATAGTATTTACCTGTATCAGCAAGGAAGCATTTCCGCTTCTGAGATATCGAACAAGAGATATAGGAATACTAAAGCGTGAAAAATGCTCATGCGGCAGAACACTTATTAAAATGATGAAGCCTGCCGGAAGATCCGATGATATGCTCATCATCAGAGGCGTAAATGTATTCCCGTCACAGGTTGAAAGTGTCCTTTTACAATTAGGTAATACAGCTCCATATTATCAATTGATTGTCGACAGAGTTAATAATACCGATACCCTCGAAATTCAAGTGGAAATTTCTCCGGAAATGTTCTCTGATACTGTAAAAAGTCTTGAGGATCAGGAAAAAATTATTAAATCAGCAGTTGAGTCTACTCTGGGTATTGCAGCAAAAATCCGTTTGGTTGAACCTAAAACAATTCAACGTACCGAGGGTAAAGCGATAAGAGTTATTGATAAGCGTAAATAAAGGGAGATGATTTTATGTTGATTAAACAAATTTCAATTTTTGTTGAGAACAAACCCGGCAGACTTAGTAATATTACCAATATTCTTAAACAAAACGATATTGATATCAGAGCGCTTTCCATTGCTGATACTAAAGATTTCGGTATACTCAGACTTATTGTCAATGACCCGGATAAAGCGTGTAACGTACTCAAAGGAGCAGAATGTACAGTTACAATAACAGATGTTCTGGCAGTTGGAATATCAGACGAACCGGGCGGACTCTCAGTTGTTATGAATACACTTTACAATAATGCTATAAGTGTTGAATATATGTATGCTTTTGTAAGTAAATCTGAAGACATTGCTTATGTTATACTAAGAGTTGCAGATAATCAAAGGGCGGCAGATGTACTGACATCAGCAGGTATCAAATTACTTACTAGCAAAGAAATTTATGATATGTAATGGAGGAAGATCATGGGAATCTTAAACAAAATCGGAGAAGCAGCAAGCAGCGCCAGCAGAAATGTAAATGAAAAAACAAAAAACATGTCAGACACGAGTAATCTGAAAAGAAAGATTCTGTACGAGGAAGAAAGAATCGTGGAAATATTTACTGACATTGGTAAAACATACTATAAAACACCTGATAAAGTTGATGAACTTAAAGCCTACTGTGATGATATCGAAACAAGAAAAAAAAGAATCAAGAAAATGCGTTTTGAACTTCAAACAATGAAGGGCTTTAAAATATGCCCGAATTGTCAGGCAGAAGTACAGGAAAAGTTCCAGTTCTGTGGTGTTTGCGGCGCAAAGCTTCCAAGCGGTGACGAAGATTTTGACTGATTAACTGCATAATAAATAAAAACTCTAAAAAATCAAATCTAATGAGCTAAGAAAACTGTGTACAGAATAAACTGTACACAGTTTCCGCTTATCTTTACTGCAAAATTATATATCAAAAGCCCGGTTATTTACCGGGCTTTACTTTTTTTCTTATATTTTACTTTTAAACAACTTACCTATTCATTTGTTTATGTTCTTTTTTCAGTTCTTCAATTAAATTGTTAAGCGTCCAGCTTTGATTATGCTGAGTTACAATACATTTAAGCGGAAAAGTAATATTATTCAATCTCAGTTCATATAAAAGCTTATCAATACTTTTATTATTAAATCCAGATATTATAAGACATTCGTCTTCATTAATGCTTTGAGGGATTTTACCAGATTTTTCAAATCCGGTAAAACCTGCAAGAAATCCAATTTTTTCCCCGGCAGACTCTCTTGAGTATAGCTTTAAAGTTGCTTTCACAGCGTATGCTATTTTAGAAAGCACTTCGATTTTGTTTTCTTTTATCATGTATCCTATCAAAAGCGGTGATTCTTTTTTTATTCTTGATTTCATAGTTTTTTCTCCGTTTTAACTGTTTAAATTTTCACAGTAATTTTTTACTGACCGTGCATAACCCAGCAAAGCAAGACATACGTCTGAAGCTTTGTTTATCTGTTCATTACTTGAATTTTCTACTGCATAAATATATTTTTCAATATTATATCCTAAAGTATGGCTTAAAACATTATTATTTTCATCTATAACAGCTAATGTAAAGTCATGCAAAAGACTTTCAGCAGATACATCTTTAATTTTAGCAAGGTATTTACCTGATTCGCTTGTCTGAACAAGAGGTATTGTTCTGCTTTCACCTGTTATTGTGTCAGTAAATTGAAGAAAATATCCTGTAGACTCTGCCTTTACCTTTATATTTATAGTAATTTTTGAATCAACCGTAAGATATACTGAATCAATAGACGTATGCGGAGAATCGGCAGACTGAAAAAGGTAAGATAAATCAGGATTATCAGCATCGGCACAAGTAACATCATATTGTTCAAAAAAGCGTATGTATTCATCATTTATAATATTTTCCATAGTATTATCATTTGAAAAATACTTTTGTATCTCACTTCCGTATCGAAGTATGTTAAGAATCAGCACTTTGCAGTCATTGCTGTATATGCCGTCTGTATCTTCCAGTATATTATCGGCATATTTGAGTATGGAATATTCGGTTGAGAAATTATCCTTATATATTATTTGATTGTTTTCTAATACTTTAGCTTGAGTATAAATATTACTGTTCATTTTATCTGTTTTACACGGTATAACAGCTGAGAAAATGTTATTATATTCATTTTTGCATAATACTGACAAGTCAGTATTATCATTATCGTATGAGTAGCATAAAGCAATGTTATTGTCTAAATAATCAGGATTATTTACCGTTAAATAGTACTTCATATCTATAGAATCATTTAAAATTATGCTGGCGCTTTCAGTGGTTATACCGGATAATCCGCATTCACTGCATTTGTCCGACAAAAAATTATGGTGAATCATATTATAATTTGAATAATAAGTGTCTTCAGATGTGCAATACGTTGTTTTATAAACTTCATGGAATCTCGGTGACGGAATCGGATAATCATTTTCTGTTCCGCAGTCTATATCCTGATACCATATTGTTTTACCGATACTGTTATTTAAAAGCCAGCAAAGCTCTCCGGATGAAAAAGCATATGAGGATACTGAAGTGGTTCTTGATATGCCATCGTCGTTCAGTTCATCATTATAATAACAGTTTTTAAAACGTCCGCCGCCATCCGGACTTGATATAGGGTATTGATTTATCGTTGCGTTTGCCTGCATTTTCACACAGCAATTTGATATCAGACCGTTTGAATAGTTGCTTCCTGCAATACCGCATGAATAAATGCTGCCGCAGGTACTTCCGATAAATATACAATTTTCAATTATTCCCGCATTTCCGTTATATCCTGCAATACCTCCGGCACTGCCTGATGATGTTTTTATTTCGCCTTCAACTGAAAGATTTTTGACCGTTCCTTCAAGACTTCCAAATAATCCGCAGTAATTAAGCGAGCAATTAATGTAAAGACCGCTTATTGAGTAACCCTGACCGTCAAATGTACCCGTATACGGCTCAGATTCGGAACCTATAGGAATCCAGCCTTCAGTCGTCTGACTGCATATATCTGATAAATCAATATCATCAATTAATTTTGCATTACTACCGGCATTTCCGTCTGACACATATTCAGCAAAGCTTTGCAGGTCGTTTGCATCAGAAATAATATATATTCCATTTTCAATCGAAGTATCGTAAGCGATGACATTATAGCAGGCAATATATGATAAAACATATATAAAAAGAATTGGTATTACTGTTTTTTTATAAAATCTGTCAAAAGTATTCATTACTTTCTCCATTCTGTCAAATGCATATTACATCCTTAAAGCGTATGTAACATACTGCGGTTCGTTTTATAATATTATTTTATACTATAATAATGAAAAATTCAATTAAATTTCTACATTTAAATAAATTTTCTTATTTTACACAAATTTTAACTGATATACTAAATAAAAATTAATAATATTTACAATCAAATACTTTATGAAATTAAATTAGCAACAATTTTCATTGCAAATTTCGTGAAAAATGTAAGAGTTTTAATGAAAATTACGATTGTTAAATATGTAGTTTGAACATAATAAAAAGTAAATACAAGAAAAAAATTTATTGATTTTTAAAAAAAATGGTAAAATTATAAATCGGAGGACGCTTTTGGAAAAAGAGGATTTGAAAAAAGAATTATTATTTATTTTTATTAGATCGTTATTTTTGAATTTAGCGGCATACCTGATTTCAGTTGTATTTATTGGTTTTACCTTTTCAATGGCAGCCGGATTACTTCTGGGAACATCCGGTATGCTTTTTAATCTTTTTCTGCTGAATATGTCAGTAAACAAAATTGTAAAAAGCGGAGGAATAAAGAGCAGCAGCAGAATGTTCGGCGGATACATTGCCAGAATGTTTATAATTATGGCATTAATTTCCGGTACGATGTTTTTTGAACTGTCTTGCACCATCGGTGCGGTTATTCCTTATTTTTATCCTAAACTGATTTATGCGGGAAAAACATTATTCGGGAAAGGGGGAAAGACTTAATGAAAGTGTCTGATTTTTTTCAGGGTGTAAAAGAAGTTGAAGTAGGCGGTCCTAAAATAGCTTGTTCTTTCAAATTGTTTGGTATTAACATTAATATTACTGAAACAATAATTATAAGCTGGGGTATTGTTATTGGATTAACGCTCCTTGTACTTTTCTTGACTCATAACATGAAGAAAAAACCTGAAAAGAAACGACAGGTAATAGCGGAATTTATTGTTGAAACTGTAGATAATCTTGTTAAAGATACAATGGGTAAAGGTTATAAATCGTTTGGACCGTATATTGCCGCACTGTTTGCTTCATCAATATTCGGCAGTCTGGTAAGCCTGATAGGTCTGAGATCTACAACGGCTGATTACAGTACTACGCTGAGCTGGGCTTTGATGAGCTTTGTAATGATTGAAGCAGCTAAAATCAAGGCGAACGGAGTTGGCGGATATTTAAAAAGCTTTATTAATCCGCTGAATATTGTAAGCGAGATCTCAACGCCGGTGTCTATGTCATTCCGTCATTTCGGAAACATTGCCGGAGGTATGATTATTACTACCCTTATTTATTTTGCTCTTACAGGACTTTCAACTGCGCTTTACTGTGATATTCCGATTTTTACAATTGGACTTCCGGCAGTACTGTCACTGTATTTTGATTTGTTTTCAGGATTTATGCAGGCATTTATTTTTATTATGCTTACAATGATTTATATTGCAAGTGCAAAAACAACAGAAGATTAATTGCCTCTGCCCCGGAAGAGGTGAATTTATTTAGTTTAATTCAATCCGGAGGAGAAATGGAGTAAATTATGGAAAAAGCAATAGTATTAGCAGCATCGGCTATCGGCGCAGGACTGGCTATGATTGCCGGTATTGGTCCTGGTATAGGCGAAGGTTTTGCAGTAGGTAAAGCCTGTGAAGCTATCGGCAGACAGCCTGAATCTTCAGGAGCAGTAACAAGAACAATGTTTATAGGCTGTGCGGTTGCAGAATCTACAGGTATTTATGCTTTCGTTGTAGCGCTTATACTTATGTTCATCAATCCGTTTTTGGGTAAACTCTAAGCTGAAAAATAAAATAATAAAGCTGGAGGAATATAAATGCTGGAATTTTTATCCATCGACATCGGCACGATACTTTTTACAATATGCAATTTGCTGATTCTTGTCTGGGTGTTTAAGCATTTTCTGTTCGGAAGAGTGTATAAGATTTTAGACGAGCGTCAAAACGACGTATCTGAAACATACGCAAAGGCTGATGAAGCTATGGAGCATGCTAAATCTTTAGAATCTGAGTATACCGGATTAATGGAAGGTGCAAAAGAAGAATCCGCTGAAATGATCAAAGCAGCATCCAAAAAAGCGCAGCAGCGTTCAGATGAGATCATTTCCGATGCAAAAAGCGAAGCGTCCGCAATATTGGCAAAAGCCGGTGAAGATGTTGAAAGAGAAAAGAAACGTGCGCAGAATGAGCTAAGAGGAGAAATCTCTGAGCTTGCAGTTTTAGTGGCGCAGCAAGTTGTTGAAAAGGAAATTACCGAAGCTGATCACGAACGATTTATCAATGACTTTATTGAAAATGTGGGTGATTTGAAATGACGGGCGACGTAGGAAAATTATATGCTCAGGCGCTTTTTGAACTAAGTCTTGAATCGGAAAGTTTAGAAAATGTCTGCTTTGAGCTGAAACAGTGCCGTGAAATTTTTGATGAAAATCCGCAGCTTGTCAAGCTTCTTAGTTCTCCTGTAATCCTGAAAACGGAAAAGCATGAGGTAATTAATAAGATCTTCGGTGAAAGCGGAATGGTTCACGACTTTATTTGTCTGGTTACGGATAAAAACAGAATATCTTACTTCGGCAAGATAACAGACGCTTTTATTGAACATTACAATCAGCATAATAATATTACTGAAATGACCGTAATTACAAGCATACCACTAAAACCGGATCTTAAAGCCAGACTGATAAAAAAGCTTGAACAGAAGTCCGGAAAGACTGTTAAACTTAACGAAAAGGTTGATCCGTCTATAATCGGAGGAATTATACTCAGAATGGGTAATTCTCAGATTGATAACAGTATTAAAGGCAGACTTGAAGCTGTTGCACAGCAGCTTAAAATACAATAATTAGAAGAAGGTGTATTAATGAATTTACGCCCGGATGAAATAACTGGTATAATTAAAGAACAAATAAAAAATTACAGTTCCAAGCTGGAACTTAAAGATATCGGTACAGTTGTTACCGTCGGCGACGGTATCGCAACAGTACACGGTCTTGAAAACTGTATGTCCGGTGAGCTTCTTGAATTTGAAGGCGGTATTTACGGTATGGCGCTGAACCTGGAACAGGATTTTGTCGGTGCGGTTATGCTGGGCTCCGACTCCGCAATTAAAGAAGGCGATTCCGTCAAAAGAACTAATAGAATCGTATCAGTTCCTGTAGGTGAAGAACTTCTCGGAAGAGTCGTTAACGCTTTGGGACAGCCTATCGACGGTAAAGGTACAATCGTTACAGATAAAACTGAACCAATTGAAAAAATAGCCCCTGGTATTATTACAAGAAAATCTGTTCATAAGCCGCTTCAGACTGGTATCAAGGCTATTGACTCTATGATTCCTATCGGAAGAGGTCAGCGTGAGCTGATTATCGGAGATCGACAGACAGGTAAAACGGCTATTGCGCTTGATACCATTATTAATCAGAAGGATCAGGACGTAATATGTATTTACGTTGCAATCGGTCAGAAACGTTCAACTGTTGCAAACGTTGTTGAAACCCTTGAAAAAGCAGGAGCTATGAGATATACGATTGTAGTGTCAGCCAGTGCTTCGGAGCTTGCACCGTTACAGTATATCGCTCCTTATTCGGGATGCGCTATGGGCGAATACTTTCTGAATCAAGGTAAGGATGTACTTTGCATTTATGACGATCTTTCAAAGCATGCGGTTGCTTACCGTGCTTTGTCACTTCTGCTTAAGCGTCCGCCGGGACGTGAGGCTTACCCGGGCGACGTATTCTATCTTCACTCAAGACTCCTTGAAAGAGCATGCAGTCTGAATGAAAATTACGGAGGAGGCAGTCTTACGGCTCTTCCAATTATCGAAACTCAGGCGGGTGACGTTTCCGCTTACATTCCGACTAATGTAATTTCAATTACTGACGGTCAGATATTCCTTGAAACAGACCTGTTCAATTCAGGCGTACGTCCGGCAGTAAACCCCGGTATCTCTGTATCACGAGTGGGAAGCGCTGCACAGATCAAAGCTATGAAAAAGGTTTCGTCCTCGCTTAAGCTGACGTATTCACAGTACCGTGAACTTCAGTCCTTCTCGCAGTTCGGTTCGGATCTTGACTCAGATACAAAAGCAAGACTTGCTAAAGGTGAACGAGTTGTGGAGGTTTTAAAACAAAACAGAAATTCACCTTTGACAGTAGAGCATCAGGTTATTATAATATATGCAGTTGTAAATAATTATCTTAAAGATGTTCCTGTAGATCTTATATCTGAATTTCAGGAGGAATTATTTGATCATATTGATAATTCGTATCCTGATATTATCAAATCAATTTCTGAAACTAAAGACTTTACCAGTGATAATGAAAATGCTTTAAAAGAAGTGCTTTCAGATTTCACTGAAAAATATATGTCAAATAAATAATAGTTATACGCTGTAAAGCGTTTACACTGATAAAATACGGCGTGCCGCCCGCAGGCTAGGCGGCATGAATGGAGATATATATGGCTTCATCAAACATGAAAGATATAAAGCGCCGCATAAAAAGTGTTGAAAGCACCAAGCAGATCACCAAAGCTATGGAACTCGTTGCTTCATCAAAGCTGAGAAAAGCAAAAGAAAAAGCAGATAATGCAAAACCGTTTTTCAATACCTTGTATGATACAATGTGCGAAATTGTAAAAGAAGACGCAACATTTAATTCTATTTATACCAGGAAAAGAAAAAATAATGTCACATTGCTGATTGTTATAGGCGGTGACAGAGGTCTTGCCGGAGGCTTTAACGCAAATGTTTTAAAGCTTGCTCAGAGCAGATACGATGAGCTTTCTGTGAATTCGGAAGTTGTAATACTGCCGATCGGAAGAAAAGCAGTTGAGTATTTTGAAAAAAGAAATTTCAGAATTATGACCAGATATGAAAATATATCTGAAAGCATTTCTATCTACGGAGCAATGAGTATTGCGGATAAAATAATTGATGTTTACAATAAGGATAAAATAGACAGAGTAGAGCTGTTCTATACAGACTGTATTTCTCCTCTTGTACAGGAAGAAAAACATATTCCTATTATTCCTCTTGATATTGAAGTGGACAGAAGCAATGTCAGTCTGACAAATTATGAACCGTCACCGGAAGCGGTGTTCGATTCTCTTATCCCCAGATATATAGCAGGCGTTTTGTTTGGAGCGATTGTAGATTCATTTGCGGCTGAACAGGCAGCAAGACGAACAGCAATGGAAAATGCAACTGATAATGCAAATGAAATGATAAGCAATCTTTCACTTGTGTATAACAGGGCTCGTCAGGCTGCAATTACTCAGGAAATTACTGAGATTGTAAGTGGTGCAAATGCACAGGAATAGTGCAAATATTAATGCGGTTTAAATCGCTTTTATACGGAGGAAATTATGCAGAATACCGGAAAAATAGTACAGATTATCGGTGCTGTCGTTGACATTCAGTTCTCTAAGGATTGTCTTCCGAATTTGCTTAACGCTATAGAAGTTGATAATCAGGGAAAAAAGCTGGTACTTGAAGTAGCGCAGCACATAGGCGACGATATTGTAAGATGTATCGCTATGAGCAGTACTGACGGACTGGTCAGAGGTATGGAGGCAATTGATACCGGTTCGCCGATTAAAGTACCGGTCGGTAAGGAAACTTTGGGCAGAATTTTTAATCTGCTTGGAGAACCTGTTGACGAAGGGGCTCCTGTTGAAACAAAAGAAAAATGGAGCATTCACAGAGAAGCTCCGAGTTATGAAGAACAAACAGCTTCAAGTGAAGTACTTGAAACAGGGATTAAGGTTATAGATCTTATCGCCCCTTACCTTAAAGGCGGTAAAATCGGTCTTTTCGGAGGCGCCGGAGTAGGTAAAACAGTACTTATTCAGGAACTTATTAACAACGTTGCAAATCAGCACGGCGGTATTTCCGTTTTTACCGGTGTTGGTGAGCGTACAAGAGAAGGTAACGACCTTTACAATGAAATGAAAGAAAGCGGAGTTATTGATAAAACTGTTCTGGTTTACGGTCAGATGAACGAACCGCCGGGAGCAAGAATGAGAGTCGGTCTTTCGGGACTTACTATGGCAGAATATTTCCGTGACGTTGAAGGTCAGGACGTATTATTATTTATTGATAATATTTTCCGTTTTACTCAGGCAGGTTCAGAGGTTTCAGCACTTCTGGGACGTATGCCTTCCGCCGTTGGTTATCAACCGACGCTGGCTACGGAGATGGGTGCATTACAGGAACGTATTACATCAACAAATAAGGGTTCAATCACATCAGTTCAGGCAGTATATGTGCCGGCTGACGACCTCACTGACCCTGCCCCTGCAACGACTTTTGCTCATCTGGACGCAACAACTGTACTTTCCAGACAAATTTCGTCTTTGGGTATTTATCCGGCAGTTGATCCGTTGGAGAGTAATTCAAGAATTCTGTCTCCTGAAATAGTCGGATATGAGCATTATGAAGTTGCCAGATCTGTTCAGACTATTCTTCAGCGTTATATGGAGCTTCAGGATATTATTGCAATTATGGGTATGGACGAGCTTTCCGATGAGGATAAGCTGACGGTTAACCGTGCAAGAAAAATTCAGAGATTCCTGTCACAGCCGTTTACTGTTGCAGAACAGTTTACGGGTATGAAGGGTAAATATGTACCTATCAAGGAAACTATAAGAGGATTTAAAGAAATTATCGAAGGAAAGCATGACGATCTTCCGGAATCTGCATTCCTGTTTGTAGGTACTATTGACGAAGCAATTGAAAAGGCTAAAAAAGGTGAAAGCTGATGAAGTCTTTTAAATTAAAAATTATTACACCTGAAAAAGTTTTTTTTGATGAAGAAACAGAACAGATTATTGTCCGTACCACTGAGGGCGATATCGGTATTCTGGCAGGTCATGAAAATTATGTTGCAGATTTGCCAGCCGGACCTTTTCGTGTAAAAATAGACGGCAAATTTAAAGTTGCGGCAATTTCAGGAGGAGCGCTCAAGGTTTCAAAGGAAGCTGTAACTATTCTGGCAATGGCTGCTGAATGGGCAGAAGATATTGATCCGGATTGGGCTAAGCGTTCTCAAGAAAATGCATTGAAAAGGCTTAATGAAAGCAAGAGTGATTTTGAACATCGTTTGGCAGAACTAAAACTAAAACGTGCATTGAATAGAATTAAAATTTCATCAATGAAGTAATATTATGAAATCGGCGGAATAATTCGCCGATTTTTACTTATTGACAAAATGCACAAATAGTGTTAAAATTAGATATAAAAATTTGATTGCGAGGTATGAAATTAATGGAAAATAAAATCCCATATAAAATTTATCTTGATGAAAATGAAATGCCAAAGCAATGGTATAATGTCAGAGCAGATATGAAAACTAAACCTGCACCACTTTTAAATCCCAGTACGTTACAACCAATGACTCTTGAGGAACTGAGTGGAGTTTTCTGTACAGAACTGGCAAAACAGGAGCTTGATAACGAAACTCCTTATTTTGACATTCCGGAAGAAATATGTGACTTTTATAAAATGTACCGTCCGTCACCGTTGGTACGTGCATATTTTCTTGAAAAGGCCTTAGATACACCGGCAAAAATTTATTATAAATTTGAGGGTAACAATACTTCCGGAAGTCATAAGCTTAACAGCGCTATCGCTCAGGCATATTATGCAAAAAAGCAGGGACTTAAAGGTGTAACTACTGAAACAGGCGCAGGACAATGGGGTACTGCTTTGTCGATGGCTTGTTCATATTTTGACCTTGACTGTAAGGTTTACATGGTTAAAGTATCTTATGAACAGAAACCTTTCAGACGTGAAGTAATGAGAACCTATGGAGCTTCTGTTACACCGTCGCCTTCAAATACTACAAATGTAGGAAGAAAAATTCTTGAACAATTCCCAGGTACAACAGGTTCACTGGGCTGTGCAATTTCAGAAGCTGTAGAGACTGCCGTTTCCAGCGAGGGTTACAGATATGTACTGGGTTCAGTATTATCTCAGGTCCTGCTTCATCAATCAATTATAGGACTTGAATCAATGGCAGCATGTGATAAGTATGATATTAAACCTGACGTTATTATCGGCTGTGCAGGAGGCGGCTCAAATCTCGGCGGTCTGATCTCACCATTTATGGGACGTAAACTCAGAGGCGAGGCAGATTATAAATTTATTGCTGTTGAACCTGCTTCATGCCCCTCAATGACAAGAGGCAAATATGCCTATGACTTCTGCGATACGGGAATGGTATGTCCGCTTTCAAAGATGTATACTCTTGGCAGCGGTTTTATTCCGTCAGCTAATCATGCAGGCGGATTGCGTTATCACGGCATGAGCAGTGTTGTTTCTGAATTATACGATGAAGGTTTGATAGAAGCAAGATCAGTTGAACAAACTTCTGTATTTGATGCAGCAACTATGTTTGCTAGAATTGAAGGAACTCTTCCTGCACCGGAAAGCAGTCATGCTATAAGAGTAGCGATTGATGAAGCGCTGAAATGTAAAGAAACCGGAGAGGAAAAAACTATTCTGTTCGGACTTACCGGTACTGGTTATTTTGATATGGTTGCTTATCAGAAGTATAATGACGGAGCTATGTCAGATTATATTCCGACTGATAAGGAACTGGAAGATAGTATTAACAAGCTTCCAAAGATCTAATAAAATTAGTGTCCGTTATAACGGACACTTTTTATATTGAAAAAAATATTGAAATATGATAGAATATTATTATATATTACACGAATGGAGTCAAAATAATATGATTAAAATACAAATTCCTGCAACATCAGCAAATCTTGGTGCAGGATTTGACGCACTTGGTCTTGCATTAACTTATTATAATTACGTAGAAATGGAAGAATCTGATAAAATTGACATTTCTTCTCTTGATGATACAGAAGTTCCTGTTGATGAAAATAATCTGATATATATTTCCGCTAAGGATCTGTTTAATGTATGCGGCAAAAAAATAAACGGATTAAAAATCCGCCAGACAAATAATATACCTATGGCAAGAGGACTTGGTTCAAGCTCAGCATGTATTGTTGCAGGACTTGTGGGTGCAAACACATTGCTTGGAAATCCGCTTACAGCGGACGATCTTGTTGATCTTGCAGCGCAAATTGAAGGACATCCTGATAATACGGCTCCCGCTTTGCTAGGCGGTATTGTAACTGCTGTATTTGACGGTAAAAAAGTACATTGGGTCAAACAGGAAGTTTATACCAAGCTTAAATTTGCGGCAATTATACCGGATTTTGAACTGAAAACTGAAAAAGCAAGGGCATGCCTTCCAACAGAGGTTTCACATAAAGACGCTGTTTATAATCTGTCCCGAGCCGCATTGTTTTCAGCATCGCTGCTGACAGGTAAATTTGAAAATCTGAGAACCGGTGTGCATGATAAGCTGCATCAGCCCTATAGAATGGAGCTTATTCCGAATGCAAGAGAAGTATTTGATATTGCGTATAATCATGGAGCATATGCTTCATATATAAGCGGCGCCGGACCGACAATTGTGGCAATTGTAGATGAAAATAATACATATTTTGCCGGAAAAATGAAGTTTTCTCTCGATAATGCAGGATTGACCGGATGGGAAGTAAGAGAATTTCATATTGATAATGACGGTACTAAGGTGTGTTGACCTAATTCTCACTGCCTGTCTACTGTATGAATAAAAATAAAAAAGCGGTAAAAACCGCTTTTTTATTTATGTATTTTTTGCAAGTGTTTCATAAATATTTACCGCATCGGCAATACGCAGCGAACCCATGTAATCAGAACTTTCTGCTCCTGTTGTAATCAGTATATATTCCTTTCCGTTTACTCTTGCCAGTGAAGCAAGACAATTTCCGGCTTCACTTGTATATCCGGTTTTACCTCCCAGGAAAACTCCGCCGGTAAAGTATTCTGAATCCAGTTCTGAAAACATTGTACTACTGAGCGTTATGCCATAAGGCTGATAATCTGTTTCGGTATAGTAACTCTGACTTGTAAAAATCTCACGAAATTCTTCATTATCAAGTGCATAAATTAAAAGCTTTGCAATATCTTCAGCAGTAGAATAGTGATTGTAATTATGAAGACCTATGGAATTTGTAAAATGCGTATTATTCATTTCCAATTCCGCTGCTTTTTCGTTCATCATCTGTACATACATTTCTTCAGAACCCCCAAGGTAAGCAGACAAAGTCAAACAGCATTCAGCTCCTGAAGACAACAGAGCACCATAAAGCAAATCTCTGTATGTAACGCTTTCATATGCGGAAAATCCGGCAGTCGACGCTCCTTCAGAGGACAGATAATCAAATATATCTCCCGGAATCACAACGCTTTCATCAAGATAATTTATATTTTCCAACGCTACAATCACAGTCATAATTTTTGTTAAAGATGCCGGATATATTTGTTTGCTTCCATTTTTACTGTATAGAATTTCACCGTTCAGATTTATAAGCAACGCAGTATCACTGTAAATTTCAGAATCATATATATTAAGTTCAGCTAAAGGTTCTGTTTCCGGTTCAGCAGACGGTTCAGTTTCATATGTTTCCGATTCTGCTATCGATTCACTGTTATTGTCAGAAGCTTCAATATTATTACTTCCGGCAGAAGTTTCAGTGTTTTTAGTAAGTAAAGTAATGCCGAAAGCTATAATAAGCAGCAATACGATCATTATTAAAAGCCAAAATATAGTACTATTTGCTCTTTTTGTTTCCTTTTTCATTTCTTGCCTCTTTTATACTCAATTATATTCCTATATTGTATTGTATCATGTAGTACAGTTATAGTCAAGAGTTCAGAAAAAAATTCTTGATTTTTTTTTCATTTTATGTTATAATATTTTTATTGCGGAGCGACATTGAATTATTCTTACTCTCCTTACTTAAAATTTAATATGGAAGCGTATCGAAGTGGTCATAACGGGCCTGACTCGAAATCAGGTAGTCCTCACGGGCTCGTGGGTTCGAATCCCACCGCTTCCGCCATGTCGGAGCAAGATTTATATCGCTTGCTCCGACTTTTTTTACCAAAGTCACCGGCGTGCTTATTCCTCAGCGTCTTCTTTTTAGAAAAAGATTACACCACGCCTTTGTTGCTGTTTAACCATAGGCGGCATATTTTCAGAATCACATATTTTACATTCAGTGCATAAACTATGAAAGAATAGGAGGAATGCTGAATGAGTTGCATTCAACAGTTTAGCGATGTTACCAAAAATTATTTATGCCGTTTCTATAAAATACTCGATGAAATGATCGAAGGGATGACCAATGCGGAACTTACAAACAGCTTATCCCATAATTTTATCGTGCAGATGATCCCGCATCACCGGGCAGCTATCGAAATGTCGGAAAATCTTCTGCAGTTTACTACCTTTGTCCCTTTGCAGCATATCGCGCAAAATATTATAAATGAACAAAACCAAAAGTATTGAAAACATGCAAAAAGTCTTGTCTCATTGTGCACGGCTTTCAAACTCGGAACAGGATCTGTGCCTATATGACAGGCGGTTCCGCCAAATTACGCAAACAATGTTTTCACAAATGTGCAATGCCTGCTCCGACAACAATATAAATGCGGACTTTATGAGGGAAATGATCCCACACCATCAAGGCGCTATTAAGATGTCAAAAAATGTGCTTCAGTATCCCATCTGCCCGGAACTTGACTCTATTCTGCAAGCCATTATTACGTCGCAGGAAAAAGGGGTGCTGGAGATGCGGCGTTTGCTTCGATGCCTCGGCTGTTAGTAAGTCAATAAATTGCCTGGTATCACCGCTCGTGTACACCTCAGCGGCTCTCTGCCACTGCCAATTTTTTTGCGTGTTACTTAGGGTTTAAATCTCTCCGCTAAAAACGCTAAAATATCTTTTTCATGTGCTTCTAACATCGGAAAACCGCATAGACGCAGTGTTTATACGGATTTTTCATACCTTAACAAGTTTTACAGCAGGAACAAAATTCCCGTATTATGATACATTGCAAACTTGAGCCACAAAAAAATTTAATTGGAGGAACTTTTATGTCAATATTCAGTTTATTTAAGTCTAGATCAAAGACAAAGCATAAATCAATTGTTATAGAGAGCAAGTATGGTATATTCACATCACATAAATTCGGAAAAAATGGAGTAGTTTTTGATGGCAAAATAAATTGGCTTGATGATATTGTTGACGTTTCATTGCATCCAAGCAGCACAGAGTCACTTATGGCTGACAAGTCATTAGAAATTCTCTGCAAAATTGCTGAAAATGCCACTGAGTGGGATAAAAAGCTTAGACAATATGGTGCAGATGAGTTTTCTGATGATAACGGAATGATCGAGATATGGGGAAATGACGAAAATAACAATGATAGTTTACCTCAGACCATCACCAAAGACGAATTTATCAGTCGAATATCACTTGGATTTATGTGGATATACCCAGACGGAGAAGTTTACTTTGATTATAATTTAGACGAAATGTTTACTGATCATGGCTTAGGAATCACTGCAAATATTTCAGGAGAAATTATATCATGTGGTTTACAGGGATAATTTTTGAAATATTATTCTCATTTTACACATTAAATGCATTCCTCGTTGAGAAACCGCATAGACACAGTGTTTATGCGGTTTTTCCATACCCTAACAAGTTTTACGGCAGGAACAAAATCCCTGCCGTTTTGTTAATTTCAGGCTATTGTTATCACGATTTTCAGGATAGCACGGCGGTAAAATACTCATTACTTTCATACAGGCAGAGAAAATCTATCAGGCGAACAGTTGGATCAAGAAAAATTTTCATAACTCTTTCGCAGTAGAAGATTTAGCGAAGAGGCAGAATATGAGCGTATCGTTATTTCACCAAAAGTTCAAAAGTGCAGTTGGCATGGGTCCGCTGCAATGTCAAAAACGGCTGCGGCTTACAGAAGCAAGGCGGCTTATGCTGGACGAAAGCAAGAATGTTACGGAAGCGTCCGTTGAAGTCGGCTACGAAAGTTTATCACAATTTATCCGGGACTATCGAAGAATGTTCAGGGCTGCACCAAAAGAGGATATTTTGAATATTCAAAAGTATTTAAAGAAATAGGCAAGTTTTTCATAGAAGCAGGCAAGCAATCGTACATAGTGTTCTGATATACTATAATTGGTATAGAGAAATATTATTTCTCGTATCAATCTAAAAGTATGGAGGAATCTCAAATGATTTTAACAGACGAATTGTGCGATAAGCTGTGTGCTTCTGCGAGGGAAAAAAGCAAAGAGTTAGGTATTGACATTAGCTTTGCAATCAGCGATGAAAACGGACTTCCAAGGGCATATCGTAGATACGGCGAGGCTCTGGTGCTGAGTATCACACTCGTACCGGGCAAGGCTTATACCGCCGCTGTAACACAATGTAAAACAAAAGATGTAGCCGGTGCTGCCGCAGAGGGCGCTCCGCTTATGGCAATTCAAACAAATGACCCACGAATCACTCTCGTTGCCGGTGGCTATCCTTTGTTTGTGAATGGTAAAATTGTCGGCGGGATCGGTGTCGGCGGTGGTTCAGAGACACAAGATTGCGAGATTGCCGAGTATGTTGTATCTGTCTTTGAAAAGTTGACCGCTTAAAATAGAGGCAGTATTGTGCTTTATTATCTGCAGACTTAACAAAGTTACTGTTTACTGTAGCATTAATGTCAGTATTATATCCGGGAATAATCAGCACTCTGTCTGTATTCTTTCCCCCCTGCATTTCTTACTGCTGTAACAAACGCCTGATTCAACGCATTAATCTTATCATATGCATCGTCAGACGCATTTTCCTGTCCGGAAATTTTAATCTCATTCATGCTTTCAAACATAAGTCTTTGACCATAACCACTGAACTTGTCTGCTATATGTGCCCATATACTGCTGTGAACTTTGTTTGTACAGTTTCAAAGTCATCACTTGAAATCAATCCCACTTTTCTGTACTCCGTCACTTCCGTCATGATGAATATCAATAACTACAAGCAATCCTGCATTTATTGCTAGATCTACTACTTCATGTACTCTGTTCAGCCACGCTTCTTCAATCTTATAGCCGCTTGCTTCATTACCGATCTTGTCCATATATGAAACAGGTATTCTTACTGTATCAAAACCGCTTGCCTTAACTGTATCAAATAAAGGCTTGCTTACAGGGAACTTATTGTTCCACAATGTTTCACCGTATTTCCAACAAGATATTCATTTCCGCAATTCCTTAATATTCCATCCCGTTCTCATATATGCTGTGTATACTTCTTCAGATACTTCAACATTTTCGTATTTACCGTTAGCTGTATTTCTAACGCTGATTATGTATTTATTAAAGCGGAACAGAGTTATTTTAAAAAAAATAAGGAGTTAACAATGCTTTAAAAGCTTGTTACTCCTTTTATTATATTGCTTTTTTTACTTGCTTTTTGTAGATTTGTGGCTAATTCTGTTCATTTTTATATTTTAACCGCTCATCAGTTATTTTTATTATTTACCTTGAATTAGGGATAAAAAATGAAGCAAACAAGCTATAAAACTTGTTTACTCCTAAAACAAAAAATATGAATTTTACCATATGATAATTCTTACCATAAATAACTATTTTTTAAATTTCAATTTTATATTCTTTACCATCTATGTTGATAATATAGTCACCCTCATAGTTTTTTACATAAGCAACATAATCTATCCAATAATCATCCTCTAAAAAAATTTCAAAATCTGAATTTTGATTATCATTTACTAACTTGATATCCTTACTTGTAGTTATCATTATATAGAAGCTATCACTATTAGGTTCTTTTGTCGCACAAACAGTTGCACCATTTTCCAATCTAAAAAATGATTGTTTGTCTGGCCAAAATGGTGCCTTCCATTTTGCACCCGACTTAGTAAATACTGTTGCATATGTAGAACTTCTTTCTCTATATATTACCAATGCCGTTTGATCACCCTTAACAACTTTTACAATATCACAATTGTTAGTAGTATATTTAAAAGCTGTTTCAGGTGTATTAAATTTTAAAAACAAGTTTTCAAATGGCATAATAATTATAATTAAGCAGAAAATGATACATAATATCATCTTTAATGGTTTGTGTTTATAGTTTTTTCTTTTAAAAGTAAAAATTATAAGAGTAATAAACAAAATTGAAAATAAATATCTAAAAATTCTGACCATTTAATCTTCCTTTGGCTTTCATATACTAATTTTCATCATGATATATAGAAAAATTTTTTAGATTGTGACCATAATAATATTTTATCATATCATTTTCAAATTTTTTCCATAGTGTAAAATATATATTATCATTTATATCATCACTTAATAAACCATAATCATTCTCCGGAATTACTAATTCCTTGTTACCTAAAAATATTAATTCTTTAGGCAACACTCTGGATGATGTAGTATAGATAAGAGTCAAATATATATTTTTCCAACTTATTGATGCATTTGAATATTCTGTTTTAATAATTTGGTTGTCTACAAAATCGTTTAATTTTGGATCATTTTTCGATAATGTTAATCTTGTTCTAACAATTGGACATATATGTCCAATTGTTTTGTTAGAACTAATAGAATATAAATACTTATTAGCCACTTGAAATAACAAATACGTACCAATTAATCCCTTTTTTTCTGCCATTTCTCCATTAAGTTTAATTGCAAACACATCTCCTATATTCCAAGGACACTCATAAAATCGTTGCTTTGCTATATATTTTTTTGACGGTTGCTGAGATAAAAGTTTTTTTCTTAATTTTATAAACACCTTTTCTCTAGTAGATGCAAGTCGAGAATCTTCAGTTATCCATCTTTCAATATCTCCTCCTCGTTCAATCCAGTAAAGTGCCTTATTTTTTGTTTCATCATCAAGACGACCTAATTCCCATAATGTGTCTGCTAAAACACACCAAAATATTGATTCTTCATCATTATTTTCAAATTCACCTATATCATAATTAACTTTTAGTTGAGTCATTATTTTATTCAAGGGCGTACCAAGCTTTAGCTCATCCTTAACAGTATCTCTTATATCAAGCGCCATATCATCTTGATACAAACCTGTTCCCCATGCTCCCATTAATCTATTCTCCTTTTATTATTCTCTTCTCTTATAACCTTTAATATTAGCAAATACTTCAAATGCTGCTGTTAACGTTTGTTTTGCTGTTTTTTCGTAAATAGGATACAACAATCCTTTTGGACTTATTTCATTACGTTGGTTATTTTGTCGTAATATAGGATCTTTTTTAGTGGATTCAGATTTTTTCACTTTATTTAATGTATTGAAATATTCGATTCCTGCTTGTTCAGCAAATCTAGCTTCTAATCTAGTATTAAATACCATTCCATTAACTTTTCTAAAATTTAAATGGCCTCTGTTTGCGCTTAACGCATGCTGATATTTACGTTTATTAATATTAGTAGTTTGACCAACATATTGTACAACATTATCATCATCCACCAACACATAAATATAATATTTATTTTGCTTTTTCTGCTCAACTTCTTTTTCAGCTTCCTTTGCCTGTGTGAGCGATTGATCGCCAGACATTTCAATTTGAGCAGATTCAAGATCAGTTAGAGTAGGCGGAACCACATCGATAGTTGGAACGTTCGGAACGGATATATCCGGAAAATTCAAACCACTGTCAATAACAATATCTGTTCCTAAGAAGACATCCAAACCAAATATGAAATGCCCACTTGGATCAATATTTTTAATTGGATTATTATGACAATAAGTATAAAGATTCAAGCTAAGCGGATCAGTTCTTCTTCCTGCGTATGAATCACGGCTAATGAATCTACCCGTACTTGGATTATAATTTCTAGCCCTCAGATAAACAGTCGCAGTTTCCTTGTCATAGTATTCTCCGCAGAATCTGAATACATTAACATCTTCGCTGTCAGGACTGATTTCAACACCAAATGCGTCATATCTGTAACTCTTTGTTACTTTTCCGTCTTTGTCAGTCAGATTTACTACATCGCCGTGAGCGTTTTGAGTATAGTAAGTATACTCGGACTTATCACCATTCCAATAGTTATACTTTGCAACAAGATACGAATGTAACAGTTATGTTGTTTATATTATAACATTATTTCAATATTTTGTCAAAGAAAAATAGAGCAAAACTTACTTATAAAAGCTCGTTTTGCTCAAACAAATTAATTTAGTCAAAAACCTTGTATTCGTTATCATTTATTTTTACATAATAATTATCCTCATCAATATTTTCAACATATGCAGAATATATATAAAAATAATTATTTTTATCTTCATTTTGGTAGAAAAGCCTATGAAATACAGTTTTCTGGTTATCAGTTATACTATTATCACTAGCATCATTAATTAATGAATGAACAGTTAACAAAACAACATAGTAATTTTGCGTTTCTTTTTCCTGAAACAAGGTTAATATTGCTCCATTATCCCATGAAACAACTTTTTTATGTGGCTTAAAAAATGGAGCTTTTAAATAATTATTTTCTTTGTTTAAATATATATATGATTGCTCTGAATTGTTCTCAGTAATTACAAGGCACGAATGTTCACCTTCTTCAATACCAAGTAATTCTCCTTTTCCCAAATAAGAAAATGCCATGTTGGCAGAATCATACTTTATTAAAAGACTTTCTAATGGTATTTTTGAAATTTGTTGTATAATTGATATTATAATAAAATATATTAAAATTCTTTTTGATTTTGAAAATTTTTTTATTTTTATTTTTCTAGTAAATATTATAGAAACAGTTAACAAACTTATAAATAAAAGTAAAAATCTAATTACTGGTATCATATTTAATCACCCTATTCCAAATTTGTTAATGCCTTTAATTGCGATACCAAATCTGATATATTTCCTGACGATGATACTTTTCCAGCCGCTACTGCTGCAAACATAATTAAACCATTAAATGAACCTGTAAAGTTAGTAGATTCGGTTACAACATCATCAATTTGTATTGTATTATTAATACTTGCATATCCATTTAATCCATTCAATCCATATCCTAGTGACCAACTTGAATATTCAGATTCATTATAAGTATAATTATACCCTACCTGACCTATACCTACATTGTAATTATAAGTAAATTTAGATATATTAAGTTTTATTCCCATAGAACTTTTATAAAATTTATCTGCATTTTGATTAAAATAAAATGTAATTAATTTAGAAGAATTTCTCGATTTAGCAAGCTGAGTTTTTAATGATGTAGATGTTTCAAATTTATATGGTTCCAATGAAAAACTAATTTCTTTAACATTTTCTTCATAAAAACACGAATACTCTGCTCCAAAAAATCTCGAAAAAAGATTCAATTTCTTCTCCTCGGGAAGTATGAATTCTTTCTTAGTTTGTACTGTAGTATAAGTTGTGGTTGATTGTTGTGTTGTTATACCGCCCGTAATAGGAGAATCTTGCATCGTAGGAGTAGTAGTTTTAACTTGAGATGATTGTGACTTACCAGATTTCAATTCATTAAACAAATTAGCATCCGAGGCACTATTAATCGACATTCTTTTACCATTAGGCAAAGTAGCGTAACTATATCCACTCGGATCGGCATAACTAATCGGATTGTTTCTACAATAAGTATAAAGATTCAAACTAAGCGGATCAGACTTTTTTCCTGAAAAACTATCTCTGGAAATAAATCTTCCGATAGAAGCCTGATAATATCTCGCCCTCAGATAAACAGTCGCTGTTTCCTTGTCAAAGTATTCACCGCAGTAACGGAAGGCATTTGTGTCATTTTCATCAATATTCTTTTCTACACCGAATGCATCATATCTGTAACTCTTTGTTACCTTACCGTCTTTATCAGTAAGGTTTACTACATCGCCATGAGCGTTTTGTGTATAGTAAGTATACTCAGTTTTCTTACCGTTCCAGTAGTTATACTTTGCTACAAGATTTGTACCTCTGATATAGCAGTCAGCCTCATAGAACTGGTTATCAATTACATCTGCAACAAATTTAGTATATCATAATTTCAATCTTGGTTAAATATAAGAGTAAAGAAAAAATTAATTTTTCTTTACTCTAAACTCTTATGACCAACCATGTAAATCTACATGAATCGGTGAAATATCAATAAGCAAATTTATTAATTCTTTTACATAAGCATTATCAGTATAATAATTTATTTTATAACTTTTTCGATTATAGTAAATTGCTATATCCCATGAATCATAAACTATTTTATAATTTAATGAATCCTTGTTATTTTCAATTTCTTTTAACAATTTTAAAATATGTACTATATCTTTTTGATATAAGTTTACAACTTTTTCTTCTACATCAGAAGTATAACTTATAAAATTCTTAGAAACAATATTATCAGTTTTTCTAGTTCCAAATATCGCAGTCAATTTTCCATCTACATTAATGTCAAAATAATAGGTCTCACTATCTGTACCAGTTGGATAAATAGCAATAATGATATTATCACTCGGTTCAACATTATTAATATTTTCATTTAAATTATTAATAACAATATAAATAATAATAAAAATAATAATTACAATCGACATAAATAATATTAATTTCTTCCCAAAATTAATACGCACCCCTTAACTCCAATCTATGTTCCCATCTAAGATCATTCTCTGTTATATCATCTTTCTTATTATATCTAAGACCAACTGTTGCTACTTCTTCTTTAGCAGAACGCGCTTCCCTTACGCTTGTCGTTTTAAGCAATGTACTAATAATCTCAGAAAACACTGTTTTATCTCTATCCATGCGTGACTTATAAAAATATGATATTTTATGTGAACCCAGATTAACACCTCTGGCAGCCCTATCAGCATGTATCAACTCATGCCCCAAGCCTATATAAGATGGACGTTTTTTCATCGATACATATCCGGAATTAGAATTAACTGTTTTAATTTGTATATCTTTCATAGGATTGAAATAAACTGTTCCTCCGCTCCCAATATCTGGATTAATTGAATTATCATAATTATCCGTAGAATATGCATTACCATCATTTCCATCAATAACTTCAATATTTATAACATGCGATGAATTGATCAATCTTTCTAATAATTCGTTGCCACTCTCATATCTCACTGCCAAAATAACATCTTTATTAATTGACACGTTGCCGTCATCATCAATTGCTAACGGATAATCTGTTAATTGTTGTAAGTAAGATAACGTATCTTCTTGTTGTTGCGGTAATCCTGACAGAGAAATAACATTGCCAGTTGGATCAAAATAAATCAAAGGATTATTATGACAATAAGTATATTTATTTAGAGAAAGCGGCTCTTCATTTTTACCAGCATAACTATCCCTTGAAATAAACCTACCTGTACTTGGGTTATAATTCCTAGCTCTAAGATAAACCGTTGCTGTTTCCTTGTCAAAGTATTCACCGCAGTAACGGAAGGCATTTGTGTCATTTTCATCAATATTCTTCTCAATACCGAATGCATCATATCTGTAACTCTTAGTTACCTTACCGTCTTTGTCAGTAAGATTTACGACATCGCCGTGAGCGTTTTGAGTATAGTAAGTATACTCGGACTTATCACCATTCCAGTAGTTATACTTTGCTACAAGATTTGTACCTCAAATCTTTAATTATCTTCTGGAATATCTATTCTAGCTTTATTAAAATTTATGAAGCCATCTGTCCAATGGTTTTCATCCATTTTATATTTGTCAATATAAAAATCTTCTGGATATTTATTAAATCCAATAATTTTTTTATACTTCTTTATTACATTCATTGCAATTTCCTCTGAAGAATATATACCTATAATTTTTGTATCATAGGTATCATCTTCATCATCAATCAAATGTGAATGTTGCAACAAATAAACGTTCAAATTAAAACCTCCTAATTTGATACTTTAATTAAACCCTCTATCTCCATATTTTCTTAATTTATTATATTCACTCCCTGGACCTGTATCATAATTACCTTTTCCATACTTATCATCACACAATCTTCTTGCAAAATCCTTACCACTTTCTCCTTCTAACGGTTTCTCACCTCTAGCCCAGCTTGGTATATCTGAAGCCATTTCTTTACCAGATTTTTTACTTTTTTTGGCATAAACTATTGAATTATTAAGTTCATTTAATGTTTTTACAGAAGTAGCAAATGATTGTCCATCAAGATATATATCATTATTGGCAGCATTCATTATATTATCTTCCATTAATTGATTCATCATATTTAAAGATGTTTTCTGCCAATCTGATTGACTGCTGTATCCACCTATATCATAATACGTCGCAAATTTCGAATTGATTTTAACATTTTCTTGGCATGAAGGAACTTTAATATTATCTGCTAATAATTTGCCTGTGCTTAACAACCAATTCGGAACCAGTGTGCATATTAACGATGCTCCAATTACTGCTTTTGCACGACTATCGATGGAGATATTCTTTTTTGGTGATGTTGTAGCATTTGTACAAACTGCCGAACTATAAATGATACATGCTGCTGCAATTACACCAATTCCTATAGCCACATCATCCAAAACAAAAATATGTCCCGTAGGATCACTGTAATAAATCGGATTATTTGCACAATAAGTATAAAGATTTAAACTCAGAGGATCTTCATTTTTTCCTGTGACAGAATCCCTATTAATAAACCTACCGGTATTTGGGTTATAGTATCTTGCCCTAAGGTAAACGGTCGCAGTTTCCTTGTCATAGTATTCACCACAGTAACGGAAAGCATTTGTATCATTTTCATCAATGTTTTTTTCAACACCGAACGCATCATATCTGTAGCTCTTAGTTACCTTACCATCTTTATCAGTAAGATTTACTACATCGCCATGAGCGTTTTGTGTATAGTAAGTATACTCAGTTTTCTTACCGTTCCAGTAGTTATACTTAGCTACAAGGTTTGTTCCACGAATATAACAGTCAGCCTCATAGAACTGGTTATCAATTACATCTGCTACTATCTGCTTATTTCCGTCCCAAACATGATTTATTGTCTGACCGTCAACAGTCTTTTCATATCTCAGACCGCCTGCATTGTACTTGTAGCTTGCAGTTGTTTCGCCGTCGGTGAAGCCGATAAGCTGATTTAAACCATCGTATGTGTTTGTTTCGGTTTTGCCTTCAGCAATCTTTGTAATCTGGTTACCGTTAGCGTCATAAGTATAAACTGTTTGTTTAACATTACTGTTCAAATCAAGCGGATTTGATTCTTTTTCAACAGTCTTGACTTCCTTCTGCAGAAGTGCCGTGTATTTGCCCTGAGCGTTATTGTAATTGTACTCAGTTACATAATCTTCAGTACCTGTTGCCGTCATCTTGGAACGGTTGCCATAATCGTCATACTCGTATGAATAGGTATCAGTGTTGTTTCCTTTCTCAACAGATTCCTCTGTCAGCCTTTTCAGACCGTCATACTCGTATTCCGTAGTTTCTATTATACCATTTTCTTCTGTTACTTTGCAAGCGTCAGAACCATCAAGATAATATGAATATTCGTAGCTTGATATGGTACTATTGCCCTTTTTGTTAACTAGTTTTACTATCCTATTCGCATTGTTGTAATCATAGGTGGATACTACTCCGTTTGCAAGTGTTTCCGACTTCTTGTTTCCGTTTCTGTCATAGGTATATGAAACTGTTTCTTCCCCTGCTTCCTTTACCTTGACAACACGCATTTCACTGTCATACTCATATGTTTTATCAGAGTAGAACAAGAGATGATACAATCCCGTAAGCTCTTCTCTTACATACTGTGAAACACCTTCGTAGAAATATCCTCTGAATATAGAGTAGCCGTTTTTATTATACTCACTCTCAGTATACTTTCTTCCCAGAGAATCATAAATTGTAGTTGTTGTAATTTCATTGCTTACCGTTTTCGTAATCCTGCCCATACTGTCATATTCATACGACTTGCTGACATTCTTTTTGGAATCTTTAGAATTTACAGTATTTGAAGTGAGTACTCGGTTTAAAGCGTCATAAGTATTGGTTGTAACGTTGCCGTTTGCGTCTGTGTTTGTGAGAACGTTACCGTTAAGGTCGTAAGTGATCGTACCTGAGTTGTAGCCTGTACTGTCGGTCGTCCTCACTGCTCTCAGCCAGCTGTCATACTCATAATTTGTTGTCAGATATGTACTTGGTGCTATACTAAAAAAGTGGACAGCAAAAAGCAAAAGATAGTATAATAATAAAAAAGGATAGAATCACATGGAAAACACCAAGTATACAGAGGAATTCAAGCAAAGCATAGTAAGCTTGTATGAATCCGGACATTTGGTTCATTCCATTCAATTAACTTTTCAATCTTTACATCGATAAACTCACTTTTGTTATCTTCCTTATTTTTAGAAAATAAGGAAGATAAATACCTCCATAAATTCTAATTTACTTTTCTTTAAATTTTTTATATGCAGCATCAATCCGTACTTTTAAAGCGTTGTAATCATTTATACCGGAAATGAAATCATACAGATCACATGAAATATCACATGGACAAGTTTCACAGTAATCATTGAAATACTCATTTCCGTAGTACTGTCTGACAAATTCAAGAATATCTGTATTTACATCTTCCTCCAAGAGTTTACCATCTAAATCGTACATTAAATATTCAGAGCCGGTCATGAGTCCGTCACAAACTTTTTGACAATCTTCTGCGTCTGCATCTTCTCCCTGAAAATTATTGTTAATCACCCATTTGATAAATAAGCCGATATGATTTGAAGCATACAACCAAATTTTTTCAATCTGTTCCTCCGTAAGTTCTCCTGTAATATTGTGCTTTTTTCGATATGTTTTCTCAGCACTATCCCAGTGCCAGTCAGCTTTGTCGATTGCCATTATTTTGCTCCTCCAAATTCCGATTTGTCAATCTATTTTATTTTCTGCTTCTGGTTTATAGTTCTTCTCAATATATTCCTCCACAGCCTTGATAAACATCTGATTCATGCTCATGCCCATTTCAGCAGCAACAGCTTTTAGTTTCTCTCGTTCACACTTTGGAACACGAATCTTGATATCGTCAAGGTGCGTTTTAACATACTTTGCCGTGATTGCTTTTCGTTTTTCATTATAGTACATAGAAATCAACCCTTTCGTATTGTACCCATTACTTTAATTATACGCTATCAATGTTATTTTGTCAATTCTTTTTGTAAAAGTTGTCCGGATTTTTTGCAAAATTTTATGTTCGGTACATAATTTGAAAGCCATGTTCCTCCGAACTGATCATACGTCTGTAATCTCCACATTGCAAGCTGTACATCTTCAAACGGAAACAGCATGCATGTTAAGTTTTCATTTTTAAATGCATAGCATTTTTCAAACCTAC